>Ga0209828_1001933_pt1 | contig 17982 bp, 10 predicted proteins | sample MaitaG_FD_187429 | JGI IMG/M metagenome (GOLD analysis project Ga0209828, IMG submission 187429) | Marine algal microbial communities from Maine, USA - Maine_Asex2 metaG (SPAdes) (version 2) | ecosystem: Host-associated > Algae > Red algae > Unclassified | place: Maine, USA | collected 2015-01-05 | reverse complement strand
TTGCACCGTAAAGAACGCGGTGAGCCACCCCTCGAACCCGCCCCGTTTTGGTCCGGACGCGGCACCATGGCCAACAATTTTCAATTGTCGGCGGACGGCAAAGTCGCGTCCGGGCAATTTCCCTGGCCGATCGGCGGCGTGGCGGTGATCGAGAAGCAGCGCTGGTTCCCGCTCGACCGCGGCTGCTGGCCGTCGCTCGCCCCGGACAACAGTTATCTCTTCTGGCAGTTCGACGGCTCACACCGAAACGTGGTTCTGCAAGATCCAATCTCGCGCAAACAGTGGACTGTGAACCTCAGCAGCGCGCCCGGGCTCGACGGCCGCGAGGTGTATCACCCGCGCTGGTCGAACCACCCGCGCCACTTCGTTTACACCGGTCCGTATAAGGAAGGCAGCGGCGGCAACCGGATTCGCTACGCCGGCAAAGGCGTCGAAGTCTATCTCGGTACCTTCGCCGAAGATTTTTCCAGCATGGCGGCGGTGCGGAAAATCACCACCAACGACAAGGGCGACTTCTTTCCCGACTTGTGGGTGAAGGGCGGCGGCGAGGCGGTGTCCGGCTTGCCGCAACGGGACGGGTTCGAGGTGGCGAACGATGTCGACTACAGCCTCTACTACGGCTGGGAAACCGCGAAGGCCGACAACCGCGGCCCCGAGGGAGAGGCGCTGAATAAACTCCAACTCCATGACAAAGCCTATCTGGGTCCGAACCACGAGATCGTGCTGCGCGGACGCGGCGGCCACGCCAATCCCCACGGCGACCACACCGAGTGGCGCCGTACCGTCGGGAAGACCCAGGCCTGGACCATCGAGGCCGTGTTCACCGCCGCGAACGAAACCCAGACCGGGCGCATGTTCGGCTACACCCAGCGCAACGGACACGTGAATGTGTTCCTCAACCAAAAAACCAACCGCGTGTTCATCACCATGAACGTGGTCGGCGACCCGGTGGAGATCGAACTCGGCACGATTAAAAGAAACGAACCGCTGCACCTGATCGTTTCGGTGGATGACGTGCAGTTCCGCGCTTGGCTCAATGGCCGTCTGGTCGAACAAACCCTGCTCGGAAAAACCTTCTGGGGACAAGGCCCGCTGATTTGGGGCGAGCAGCTCGGCTACGGTTCGCCGTGGCAGGGAAGCATCTCGCACATCCGCATGATCACCCGCCAACTGCAAGCAGACGAAGTCGCTGAACGCAGCGCCAAAGTAAAAGCGCAACTGGCCACATGGAAGCGACCAGAGCGGGCGAAGGTACGGGCCAAACTAACCGAACTCAGTTCGACCTCGTCGCCCGCCGCCATCGCGCCTTACACCAACGAACTCAGCGCCGGCGCCTACGAGTTGGTTGAAGTTCTGGACGGGACCTTTACGGACAAGACCTTCGCCGCCTACGCCTTCGGCATTCTCAACGCCAACATGAACCCCGACCGTCCGCAAAGGATCGGCCAGATTTACACCTTCGAACTTGAGCCCTTCGACCAGCAGCCGCAGTTGCGTTCGGAGTTGAAGTCCTACGATTTGGAAGACCCGACGATGGAAGCGTTCCTGATTCTTCCCTAATGCCCGCAGGGATAGGCGCGCGTACATGTGGCATAGGTTTCAAACCTGTGTTTGCCCGCGCTACATTCGGGGCGCGATCCATCCGTCACTTCGCGTTCGGCAAGCGATCCAGATCGGACAACTTAAAGCGAAAGCTGATAATGTAGGGCTCTTCGCCCAGAGCCCAACGCCCCGAACCCGTGACCACGAAAGTGCCACGGTCTTTGCTGCGTTTATCGTCGTTGACCACCACGCCCGAACGACCGATGCCGAACTGGTCCCAGTCGTTCATCAGGCGGACGCGGTACTTGCCTTTGCGGCCGCGCAATAAGTCATCAAAGCTGCCGACCCAGGCCACCCAATCGCCGCGGTCGCGGGTGAACGGCAAGGGCGTCCGGTCGCGAAACACGATCAGCAGGCGTTTGGATTGCGGGTCGTTCACGGCGATGTGTTTGTCGCCATGCAAGGTAGCCGGGAGTTCGATCGGCGCGGTGAAGGTTTGGCCGCCGTTGCCACTGAAACTGACGTAGCTGGGGCCCTTGCCGTCGAGCGAGGGCTGGATCAGGGCGAGGCGTTTTCCATCGGGCGAGGGAATGGCGACGGGGGCGCCGAGCAGTTTTCCGGAGACCGGCAGGAAGCGTTCGGGGAGCGACCAATTTTCGCGGCCATTCTCGAACGACAGCGTGCTCGCGAGCGCCCTGCCCTCTCCGTCGTGAAACAACATGCGGCGGCTCGAACCGGATTCCGCCGGCAACAAACTCGAACCGACGTCGAGACTCGCGGGACCGGTCGGCCCGGCCCAGGTGCCGCCGGTGCGCCAGTTCGCGTCCGCTTGGGCCGTCAGCCAGGACGTGCGGATGCCGCCGGGTTGGCGCGGCACGCCATGCATCATCAGCAATCGATCGCCGACCTGTTTCAGCGAGGGAACCGCGCCGGGTTCGGTTTGAGGGCCGGCTTGCCGCGGCCCCCAACGGCGACCTAGATTGTCGCTGCGGCGCCAGAACGTTTGCCCCTCGGGGCCGGAGTACAGGGCCACCACGGTTTGCCCGTCGGGGAACAAGGCGCTGCTTACCGGACCGAGCGCGACGCCGGGTTCGCGGTCGACGACCAAGGGCGAGATGCGTCCGGTGAGTTCCTTCATCGGGATCGTGTAGGCCTTTTGGTAGGCCAGCGTTTTGGTTTGGTCACTGGCTTCGCGCACCGTGTCCGCGTCGAGTTCCTGATCGAGAATTTCGACCAGGTCGACGCCGCCGACGAACAGCCAGCGTTCGCGCGGTTCGGCGGCGAAGCGGGAGACGCCGATGCGCATCTCGGTGGGGGCTTCGAGAAAGTTGAGGAAGTCGGTGTGGGGAATCTGGGCGTGGGCTTGGCCATCAACATAAAGTCGCGTGCCCTTGGCCCCGGTGCTGAGGACAGCGGTGTGCCAGACGCCGTCGTTGAAACCGAAGCCGGCGGTGGCGGAGAACTCCTGCTCGCTTAGATTGCGGCCGCGGTAGATGATCTGGCCGCGCTCGTTGATGCCGAGGGTGACCGCGCTGGCGGGCTTGTTGGTCTGGGTGCCACTGCAGGAAAACAGGGTCATAAAGGGGCGTTTTTCGGTCGTTCGGAAGCGGATGAGCAGGGTCGCCTGCTGGAACGATTTGGCCGAGGCGAGGCTGGCGCCCAGATCGAACGAGTAGGTGCCGTCAAATTCCTGGTAAAAGATATCGCCTTCCTCGGTTTCCCCGATATCGAAGCGTAAAAAGCGGTCTTCGGCAGGTGCCTGTGCCAAAACCGCCGACAAGATTATCGGGTAAAAAAACAAGAGCGTTGCGAGACGCTTCCAACCAACTTCTATATCTGCTAGGCCCACGCCATGAACGGACAACGGATGCGCATCCTTTGCAATGCGATTTTAATTTTCTTCGGCTTCGCGCTAATCCCCCCCTGCGCCCATGCGGAAAGCTGGGCCTTCCAGTACGAAGCCAACGCCCTCAACCCGGACGGCGAACAACCGGCCGCCGGCTGGGAGGCGCACAACACCGCGCCGCGTTCGGTGGCGATGGTGGATAACGGCATCCTGCGCATGGAAACCACGGTCGAACGCAACGGCTTGTGGTTCGGCATGAAACAAAATACCGACGCCTGGGCCAAGACCGTCTTTCCCGGACGCAACTGGTCGGTCGAGGCGCGCGTGAAGTGCGTGTCCAGCGCCGGCGCCGATGGCGGGTTCACGATCTGGGCCGGCAACGGCGATCGCAAAACCGCCTATCTGGTAATCAGCCCGCGCGGTTTAAAGTGGGGCTTGAAAGCCACCGGACAAACCCTGCTGGCGACCAATCTCGATAACGCCAGCGCGTTCCACACCTACCGGATCGACTTTGACGCCAAGTCGGAAACCTTCACCGTTTACCGCGACAAAAAACGGATCAAACGCGGACTGCCGAACGCCAGTTCCTATCCCTATCGCTGGTTCTTGTTCGGTGATCCCGCCAGCACCTGCCAGATGAAGGCCGAAGTCGACTTCATCCGCTTCAAAGGCGAACGCGGCCCGATCCTGCGCACCGTGCTCGCGTTCGGCGACACCGCCACCGCCGGGGACTATCCCGGTTCGAAGGGCTCGTACACCGACCTGCTGCCGAGCGCGCTCAAGTCGGTCAAAACCCCGGCCGCGATCATCAACAGCGGCAAAGTCGGACTGCATAGCGGCCGCAAAACCCAGTATGCGGTGGGTCTGCAAAAAACGCCGCAGGCCATCGATCTGTTTGAAAAGGAAGTGCTCAACTTCGCGCCGGACGCAGTGGTGTTGCAACTCGGCATGAACGACAGTTGGATCGACTCCGCCAAAGCCAACGGCACCAGCCGCACCTCGCTCGAGGATTTCGCGCGCAATCTCGACACGATGGTGCTGACCCTCATGGCCTCCGGCACCGACGTGATTCTGATGACCCCGAACCCGCTCGGCAGCAAACATCCCGCGTTCCGCGACCTGCGTCTGGGGCAATACGCGCAGGTCATCCGCAACATCGCCAAGCGCGAAGCCTTGCCGCTGGTGGACGTTCGCCGCCTCTTTCAGACCAGCGCCGGCAAAAAGGGCGTCGACACCTATCTCGCCGACGGCATGCACCCGAACGCCAACGGCCAAAAACTGATTGCCAACGCAGTCGCCAAAGAAATCGGCAGCTTGTACCGGCCAAAACCGTTCATGAAAATGGACCTCGCCAACCGCATACCGACCAGCACGGTCATCTCGCGCAACGGCGCGCGTTTGGTTCAGGTGAACACCGCCGCCCTGCCCGGCGATCGGATTGTCGCCGTGTTCCAAAAACGGACCAACACCGGCAACCAGATCATGCTCGCACGCAGTGACGACGGCGGCGCGGCCTGGAAAGAACTGCCGATCCCCCGCGAATTCGATCTCGACGCCAACTCCCCGACCATCCATGCCGCCGGCAATACCTTGTTTCTGCTTGTGTCCTATCCGCGCATGGCGATCTCGCACTCCAAGAACGCGGGCGACACCTGGTCGCCACTGTACCCGCTGTTTCCGCCGAGTAACGTTGGCACGCCCGGGGACAGCGGCGTTCTGCCGCCAGCCTCCCTGCTGACCAACGGCTCCAAGTTGATCATGATATGGCATGACGCGACCTCCTACCAACCGCGCGTCAATTTCGGCCTGTTCCAAAGTACTTCCACGGACGCGGGCCGCACTTGGTCGTTGCCCGACCAAGTGAGCATCCACCCGAAACATCTCGGCGCGCGTCCCGCCGATCCGGTGCTCATCCCGAATCCGCAGACTGGTTCGTTGATTTGCATCGCCAAAGACGCCAGCCGCAGCCACCCGACCCTGCACATGGTGTCCGGCAACGGCGGTGAAAACTGGAGCGACTTGCGCGCGGTGAACCCAATTCTCACCGGCGACCGCCATGCCGCCATCCGCGCCAAAGACGGCCGCTTGGTCATCGTCTACCGCGACCGTTTACGCGGCAGCAAGTGGAACGGCGACACCGTAGCCTGGGTCGGAACTGACGATGATTTGATTCAAGGCCGTGAGGGCGAGTACTTGGTTCGCCTGTTGGAGAACCCGGCGGCCGGCGGCACCGCCGACATCGAACGCCGTTCCGACGGCATGTTCCTGGTCACCTCCGCCTATGCGTTCAAAACAGCGGGCGCGGTGCGCTGTGCCACGTTCAATCTCAAGCAACTCGACAGTCTTGCTCGCGGGAACATGAAGAAGTAAGAGAATTCATAACCAATTCCGAGTAGAAAGGGTTGGACGTAGCGCCAGTCTGGAAGTATGTTTAGTGAGTGAGTAAAAAAGTGAAACCGATACGGACGGTAGCAAAAAGCGCTCGGCGCGGGCAATTCCCTGCCAATCGTGTGCGTAAGACGGTTCGTGCAGTCGTTCGTGCCCGACAAACCTCGAAGAAGTAACTGGTGATCGCCAAGGCGGGATACAATCGGAATGTATTCCTCAATTGTCCTTTCGATGAGGACTATCAAGACCTTCAGAACGCGATCCTTTTTGCCGTTACCGATTGCGGTTACCGTGTCCGGTCTGCGTTGGAGGAAAACGACGGTGGTGTTGTACGAATAGATAAAATCGTTCGGCTAATCGAAGAAAGCCGTTTGGGAATCCACGATATTTCCAGAACTGAACTCGATCCGGCAAATCAACTCCCACGCTTCAACATGCCGTTTGAACTCGGATTGTTTCTCGGAGCAAAAGAACTGGGTACGCGAAGACAGCAAGAGAAGGGCTGCCTGATTCTCGATGTCGAAAAGTACCGGTTCGCAGTATTCCTTTCCGATATTGCGGGTCAAGATCCTCGAGCCCACGATAACAACATTTCGAAGGTGATTACGATCGTTCGAAATTGGCTGAACTCAAAGTCAGACAACCGTATTCCGGGCGGAAAGAAAATGTTCGAAAGGTACGAGCGATTTATGAATGATCTGCCCAATTTATGTGACTCGTTCGAGATCGAACAAGAGGAGCTTACCTTCAATGATTGGACCGATTTCATCACGGAGTGGGTTCAAGCCGATACGGAGATCTAATCTAGGCGCGCGGATGCGCTTTGTCGTAGGCTTCCTTGAGCCGTTCGATAGACACGTGCGTGTAGATTTGGGTGGTGGATAAACTGGCGTGGCCGAGCAGTTCTTGGACGCCGCGCAGATCGGCGCCGGCGTCGAGCAGGTGGGTGGCAAAACTATGGCGCAGCGTGTGCGGGGTCACTCCGGGATCGAGATTGGCGCGTACTAGACACTTTTTCATCATGCGTTCGACCGAGCGCGCGCTGAACGCGGTGCCATGTTTGTTGAGAAACATCGCCTCGGCGTCCTCATCCTGAATCTTCGAACGCAAGCCGTCCGCGTTCCGGATCGCGTCGAGCGCCGGGTTGCCGAGCAGACAGAGACGTTCCTTGCGGCCCTTGCCCAACACCCGGACAATGCCATTGACCATATCCAGGTTGGCGCGGCGCATGGCGGAGAGTTCGCCGACGCGCATGCCGGTCGAATAGAGCACTTCGAGAATCGCCCGGTCGCGCGCCTCGGCATACTGATCGAAGGGCTTCTTCGAACTGGCGCGGGGCGCATCGAGCAAGGCCAGCACTTGATCTTTCGAGAGCACCGAGGGCAGCTTGCGTTCGAGCTTTGGTAAGCGGACAGCCAAAAATGGGTTCTCCGCGACCCGCTCCTCACGTAACAGAAATTTGAAGAACGAGCGTAAGGTCGACGCCTTGCGCCGGGTGGTCGTCTGCGCCGCGCCCGCCTTTTGGAAATAGGTGAGAAAGCGGCGTGCCTCGACCTGACCCACCTCGACCCAGGGATACGGCGGAGTCGCGTCGCCGCCCCAGGTTCGTTCGATGAACTGCGAAAGATCGCCGACGTAGTTTCTCACCGTGAGCGCTGAGGCCTGGCGTTCGTTCTCGAGATACTTACAGAAATCCTGCAGCCAAGGATCCCCCACCGTGCGGTCCTTGGTTTGCGCGGCCTTTGAGATCTTAGCCGACATATGCCACCATGGAAATGAAAGACCCGGGTACTTTTTTCGACAGCAACACTAGTAAGAACCGCATGGACCATCTATACATCAGCCAATGTCCGAACCCAAAGCCATTGAAGAAGAAATCGCCGAGCTCGAACTCACCGAGGCGCTGCCCGGCATCCCGTCCATCGTTCCGGTCATGCCCGTCCGCGGCATCGTGATGTTCCCCAACACGATGGCCCAGCTCGGCGTGCAGCGGAAGATGAACCTCACGCTGATCGATGCCGCCCTGCCGGCCGAGAAAAAGATTGTGCTCGCGCTCGAACGCGAGGCGCTCGACGAGGGTCCGGCCGCGTTCGACAAACTGCACAAGGTCGGCGTGCTGGTCGAAGTACTCAAGCTGTTCCGTCACGACGACGACAACGTCGGTATCGTGCTCCGCGCCACGCACCGGGTCTCGCTGCTCGAAGCCGATCAAGAAGCGCCCTACATCCGCGCCCGCATCGAAGTGCGCGACACCATTTCCCCGGACGTCGGAGACGACCACTGGGTCGCCGCCGCCCGTAATCTGCGCCATTCCTCCCTGCGCTTGTTCGAACTCTCGCCGAATATCCCGCCCGAGGCCACTCAGGCCCTGATCGAGGTCGACACGCCCGAGGAACTCACCGATTTTCTCGCCGCCAACCTCGGCATGTCGCTCGACGAAAAGCAAAAAGTGCTGGCCGAAACCAAAGCCGACCGACGCGTCGATTTTGTGCAGGCCCACATCAACAACCAACTGCACATCGCCGAACTCCAAGAGAAGCTGCGCGAGGACATGGAAGAAGAGTTCACTGATTCGCAGCGCCGCGCCTACCTCCGTCAGCAGTTGCGTTCGATCCAGAAAGAACTCGGTGACGGCGACGGTTCCGAAGAGCAGGCCGAAGAGCTGCGCGACAAAATCGAGGCCGCCGGTCTGCCGGAAGACGTCATGGAAGTCGCACAGAAGGAACTCAAGCGCCTCGATGTCATGCCCGCCGCCTCGCCCGAACACGGCGTCATCGTCTCCTATCTGACCATTCTCAGCGAGCTGCCTTGGACGACAATGAGCGAGGACAACCTCGATCTCAAACGCGCCCAGAAAACGCTCGACCGTGACCACCACGGACTCGCCAAGGTGAAACGGCGCATCGTCGAATACCTGGCCGTGCGCAAACTCAACCCCGACAGCCAGGGTCCGATCCTGTGCTTTCTCGGACCGCCCGGCGTCGGTAAAACCTCGCTGGGCCAATCTATCGCCGACGCGCTCGGCCGCAAGTTCGCGCGCATCGCGCTTGGCGGGGTGCGGGACGAGTCCGAGATCCGCGGCCACCGCCGCACCTACATCGGTTCGATGCCCGGCCGCCTCATCTCCGAACTCCGGCGCACCGCCACCCGCAACCCGCTGATCATGCTCGACGAGATCGACAAGCTCGGTTCGGACATGCGCGGCGATCCGGCCTCCGCCCTGCTCGAACTCCTCGACCCGCGCCAGAACCACACCTTCACCGACCGCTATCTCGACGTGCCGTTCGACATGTCGCAGGTGATGTTCATCGCCACCGCGAACACCATCGGCAGCATTCCCGGTCCGCTGCGCGACCGGATGGAGATCATCCACATTCCCGGGTATACCGCCGGCGAGAAGTTCCACATCGCCACCGACTACCTTGTGCCGCGCCAGCTGAAGGAAAACGGTCTCAAAGAGAAGCAGGCCATCTGGAACGACGACGCGATCGAACTCGTGATCTCTGACTACACCCGCGAAGCCGGTGTACGCACCCTCGAACGCCAGATCGGTTCGGTCTGTCGTAACATCGCCGCGCGCGTCGCCCAAGGCGGACGTGGGCGCAAGGTCACCAAGAAACTGGTCACTGAAATTCTCGGCGCGCAACGCTTCCAGCACGAACAAAAACTCAAAAAGAGCGCCCCCGGCGTCGTCACCGGACTCGCGTGGACGCCGGTCGGCGGCGACATGCTGCATATCGAAGCGATTAAATTTCCCGGCAAGGGACAGGTAAAATTGACCGGGCAGTTAGGCGACGTGATGAAGGAGTCGGTGCAGATTGCGCACTCGCTGGTGAAGGCGCGAGCCAAGGCCTTGAAGATCGACCCGGAAGATTTTGGCCGGTTCGACGTGCACATCCACGTCCCTGCGGGGGCTGTGCCAAAGGACGGACCGAGTGCCGGCATCGCCATGTTCACCGCCCTCTCCTCGCTGTTTTCCGATCTCAAAGTCGACCGCGATGTCGCGATGACGGGAGAGGTGACCCTGCGTGGCAACGTTCTGCCGATCGGCGGCCTCAAAGAGAAATCACTCGCGGCACTCGACGCTGGCATTGTCAAAGTTTTGATCCCGTGGGGGAACAAGGCCGATATTGGCGAACTGCCTAAAGAAGCGCAGGAAGGCTTGGAGATCGTACCGGTGAAAACGGTCGACCATGTGCTCAAACACGCTTTAGTCGATTGAGTTCGGGGGCGCCCGAACCGGGATGCGGGGAGCGAGGGAGATCCAGCGCGAGCTTGGTAGCGGGCCTCATTTCAGGCGTTCGCGTTTATGAGCAGGGCGCCGATTTTCTTAAGTTCAGAAGGGTGCAAAGTCCGTCGGTGTCGGCGTTCGCCCTCGGTCGTTTATTTGGTAAGGCGTGACGCACATCCTCAATCGTTTTCTCCACAAACTGTTGGTCTCCATAAATGAGTGATTCGGTCATGCAGCGGGCTTTGCAGCGCAACAAAGTGGCGGGCGGAATAGCTCCTTTGGCGTTCCAGTTTGCGACGAGTTCTTCTCGGCTGAAGCCGCGTTTTTTAAGTCGACCGTCGCGGTGATGGGTTTCCGCCCCCCGCTCGTGAAGCCAGAAGCGGTAGCGTTGGGCCACGTTCTTCCATGAAGGCTTGTTTTGTGAGCTGGTCGGACGCGGATCGCGCGGGTCGCTCATGATCGTTCGAAGTCCGCGGCGGCGATTCTCGTTGCCACCAACTGCCCCGGCGTAACCGCACCAGAGGTAATCGGCGGGGTCGGAGACGATACCGGCCCGAACCGGATTCAAGTCGATATACGCAGCCATCATCCGGAGTGCCTGGCCATCTTGGACGATGACACTTTTAAAGCGTTCTTCGAAGAGGGTCCCTTTGCGTTCGTTGGTTTGGTTGAACCAGGTCGAGAAGCGTTGTTTCACGTCTTTCATGAACTCGGAGAGGTCGAACATGCGGCGACGGTAGCGGTCGAGTTCGCGTTCGACGAGAGCGTTACCTTCCACCGAGATCTCGCGCATGTTGGCAAACGTAGCCTTAATATTCTCGACCTTGTCTGCCTTCCAAATTTTGCCGAGCCGCCGGAGCACTTCTTCTTCGTGGAGGGTGTCGGGTTCGGGGCGTTCGGGGACGCGGAGCAGGATATGGAAGTGATTGCTCATGATGCAATAGGTCAAGATTTCCACGCCGGTAAAGGCTGCCTGGGAGAACATGATCTGTGCAAAGATCCGCTTGGACGCGTCATCCCCCATCGCGAATTGCCGGTCCACGAACCGCGAGATGACATGGTATTTCGAACCAGATTTTCCGATGAGTCGAGGTTTCATGCCTGATGGATTTTCATTCCATGGACTTGTCGTCAAGAATAAATTAAAGGACAGTCCTATTATTTATATATTGGTGGCACCCTGAACCTTATGAATGTCAGCCAGTAGCACGCGCTTCCAGCGGGTGTTCGTAACGCCTGACCTCCGTGTCAGGCGAAGAGCTTGGCGAGACGTGCGTGTTGAGATCGTCACAGAGGATCAATCGCACATTTTTTGGCGTGGTGGGTTTCTCCGGGCCGTGGTGTTCGCGGCAAGCAGCCAAGCGAGCGAGCAAGAGACGAGCAACGAACGGAAGGCACGGCAGGGTTCATGCCTTTGTTTGGATGATCATTTGACCTCCAGCAACCTATAAACAAGGACTCGCCACGCATGGCATTCCAACTCATTCCCGACAACCGCTCCGAACTCCCGCGAGAACCTGAGGACATCCTGTTTCGATTCCTCGAATATATCGAAGCCCTCGAACTCACCCCCTACGCGGCCCAAGAAGAAGCGATGATGGAACTCATCATCGAGGATGCCAACGTCATCCTGAACACGCCCACGGGGTCCGGCAAATCGCTGGTGGCCGCCGCCATGCACTTCAAGTCGGTCTGCCTCGGACGGCGTTCGTACTACACGTGTCCGATCAAAGCCTTGGTGAACGAAAAATTCTTGTCGCTCTGCCGCGAGTTCGGCGCGCAACACGTCGGCATGATCACCGGTGACGCGAGCGTGAACACCACCGCACCGATCATTTGCTGCACCGCCGAAATCCTCGCCAACCTCGCCCTCCGGCACGGCGATCAAGCGCCGGTCCAAGACGTGATCATGGACGAGTTCCACTTTTACTCCGATCGCGAACGCGGCGTAGCCTGGCAAGTTCCCCTCCTCACCCTGCCCCACTGCCGCTTCTTGCTCATGTCCGCCACCCTCGGCGACACCCCCTTCTTCGAACGCGAACTCCACGCCCGCACCGGCGCGCGCACCGTCACGGTGAAATCTTCGGACCGACCGGTCCCGCTCGAGTTTGTTTACGAGAAAGAATCCCTTATCGATGTCGTCGAACAACACGCCGGTTCGCCCACCTATATTGTGCACTTCAGCCAGCGCGCCGCCACCGAAACCGCCGCCGCCTTTCTATGCATCAACTTTCTCTCCAAAGATCAGAAAGCCCAGATTGCTGAAGAACTCATCGGAGTCCCGTTCAAAAGCCCGTTTGGCAAACAGATGAAAAAGCTCATGCGCCACGGCGTCGGATTGCACCACGCTGGACTCCTGCCGAAGTACCGGGTGCTGGTCGAAAAGCTGGTGCAAAAGGGACTGCTCCACGTGATCTGCGGCACCGATACCCTCGGCGTCGGCATCAATGTCCCCATCTCCACTGTCATCTTCACCCAGCTCAGCAAGTACGACGGGGTCAAACAAGGCCTGCTCACGGTCCGTGATTTCCAACAGATCGCCGGACGCGCCGGACGCCGAGGCTACGACGACATCGGACACGTGGTCTCCATCCCGCCGCCACACGTGCTCGAAAACCTCAAGGCCGAACGCAAAGTGGCCGCCAATCCCGGAAAAAAAAAGAAGGGCACGAAAAAGAAAGCGCCGGAGGGATTCGTCAACTGGAACGAAGCCACCTTTCAAAAACTCATCGACTCCCCGCCCGAACCGCTGCGTTCGAGTTTCACCGTCAGCCATGGCATGTTGCTCAACGTGCTCAGCCGGGAAGAGGACGACGGCGTGCAAGCCATGATCGACCTGATCGACAACTGCCACGAATCGACCAAAACGAAGTTCCGCCTGCGCCGCCGCGCCTTCCAGCTATTCCGCAACCTGCTGGACAAGGAAATCGTCACCATGCTGCCGCCGTGGGAGGACGAACGCCACCCACGCATCCGCGTGAACGTCTTTCTGCAAGAGGACTTCAGCCTGAACCAAACGCTGTCGATGTTTCTCATCCATGCACTCGAGCTGCTCGACCCCGAACACCCCGACTACGCCCTCGACCTGCTCAGCCTGGTCGAAGCCATTCTCGAAAACCCCGAACGCATCCTCCGCCAGCAACTTCGCAAAATCCGCGGCGAGGCGATCCAGAAGATGAAGGCGGAGGGCATCGACTACGACGAACGGATGGAACGCCTCGAGGACCTCGAATACCCCAAGCCAAACCGCGAGTTCACCTACGAAACCTTCAACGCCTTCGCCGAAAGCCACCCTTGGGTCGGCCAGGAAAACATCCGTCCCAAATCAATCGCCCGCGAGATGATCGAAGGCTTCTACAGCTTTGCCGACTATATCCGTCACTACAATCTCGAACCCGCCGAAGGCCTGCTCCTCCGCCACCTCACCCAAGTCTACAAAGTGATGGCGCAAACCGTTCCCGACAACACCAAGAACGAAACCTTTCTCGAAATGGAAATTTACCTCGAAAGCATGATCCGCGAAACCGACTCCAGCCTGCTCGACGAATGGGCCAAACTCAACGACCCGGACTATGACCCCGAAGCCGCCCAGTCCGAACGCGAAGAGGCACTGACCGAGGCCGCCCCGCCCTTCGACGTCACCCGCGACAAGAAGGCCTTCGGCATCCGCGTCCGCAACGAGACCATCCGGCTGCTCCGCTACTTCAGCACCAAACACTACGCCGACGCCGTCGAACACTTGGAAGACTTTGGTTCGGAATCCGGCGCCCCCAGCGGTGCCGAGTATACCACTCCAGACGGCAACTGGAGTGAACGAGCGCTCAAGACCCTCGCCGCCCCGTTCTTTGAAGCCTACGAAACCATCAGCCTCGGACCCGACGCGCGCAATCAAGCCGCGTTCCGGATCGAGGAGACGCCCAGCACCTGGCGGGTCGAACTCAGCATCTATACCCAGATCGACGCGGGCGAAAAAGGGATGAGCGCCGAAGAAGCGACCGAATGGGTGCTTGAGGCCGCGTTTGATCTAGACGAATGCCGCGCCGCCGAACGCGCGGTGCCCGCTCTGGTCGCCATCCGGCCCATTGGCTGAAGCCACACGAGACTCAGAAGCCAAACTTCAGCATAGCCTCTCGCGGCACTGACCGTGTTATCGGAAAGAATGGCGATGTTTTGAGTTCGGGAACGAGAGAAAATCTAAACTTTAACGAAAAAAGTGGAACTTTCGAGTTGCCAACAAGATTCTGGGCACTACTTTGCGCAAAAATACACTATTTTGACAAACAGTTTGGAGAACACCATGGCAAAAGCAGCTAAAAATTCGCTCGATGGAGCGCAAGCACTGATCAAATGTCTCGAAGACGAGGGCATCGAATACATCTTCGGTTATTCCGGCGGCGCCGCCCTGCCAATTTTCGACGCGCTAGAGACAGTGAATACCAAAATCAAGTTTATCCTCACCCGCCACGAACAAGGCGCGACGCACATGGCCGACGGCTATGCACGCGCCACCGGAAAACCGGCCTGCGTGCTCGTTACCAGTGGTCCCGGTGCCGGCAATACCATCACCGGTATCATGACCGCCCAGATGGATTCCGTGCCGATGATTATCGTCACCGGCCAGCAAGTCACCTGGATGCTCGGCAAAGACGCTTTCCAGGAAGCGGACGTGTTCGGCATCACCATGCCGCTCGTCAAACACAGCTATCTCGTCAAAGACACCAACGACCTGCCGCGTGTCGCCAAAGAAGCCGTCTATATTGCCACCAGCGGTCGCCCCGGCCCCGTGCTGATCGACGTGCCGAAAAATATCAGCCAAGGTGATTTCACCGGCGAGCTGAAACAGGACATGGATCTGCCCGGCTACCACCCGAAGAAGTCGCTCGAGTTCAACATGGAACACGTACTGGAAATTGCCGAGGCGCTCAACGCCTCTACTAAACCAGTAATCCTCGCTGGTCACGGCATCATGCTCGCGCACGCCGGCGCCGAACTCAAAAAGCTCGCTCTCACACTCGGCTGCCCGGTGACCAACACCCTTCTTGGTAAAGGCATCTTTCCCGAGACCCACGAACTCTCCCTCGGCATGCTCGGCATGCACGGCACCGCCTACGCCAACAAGGCCATCTGTGAAGCCGACCTGATTTTCAACATCGGTTCACGCTTCGACGACCGCATCATCGGCCAACCCGAGAAATTCGGCCGGCAGGCGAAAATCATCCACATCGACATCGACGAGTCCGAGATCGGAAAAATGGTCGAACCCGACCATTACTGTGTCGGCGACGCCAAAGTGATCCTCAAGGAACTCAACAAACACATTTCCAAACTCGATACCGCCGACTGGCTCGAACATCTCGAAGGCTACAAGAAGAAGTTTCCGCTGGGCTGGAAGAAACAGGGCGGGCTGAAAATGCAGCACGTCATCGACGCGCTGTTCCGCGTGACCAACGGCGACGCCATTGTCTCGACCGATGTTGGCCAGCACCAGATGTGGGCGGCACAGTTCTACAAAACCGACGAACCCTATAAATGGCTCAGTTCCGGCGGTGCCGGAACCATGGGCTTCGGTTTTCCCGGCGCCATCGGCGCGCAGTTCGGCTGCCCGAAAGAATGCGTCGTCTGCATCGTCGGTGACGGTGGATTCCAGATGACCTTGTGCGAACTGGCCACCGCCGTGATCCACAAGCTGCCGATCAAGATCATCGTGCTCAACAACCACTACCTCGGTATGGTTCGCCAATGGCAGGAGCTGTTCTTCGAAGACCGCACCAGCGGTGTCGACCTGATCGGCAATCCCGACTTCGCTAAACTGGCCCAGGCCTACGGCGCCGAAGGACTAAACTGCAAACGCCCGGCCGACGTCGACAAGACGCTGGAAAAAGCGATGGCGATCAACGACCGCCCGGTGCTGATCAACTTTGAAGTGGTCAAAACCGACAACGTCTTCCCGATGATCCCCGCCGGCGCCGCGCTCGAAGACATGCTCACCGAGGCCCCCAAATATAAGCTCGCGAAGCCGACCGGCTCCACCTGATCCCCGCGAACCAACCGATCACCCGAGAAAGATTTTTCATGAAAACGAAAAAAATCATCACCACGGACACCCCCGTCGCGCTGTCGGACAACAGCAGCATTCACACGCTCAGCGTGTACGTCGCCAACAAACCCGGGGTGCTTGCCCGGATTGCCCAAGTCTTCGCCCGCCGCGGATTCAACATCGAATCCCTCGTGGTGAGCCCAGCCATCGACGGTCGGTTCTCCCGCATGTCAATCGGCGCTTCCGGCGACCCGGAAATGCTCGATCAGATTATCAAGCAGGTGAACAAGCTGATCGATGTGCTCCATTGCAGCGATCACACTTTCGACAACCGCGTGGTCAAAGAACTCGCGCTGGTAAAGTTCAAAGTCGGCCCGAAAGACCGCGCCGAGGCACTGCAAATCGGCGAACACTTCGGCGTCAAGACGGTCGACCTCACCGAAGGGTCGATGATCTTCATGGGTACCGGCGATAGCGGCAAACTCGACTCGATGATCCAGATGCTGTCCAAGTTCGAGATCGTCGAACTCGTACGCACCGGCAAAGTCGTCATGATCCGCGGCGAAGAACCGACATAGCAAAGTAGCCGGTCGCCTGTAGTAAGTAGACAGGCGGGGTCGGCCTTACGGCCGGGTCATACCGAATACGCCTCAGGCCAATGGCCAGACGCGGATCACTTCACAGGCCGAGGGCCCGCACTGATCACCGATTACTCCCAAGGCCTTCCCTACTGGCTACCGACTACTGCCTGACTTCAAGCCACCGGCGGCCGCGGGTTTGTTCCGGGCGGTTGTTTCGGTGGCGGTTGTTTTGGTGCGGGCGTGACCAGTAGCGGATAGCGAATCTTCAGGTCGTCGTCCAAATACACTTCGACCCAATAGGTTCCGAACTCTTCCAAGGCGACATTGCCGAACACCTGCACGATGGTGGCGGCCGACTGCGGGTTCTGCAATTTCACCGCCATTTTCTTGCCCGTCACCAGCAAGGTCGACTGATCCGGCTTGAACAGCTTCGCCTCTTGGGTGAATTCCCCTTCCCCGCTGCACCAGCGCGTCACCAAGCAAAGCCGACCGAGCCGTGCCGGAACTTTCTGCAAGGGCAACACATCAAACAGGCCGATGAGCATCAGCTTGCCGTTGTGTTCGAAGCGGACGTCCTCGCAAATGAGGGAAGATTGTAAATCGGGATGCATAAACCCGAGCTTAAGACCATGCTCCCGCCATTGCAAGGGAAGCTCAAACTCCGATCGCGAGACCGCCGAACAATTTCTCGTCATACGGGGCCAAGCATGGGAGTAAACTTAGTATGAGAATCACACGACGCAACTTCGGCAAAACCACCCTCGCAACCGGTGCGACCGGCGCACTCGCCAGCACCTTTTCCCTCCTCCCCTCCTCCGTCCTCGGTGCAAACGAAAAGGTGAACGTCGCCTTCATTGGTTGCGGCGGCATGGGCAACGGCGACGCCAAAGCGGTCGCCCGCACCGGACTCGTCAACGTGGTTGCATTGTGCGACATCGCCATGGGCACCCCACACACGGCAAACCTTGAACGCGAATATCCGGACGTTCCGCGGTTCAAAGATTTCCGCCAGATGTTCGACAAGATGGCGGACGAGATCGACGCCTGCACCGTCGCCGTTCCCGACCACGCCCACTTCCCCATCGCGATGCGGGCTATGTCGCACGGCATCGGCGTCTACGTTGAAAAGCCGCTCGCGCATACTTTCGAGGAGTGCGAGATGATGATGGCGGCCGAAACCAAATACAAGGTGGTCGCGCAGATGGGCAATCAAGGCCACTCCGGCGCGAATTTCTTCCAGTTCAAAGCGTGGCAGGAAGCTGGCATCATCAAGGACATCCACGCCGTCACCGCCTACATGAACAAGGGCCGCCGCTGGCATCCCTGGACCATCAACAACGGCTTTCCGACCGGCGAA
>Ga0209828_1001932_pt1 | contig 17985 bp, 18 predicted proteins | sample MaitaG_FD_187429 | JGI IMG/M metagenome (GOLD analysis project Ga0209828, IMG submission 187429) | Marine algal microbial communities from Maine, USA - Maine_Asex2 metaG (SPAdes) (version 2) | ecosystem: Host-associated > Algae > Red algae > Unclassified | place: Maine, USA | collected 2015-01-05 | reverse complement strand
GAGTGGCTCGCTGCGGGCGAGGCGGTACCCGGGAAAACGGCGGGGGCCGTGCTGTCGCCGTTGCTGAGCCAAGAACGCGAGCAGGAGTTGCTCGCGGCATGGCTTGATCGACCCTCCTGAGTGCTCGATGGCACGGTCACCGATGCCGGCACCAGCGCCGCGCTTGTCTCGGCCCAGGTGAGCTTCTGCACCGCCGACAACCGATGCATCAGCACATCGACGGGCGCCGACGGGATGTATGCGTATAGCGCTCGTCGCGACCCGATCTAGAGCCGGCGTACATTCTTTGGGCCGACGGCACCGACGACGAAATGTGCTTCGCGACGCTCACCCTTCGGCAGTAGCGGCTCCGGCACCGGCACCCGGGAAAATCACGCTGATCAACGCGATTGCGACGACGAGGCCGACGAACTGCGCGCCGATGAAGGCGGGCGCTGAACTTGGCTCGATACCGGCGAACGTGTCGGAGAACGTGCGAGCGATCGTCACGGCGGGGTTCGCGAAGCTCGTCGACGAGGTGAAGTAGTAAGCCCCTGTGATGTACGCGCCGACGGCATAGGCCACCCCCTCGGGGCGACCCGACCGCACGATGCCGAAGATCACGAGCAGCAGACCGAGCGTCGCGATGACCTCGGCGAAGACGAGATGACCCGCCGATCGGTCCTTTGTCGACCACTCGATAACCGCGAGGTCGAACATGACGTTGGCGGCGAGAGTGCCAGTGATGGCGCCGGCAATCTGCGCACCGATATAGCTGAGCGCCGTTGGCGTATCGATGCCGCCGAGCGCCCGTTCGGCCAACGTCACGACGGGGTTGAAATGGGCTCCCGACACCGCCCCGAACGTCAGGATCAGTGCGATGAGAACTCCGCCGGTCGCGACCGCGTTCTGGAACAGTTGGAGGCCGACGTCGTCGGTCAGGGTTTCGGCCATGATGCCGGAGCCGACCACCCCCGCGAGCAGGAAGGCGGTGCCGACGAATTCGGAAGCGAGCTTGGCGGTCAGGCGCACGGGGGGCATGCCGCGACCGTAGATGTCAGCGCGTGGTCAGCGGGTCATTGCGGTCCGACGGTATGGCGATGGCCGTCAGGTCGTGACAACTTCCGTATCCATTACGCGAATCTGCTCGACGGTCGCGGGAGAAAGTTCGGTGTTGGTGATCAGCATGTCGATGTCTGACCAGCGGGCAAATCGGGCGAAGTGATCGAGTCCGAACTTGGAGTAATCGATCAGCGCCACGACTCGACGAGCGCTGCGAATCATGGCCTGCTTCAAGGCCGCTTCTTGGCGATAGGGCGTGGTGAGGCCGGTTTCCGGCGAGGCGCTATCGCTGCTGATGAACAAGGTGTCGACGTTCATACGCTCGACCATCGCAACTGCCTCGGCGTCGACGATGGCCAAGGTGTTCGTCTGCAACGTGCCGCCGATCACCACAACCTCGGCCGGCGAGCATGCCGCGAGCACCTGCGCAATCACGAGGGAGTTGGTGGCAAACCGCAGATCTTGTGGTGGCTGTATGGCTTCACTGAAGCGAGTGAGCGTGCTCCCCGAATCGATCAGGACAGCGCCATCGTCGGGCAATTCTTCGACCGCCCGGGTGGCAATCCTGCGCTTCTCATCGCCGTAGCGCTCGACACGTACCGAAACCAGCGGCTCGAAGCCGGTATCCCACGCAACGGCACCCCCGTGCACCCGACGCAGGACCCGACGGGTCTGAAGATCGGAGAGGTCGCGCCGAATGGTTTCGGGTGTTACGTCGAATCGTTCGGCAAGCCCAGCGACGTCAACGCGGCCTTCGGACTGCGTGAGCTGAGCGATCAGACTCTGCCGCTCACTCTGAAAAAGCTTGTCCGCCGTCGTGTCGCCTCGGTGCTCTTCGGCATCGTGTCCATCGATCGAGACCGCGTCGGTCATCGGTTGGCTATCTCGATCAGTGTCGCTCGTAGTCCGACCGCCCGGATTGACCCCAGCGACGTCGTAAAGGACTGCACGAACCGGTCGCTGGTGGCGAGCGATGCCGGGAAGACGTCATCGAACTCGAGAAACGCCGACGGGTTCCTCAGCGAAGCCGCAGCAAACGATGCAGCAGCCGTCATGCGGGGATCGGGAGCGGCGGTGATGGCGGAACCCTCAATGCCGTCCTGGGCTAGGTATTCGCACCACGAGGCCAAAGCCAACGTGGATCGATCGATCGGGCCGTCCATGGCGAGCTGCGCCTCGATGGTTGGCAGCAGGAACTTCGGAAACTTCGACGAACCATCCTGGCAGAGCCGGGCAATCTGATCAGCAATCGCGGGGTTAGCGAACCGAGTGGTGAGAGAGGCGACATACGCATCGATGTCGATGCCGGGGACGTCGGGTAACGCGGGAACCGCTTCTTCGGCCAACAACTCGCGCACGAAGCGGTCGATGTCGGCATCTTCCAACGCGGTGTGCACGTGTTCGATCCCGAACAGGGCTGCCGGGTAGGCCAGACACGAGTGACTGGCGTTCAGCAGCCGGAGCTTCATGATTTCATAGGGCTCGACATCATCGGTGACGAGGATGTCGAGCTCTTCCAGAGGGGGCCGTTCGCCGGCGAATCGGTCTTCGATCACCCATTGACGGAACGGCTCGGTCACCACCGGCCACTTGTCATCGAGTTGATGATGCTCACGGAGCCACGCAATGTGGGCGGGGGTTGTCGCCGGCGTGATGCGGTCGACCATGCTGTTCGGAAACGCAACCGACGTTTCGATCCACGACAACAATTCCTCTCCGAACCGAGCGGCCTCGCCGTTTATGGCAGCCTGGGTGACGTCACCATTCGACATGATGTTGTCGCAGCTCAAGATAGTGATCGGTGCGCGGCTGTTGAGGCGACGCTCCTCGAGTCCCTGGGCCAGGATTCCGAAGGCCGATGTTGGACCAGCATTTTTTGAAGTCGCGAGGTAGGCGCCATCCTGATCATCGACGGGGTAGCCGCCTTCGGTGACCGTTAGCGAGACGATCTGCGTCGTCGCGTCGGCGATGCGGTCGACGAGGAGCTGGGGCTGGTCAAAGGCCCGGACGTAGTCGACTATCGAGCCGACGACGTGAAGGTCGGTGCGTTCATCGTCGCGGACCATCAGCGTGTAGAGCCGATCCTGGGAATCGAGCGCGTCCGCCACTGCTTTGTCCGATGGCTGGGTGCCGGCACCGACGATCGCCCAGCTGGTGTTTCCCGCTCGGCATAGCTCGTCGACATAGGTCGCGAGATGGGCGCGATGAAAGCCACCAACACCAATATGCACGATCGATGGTCGCAACGCCGACCGGTCATAGTGCGGGACAATGATCGCTTGATCAAGATCATTGAGCACGTTGTTCGAAAGTGAAGTCACGGTCGGCATCAGGCTAACGCTCCGCTCAGGTCGGGCACGGCGGGACCGTATACCAACACGATCAAAGGTGCAATCATCGTGGTAGGTAGGGGTAGCACATGGCCGGGAAGCTAAAATCGGGTTGCGTACCTACACAAAACCAACTATACAAACGTGAGATATGTGGCTTACGTCACGGGATCATTCCAGCAGTAATGAGGGGAAACTCAATGAACCAAGACCGTCGGGGCCAAAAACCCTGGAAGATGATGACGAGTGTGCTTATCGCACTCGCACTGTTCGCCGCCGCGTGCGGTAGCTCTGGTGGCACAACTGCGGTAGACACCGCAGCTGTCGATCAGGCAAATGCCGCCGCCGAGGCGGCCCAGGCAGAGGCCGCTGAACTGAAATCCGAACTCGAAGCAGCACAAGCTGCTGCGGCTGACGCCGGTGGCGACGATGAAGCTCTTGCGGCCGCAGAAGAAAAGCTCGCTGCAGCGGAGACGGCTGCCGCCGAAGCTGAGGAACGAGCTGCTGCTGCCGAAGCTGCAGCGGCCGATTCAGGCGATGCACCGGCGCGCTCGATCAACGTCGCTCTCGTCGGTAACGACAACATCACCCGCATGGGCGAACTTGCGGCGGAGTACTTCACGCCAGAGACCGGCATTGAAGTCAACCTGACCGTGCTCGACGAGCAGACGCTGCGTGAGGTCACCACGCGTGACGTCGGCGCCAGTGGTGAGCAGTTCGACGTTGTGCAGATCGGCATGTACGAGACGCCACAGTTCGGTGCCAACGGGTGGCTTGTTCCGCTCAACGGCCTCGCGGCTGCATCGACCACCTACGACATCGACGATCTCATCCCCGCAGTGCGCAATGGTCTCTCGGTCGACGGTCAGCTCTTCTCTTCGCCGTTCTACGCAGAGTCGTCATTTATCATGTACCGCTCGGACATCATCGACAACATGCCGGAAGCTCCCACCTGGGACGAAGTTGCCGCAATCGCTCGCGAAGTTGACTCCGATGAAATGGCCGGCATTTGCCTTCGCGGTAAGCCCGGCTGGGGTGACCTCGGCGCAGCCTTCACCACCGTGCTCAACACCTTCGGTGGCACCTGGTGGCTGGCAAACGAAGACGGCTCCATCGGTGAATCACAGGTTGACCAGCCGGAGTTCGCCGAAGCGCTGAACTTCTACGTCGACCTTCTCAACGATGCCGGCGAAGACGACGCTGCCAACTCCAGCTTCAATGAGTGCAAGACGCTCTACGAAGAGGGCAAGGTTGCCATGTGGTACGACGCCACCGTTGCCGCCAGCCTCTTCCCCGAAGATGTTGTTGAAAACACCGCCTTCGCTTTGGCTCCCACCAAGGAAACCGACGCGTCTGGTTGGCTCTGGGCCTGGACCCTCGCCATCCCCGTGAGCACCAGCGATCTGGACGCCTCATGGAAGTTCGTCGACTGGGCAACCAACGCTGACTACCACGAGATCATCGCGGAAGAAGACGGATGGCGTGCAGTTCCCCCGGGCACCCGTACATCGCTCTACGAGCGCCCCGAGTACCTCGAGGCGGCTGACGCATTTGCTCAGCGCACCCTTGATGCCATGCTCGCCGCACCGATCGACAACCCCGGCACCACGCCGCGGCCCGGTCTCCCCGGCGTGCAGTACGTCGGTGTTCCTGAATTCCAGGACGTCGGTACCCAGTGCACCCAGCTGTTCTCGGCCGCCATCGCTGGTTCGATGAGCGTCGAAGATGCGTTGGCCGACTGCCACATCATCGCATCTGAAGTGAGCAGCTGATCACTCATCAGCGTTACTGAACACTGAGTAACGAAGTGCAGTGACTGAAGTGCAGGCCGGCCGGGCGTCTCGTACGCTCGGCCGGTTCTGTTTCTGATCGCCAGCAATATCGTCGTAAGAGGGGGAGCGAGAGAGTCATGTCGAACGCGGTTGTCGAACGCGGAGGGAAAGTTGACCGCTCCGACGAAGTCAAACGGCTGGAACGCCGCGAGGGGTGGAAACGGCGGCTTCCCATCCTCCCCGCCCTGATCTTCACCATCGTCGTGACGCAGATCCCGTTCCTGTTCACGCTGTTCTACAGCTTGACCGACTGGCGGATTGACAAGATTGAGCCGCGTCAGTTTATTGGTATCGACAACTACACCTCCCTGGCCAGCGAATCCGAAAAGTTCTTTCGAGAGGCCGCGTGGGTAAGTGTTCAGATGACCGTGATGGCGGTCTTGCTGTCGCTGATTGTTGGCACCGGACTCGCCATTCTCCTCGACCGCAAGTTCTTCGGTCAGGGCTTCGTTCGCACCTTGCTCATCACCCCGTTCCTCGTGATGCCGGTCGTTGCGGGCCTGATGTGGAAGACACAGATGTTCAACTCCTCGTTTGGAGTGATCAACTGGGTCCTCAACCAGTTTGGCGTTGATTCCATCGAATTTGCCACGAAGTACCCGCTCGCATCGGTTGTCACGGTGCTGGTTTGGCAGTGGAGCCCCTTCATGATGCTGATCGTGCTTGCCGGCCTGCAGGGCCAGGACCGGTCAGTCCTCGAAGCTGCTCGGGTCGACGGCGCAACGACGTTCGGTATCTTCCGCCAGATCACCTTCCCGCAGCTGCGCCCATTCCTCGAACTCGGCACGCTACTGGGCGCCATCTACCTCATCCAGGTGTACGACCACATCGAAGCCATCGTCGGCGGTCAACCCGGTGCAAGGAACCTGCCCTTCTACATCGCGGGGCGGTCGATTGGCGGTGGCAACCGATTCGGTCTGGCCTCGTCGTACTCGGTCATCGTGGTCATCGCATCGATCATCATTGCCAACATTGGTTTGCGAGTGTTGTCAAACCTGCTGGAGGATGATTCCTGATGGCGCTGTTTACCCGGGCCCCGAAAGCCGAACCCATCCTCGGCCAGAACCGCGTCGTCGCGCATATCCTCGCGTTTTTGACATGGATCATCGGCCTGGTGTTCTTCTTCCCGCTGTTCTGGCTGACGCTGAATGGTTTCAAGGAAGAGTCGGTCGCCAACGCCAGTCCGGTGCTGATCTTCGATCCCACACTTGATCGCTTCACCGATGTCACCGAAGCAACCAACCTCCTCAGTTTCGGCGAAGCGTTCGCCAACTCGTTCTGGACCGTGGTGATCTCGACGTTGTTTGTCATGCTGCTCGCCGTTCCCGCCGCCTATGCCCTGGCCATCCGCCCCATGCGGATGTGGCGCGACGTGCTGTTCTTCTTCATCTCCACGAAGTTCCTGCCCATCGTGGGTGCGATCATGCCGATTTGGATCATCGCTCGCGATCTTGATCTGCTGGGCACGCGGACTGTCCTCATCGTCCTGTACACGGGCATGAACCTGCCGCTCGCGGTCTGGATGTTGCGATCGTTCTTCGCCGAAGTGCCAAAGGAACTCATAGAGGCCGCACAGATCGATGGCTGCAGCTTGATGGGCCAGATCCGTCAAGTCATCCTGCCGATCGTTGCACCTGGCTTGGCAGCAACAGCGTTGCTCTGCGTTATTTTTGCGTGGAACGAGTTCTTCCTCGCGGTGCAGTTGAATCCGACCGGTGCGTCAACCATCCCGGTCTGGGTCAACTCCCAGCAAAAGTTCCAAGGACAATTCCTTGCCCAGCTCAGCGCTGCATCGGTTCTGGCGACCTTCCCCGTCGTGATTGCCGGTTGGATTGCTCAGAAGCGAATGATTCGCGGTCTGGCCATGGGCGCAATCAAATGATCGCCGGATTCCTCAACCCTGAAAGTTCACCTGAAGAACTGGAGCAGCGTCATGGCTGAAGTGCGTTACGAAGCAGCGAGCCGAATCTACCCTGGCACCGAAATCCCCGCGGTCAATGCGCTCGACCTCGACATCAGCGATGGCGAACTGCTCGTCTTGGTCGGTCCATCTGGCTCGGGCAAATCGACCGCGTTGCGTATGCTCGCTGGGCTCGAGCACGTGAACGAGGGCAGCGTCCACATCAACGACGTCGATGTCACGCTCAAGCCGCCGCAGGATCGCGACATCGCCATGGTGTTCCAGAACTACGCCCTGTACCCCAGCATGACCGTGGCCGAGAACATGGGCTTCGCACTGAAGCAGGCCAAGGTGCCGAAGCCAGAGCGGGCAGAGCGCGTCAAAGAGGCCGCACGTATTCTCGACCTCGAGCCGTATCTCGACCGCAAGCCCAAGAACCTGTCCGGCGGACAGCGACAGCGCGTCGCCATGGGCCGTGCCATTGTGCGTAGTCCCCAGGTGTTCCTGATGGACGAACCGTTGTCGAACCTCGACGCCAAACTACGGGTGCAGACCCGCACCGAGTTAGCCGATCTGCAGGCGCGTCTGGGCACCACGATGGTGTACGTCACCCACGATCAGGTCGAAGCCATGACCATGGGACACCGCGTCGCCGTGCTCAAGGACGGCATCTTGCAGCAGGTGGCGTCGCCGCGCGAGCTTTACCGCCGCCCGAAGAATCGCTTTGTTGCCGGCTTCATTGGGTCACCAGCCATGAACCTGCTCGATGTCGACCGTAGCGAAGGGCAGTTCCGGCTCGCCGGGACGACGATCGAACTGACCGCCGAGATGGCGTCTGCGGCGAAGGCGGTCGACGGCACCACGTTCGGCGTCGGTATTCGCCCAGAACATCTCAAGTTCAGCGCGGACGATAACGGCATCGCCGGCGAGGTCATTGTCGTCGAGGCCCTCGGGTCTGAGTCTTTCCTCCACGTGAAGGTTCAGCACGAGGGCCGAGACGAAACACTGGTCGTACACGAGGCCGGCGACACCGAGTTCGAACGAGGCGACAACCTCAAGATCGCTCTCGACGGACCGGTTCACGTCTTCGCTCCCAACGGCGAAGCCGTCTGACCGGTTCACGTCTTCGCTCCCAACGGCGAAGCCGTCTGACCGGTTCACGTCTTCGCTCCCAACGGCGAAGCCGTCTGACCGCATCTCGGGCCGCGACTCGTCGGTTAGGCGACGGCGGGTTAGGCGACGGCGGGTGCGGGATGGTTGTGGGAGCGGTACTAGGGTCGACCGCGTCGCCCGAGCCCGGCGGCACCCGGACTGATTGATTGTGAGAGAACGATGACAGCGGTCACCGACGAAGAGATTCGCCAGCGGACGAAGGCGCTTGTCGCCGAGGTCGGAGCTGATGCGAGTCAGATCGACTTTCGAAGTGCACAATGGGACGCCGGTCTCGCGATCGTGCAGAACCCCGAAGGCAAGGGTGGCCTGGGTGTCTCGCCCAAGCTGCAAGGAGCGGTCGAAGATGAGCTTCGCACCGCCGGTGTTCGCTGGCACTCAATGCTGATCAATCCGATCGGTATCGGCATGGGTTTGCCGACGGTGCTGACCTACGGCGATGACGACATGCACAGCCGGTACCTCAAGCGCATCTTCACCGGCGAAGACATCTGGTGCCAGATGTTCAGCGAGCCCGGCTATGGCTCCGACGTCGCCGGCCTTGCCAGCCGCGCCGTGCGCGACGGCGACGAGTGGATCGTGAACGGTCAGAAGGTCTGGACGAGCCTGGCTCACAACTCAAGCTTTGGCATGTTGCTGGTTCGGACCGATCCCGAGGCGCCCAAGCACAAGGGGCTCTCGTACTTCGTTCTCGACATGGCGAGCCCCGGTGTCGAGATCCGACCGCTGTACCAAATCACCGGCGATGCCGAGTTCAACGAGATCTTCTTCACCGACGTGCGGGTGCCGCACGCGAATTTGTTGGGCGATGTCGGCGATGGCTGGCGGGTCGCAACGACGACGCTGATGAACGAGCGGGTCGCGCTCGGCGGCAGCACCGCCCCACGTGGAAGCGGCACGATCGCTGCTCTGACCGACCTGTGGGCCAAGCGCGGTCCGGAACTGCCCGAGCCGCAGCGGCGCATCATGCGGCAACGGGTCAGTCAGCTGTGGATCGAGAGCGAAGTCATGCGCCTCACAACGCTGCGAGCGCGGGCCAACTCGACGGTTGGTAACCCCGGGCCCGAAGGTTCGGTCGGCAAGTTGGCATCGGCCGAGTTGAATCAGAAGATTTGGAATGCGGCAATGGACCTCCAAGGCTCCGACGGCCTACTGCACGAACCCGGCTACCCGCTCGAACGCATCGAGGGCGGCGGCGACTACTCGGTATCGAAAGCGTTCTTGCGATCGCAGGCCAACACGATCGAGGGCGGTACGTCCGACATCATGCGCAACATTCTTGGCGAGCGGGTACTTGGCCTACCCGGCGACGTTCGGGTCGACAAGGGCATTCCGTGGAGCGAGATTCCAACCGGAGCCGGCAAATGAGCGAAGCGGTTCAGCTTCACATCTCTGAACATGGAAGCTCTGAGCAAGGGAGCCCGAGTGGTGCGCCGCCGGTCGTGTTCACCCATGGCTGGCTCGACACCGGTGATGCCTGGGACGACGTCGTCGCCGCACTGGCGCCAACCGTACGCAGCCTTACCTGGGATCTGCGCGGTCACGGCCGGTCTGCGGCCCCGCCGCCCGGCAACTACACCCGCGCCGATGCGCTCGGCGACCTCGAACGCGTCGTCGCGCAAGCTGGCACGCCCGTAGTGCTCGCCGGTCACTCGCTCGGCGGGTACCTTGCGCTCGCTCACGCGCTGAATCATCCCGACGAGGTTGCTGCGCTCGTGCTCATCGCGGCTGGTCCCGGCTTCCGTAAAGACGAAGCCCGCGAGCAATGGAACGAGGCGGTCGACAAGGCCGCAGCCAAGGCCGAGGTACCCGAGGGCAGCGAGGACATTTCGAAACACGTCGACGCATGGGTCATCGACCATCTTGGCGACATCGCCTGTCCGACCTTGGTGATCGTCGGCGAGTATGACAAACGGTTTGCAGCGTCGGCGGCGATCTTCGAGAAACACCTCGACGTTCGCACCTCGATCGTCGTGCCTGACACGGGCCATGCCGTGCATCGCAAGGCTGGCGCGGCAGTTGCCGAGGCGATTGCCTCTTTCCTTGCCGAGGTCTTCCCAGCCGGCGAGTAGCGGTCGCTCCGAGCGAGCGAGGAATCCATCAGCGGCGGCTGGTGTTCAGACATGGTGGCTCACGGAATCCCCGCTTCTGATCTCCAATCCGGTAGACAGAGTTTCCGCTGAAAGAAAAGAGAACGACATGGAAGACATCATTGGAACAGTCGCGGACAAGGCTGGCATTCCGGAGATGAAGGCGAAGCTCGCAGTCGCCGCAATCGTTGAACGCCTCGACGGCGTGCTTCCTGGTCCGATCGCGGGCCAGGTCAAGAAGGCGTTGGGTATCGACGCTGGAGGCATGATGGATGGCGTGACCGGCGGTCTCGGTGACATGCTCGGTGGTGGCGGCGACGAAGGCGGTGGTGGCGGCATCGGCGACATGGCGAAGGGTCTGCTCGGCGGGGGCGATGACGAAGGCGGCGGTGGCCTCGGCGGTATCGCCAAGGGCCTCATGGGCAAGTAAGGCTTGGGTCGACGGACGCCGCACGCAGGTTGGCTTTGCTGACCTGCGTGTTGTTCGTTTTACGAGAGAAACTCGAGTGCGTCGAGATCCAGAACGTGCTGGCTATGACGTTCGGCCATCGCCGCAAACATCGCGTCGCCCCGTTCGGTCTGTTCGACCAGCAGCGCGGCGATCACGGTGACGATCAGCCCCGAGAACGTGCCGCGGCGGTAGTCGTCCCAACAGGTGGCCGCGTCGTACCCGGCCACCCCGGCTTCGGTCAGGCGTTGGTGGTAGGCGTCGACGATCGCTCGCTCGGCACCTCGTCGTTCTTCGGCTAGGAGGCCAGCGCCGAGAAAGTACGCGACGTCGGAGAGCGGTTGGCCGACCCGAACGCCCTGCCAGTCGACGGCGGCAACCGTTGGCGTTGCCGGGGTCGAATCGATCAGTACGTTGTCGAGCCGGTAGTCGGTGTGAACGGCCGAATAGTTCTCTGGCAACAGCGAGAACGGTGGTGCGTCCGCAGCGGCACCGAGCGCGGAGATCACGCCGGCTTGGTCGGTGGTGAGCCCGCTGCCGAACCGATCGAGGAACGCCGCGAGTTGGCCTTGGTACAACCCACGAACGAGCTCGATCGAGTCAGGGTCGGGAACCCCCAGCCATTCGACATCGCGCAACGATGCGTCGTTCCAGGTGGGGGCGTGCAGGCCGACGAGCTGTTGCACTGCGGCATCGGCTTCGACCACTGAACAGCCACCGAGCTGGTCACCCTGCACCGCGGGCGCCAGGTCCTCAAGTAGCAAAACGAAATCGGGACCCTCGCCATCGATATCGGCGAAGTAGCAGATCGGGGTCCGAATCGAGAGCCGGTGTTGCAGCTCTTGGTAAAAGCGCACTTCCTTGATATAGCTGCGGAGTGCGACGCCGGTTGCTCGACTGGTTGGGTTTGTCGACGGCAGTTTGGCGACAAGGGTCGCCGGCGCGGTGCCGCCGTTCGTGATCGTGTTACCGGCGAGGGTCAGCCGAACACATTCGCCGAGCTGGCCGGTGCCGATTGGCTTGGCCGCGAACGACGTGATCGGCGTGTCGCCGTGGCCCGCCTCGCTGAGGCAGGTGTTCAGCCACTCGACGGTGATGTCTTCAGGAGTTGTGATCATGGCTCTCAGAAATTTATGTCGACCGCGGCGCACAGGAAGCGCACGAACGCGGCCCCAGCCCGGCAGTCGGCTTCGAAGGTGTCGATGAAATTCTTCTTGGTGATATCGCCCTGTTTCAGCGGTGCAAGCGCGATGAAACTCTTGCGCTTGAGATCTTCGAGCAGCGGATCGTCTTTATCGAACCCCTTCGGCGGCCGCACGAGCGACTCGCCGCTCAGCTCAAACCGAGTGGTGAACGCCTTCTTCCGAGTGATTGCCGTCCACTCGTCGCGATGTTCGCCGATGTGGGCGCGAATCTGATGGGCCACCTTCGGCTCGGGCATCCACAAACCGACGCCCAAGAAACACGACCGCGGCTGGAGGTGCAGATAGAACCCCGGAGCGTGCGCGTCCTTCGCTCGCTCGTGACGAAAGTGCACCCCGGTGTTGAGCTTGTAGGGCGTCTTGTCTTTACTGAACCGCGTATCGCGATGGATGCGGAACAACGAACCACCAACCGCACGAGCGTTCGCTTCAAAGTGCGGACTGATCTGTTCGAGCCGGGGGCCAAAGGCCTCGATGAACTCGAGGGCCGGTTCCTTAACCGCATCGTCGTAGCGCTGCTTGTTGGCCTTGAACCACTCGCGTTCGTTGTTGTCGGCCAAGTCGCCGAGGAAGCGAAACAGATCGGGAGTGAAACGTGGCGCAGGCGCTGGCGACGATTGAGCCATCGGTTTGGCTGCTTACAACGCGAGTTCGCCGGCCGCGAACCTCTGGGCCAACTCGAGCGCCGTTAACTCGGCCGTTTCGCCAGACTGCACGACGTGGCCGGCGTAGTTGCCGAGGTCACTGAACTCGCCATGCATCTTGCGCACCATGTCGAGCGGTGCATCGTCGCCGTGGCGGCCCTCGAACCGGCCGAGGCAAGTGTCGAGGTCGGCCATAAGAATGCCGTAGTGAATGTCGCTCACGCCCGCGCTGGCTGCGGTTTCCTTCACGAGTTCGATGAACCACGGACCAAAGACGCCGTCGAGCACCGTGAGACGATCCGACGCCGCGAACGTGGCGGCGGCGAGCGTCGTGGCTCGAACGACCATGTGGTTCTGATCGTTCGACTCAGGGGTCCACGGCGGGATGTAGCCGTTGCGTAGGAAGGTGTAGAACGCGTCACCCTCGACATGGGCACTCGGATCGGCCTGGCTGGCAATGATCGAAGAGATCGTGGTCTTGCCCGCTCCAGGCGGGCCGGTGATTACAAGAAGCTTGCCGGTCATGGATTCGACCGTACCGCAGACGCAGCTGGCGCGGTATCTTCTCGACATCATCAACGAGGCGACGATGGAAGGCGTACAGATGACGGAGTTCTTTGATGCGATAACGGGCCCGGTGCCGTTCGCGGGCCAGGAGCCGGCCGACGGTTTCGGATATCGGGTGTACGACCCCGAGCGAATCGTTGCCGGTAAACGCATGGAAGACCAGCTCCGTATCGCCGTGTGTTATTGGCATAGCTTCAATTGGCCGGGCAGCGACGTGTTCGGTGTCGGCACGTTCGATCGACCATGGCTCGACGGGGTCGGCGACCCGATGGATGCAGCCCGCGCCAAGCAGGACGCAGCGTTCGAGTTCTTCCAGAAGCTCGGCACAAAGTTCTTCAGCTTCCACGACGTCGACATGGCCCCCGAGGGAGCGAACCTGGCCGAGTCGAGAGCCAACCTCGATGTGATGGTCGACCGAGCGGCGACGAAAATGGCCGAGACCGGCGTGCAACTTCTTTGGGGAACGGCCAACCTGTTCTCGCATCCTCGGTACGCGGCGGGCGCGGCAACGAACCCCGACCCCGATGTCTTCGCCCATGCCGCAGCACAAGTGCGCCACATGCTCGATGCCACCCATCGCTTGGGCGGCCACAACTACGTGTTGTGGGGTGGGCGCGAGGGGTACGAGACGCTGCTGAACACCCGCATGCGTCAGGAAGCCGACCAGCTCGCGCGCTTCCTCACGATGGTGGCCGAGTACAAACACTCGATCGGGTTCAGCGGCACGTTGCTGCTCGAACCAAAGCCGCAGGAACCAACGAAGCACCAATACGACTACGACTGTGCGACCGTGCATGGTTTCCTCGATCGCTACGACCTTGCGGGCGAGTACCGGGTGAACATCGAAGTGAATCACGCGACGTTGGCCGGGCACTCGTTCCATCACGAGGTTTCGTACGCGATGGAGAACGGCATCTTCGGCAGCATCGATGCAAACCGCGGCGACCCGCAGAACGGGTGGGACACCGACCAGTTCCCGAACTCGGTCGAAGAGCTCTCGCTCGCGCTGCACGAGATCCTCCTCGGCGGCGGTTTCACAACCGGGGGTTTCCTGTTCGACACGAAGTTGCGCCGCCAGAGCATGGCCCGTGACGATCTGTTCCACGGCCATATCGGCGGCATCGACACGTTGGCCCAGGCGCTGCTGGTCGCTGAAGCGATGATCACCGACGGCGCGTTGACCTCGGCCCGCGACGCTCGTTATGCCGGCTGGCAGGGAGACGCGGGCCGAGAGATTCTCGATGGCGGCATCGACCTGGCGACGCTCGGCGATCGGGCCGTGAGCAGTGGCCTCGACCCACAGCCGGTCTCCGGTCGCCAAGAGTTCCTCGAGAACGAGGTGAATCGGATCATCTGGTCAACGACCTGACAGTGTCGTCCTCGTCACCATCGTCGTCGTCACCATCGTCGTCGTCACCGCCGCTATTCAAGCGGCCGTTGTATCGCGACGAGGATCGAGGGGCCTGGGTTGTCACCGGGCGCGATCTCGCCGTCGAGGTGATGCGTGATGCGGCGGCGTTTACCGTCGACGATCCGCGGTTCTCAACCGCGCAAGTCATTGGGCCGAGCATGTTGTCGCTCGACGGCGAGGAGCACCAGCGACACCGTGACCCGTTCGGCGAGCCGTACCGGCGTCGACGGGTCGAGGCCGAGCTGGGCGATTGGGTGCAGGGCGAGGCCGACCTGCTTGTCGAGGCGCTGACTGATCAGCGCGAGGCCGAGCTGCGTTCGGCGCTGGCCGCGCCGCTCGCGGTTCGGGTGATCGTGCGTTCGCTCGGGCTGGTCGATGTTTCGGCCGACGAAGTACTCGGCTGGTACCGACGCATCGTGGCCGCGGTCGAAGGCATCACGCGCGGCGAAGACGACCAGGACGCGGGCCACGAGGCTTTCGCATCGCTACGGGATGCTGTGGACGTGACGATCGCATCCGGGGCCGACTCGGTGCTCGCCGAAGCGTGCCGTCTTGGTCTGACGGTCGACGAGGTCGCGTCGAACGCCGCCGTGTTGATGTTCGGTGCAATCGAAACGTCTGAGGGGGCGACAGCGAATGCGCTGTACCACCTGTTGTCAGATGCCGATCAGCTTGCCGTAGCAGTAGCCGACCCCGACCGAGCATCGGCGGCTGTCGAAGAATCGTTGCGGCTTGAACCAGCTGCCGCGCAGGTTGACCGATATGCAACCGTCGACACGCAGTTGGCGGGGGAGTCGATTGCCGCGGGTGATTACATCGTCGTCTCGTTGCGCGACGCGAACCGCGACCCGGCCGTATTCGACCACCCCGAACAATTCGACCCGAGCCGCTCGGAAGTCGCCGCGCACGTAACCTTCGCCCAGGGCCCGCACCACTGCCTCGGTATACATCTGGCCCGAATTGAAACAATCGCTGCGCTCCGGTCGGTCGTGCAGCAGCTACCCGCGATCCGCCTCGACCCGGCTCGCAGCAGCGCTCCAGACGGCGCCGTCTTCCGAAAGTCTCAGGCCGTCACCGCGATCTGGTAGTCCGAGACGGCCAGGTGCGGAATCGCCTCTAGCCGCGGCTGTCGACTACTTTCGACGCTGATCGCGAGATAACTGTGACGCGACAAAGGGAAAAGTGGTGGATATAGATCTTGGAGACTCGCTCAGCGGGTCATTCGATTCGTTTTTCTCGTTTTTGCCGAACTTGATCGGCGCGACGATCATCTTCGCGGTCGGGATGGTCTTCGTGGTGGTTCCGGCGATTTTGTGGCGGCGTAGCGGTCATCGCTTGCGGGCCCGCAACGGTCCGTTGTTCTTCGTTGTTCGATTCATCGTGGTTCTGTTTTTGTTTATGCTGACGTTGGTCGTCGTGTCGTTGACGATCAATACGCTCGGCTTCGAGAAGTTGACCGACAGCTTCAACCGCATCATCGAGTTCGTCCCGGTCGTCATCGTGACCGGGCTCCTGCTCGGGATGTCATGGATGGCCGTCGTCGAGCTGCTCAAGTTCAGAGGCGTCTCCGATGTCGACGGCAACGGGGCCTCGGCGCAGTGGAACGTCCTGGGCACGCTCGTGATTGGTGTGGTTGCCGTTGTCGGTTCGGCTACGGCGATGGCGGTGCTGTTTGGCGGCCATCTACTGGGTCTTGCCGTTGCCGTTTTCGTCGCGGTTGGCATCGTTGCCACCGCCGCGGCGACTCTTCGCGACGACAAAGTCCCGTTGCCGCCGCCTCCGACGCGACAGTCCGATGAGGTCGCTCCGGGTGAACGATCGAGTTGAGCGGTGCCCTAGCCGCCGGCGGCGGCTTGGTGGTGCCGCTGGCCTGGTCTAGAAGCTCGAGCGGCGAGAACGTTCGCGTTCGGTCGCCATCTTCGTTTCGTAGTCTTTGGCCCTTTCCTGCGCGGCGCGGTCTTCGCCGCCGAACTTTGACGATGCCGGTTTCGTCGGAGCGGCTGCCGCTGACAGCTTGCTTTCGATCCATGCTCTGAGCTTTCCCATCTCCTGGATCTAGTCCAGGTTCCGAGCAGAGCGTTCGCTTCGACACGGTCGGGATGGCCTTGGTAGTGGTTCCGGCGATCTTGTGGCGAACGGAAGGTCAGCGCTTGTAGGAACGCACATCAACGTTGGATTACTCATGCTCGGTCGGGGCCCACTCACGAAACTTCTTGGGGGCAGCAATGCCACGGTGCCGATGCCGCTCCACCTTCTGGCTAATGGGGCCGGGGACGACTGTCCCCCATAAGCCACCGCGGGCCGCTGCCGAAGTCGGCCGCGACGTCGCCGGGGTTCCACAGCGCGCACCGTTCGAGTGAGAGGCAGCCGCAGCCGATACACCCGGCCAGCTTCTCCTGTAAAGCTTGAAGCTCGCTGATTCGCGTCGCGAGGTCTCGTTCGAACGATGTGGCGAGGCGCTGCCAGTCGCGCTCGTTCGGGGTCCGTCCCGCAGGTAGCGACGACAGGTGTGCTCGGATCTCATCGAGCGTGTAGCCGAGCCGCTGGCAGGTCCGAATGAACGACAACCGTCGGATCACCGACCGGCGAAATCGCCGGTGGCCTGAGGTCGCGCGGGTCGCATCGATGAGGCCCTCGTCTTCGTAGTACCGCACCGCCGACACCGCGAGCCCGGTGCGTTCGGCGACGGCGCCGATGCTGAGGGGTGGGTCGCTTGTTGGCATCTGAACATGCTCCAAATTTCACTTGACCTCAAGTTGACTTGAGATTGTACAACTAAGACATCAGCAGGAAACAAGCACAAGGAGAAGACCATGACGACGGCAACCGAAAGAACGACAGCAAGGCTCGAACATGTCAACGTGACCGTGAGTGATCCCGAACGAACAGCTGCCATGTTGCAGGACCTGTTTGACTGGAACGTTCGTTGGAAAGGTGATTCGATGAATGGCGGGCAGTCGATCCACGTCGGCACCGAGGATCAGTACCTGGCGATTTACTGCCCCGGCAACGTGCCGACCTCCGGGGAGAGCAGCTATGCAATCGCCGGCGGACTGAATCACATCGCTGTCGTTGTCGATGACCTTGACGCTATGGCGACTCGCGTGCGCGCCGCGGGCTTCGAACCCGACAACTTTGGCGACTATGAACCGGGCCGCCGCTTCTACTTTTGGGACCACGACAACGTCGAGTACGAGGTTGTCAGTTACTAGCGGGAGGTTTCTTTCGCTCTTGTCGCCTTCGGCGACCAGGCCGCTTGGGCCTGGACCACGACAACGTCGAGTACGAGGTTGTCAGTTACTAGCGGGAGGTTTCTTTCGCTCTTGTCGCCTTCGGCGACCAGGCCGCTT
>Ga0209828_1001931_pt1 | contig 17988 bp, 10 predicted proteins | sample MaitaG_FD_187429 | JGI IMG/M metagenome (GOLD analysis project Ga0209828, IMG submission 187429) | Marine algal microbial communities from Maine, USA - Maine_Asex2 metaG (SPAdes) (version 2) | ecosystem: Host-associated > Algae > Red algae > Unclassified | place: Maine, USA | collected 2015-01-05 | reverse complement strand
AAGAGAACAGACCCCGATGAGTCATACCCTGCTATTGATGGCCCCGTTGCTACCCGCTGTCATGAAGACCCTCGAGAGCACCTACGATGTGCATCGATACTACGAGGCGGATGATCAGGCCGCCCTCCTCGGGCAGATCGCCGACGACTGTGTCGGCGTGGTTTCCGACGGTGGTCGCGGTGTCGAGGCGGCCGTGCTCGAAGCCCTTCCCAAGGTCGTCATCGTCACGGTGTTCGGTGTCGGTGTCGATGCCGTTGATCGTGAGTACTGCCGGGACCACGACATCACCGTGACCAACACGCCCGATGTGCTCAGCGATGATGTGGCCGATCTTGCCGTCGCCCTCGCCCTCGCGACAGCCCGCCGCATGGTCGATGCTGACCGCTACACACGGGCCGGGCGCTGGCCGAAGGAGGGCCCGTTCCCGCTTACGACACGGATGATGGGCAAACGGGCGGGCATCTTCGGCATGGGCAGTATCGGCGATGCACTGGCCCGACGCCTCGAGGGTTTCGGCATGGATATCGCCTACTGCAATCGAAGCGAGAAAGCAGGCTCGCCCTACCGCTACGTCGCGTCGCTCACAGCCCTCGCAAGCGAAGTCGATTTCCTCTTCATCACCGCCGCCGCGACACCCGAAACGATCGGCGCCGTCAATGCGGACGTGCTCGACGCACTCGGCGAGACAGGCTATCTGATCAACGTGTCGCGAGGTGCGCTCGTGGCCGAGTCCGTGCTGGTGGACTACCTGCAGAAGCGTCGCATCGCCGGGGCCGGACTTGATGTTTTTGAGAAAGAACCTGCAATTCCCGAAGCCTTGTTCGAGCTGGACAACGTCGTGCTGCAGCCGCACGCGGCAAGCGCAACACACGAGACACGCGCCGCCATGGGGAAACTCGTGCTCGACAATCTGGAAGCGCACTTTGCCGGTCGCGCGCTACTGACGCCGATCGCCTAACGGTACGTCAGCGGCATATTGATGGGCCACTGAGAGTCCTTCGTCGATACCAGGAGCCCTGCTCTCGACGCAAGAGACCTTGAGCGCAACCCCGGGCGACACTCGGCCGGGCAGACGATGAACCTGGAGCAGCGAAGATGGCAGCAGAATCGAAGGCATCGCAGGACAAAGACGACGCACCTGGCGATATCGGCCTGATCGGTCTGGCCGTCATGGGCCAGAACCTGATCCTCAACATGGCCGATCACGGCTATCGGGTGGTGGCTTACAACCGCACAAAGGAGAAGACCCACGACTTCATTGCAGGTCAGCCTGAGGACAGCACCATTCGCGGTGCCGATTCACTCGAACAGCTCGTCGCGGCTCTGGCAAGACCGCGCCGCGTCATGCTGATGGTACGGGCGGGCAGTGCGGTGGATGCAGTCATCGACGCGCTCGCACCGCTACTCGACGCGGGCGACGTGATCATCGATGGCGGCAATTCGAATTTTCCCGATACCGAAAGGCGCGCAAAGGCACTGGCGGAACAGGCTCTCCTGTATGTGGGCACCGGCGTATCCGGTGGTGAGGAAGGGGCGCGACACGGCCCTTCGCTGATGCCCGGTGGTCATTCCGACGCCTGGCCGTTGATCAAGCCCATCTTTCAGGATATCGCTGCAAAGACAGCTGCCGGAGAGCCCTGCTGCGACTGGGTCGGCGACGGTGGCGCCGGACACTTCGTCAAGATGGTGCACAACGGCATCGAGTATGGCGACATGCAGTTGATCTGCGAGAGCTATCATTTCATGCAGGTACTGCTCGGCATGGACAACGACGCCATGGCAGACACCTTCGCCCACTGGGACAAGGGCGAACTCGACAGCTACCTGATCGAGATCACCACCGCCATCCTCCGCTTCCGCGAAAACGGTGACGCCGTCGTCGACACCATCCTCGACAAGGCGGGACAGAAAGGGACCGGCAAGTGGACCGCCATCAACGCACTCGACCTGGGCATTCCCTTGACCATGATCGGCGAGGCGGTCTTCGCCCGCGCCCTGTCGGCTCTGAAGGACGAGCGCGTGCGCGCAGCGGCGATTCTCACGGGTCCCGAAAACGGTGCATCACTCGAGCAAGCGGACTGGCTGGACGGCCTGGGCAATGCCCTGTTCGCGGCCAAGATCCTCTCCTATGCGCAAGGCTACATGCTGATGCGTGCCGCTGCCGATGAATACGGCTGGTCGCTCAACTACGGTGGTATCGCGCAGATGTGGCGCGGCGGCTGCATCATCCGCTCGGCCTTCCTCGACGACATCAAGGCGGCCTTCGACAAGGACCCCGAACTCGAGAACCTGCTCTTGGACGACTACTTCAAGGAGCGCATCGACAACGCGCAACACGACTGGCGACGGGTTGTCGCAGCTGGTGTCATCAACGGTCTGCCGATGCCGGCCATGGCTGCGGCGCTTTCGTTCTACGATGGTTACCGGACAGCACGCCTGCCAGCCAACCTGTTGCAGGCACAGCGCGACTACTTCGGTGCGCACACCTATCAGCGTGTCGATGGCAGTCCCGGCTGGCATCACACCGACTGGATCTCGAGCGGCGGCGGCGTATCGAGCAGTACCTACGACGCCTGACACGATATCGAGTACCGAAACCGGCCCACGCGGTTCGCCTGTTAACTGAAGGAGAGAGACATGCTATTCGGAATTCCTGCGGCCCTGCCGGCCAACCTTCTGCACACGCTGGCCAGCATGGGCCACGGCGACGAGATCGTCCTCGTCGATGCCAACTATCCAGCCGCATCAGACGCGGCACATACCCATCTGGGCAAATCCCTGGAACTGCTCGGCCGCGATCTGCCGGAGGCCACGGCCGACATTCTCGCGCTCTTGCCGCTGGATCTGTTCGTCGATGATCCCGTCAGTGTCATGGCCACTCCCGGCAGCGAGACGCCTTCGGTGCACACCGACATCGAAGCCCTGCTTGCCTCGGTTCCGGGGGCGCCGTACCAGCTCGGCGCGATCGAACGCTTCGATTTCTACGCCCGTGCACGCAAGGCCTTCGCCATCGTACGCACCCTGGAGCGTCGTCCCTACGGCAACGTCATCCTGAAGAAGGGAGTGCTGACTCCTGACGGCGACATCATGTCACCCGATAGTGCCATCGCCGTCTGTTGATCTTGGCAGCCCTGCGGTCGACTATGGGCCGTGAGCAGAGTAGACGGTGAGCAACGGGCGGTGCGTGATGAGCGTTGTGTAGTGAGCGGTGTGCGATAAGCCGTGAGCTATGGCTTACAACAACACGCCCAGCAGCACCGGAAGGTACAGAATTGCGCCGAGGTGGGTGACCAGGATCAGGCTGGACACCTCACCACTGTCACGCCCGTGCTTCTCGGCCAGAAGAAAATTGAACACCGCTACCGGCATGGCCGCCTGGAGGATCAGCACACCGCGAGCGACCCCTTCGAGCGAGTAGACCTCGGCTACGCCGAAGCCGATGGCGATCGCCGCCAACGTACGCACACTCGACCAGAGAATGGCCGATGGCAAAGCGCTGACACGCATCCCGGCCAGGCTGACGCCAAGGGTGATCAGCATCAAGGGTATGACGATCTGCCCGAGCAGACCGACCGTCTCCATGAGGACAGCAGGCAAGGGCATGTCGACGGCACGGGTCAGAAGCCCCAACCAGATGGCATGCAAGACGGGTGAACGAAGCGCCCGGACCAGGCGGAAGCTGCCAGCGTAGATCGCGTCGCCCAACGTGAACATGAGCACGCACTGCACGGCGAAGAAGGTGACCGCATAGGCGAGCCCGAGCTCGCCGAAGGCCAGCAGGCAGATGGGCAGGCCGAGATTGCCGGTGTTGCCGACGACATGCGCAACACCGAGGCGCCAGTCCTTGCCGGCGCCTCTCAGCGCCAGCACCGCGAACGACGCGAACACGAAGTGGACGGACAGGGCCGCCAATGCGAGCGTGCCGAGTGCATCGAGCGACACTTCGGCCGTCGCCAAGGTCTGGAACAGGAGAGCCGGCAGACTCACGTTGACGACCAGCCGGGTCACGAAATCGATCGGAAACGGCGTGCCGCTCTTCTGCCAGGCCAGACCGATCAGCGCGAGCAGGATCCCCGGTGCGAGGATCGTGATGATCGACAGGACGAGAGCGAGCACGGCGGCGGTTCGAATCTCAGGGAAACGTCATGTCGATCAGAACGGTCGGCGCACGCGAATCGACCGCTATCAAGCGGCCTTGCACGTCAACCCGGGAAACTGCGAAGCACACGGCACGACATCGCGTGGCACCAGAAGGCACCGGAGTATACTGCCCGTCCGTCATTCAGGGCGCGACAGGCCAAGCTCAGTGACCCGACTGCATCTGTCGCAACTTATCCTCGTGCAGGCGCTATGGGGCCTGAACATGGTGGCCGGCAAGGCGGGCACGGCAAGCTTCGGCCCCTTTCTCTTCATCACCCTGCGCTTTGCCATCGTGTTCGTGTTGCTGGTGCCCTTCCTCCGCCCGGTCGCCGGTCAGATGCGCATGATCATCAGCATCGGGCTGGTACTCGGCATCGGCCACTATGCGTTCATGTTCTACGCGATACACGTGGCCGGGTCGCTGTCGTCGGTCGCCATCGCGTCACAATTGACTGTGCCCCTCTCGACGATTCTGGCCATCGTCTTTCTCGGTGAGCGCATCGGCCTGCCTCGCGCACTCGCCATCACCGTGTCCTTTCTCGGCGTTGCCATCATTGCCGCCGCCCCGATTGGCGGCCCGACCCAGGTATTCGCGCTCTGTCTGACCGCTGTTGCCTCACTCGCGATGGCCGTGGCCGCCATCCTGATGCGCAGGCTGCACGGCGTCGGCACCTTCAATCTGCAAGCCTGGATAGCCCTGTCGGCAATGATCTCGATGGGGATCGTCACCTACCTCGTCGAACAACCCGTCATGACCGATCTCCTGCGGTCAGACTATGTCGACTACGTACCCGTGTTGTATTCCGCCATCGGTGCGACGATCATCGGCCATGGCCTGCTTTATCAACTCCTGCAGCGCTACCCGGTCAACGACATTGCTCCGTTCATCACCTTGTCGACCGTCTTTGCCGTCGGCTTCGGCGTCTGGCTGCTGAACGACCCCCTGACGTTGCGCATCATCGCCGGTGGCCTGCTCGTGCTCGGCGGAGTCACCGTCATTGCCATGCGGAACGCCGTTCGTGAAGCACCGAGCGGCTTGCGTGTACCGCGCTAGTCGCGCTAGAACATGGGATCAGGCAACGACTTCGACAAGGGCGTGACCCACTCCGTCACCGGACCACTTCGTTCGATAGTGGTCAGGTCGACGAGGCGGTCGACGAGCGGGGCGGGCTCGCGCGTGTTGAGCGAACAGAGTGTATCGACATGGACGGTCACTTCGTACCGGCCATGGTCACTGTGCTGCTCCTCGAGAAACTGTGCAAACTGCCAGATGAGATCGGGAATGCAGGCCATTTTCCGGACCTGCTTGCGATTGAGATGTGTGGCCGGATCGACCACTAGCCGCAAGCCGTCTTCGCGTTGCACGTAGAACGTTGCCTTGCCCCGTTTCGAACGGAGCTTCATGCGCCAGCTGAAGCGATGACCATCCTCATTCCAGGCAACATTGCCGGGCGCCGTGAAGTGCCGCAGGGGCACGGTGAGCTGCAGCACGAGCCACACGCTGACCCCCACCACGATGAAGATGCGCCAAGGCGTCGAGATTGCCGTGGCCGCTGCGAAACTCGCGCGGGAGGCCGGTCTTGCACCGCTGACCGCCGATACCGCCGACGCTGCCGATGCCATGGCATTTGCAGTAGTGGCCGCCGGCACCTCGACCGTTCGTGCGAAGGTGTCGAAGCGCAGCAGCTTGCCGCGCGCCTGAAACCAGCGCAGCACCTGCCGCGGCCAGTCGGGATCGAACAGCATCAGGGTAACGCCAAGCGTCATCCAGGGGAAGATGCCGATGTTGAACACGAACGCGTTGATGGTGTGAAAGACGGCGTAGACCCAGAACACCACGAAGCGCGTCCGGCGCCATAGCAGGAGCGGCGCGCCGATCAGGTGCAATGCGATGGCACCGTAACTGGCAGCGGCAATACCGAAATCCTGGGTCAACCACTGGAACAAGGCGGCCTCGTCGACGCTTGCGTTGTTCATCCACAAGCGCATCGGCTCGAGATTCAGCCAGTCGTTGTTCAATTTCACGAAGCCCGCGTAGACGAGCACGATCTCGAGCTGTGCACCGAGCCAGAAGCGCCCCCAGTTCGGCACCGTCGCCGATGCGATTTCAGGGCGTCGTCGTGCGTCGAGTGAGGCATATCGATGCGCGGGAACGAAAACGAGAATGGTCGCGAACAGCAAGGCCAGATAGAAGTGGTTCAGATAAAGCGCCTGGTCGAGCAGGAACAGATAACCGAAGCTCAATACCAGCACGACGGCTGACAGCCGATAGAACAGGCCGAGCATCACGCCGGTCGCGGCAAGCCCCATCACCACGAAGACCAGCTCGAGTCCAGGCCCGGGCAGCATTCGCACCCATTCGAAGTGGTGGTACTTGAACAAGAGATCGGTCTCTCGATACATGCAATCGAGACACAGGAAGATGCCGTAGTTGATGGATTCGAACAGCAGCAACGCACCGAACACGATGCGGAAGACAGCCAGTGACGCAGCATCGACCGGTCTGAAGAACAGCTCCCTGATCACGGCTGGAAATCTCGAACGGTTCGCAGACGGACAATGCGCCACATCACGTGCAGATCCTCCACCATCAAGTCCAACGGGGTAGCTGCCGCTCTCCGTGCAGACATCGATTCCTGTCCATCATCACATTCACGTCGCGGCGCTCGCACAGGCACGTTAGTCATTGCTCACCCTCGGGATCCGGCCATGCAGAATATTGTTGCACGATCCATCAGGGAGAGACTTGCTGTGCATCGGGTCCTCTCACCGTCATCAGCTTCAGCAAGCCTTGCCATGCGCCAACTGCGCAGGCGCACCGTATCCCGCCTGCTCGCAACGATCGCCTGCGCCAGCAGCTTGAGCCTTCCGGTGTTGGCGGATGACATCGATGTGTATACCGCGCGTCTCGCTGCCCAGAAAAAGCCCAACATCCTGTTTGTGCTCGACTACTCGGGCAGCATGAACGAGGACATCAACAACGGCGATGCCAGCGTGAGCGGCGAGCCGACCAAGATCGAGGTGCTGCGCACGGCAATGGAGAACGTCCTGGCCAACAATGTCGGCGTGATCCGCGCCGGTATCGGCTCCATCTACGCAAGTTCCGCCTCCGGCGTGCGCTGGCCCGTCAGCGATCTCGACGCGGATGCCCATAGCGTCGACCCTCTCATACCGATCGATGCCTTCTCGGCCCGGGAAGTCATGATCAAGCAGCTGTACCGGCAAGGCCCTGGCGGATCGACGCGCACCGTCAATGCACTGGCCGATGCGGCCCTGTATTTTCGCGGCGGCGCGGTCGCCAACGGCGGTGGCGTCATCGATCGTCCCGACCTGCACCGTCCCGACACATGGAATGCCAGCCGACAAAGGTACGCCGGCGGTAATCGCAATGCCGCGATCGAGGCGAGCTACAGTCCGAACCCGGCCTACTGGCGGGATGTGTATGAAGCCGGCAATTACGGCTGGTGCGACGATTACACCGCGAGTGGTGGCAACAATAATTGCGAAGGCAAGACGACCTACGACTGCCGGGACGTCGAGGGCGGATCCTATGTCAGCAGCGGCGAAGGCAGTAGCGGCGAAACGTACACCTATGACGGGCGCGTGAATTGCCGCTATGAGCACCCTGACGCCTGGCATGGGGCGAGCTACGACACCCCGATCGAGGGACAGTGCGAAGCCAACGCGCTGGTACTCATCTCCGATGGACTGCCCAGCAAGTACAGCAACAACGAGGCCTTGCGCACCGTTCTCGGTGATGACCCGTCGACCTGCGAGGATCTCTCGACCAGCATCTTCACCGAAGCCACCGTCGACAACGGTGACTGTGGTCCGGAGATAGTCAATCAGCTGGCCACCATGCCCCAGGTTCCGGGAATCGACGACAGCATCGTCAACACCTATACGGTCGGCTTCGGTGTCGAAGGCATCGGCAAGGACTATCTCGACCGACTGGCCTATGAGGGCAGCCCGGTGCGCGACGGTACGCGCGTCAGTCCGGAGGCATTCTCGGCGAGAAATCTCACCGAGCTGAACGCGGCACTGGCCGAGATCGTCAGACTCGCTACCGACCGCAACGAGAGCTTCACCGAACTCTCCGTGGACATCGACAAGGCTTCTTTCTCACACGACAACCGGGCCTACTTCAGCTTGTTCTCACCGGCTCCGACACGTGGCTGGCAGGGTAATCTCAAAGGCTATTTTCTCGACTCACGCGGTCTCGTCGATACCAACAATGCCGTCGCGCTGGAAAGCGGTGGATCGAATTTCGCGGGTTCCGCACAGAGCTTCTGGTCAGCAACACCTGACGGGAACGATCCGCTTGCCGGTGGCGCCTCCGCCCGGCTCGCGACGAGCACCCGCTCGTTGTATACCTACGACGACGCGCTCGATCCGGTCGGTGGCGGTGCGGAACTCTCGTTGTCGGATGCCTACCGCCTGCACGCCGACAACACTTTGATCACGGCGGCTGATCTCGGCGTGGATGACGCCGAGCGAACGGCGGCACTCGACTGGCTGCAGACGGCACCGATGGGCGATCCACTGCACAGCAAGAGCGTTAGCGTCAACTACGGGACCCGGCAGGTGGTTTATGTGATGACCAATCAAGGACTCCTGCACGCCATCGATGCGACCTTGCCGAGTTCAGCGACAGCGAGCGATTACTCGGGTGGGGGCGAGATATTCGCGTTCATGCCCAAAAGGCTTCTTGCCAATCTTCCCATCCTTGCGCGTGGCGACAACGGGACCGATCATGTCTACGGCCTGGACGGTCCCATCACTCGCTGGCACACCGACGACGACAACAACGGTGTCGTCAATGGAGATGACACCGTATTGCTGATATTCGGCATGCGCCGCGGCGGCGATGCCTACTACGCGATGGACGTGACCAACCCGGAGCAACCGATCCTGAAATGGGTCATCGACAGCACACGCACAAACTTCGCCGATCTCGCGCAGAGCTGGTCGCGCATGGCGCTCATCAACGTCAAGCGAACCAGCGGAGACGAACAGCTTCTGGTGTTCGGCGGTGGCTATGACGCTGCCACCAACGACGATACAGATGCGCATGTCCCGGCTGGCGGCAACGCTATCTACCTGGTTGACCGCGACGGTGCGTTCGTGAAGCGCTTCGATAGCACCGATCACAGCGACATGCGTTTCTCGATTCCGGCCGACCTGACCCCTGTCGACGTCAGCGGGGACGGCCTGACTGATCGCATCTACGCCGCCGACGTCGGTGGACAGCTCTGGCGCATCGACATCGACAACATCGACCAGGCCTCGGACACGACCGTGACACGCCTCGCGAACCTTGCCGGTACCGGCTTTCAGCCGTTCTTCAGCGCACCGAGCGTAGCGCTGAACACGTCGGCGCACGGCGAGTATCTTTCGGTCTCAGTCGGTTCCGGCAACCGCACAGATCCGCTGGATACAGACTCTGGCAACGCGTTCTTCATGGTGCGCGACGTGGATGTGGAGAAGGGTGCGCCATCCAGTTCGTTCTCGACCGTCATGGCCGGTGATCTCTATGATGCGACAGCGAACAGGCTTGCCTCGAGCGACGCGACTGTACAAACGACAGCCCAGGATGCGCTCGCGCTAGCGCGCGGCTGGCGAATCGATCTCGACCCGGGCGAAAAGTCCTTGACGCGACTGGTGAGCTTCGAGAATCACCTGTACGCAACCACATTCGCGCCGAGCGGAACCAGCACGGATCCGTGTGCGGTGCCCACAACCAGTCACCTCTATCGCATGGATATCAGCACCGGTGCTCCGTTCGATTTCACGCCTACCGAATCAACGGAATTCGATGCCTCGAATGCCGATTCACGCCGCCTGCAGCTGGATACAGAAGGCATTCCCAGCGCTCCCGCCATCGTCTTCACGAAAGGCTCGAGCAACCCCAAGGTGTTCGCCGACCGGAAGCCCGTTGACGAGATCCCGCAGACACTGACGCGCGTCTACTGGCACGCAAGGTAAGGCGCCCGCGATGGAATTCGACTCAACGAATGAGTCCTTCCGGCCGATACCCGTGACGAAATCGTGTACCTGACACGATCGCAGCCTCCCGGGAATCATGGACATTCACTCTCTGCTCAAGCGCCTCGTCGACCATGATGGTTCAGATCTGTATCTCGCGACCGGTGCACCACCGAGTGCCAAGTTCTCGGGTGAACTGACCCAGCTGTCGGACACTCCGTACGGGATAGGCGAGGTGGAGGAGATCGCGCGCCAGGTCATGAACGAGGAGCAGCGCGAGGAGTTCGAGCGCGAGCACGAGATGAACCTGGCCATTGCACCCGAGGGTGTCGGCCGCTTCCGGATCAACATCTTCCGCCAGCGCAATGAAGTCTCGCTGGTGGCCCGGAACATCCAGACCGAGATTCCGCGCTTCGACGACCTTGGCCTGCCGGCCATCCTGAAGGACGTCATCACGGCGAAGAACGGCCTCGTGCTCTTCGTCGGCGGTACCGGGTCGGGCAAGTCCACCTCGCTGGCTGCGCTGATCGATCATCGCAACGCCTTCAAGGGGGGGCACATCATCACCATCGAGGACCCGGTCGAGTACGTGCATCCGCACAAGAAATGCATCGTCAACCAGCGCGAAGTCGGCGTCGATACCAACAGTTTCCACGCGGCGCTGAAGAACACCCTGCGCCAGGCGCCCGACGTCATCCTGATCGGCGAGATTCGTGATCGTGAAACGATGGAACATGCCGTTGCCTTCGCCGAGACGGGGCATCTGGCGATCTCGACCCTGCACGCCAACAATGCCAATCAGGCCATCGATCGCATCATCAACTTCTTCCCGGAAGAGCGACGTGGGCAACTGCTGGCCGATCTTGGCAACAATATTCGCGCGATCGTGTCGCAACGCCTGGTGCCCACCGTCGACGGCAAGCGCTGCGCGGCAATCGAGATCCTGCTCGGATCTCACACGATCAAGCAGATGATCATGAAAGGGCAACTGATGGACATCAAGGAGGCCATGCTGAAGTCGGAGAACCAGGGCATGAAGACCTTCGACAGTGCCCTCTACGATCTCGTGCAGGAGGGGCGCATCACCGAAGACGAGGCCCTGAAGAACGCCGATTCCGCCAACAACCTGCGCTTGCGACTGAAGCTGACGGCAAGATCAGGCGCAGACGAAGATGAGACCGAACTGTTGCTGCGCGGACAGATGCCGAGCGATGCCGCGCAGACCGCAGCCACACGTGACGGCACACCCGATGTGAGCGGAGACGATGAATCAGGGGATGCGCTCGACGCCGGACTCGATGACGCTCGGCAGGAATCGGCAGACCGTTCTCGCGCGGACGATGTCCACGCCATGATGGCCGCGGGCATCGCACCGACTCGTGTGGAGAATGCCGCGAATGAGGCTCAGGCGGACCGCGACGCGCCCAGCGCTCAGCCCGACGAAGACGCCGCGGCGCGCGCAGCCAAGGCCGCCGCCAAGATCGCGGCGATGCGCGCGGCGAAGGCCAAGGCGGGCGCTGCACCCGCGCAAGCGGGATCAGGTGGCACTCTGGACGCCGCAGCGGCCGCTTTCGAACTCGCCCTCGAGCCTGCCGAGGAGCCTGAAGAGGAGCCGGCAGACGAGCCGATCGACGACACGCCGAAATTCGGCATGGGCAAGGTCGGGTAGAGCTGGTGTTTTTTCCAGTTCGATGAGAGCAAGGACGGCATTTGGCGTTATTCTCTGTGCAGGCCAACCACTGCACCTGGATTTCCGTGTCCTGTTCCGTGTCCTGTCCCGTCCCCGATGGCTATCGTCGCCATACTGCGCCACGTAGCGGCCACGTGAACGGGCGACTGCCGTGAAATTCATTCACGCGGCCGACCTGCACCTGGACAGTCCGCTCACCGGACTGGTTCGGCACGACGCGGCACCGGTAGAGCGAATTCGGGGTGCTACCCGCGAAGCGCTCCGCGCGCTTGTCTGTCTCGCGCTGGATGAAGCCGTCGATCTTGTCGTGCTGGCGGGCGACATCTACGACGGCAACTGGAAGGATTTTCACACCGGACTGTTCTTTCGCGAACAGCTTGTCAGCCTCTGCGACGCCGGCATAGCGGTCGTCATCATTCATGGCAATCACGATGCCGAAAGTGTCGTCAGCAAGGCGGTGCCGCCGGTAAGCGGCGTCACCGTCCTCGACAGCAAGGCCTGCCAGACGCTCGTCATCGATACGCTCGGCGTGGCCTTGCACGGTCAGAGTTTCGCGACCCGGGAAGTTACCGAGGATCTCGCCGCCGATTACCCGGACGCGCTGCCGGGACTGTTCAACATCGGGCTCCTGCATACCAGTCTCACGGGTCGCGACGGGCATGGCAGCTATGCGCCCACGTCGCTGGCCACGCTGCTCTCCAAAGGATACGACTACTTCGCCCTGGGCCATGTGCATACCCGCGAAATCATCCGGGAGAGCCAGCCGCGCATTGTCTTCCCTGGTAATCTGCAAGGCCGACACGTACGTGAAACTGGCGCCAAGGGCTGCGAACTGATCACGGTCGAGGACGGCACGATCGTCGACACCCGGTTCATCGCACTTGATGTCGTGCGCTGGCACCGGCTGGACGTCGACGTATCCGGTCTCGATTCACTCGACGCACTGGTGCGAGCCTTCACGGCGATAATCGACGAACGTCTGGACGGTCGAGACGAGCGCCTGCACGCCGCACGTGTGCGATTGCACGGTGTCTCGGCGTTGAGCCGAATAGAGGCGGAACAACCCGGCACACTGGCAGCAGCCATCCAGGCGGCAACACAAGACCTGTCGGGCACCGAACTCTGGCTCGAGAAGGTGCAAATCGCCTTGCAATCACCGATCAGTCGTGACGCCTTGAGCGAACGCGACGATGCGCTTGGCGAAGTCGTTCGACTGGTCGACGATCTCATCGCCGATGAGGCAGCACTACAGTCCTGGTTCGCAAACGCCATCGGTGACATGAAGAAGCTGCCGCCGACCATTGGCGAGGCAGATCCTCACGCCTATTCACTCGAGGCGATTCGGGAGTGCCTGCAGGCGGCTGAAGCAACGGTGCTCACGAGCCTCGGCGAGGACGAGGCCGAGACGTTGTCGCGATGAGGCTGCGCACCCTGCAGCTACTGGCATACGGCAAGTTCACTGATCAGATCTTGCATTTCGGCGACGAAAAAACAAGCCTGTCACTCGTCTATGGTCCGAATGAGGCCGGAAAGTCGACTACCCTCGACGCTATCACCGACCTTCGCTTCGGCTTCCCCCAGAAGAGTCAGGCAGGTTTTCTCCATTCCAATCAGGCACTACGCATCGGCGGTGTCTTCGTGGACGAGAACGATGAGGAACACGCACTGATTCGTCGCAAGGGACGCGGTGACACTCTATTTGTCGCCGACTTCTCGCAAGTGGAACCGATGAGCGATATTCCGGCGTCGGCCGAGCTTGTGCGGAAACTGGATGGGGGCATCGACCGGAATACCTACCTGCAGCTCTTCGGCATCGATCGAGACCGCATGCAACAGGGCGGCAGGAACATCTTCGACGCGGGCGGTGACATCGGTGCTGTCCTGTTCGAGGCCAGCAGCGGATCGAGCAGCGTTCCCGCCATTCTCAAGCGATTCACGGACGAGTCGCGAAAGCTCTACCTGCCGTCGGGTAACGCGAAGAACGCCACTATCAATCAGTCCTTGCAGGCCTACCGTGATGCGCGCCAACGGTTCGATGAGGCCGAGACTCGACCGATGGTGTGGACAAGACTGCGCCGTGACCATGACGATGCTGCAGGTGCGCTTTCGGCACTCGAGAAGGAACATGTCGAACTGCGCGAACAGCAGGGCCAGGCTCGTGAACTGCTCGCCGTTCGACCACTCCTGAGCCAGATTGATCATGAGCGGCAGCGTCTGGAGGAGCTTGCGGATGTCCCTCTGCTCAGTGACAAGGCAGAGTCGGAACGCCACACAATGGCATCGGACATCGCAAGTGCGGCCGCACAGGCCGAGGAAGAGGAGCTGGCAATCCAGCAGCTGACACAGCGTCTTGCGACTCCCATCGTCGACGAAGCTCTGCTGGCAAGGGGACGGTCGATCCGTCGCGCGCTGGCCTCACTCGAGAACCTTGACGGGCTTCGGCGTGAGGCCGACGTCGCGCGCCGCGCCGAGGTTGAAGCCGATGAAGATCGGCGGCGGTCTGCAGCAGGCATCGCGGCCAAGACAGGCGTCGAGGATGTTCTTGGAGCGATGCCGACGCCTGCACAACAGGCCGACATTCGGACCAAGATCGAGCTCGTCTCTGCCGCGACAGACAAGCTCGACGAGCATCGGCAAAGGACGGTCGACCACGATGAATCCGGCGTCGAGGGCATCGACACGACGCTGCCAGACGAATCCCTGCGCACGAACCTGGTCGATCTCCGCACCGAACTGATCACGGAAAGTGCGGCCCTGCAGAGGCTACGCAACATTCCTGCAGAGAGAAAAGCGCTTGATCGACAGATTTTCAAGGCGCTGGACGTGCTCGGGCTAGACGACACCGATGCAGCGAAGCGTATTCGGCCGTTCACTGAAGCAGAGATCGATGCCGCGATTCAGCAGCTGCGAGACTTCGACGATCGTCAGCAGCGAATGGCAGATGAACGTCGGCGCTTGCAGACGGAGAAGGACGAAGCAACACAGCAGCGACAGCAGGTGCTGCAGCACGGTGATGTCACGACACTCGACGAGGTCGGACAAGCGCGGCGTATTCGGGATGCAGAGTGGTCTACCGTTCGTGGCGACTGGCTTTCACCGGATACATCATCGATTCCACCGGCGGAACGTACCGTAGCGGCCGATCGATTCGACACAGCCAGCCGCCATGCCGACGACAGCGCCGACCGCCTGGCGCGCAATGCAGAACAGGCCACGCTCCTTCACCAGGCTGAATTGAACCTCGGCAGGCTCGCCGGGCGGCTCGTCGAACTCGATCAGCTGGCGGCAAGGCATGCTCATGAAACCGACGTGTTGCAGACAAGCTGGCACGACACACTGCGGCAAGGCGGTGTGCCGCTGATGCCTCCGACCGAACTGGGCAAGTGGCAAGTCAAACTGCAAGACCTTTGCGAACAGCTCGAAGCGTCACATCGACTGGAGGACGAGTACGTCGAACTTTCACGACTGGAACAGTACCTCGCCGGGCGTCTGCGTACGGCTTTGCAGGCACTCGGCGAAGAGCTTGACGCTGCAGAGTCGTCAGTGAAAATCCTCGCCGGCAAGGCCGAACGTCTCGAGCGAGAACTGGCGCAGCGAGAGAAGGACCATATCGATACCGTGGCAAGGCGTGCAGAGCGCGAGCAACAACGGACACGGCATGTCGCCGAAGGCAAGGAACTGACTGCACGGTGTGACGCGGCCGTCTCTGCGTTGAGCGGGGCGTTCGTCACACTGGGTTTGCCAACCGATACTTCGATTGCTGCAGCGCTTGCAAGACTCGAGGAAATCCGCGTACTCGCCGAGCAACAAGCGCACTACCTTGCTTGTCAACGCACGCGCCAGTCTGCCGACAATGATCTCGAATCGCTGACCGGCACGATCAAGGAGCTGCAGCAGGCTCTTGACGATCCACCGGAAGACGATCTTCCCCACTACGCGGATACCTTGCTGATTCGTCTCGAGACGGCGGAAGAGCTGCGCGACGATCGACTTCGTGCCGAAGAAGCCGTCGCTGCATCACAGCAGCGCCTCATTGCTCGTCAAGTTGTGTTGGCGCGTCAACGGGAAGCGCAGACCCGACTTTGCGAACAGGCAGGCGTCGAAACACCTGACTTGCTCATTGCCCGTATTGCCGAGTCGACACGCAAGCGCGACGCCCGCGAGAAGCTCGACACGGCGCTGCGTCAGTTACGCGAAGCATCGCCGCAACGGGACGAATCGTCGCTTCGCTCACTGCTTTCGAATCGGAGCGCTGCCGATCTCGAAGCGGAGGAATCCCGATGTCTGCAGGCCCTGAGCATCATGCAGGAACGGCTGAACGCTGCTCGGGGGCTCGAGGAGCGCACACGCCGTGATCTGCAAGCCATCGACGCGAGCGACGAGGCGGCACAGTGCGCGGAAGCCATGGAGCAGGCTGCATCGAGCGCTGCGGCCCAGTTGCCGGTCTGGGTGCGCCTCCGCGTGGCAGGCACGCTGCTCGATGAGGCGCTGCGACGGTTTCGCGAACGGGCGCAGGCACCGATGTTGACTGCAGCATCCGCGTACTTTGAGCGCATGACCGACGGCGAATATCGCTCGTTGTTCTCGAGCGACACCGGCGCGGTGGGCTCACTCAAGGCGCCCACCCTGGTCGCCCGGCGCGACAACGGCGATATCGCCCAGGTCGGCAGTCTCAGTGAAGGCACTCGGGACCAGCTTTACCTTGCGCTGCGTCTTGCGGCCGTGGACCTCAGGCGCGAGTCCGGCATCGACATGCCACTGATACTGGACGATGTACTGATGTCGTCGGACGATCACCGCTCATCGCTCATACTGCAAGCACTGTGCGACTTCGCCGAGCACAATCAGGTGATCATCCTTACCCACCATGAGCATGTCGCCAGAATCGCGGCAGACACCCTGCCCGGAGACCGCATGACGCAGGTTGCGTTGTCATGACGCGTCCTGGCATCTTCTTGAAAGAGCCTCGAGGTCGGTCGGCGGCGTCATCGTGAAGGCAGCGCTCTGCATCGACAACGACACGCTTCGACGGCTCTGGCTCGATACGAACGATATCGGCGGTGAGGCGCCGGCTGTCCATGCACAAGCTGTTGCTGACTCAGGCCCCGGTGAGGCAGCGCGCGGCAAAGGGCCGCTCGATACGGCCACCCGGATTGTCGATCGTCTTGGCATGGTACAGCTCGACCCGCTTCGTCCCGTTGCCCGGGCGCACGAACACATTCTCTGGACACGGGCCAACTCGATCCGGCCACGTACCTTCGAACGCCTGCTCGAGACTCACCGTGTGTTCGAGCACTTCAGCCACGACGCCTGCATCCTGCCCATCGATACCTGGCCCTACTGGCAGCGACAGTTCGCGCGCCGCACACGCACGATGGAACGTGGCAGCTGGGGGTGCGCGCTCCCGTCCCTCGCAATACGCCGCAAGATACTGGCGCGCATCGAGCGCGAGGGCGCCCTCTGTTCGCGTGACTTCGAGACGTCGACCGTGGGGTCGCGAACAGCCTGGACGAAACCACCGCACAAGATCGCGCTGGACTGGCTCTGGATGAGCGGTCGGCTGGCTGTCGCACATCGGCGCGGATTCATCAAGCACTACGACCTGACCGAACGGATCGTGCCGGACTCGATTCGCGATTTCGAGATAAGCGATCGTGCACAGTGCGACTGGCTCTGCCGGCAAGCCCTGGCGAAGCTCGGCACGGCGACGCCGGGGGAGCTACAGCGTTTCTGGGATGCGATGAGCGCAAGTGAAATACAGACCTGGATCGAGGAGCACAAGTCTGATCATATTGATGTCAAGATCGAGTGCGCTGATGGGCAATACACCCACGGTCTGGCACCCATCGATATCGAAGACCGTCTGGCTCGTGTTCGGAAATCGGGGCCACGCTTGCGTATCATCAATCCCTTCGATCCGCTGGTGCGTGACCGGGCGCGTATCTCTCGCCTGTTCGGGTTCGACTATCGCATCGAGATCTACGTGCCCCGGGCAAAACGCTTGTACGGCTACTACACCTTTCCGCTGCTCGAGGACAATCGCTTTATCGGTCGCATCGACGTTCGCGCGAATCGCGATGCCGATCGGCTTGATGTAGACGGTCTCTGGTCTGAACGAGGCGTGCGCTTCGGACGCGGACGCACCGAGCGGCTACGCAGAGAGCTAGCTCGGT
>Ga0209828_1001930_pt1 | contig 17990 bp, 15 predicted proteins | sample MaitaG_FD_187429 | JGI IMG/M metagenome (GOLD analysis project Ga0209828, IMG submission 187429) | Marine algal microbial communities from Maine, USA - Maine_Asex2 metaG (SPAdes) (version 2) | ecosystem: Host-associated > Algae > Red algae > Unclassified | place: Maine, USA | collected 2015-01-05 | reverse complement strand
TCCCAGCCGTCAAAGCGATTGTGTCCGATCTACGTCTGAATGCAGACCACCATAGGAAACCCGTTGTCATTTGGCAAGACTACTGATCTTTGGCGCAACTGGACCGAAGACCCACTGGCACGTTTGTGCCGTCGTGACCTACACTGAACGACGATGAGCATCCTCGTAGAAACCGACGCCCGCAAACGCATCTCACTCGCCAAACTCGGCGTCGACGACACGAAGTACTACCTCGCCGAATGCCGCGCCGACGGCTCGATCCTGCTGCGGCCGGCCGAGGTCCGACCCAAGGTCATGGACATCGTCGAACGAGCCCACCCCGACTGGGAAGAGACGCTCGTGAACGAGACCGATGTGAAACCAAGCGCCGAGTGGGAGCGCGTTCGCGAGGGCTTCATCGCCGACAACCCCGACGTTCTCGAACCGCCCGCCCCGACTGAATAACCCGGGTCAGCTCAAACGGTGTGGAATTGGTGCGTGAACGTTGCTTCGAAGTCATCGGCATCGCTGCAGCCGGGCGACTCGCTCAATCACGACGGCCACGAGCGATAGCAACATCGTCTGAGATCAGCAGATCATAAATCAGTTGGGGCTTACACGACGACGTGGTCGAGGTACGCGTCGTCCATGGTTCGCGCGTCGGTGTCGGGGCGATGGGTCAAGCCCATGACGAGGCCCATGACCGCATGCACGAGAACCTCGGGGTCGTAGTCGTCGCCCGCGACCTCCGAGCGAAGCACGGTTCCCTGCACCATCGCGAGCAACATCGTCGCAAAGTCGTTCCACGTCAGTGGCGAGCGCACGTCGAGACCGTAGGACTGCAACACGGCCTGCAGGCCTTCAGCGCCGCGGTCGATCAGAGATTGGTGCAGATGGTCGAGGTCATCCCGCAGCGAAGGCGAGTCTTGCATCACCAACCACGCAGTGATCTCCAGCCGAAAGGCGTGATCGCCGCGGAGCCGATCGACATACGCCGTTGGCAAGACCCTGGCGACTTCGAGCGGTTCAGCCAACGACTCGGCGGCCTCGGTCATGGCATGGATCAGCTGGTCAGTCGCCTCCGATCGTTCCGGGTCGACGGCCTCGGCGAGCACCTCGTGAACAAGGTCGGTTGTCGAAGGAAAGTACCGGTAGGCCTTGCGGCGCAACCCGGGCATCCAACTATCGAAACGGCTCGGATTCAGACCCGCGCTCAACACGCCGAGCGGTTCGTTCACCATTCGGGCTGTCGCCGCTGTGACAACCTGCCCGCGCGACTCGGCGATCGCCGCCGGGGTCGGCGTTGGCATTGGGAACTGCGATTCCGCGGTGGCAATTCCTTCGGCGTAGTCGGGCAGATCATCGGCCCGAATCAGTGCGTCCTCAGGTAGGAGCGCATCGGTCGAGCCGCGCGCCGTTACGTATTCCGAGGAATGCATGAGTCCCTCCAGGGAGGATGTTGTGGCAGAAGTACTTCTCGCCCCGAAGCACGCACGAGCTGTTTGCTCTAACACGCACGGACGGTGCAATTGGTTCCCAAGTATTCCATGCATTTTCCCACGGTGTCGCCAGACGTCAGCTCGAAAGCAGGTGCGGAGCGTGCTGGCCAACCGCTGTGGTCACCGCATCGACCGATGGATTAACGAGCCCGACGCCGGCGATGACGACAGTCGGAACTGTCTCGTTACCGTCGGCGATTGAGCGCACGGTGGCAGCATGACTTTCGTCGGCCCAGATGTTGTGGCGTTCGACGGGGAATGCTGCGTTCTTCAGCCCGAACTCGAGCTTGTGGCAGTGCGGTCAACCCGGTCGCCAGTACAGATCGACCGCATCCCCACTGCCGGCCACGGTCGGCTCATCGGCCGGCCGGAACCTCGATCGGAGCCGCCAGAACGACTTCGTGTTGCGCAGCACGAACGCGAGCGCGAGGGCGGTGACTATGAACGGAAGCAGCTCACGGAATAGATCGTTCATCGCGCGCGGTTCACTCGGCCTCTGGCACCCACGAGGCGGGTCGTTTCTGCAGGTAGGCGGTCATGCCTTCCTGGCCTTCAACGCTCTTGAACAACGAACCCGACAGCTTGCCGGTCCAGGCCAGTGCCTCTTCCATACCCATCTCGGGCACCTGATCGAACAACGTCTTGGTCGCGGCGAGCGCGTTTGGTCCGCCGGCGAGAAGGTCGGACACGATCTCGTCGACCGCAGCGTCGATGTCGTCGGCCGACGCGACCTGGTTGAACAGGCCGAGCCGCACGGCCTCGGGGGCGAGGAATCGGTTGCCGCGCAACATCGCCGACACCGCTTCGCCGCGCCGCATCTTCTGCAAACACACGACCGAGATGATCGCCGGCGCGACGCCGATGCGAACTTCGGTGAATCCGTGCTTCGCGGTTTCGAGCACCACGGAGATGTCCATAAGCGCGGCGAGCCCGAGACCGCCGGCGACCGCGTGCCCGTTGATCTTGCCGACAAATGGAAGCGGCGAGTTGCGGATGCGCACGAACAGATCGGGCAGGGTCATCGTCGGCCCGCCCGGGGTGCCCGCAGCGCCCGACGTCTGCTCCTTGAGATTCGCTCCGGCGCAGAACGTGGTGCCGCGGTTGGTGAGCACAACGACGCGCACCGCTGGGTCGGCTTCTGCTCGATCGATCGCGGCGCCGAGTTCGGCCAGCAGCTGCGCGCCAAGTGCGTTGCGGTTCTCCTCATCGATCATCGTGATGGTCATCACACCACCGGCGATTTCGACGATCGTTCGGTCGCTCGGCGGCGCGGTCGTCGAGTCGGTCATGGCGCTGGCGAATCGGTCGGGGTACCCGCAAAGGCTTGGGCCATGCTCATCCAGTCTTGCGCCGCGTCGCCGACGATTGTGAGGTTGGTCGCGGTCGCGTTCCGACACTGGGTGACGACCTGGCAGAAGTCGAGCGCGTCGCCGGAAACCGAGGACGCCGCATCGTCCGGGCCCCAACGCCAGGTCGCACCGCTTGGAGCGATCAGCTCGACCCGCACGTCGCCGTCGGGTATCTCCATCTTCCGGTTGATGTACGTCCAACCGCGCGTGATGAAACCGAGCTGGGCGATGTGGCGCAGGCGATCGGTCGGTTGCCGGGTGCCACCGACCGCATCGCAGATGTGCTGACCGTGAGCCCAGCACTCCATGAGTCGAGCGGTGAGGAACGACTTCGATCCCATCGACGGTCCGTACCACTCGACCCGGGTGTCGTTCTCGAGTGTCGCGGCGGCGTCGGCCAGGACCTGACGATTCGTGCGCCACGCGGCCAGCAGGTCAGCCGACGACATCGCGCGGTATTCGCCGAGCGTCGCGTTGTCGGCGTCCTCCGGTGTGACATCGCCGGTCGCCGACATCATGTCGGCCATCGATTGCCGGAATCCCTCGGGATCGTTGACCGCAAGCGCGGCCGTCGCATCGAAGTACGTGAGGTGGCCAATCTGGTCGGCAACCGACCAGCGAGGGCTCGGCGTCGGCGACACCCACTGTTCATCGGTGAGGTTGGCGACAACGGCATCGAGCGCTTCCTGCTCGGCGATCAGGTCGCTCGCTACTTCGGTGACATCCACGGTCGTCTCCTCGGTCGTTGGTCATCGGTTCTGAGGTGCTGGTCAACAGCTTTTCACAGCAGGCTGTCGGGGATTTCCACCTGACCGTCCCGGCACCGCAGCAACATCGTTGTGAACTGCTGACGATACGAACCGCAATACCGGAGCTATTGTCATGTTTCTACAAAAGGGGTCCCGATGTCTCGTCGAATTCTTCGCACGCTGATCGCCACCGGTCTGGCTCTGTTGGCCGCAACGTTCATGGCCCCGAGCGCGCAAGCACAGCTTTCACCGGGTGAGCAACTGCAGTTCCTCGCCGAGTCCGAGGCCACGTGGGCCGAGAATGGGCCCACCAACTATGAGTTCGAGTACTCGGCGAGCTGTAGCGAGTGTCCGGTGTTGCCCGACGTGCGCGTCACCGTCAATGACGGAGCGGTTGTCGCCATCGAGACCGTCGACGGCAGCGACACGCTGATTCCCGATGAGTTGCAGGTCACCGTCGAGGACCTGTTCGAACTGATCGGCACCGCACTCGCATCCTCACTGACCGACGACGACGTCTCCTTCACCCGTCGCTATGGGCACCCGAATTTCTTCCAAACCAGCTCGAACAACCCGCTGGTCATCGACGGCGAGGCCGCGTTTCAGATCCTCGATCTGCGGTCGCTCGATCCGTGGCCCGAGGTTCAGGCGGCGCTCGATGCGGCGCGCGCCCAGTTCACGCTCACGACCTACAGCTACGAGATCGCCGTAGTCTGCTTCTGTCCTGCTGCGCCCCCGGTGACCGCGCAGTTCGTGAACGATGAGCTCGAGTGGACGACGGGCGACGCCCAATACGCGAGGACCGTGCCCGAACTGTTCGACGAGATTCAGGAGGCGATCACCAACGACGTGGACGACCTGAGGGTCGCGTTCGATCCGGACCTCGGCTATCCGATTGCGTACTTCATCGACCCGCAGTTGTCACTTGCCGACGAGGAACATCGCGTCGTCATCAGTTCATTTTCCGAAGGCGTGCGATCCGAACCGGTGACCTGTGAGGGCTGGCCGGTCACGGTCGATATCGGCGCGGGCGACGTAGCGACGGGCGGGCGCGACATCATCCTCGGCACTGCGGGCCCCGACCTGATCAATGGACTCGACGGCAACGACATCATCTGTGGCCTGGGCGGCCGCGACACCATCTACGGCGGCGCCGGAAACGATGAGATCTATGCCGGGGGCGGTCACGATGTCGTGTGGGCCGGCCCGGGTTACGACCGGGTGTACGGCCAACCGGGCGCCGACGAGATCCACGGCGGCGACCGCGACGACTATCTCTTCGGCGGCAGCGGCTTCGACACGATCTACGGCGATGGTGGCAACGACTTCGTCCAGGGATCGGGCGGCGACGACACCCTGTACGGCGGCACCGGCGACGACCGGTTGTACGGCAAGGCCGGCGCCGACCGCATATGGGGTGGCAGTGGCAGCGACGAGATCTATGCCGCGGGTGGCGACGACCACGCGTGGGGCGAAGCGGGTAACGACCGCATCCAGGGTGCTGCGGGCAACGACACCCTCGAAGGTGGCGACGATGTCGACACCTTGTACGGCCAGGCCGGCAACGACACGCTCCACGGCGGGGCAGCCAACGACGTGCTCTACGGCGCAGCCGGCGACGACGTCCTTGAGGGCGGCGACGGTGACGACAATCTTCAGGGCGCAGCGGGCAACGACACGCTCCGCGGCGGTCCGGGCGTCGACACCCTCTATGGCCAGACCGGAAACGATGATGTCGACGGCGGCGCCGGTGCCAACATCTGTTGGCCCGGCCCTGGCAACAACGTCGTAGCCAACTGCTGACGCAGAGGCCGGCGATCAGTACCGAACGGATTGGGCCGAACTAATCCGAGGGCAGCAACGATGTCGGGATTTCCACATGACGGGCCCGGAGCCATTCGCCGAGGCTCTTGGCCTGGCCGTCACGTCGGGTCGACGCGGCCACGCCTTCTTCGAGTAATCCGTGGATCAGGAAATTCAGCGACCGGATCGCGGGGAATCGATGGCGGTCGATCGGCATGTCGGCGGCTTCGGGAAGTAGCTCGCGCAACTTTTCGGTGGTGAGGAATGCGTCGAGCCAGGCCCACGCCGCATCGCTGCGAGTGAAGACGCCGAGGTTCGCGTTGCCGCCCTTGTCGCCGGACCGCGTGCCGATGACCGAGCCGAACGGTGCGGCCGTCATCGGGCCGCTCGGAGCTGCGACTGCGGGGCCGGGAAGGCCCTCGACCGCGACGTCGGCGGCAGGCGCCACCGAGTCAACGACCGTTCGTTCGCCACCTAGCAACACCACGTGTTGCGGCACGAGCGACGCATCGATCACGGCCGGCGTGAAGACGCCATACGGTCGCGCGCCGGTAGCGAGACCCGAGCCGGTGAAGCCCGGAATTGTCGACAGCGCGAGCTCGGTCAGTGCATTGCTGACGCCCCGGCCGACCTTGCGTTCGTCTCGATCCTTGAGCGTGACGCGCCAGTGGGCCCACGCTTCCTCGTTGCTCGCGGGGTCGGTCTTGTCGGTGCGCACGATCGACGACGTGACGCTGTCGAAGTCGTCCGGGTTGTGCGGGCAGGCAAACCAGAACGCCTCTTCGACGAGGGCGGCCTTCGCTTCGATATCGAGACCCGTGAGCGCGATCGACATGTCCTGGCGGTAGCCGCCGAGTTTGTTCATCGCGACCTTGAGCGTCGACGGTGGCGGCTGGCCTTTCGTGCCGCTGATACGCACTCGGTCGGGGCCGACCTGCTCGAGTTCGACTGTGTCGAAGCGGCTCGTGACGTCGGGGCCGAGGTAAGCGGGGCCGCCGATTTCGTACAGCAGCTGCGAGGTGACCGTACCGACGCTGACCTGACCCCCGGTGCCGTCGTGTTTGCCGATGACCGATGATCCGTCGGCCGCGACCTCGGCCCACGGGAAGCCGGCTCGAACGAGGCCCGGCACTTCGGTGAAGAACGAGTAGTTGCCGCCGGTGGCCTGGGTACCACATTCGATGACGTGACCGGCCACGACGGCGCCAGCCATCTCGTCCCAGTCGTCACGTTGCCACCCGTGGTGCCAGGCGGCGGGGGCCATGACGACGGCGGCGTCGGTGGCGCGGCCGGCAATCACGATGTCGGCGCCCTTGTTCAGCGCTTCGACGATGCCCCAACCGCCGATGTACGCGTTCGCCGAAATCCAATCGTCGGGTGCGAGCGGCTCGCCGGTTTCGAAGTGGCGGAGCCCCAATTCGTCACCGTCGGCGGCCAGCCGCGGCAGCAGGTTGTCGCCGTTCACGTACGCGATCGACGGTGAGAGGCCGAGCTTGTCGGCGGCCTCAGCCACCGCTTCAGCGCAACCATCGGGGTCGAGGCCACCGGCGTTCGTGACAACCTTGATGCCCTTGTCGAGACACGTGCCCATGACCTGTTCCATCTGCTTCACGAACGTGCCCGCGTAGCCGCCACCCGGCCGCTTGGCCTGGGTTCGGGCGAGGATCAGCATCGTCAGCTCGGCCAGCCAATCGCCGGTCAGCGCATTGATCGGGCCGCCCTCGACCATCTCCTTCGCCGCCGACAACCGGTCGCCGTAGAAGCCGGAGCAGTTCGCGATGCGAATCGGTGATTGGGCAGTCGGGTCAGTCATGGGTGCAACTGTGCTCGGTCTGCCGAGGCCGAGCAAGCTGCGGTGAGCGGTCCAGGCGCGAAAAGAGCCGCCCACGTTGCGCGGGCGACCCTTCGTTCTCGTTAGCTGCGATCTCGAGCTCTACGCCAGCGGTTCGCAGTCGCGGCGGGGGATTCCCGCATAGTGCACCTGGTAGAGCCCGCCCTCGACCGGCGCTGGGTCGGTGAAAGTGGTATCGCCCAGGGTGCGGCCGATCCACACGTACGTCGTGCCGCCATCGGTCGACCGGTACACCCAGTACTTGTCCTGACTGGCATCGGTCCACGACAAGGTGTCGCCGTCGACGACGCAGTTGAGCAGCAGCGTCGCCGGCGGCTCCGCAATGACCGTGCAGTCGATTCGCGGAATGCCCGCGTAGTGCACCTGGTACAACGCGCCGACCGCCGGCATCGGATCCTGCTTCGACGTGGCGCCGAAGGTGCGGCCTGCGAAGTCGTAGGTGGCACCGTCATCGGTCGAGCGATAGATCCAATACTTGTCGACCCCAGCGTCCGCCCACGTCAGGAAGCCCGCGTCGACCGAACATGAGAACGGCGCAGCGTCGGCCACGATCGTGCAATCGGTTCGGTCGATGCCCTCGTAGTGCACCTGATACATCGCGCCAACCATGGGCGACGGGTCGGTGAACGTAGTCTCGCCGATCGTGCGGCCGATCCAGTTGTTCGTCGCTCCGCCATCGGTCGACTTGTAGACCCAGTACAGATCCTGTGCCGAATCAGTCCAGGAAACAGCACCCATGGTGACCGAGCAGGCGAAGTCGTCGACCGGCGGCGGTTCCTCACCCGAGGTCACCGTGTCATCGCCGATGCAGCTCGCATCGAGCACGCCGGTCCACGACAGCTCGACCGTGACCTCGTCTTGCTGCGCCGCTGCGTCGTCAATCGTGATCAGGAACTGGGGCAGCCCCAACACCGTGTCGAGTCCGTACGGCGAGAGGTCAAGTGCGCCGGTGGCGTCGAGGGGCTGTGCGGGCTGACCAATCAGCCCGCCACTGCCGTCGAGGAACTCGACCGTCGCACCGCTGTATTCCTCGGGCGCCGGTTCAAGCACATTGAGTTCGGTGAACGTCGCCGGCCGACACAGATCGGTCGGCACGACACTGGCCGCGGCCAGCACTCGAATCGGTCCATCGCCGCAGCCATCCCCCGAGAACGCATCGAAGTTCTGAATCTGTGACGCGCCGCCATCCGAGTTCACCCAGAGACACGACGGACGAGCCGGGTCCGCGTTGACCGAATACAGCAGTTGCAAACCGCTGAACGACTTCGGGTAGCCGGCACAGCCACTGGTGATCGCGTAGTCGTAGCAGCTCACCGTGTTGCTCACGCCATTGGGCACATACACCCGTGTGCCGAGCACCACGGCTTCACCGCTCCACTGACTGGTCCGAGGCACCGCTGCGACCAAACCATCGGCGGCCGCGATCGAAGTGCCATCAAGCGCGTAACACGCATCGGTTCCGAGCGGCAGGCAGAATCCGATCGTTGCTCCGGCCGCCGAAAGCACCGGGAACGGCGCCCCGGCGCCGGACGCATACCCGGACGGGGCAGTCGCAGGCCAGGTGCCCGCGCAGCCCGAGGCCGTGCTGGTGTCGAAGCACGCGAGTTGATCAGCGGTGACCGTTTCGAAGGGAACGATGATCTGATCTGCGATCAGGGCTACGGCCGGTGTTGGGAAGGTCCGCGTGGAAAAGACCGCATCGCCGACATCGAAGCTGAACGGTTGACCGGCACATGCTTCGCCGGTCGCGATTTCGTAACACATCATCGTGTTGCGATCGCCGACCTGGGCCGAAGCCATGTAGTAGTTGAACGCGTAGAGTTTGCCGGCCAGTTCGATGATCGAACTTGTGCCACTGACCGTGCCGCCGAACGCGTCGCCTTCCGCCGTCAAGGGCGTGTACCCACAGAACATGTCATCGGATGCCGACCGAGTATCGATGCAGACCACGCCAGCGGTGAGGTCTGACGCCTGGGTCGCGTAGGTGTACATCTTGCCGTCGGATTGATTCATGTAGAGGCCTGAATGCGATGACGAGTTGAACCCGCCGTCAGGCCCGACAATCGTCCTCGCCGGCCAGCACGACGACGCGTCGGACTGCAGGTGACACGCGACCGTCACCCGAGTCAGATGATGAAACACGTTGTAGACGCGGTCGTCGATCAGCGCGACATCCCAACCGTCGCCGCCGCCACTGCCCTGATAGTTCGACGCGGGTGGCACAGGGATGACCTGGGTCGCCGTATAGGTGATCTCTTGCTGCGCGCCCGCCGGTTGTGGTGAAACGATGACCGTGGCCGTCGCAAGCATGATCGCTACACCCAGTACTGCGAAAATGCGTGCAGGGAGAATGCGTGTCGCGAGAATGCGCGCGCCAGTCATCGAAGAGTTTGGTACCGCCATGGTGAACCTCCGCAAGTTCAGTTTGCCGGAGCAGAGTTGCCCCAACCGCCGCACCCAGCCTTTCGCGCCTGGTGACCAGCGAACCGTGCGTGAGCGTTCAGTTGCTCTGTGGCATCGGTCTCACGGCCGCAGCGCGAGAGATGTTCATTGGAGACGCATCGTGATGTACTGCGATACGCATCATGATGCTATCTTCGACCTATGCGGACGACAGTGGACCTCGATCCCGACGCGACGAAGGCGATCAAGACCTTGCGGCGCGAGACGGGCATGGGGCTAAGTCAGGCGATCAACGAACTCATTCGCCGCGGACTGATGGCTCGGCAGCCGACCGACAAATTCGAACCGATCAAGCGGAATCTCGGTCTCAAAGTCGATGTGTCAAACATCGCCGACGCGATCGACTTCCTCGAAGGACCCGACGCCCGCTAATGCTCGTCGACGCGAACATCCTGCTCTATTCCGTCGACGCATCGAGTCCGTTTCACGACCGCGCCGACGAGTGGATGGTCTCGGCCCTGAACGGAGATCGGCGCGTCGGCCTTCCGTGGATGAGTCTGCTCGCGTTCCTGCGCATTGCGACGAACCCGAGAGCATCCGAACGCCCACTCAGCACCAGTGAGGCATGGGAACATGTCGACGGATGGCTGAACGCACGGCCGGTCTGGACGCCGGAGCCGGGGCCCGGTTACCGATCTATTCTTCGCGACCTGATGACCGGACTCGACGTGCGAGCCGGACTTGTAACCGACGCCTACCTCGCGGCGCTCTGCATCGAGCACGGGCTAACGATCGTGAGCGCCGACAGTGACTTCGCACGGTTTCCCGACATCACCTGGATGAACCCGATCGCTAGCTGACTCAGATCAAGACAAACCGACCCCGTGCTACCTCGAACCCGCCACCGCGCTCCTGCAGGAGCATCTGCAGGCCTTCGCTGGGGATGACCGTATGGCCGCCCGGAATTCTACGTGACCGTCACCGGCCGCGCGCTCTGACCGCGGTTGGTAGGGGAGCGCGCTATCAGTCGGCGCGGACCGTGCAATACAGACGCGAGTCGGCGATCGCGTTCGTTCGCAGTTCGCTCGGATACGCGGGGTCGGCGACCATGTTGAGGAACGCCTGAACCGACGGGTACTCGACCAGGATCGTTTCGTCCCATTCCTCACCGCCGATAACCGTCGCCATCACGTCGCCGCGATAGGTCACCGAGGCTCCGGCCTGCACGAGAAATGGCATCGCGGCCGCGCCGTAGCGGGCGTATTCCTCGTGGCCCCCGTCCGGCGCAAATCGCAGCATGTTAAGCATCACGAGCGGGCCTTCGTGAGTCATCGCGGCCAGCGCCGCCAGCTGTTTGGCTGACGGATTCATGTAGGTCTCAGGGTCGGTCATCGGGAGCCTCCTCGGCTGGTCGATCGTCCGGCAGTCGGTGGCCAGATATTCATTCGTCGACCTCGAACACAAGGAGCAGCTCGCCATTGTCGACTTGGCCGCCGACCTCAACCCGCACATCGGCAACCACGCCGTCGGCTGGGGCGTTCATGTGATGCTCCATCTTCATCGCCTCGATGACGACAAGGGTCTGACCCGCTTTGACAGCGTCGCCTGCGGCAACTCGCACGTCGAGTACGACGCCCGGCATCGGCGCTGCGAGTCCACCCGCGGGCCCGTCGTTCGTCGGCAATGTGAACCGGGGCATGACGCCGAAATCGATCGTGCCCGTCGCGGTCTGGACATGCAACGACTCATCGGCCTTGGTGACTCGCATTGAGCGACGGTGGCCGTTGATCTCCACGTCGATGCTGTCGGGCGTCCACGCATGCACGATCGCTCGACCATCGGGCTGGTCGGCGGAGCGGAGTCGGAAGCCGCCGTCACGCAGACGGCGATACAGCACCTCGACCTCGCCGTCACCGTCGGGGGCGAGGGAGTGCGCCAACACGACGCGCTCGTCGGGCATGAGCGAGTTCCGATAACCCGACGGCATCGTCGACAGCGTGGTCGCCGACTCGCGGTTGCGGCCTTGCATCCAAAGAGCGCCCGCGGTCGCCGCCGCGCGAACCCCGGCCTCATCTGGAGCGACCCGCTCGATGAAGTCCGTCGTTGTGTCGCCGGCAAGAAAATCGGCCGACCGCAGCGTGTTCACGAGGAAGTCGCGGTTTGTCGTGACACCGCCGAGGTGCAGACGTTCGAGGGCAAGCGCGAGACGGCCAACGGCTTCGGTGCGGGTGGGTCCGTGCGCGACCACCTTGCCGAGCATGGGGTCGAAGTCGACGCCGACGATCGATCCCCGTTCGATGCCGCTGTCCCACCGCACCGCCGGCTCAGCGGCCGGCTCATAGGCCTCGATCGTGCCGATCGCAGGCAGGAAATCGTTCGCCGGGTCTTCGGCGTACAGTCGCACTTCGATCGCGTGACCAGAGAAGTCGACATCTGCCTGCCCGTACCCGAGCGACTCACCCCCGGCGACCCGCAACTGCTCCCGCACGAGATCGATGCCCGTGACCTCTTCGGTCACTGGGTGTTCGACCTGCAGGCGGGTGTTGACTTCGAGGAACCAGAACTCCCGCGTCGCATCGTCGACCAGGAACTCGACCGTTCCCGCCGATTGATACCCCATCGCCCGGCCGAGCGCGAGCGCGGCATCGCCCATGGCGGTGCGCATCGCGTCGTCGACGATCGGCGACGGTGACTCCTCGATGATCTTCTGATGGCGACGCTGGATTGAACACTCGCGCTCCCCCAGATGAACGAGGCCGCCGTGCTGATCGCCGAGGATCTGAATCTCGACGTGGCGCGACGCGGGCACATACCGCTCAAGAAACACGGTGTCGTCGCCGAAGCCGCTCAGTGCCTCGCGCTGGGCGGCCGCGACCGACTCGGCCAGGTCCGCAGCCGACTCGACGATGCGCATCCCCTTGCCGCCGCCACCGGCGGATGCCTTTACGAGCAACGGATAACCAATGTCGCCGTCGGCGGTCGGATCATCCGACGATGGCAACGTCGGCACGCCAGCGGTAACCGCGGCCTTCTTCGCCGCCAGCTTGTCGCCCATCGTCGCGATGACGTCTGGTTGCGGGCCGACCCAGGTCAACCCAGCCGCTGCGACCGCACGAGCAAACGCAGCGTTCTCCGACAAGAAGCCGTAGCCCGGATGAATCGCCTGCGCGCCAGTGGCCTGCGCCGCGGCGATCACGGCGGCGCCGTCGAGGTACCCATCGACACCAGCACCAGGCAGCCGCACGGCGTCGTCAGCGTCGCGCACGAACGGCGCGTCCGCATCGGCGTCGACGAATACAGCGACACATCGCATGCCCATACCGCGGGCGGTGCGAAAGACCCGCCGCGCGATCTCGCCGCGGTTGGCAACAAGAACAGAAGTAAGAGTCACAGGCGAAACACCCCAAAGTTCTCGGCGCCCTCGATCGGACGATTGCGCACGACCGACAGGCACATGCCCAGTACGTCGCGGGTGTCTCGGGGATCGAGGATTCCGTCGTCGCTGACGGCCCCGGTCGCGACGAGCGCCAGCGATCCATCTTCCTGGATCTTCTCGACCGCAGCCACGATCTGGGCGTCGGCGTCCTCATCGAACTCCTCGCCCTTACGAGCGGCCTGACCCCGCCGCACGATCGACATCACCCCCGCGATCTGCTTCGGTCCCATGACCGCGATCTTCGCCGACGGCCAGAGAAACGTGAACCGGTTGCCGAATGCCCGACCCGACATGCCGTAGGTGCCCGCACCGTATGACGAGCCGAGGATGACGGTCATGTGCGGCACCGTCGAATTCGAGACCGCGTTGATCATCTGCGACCCCTTCTTGATAATGCCGTCGGCCTCGAAGTCCTTGCCGACCATGAAGCCGGTGATGTTCTGGAGGAACACCAGCGGCGTGTCGATCTGATTGCACAGCTGGATGAAGTGCGCCGCCTTCTGCGCCGAGTCCGGATAGATCACTCCGTTGTTGCCGAGGACACCGACCGGGTAACCGTGGATCGAGGCCCACCCACAAATCATCGTCGTTCCGTAACGGGCCTTGAACTCTTCGAAGCGGGAACCGTCGGCGATACGAGCGATGACATCACGCACGTCGACCGGTTGGCGAAGGTCGCGGCTGACGATGCCGAGCAGGTCCTCGGGATCCGCCGCCGGTGCATCCGGAAAGAAGCGGGGGGCGTCGTCGTCCTTGCGCCAGTTCAAGTGGCTCACGACTTCGCGACACATCCGCAGCGCGTCCATCTCGTCTTCGGCGAAGTATTCGCCAAGGCCCGATACCTCGGCGTGCAATTTCGCTCCACCGAGCGTTTCGTCGTCGGACTCTTCGCCGGTCGCCATCTTCACCAGCGGCGGACCGGCGAGGAAGACCTTCGACTTCTCTTTGATCACGATGTTGTAGTCGGACAAGCCGGGTTGATACGCGCCGCCGGCAGTCGAGTTGCCGAACACGACCGACACGGTCGGGATGCCCATCTTCGAGAGTTCGATCAGCTCGTAGAAGAACCGACCGGTCTCGGCGAAGTGGGTTGTCTGCACGCCGCCCGGCACGCGGTACTCGTCGGGTTCGTCGTCGCCGTCATCGGTCGGCTTGATTCGCAGGTCGCCGCCCGCGGACTCGACGAAGCTCACATACGGGATGCGATTGTCGCGAGCGATTTCGAGCGCCCGCATCCACTTCTTCGACGCATACGCCGTCAGCGCGCCCGCCAGCACCGTCGGGTCGTTGCCCATGATCACGCACTCGATGCCCGCGATCACGCCGATCCCGACGACCATGCCGCCACCGACGTTGTAGTCCGACGCATACGCCGCGAGCGGGCTGATTTCGAGGAACGGCGAATCAGGGTCAAGCACCGCGGCGATGCGCTCTCGAATCGGCAACTTCCCGCGGGATCGCAGTCGGGCCGTCGACCGTTCGCCGCCCCCCGCCTCGGCTTCGGCCAGCAGCTCGTCGATCACGTCGAGCTGTTCGAGCATGTCGGTGCGGTTCTGCTTGAATGCTTCGCTGCCCGTGTCGAGCTTCGACTGCAACGGCGGCGCAAGCAGCGATCGGTCGACCGCGCTCGCAGAGTTACGCCCGTCGGTGGTGAGTGCCATCGCCGGATCGTAGTTAGGAATTTTCAACCGCTCGAACTACCCGGCTGGCGAGAAGGTCACTTCGATCAGGTCCGCGCATCGCTGCGCCGTCACCAACAGCGCGTCGACTCCCCATCCCGGTCTCGGTCACGACCGCGGCCACGGTCGGCGAGCGGGTGCGCACCGGCGGCGCGCTGGCGGGCTTGTCGGCCCGTCTGTCGACAACGACAACCGTCGGTTCGATCACGGGCACCGTCGAGCAGTTCGCCGCAGTCGGGTCGCCAATCGAACATGGCGTGGCGCTGTACACGATCGACGACACCATGGTGCAGGCAGTGCTGCAACTCGACAGCATCGGCGAGTTCATCATCGATCCCGACGCCGACCCAGAAGTTCTGGAGTCTGCGCTGCCGCCGTCGAACGCTGGCAGGCCGACACCGGGCTGACGCCAACCAGTTCGTTGGACCCGGCCGCCTACATCATGGTGCCCGCGGGCCTTGAAGTAGCCGAGCGGTTTGTCGCGGTCGACGAGGTCGTTACGACGGCTCGCCCGGTGGCCTTGCTCGCGGAACGGTGACGGTCGACGATGAGTACACCGGGTTCACCGCCGCGATGGTCGAACGATGGCAGACCGACATCGGCGCCGAAGTGACCGGTGTCGTGGCCGACGGCGCGGTTGCTGCGGAACCACGGTTTGCTCACCGCCGGACCGTCGCTGCCCGAGGCCTTCAGCGCGCTGTACTACGCCGAGATCTCGTGCCAGATGCAGGTCGACACGCTGGCATCAGTGCCGAACCCGGTCATGCCGGAACCCGATGTCTGCGAGCACACGGCCAAGCAGTACGAGGTCAGCACGGGCTATCAGTACAGCAACTGGGTTGCGCTGCTCCGCCAGGTCGAGCGCGAGCATCCCGACTACCGCGACTGAGGTGTTGGGCTATTTCGCCCGGGTCGAACCGCTTGACAGTTGACAGTGATCGAACGTTTGTTCTACTCTAGGCAAATGGCCGGTTTCGATCGGCTCAGCTTCCCCGAGCTTTTCTCTCCGTTTCTTCTGTTCGAAAGCCGGGTTGTGATGGCTGGTCGCCGTTTCGACGATGATGAAAATTCAGTCCGGGCGGCGCTGTCAGTCCGGGCGGCGCTGTCGTTGGTCGAGACTGTCGCGAGCGACGTTGGTTCATCCTCCGACGATTCACTCGCGGCAGCCCTCGCATCATGCGGGCGGGTGCGCTCGTGGGTGGCCGCGACCGAGGCGACCTGCCTCAGCGAGGTCCGGCGCCGCAAGCGCGATGCGGCGGCCGTCTTGGCTACCGAACAGCGCGCGTCGTCGCGCCAAGCCGCAGCCGCCGTGAAGCGGGCCAAATTGCTCGAACACCTGCCTCAGGTTGGCGATGCTCTCGCAGCTGGCGCGATCGACGCCGACCATGTCGACGCATTGACGAAGGTGCGCCATGAACATGCAGAGGCATTGGCTTCCGATGCCGCGTTGCTCTTGAAGCATGCGACGAAGGACGACGCCGATCAGTTCCGCCAGCGGCTTCGACGGTGGCAGCTCGATCAGGAGCGTCAATCGGGCGAGTCCGAGTTTGCTCGCCAGCGCAAGGCTCGCACCGGCTCGGTTTCGACACGGGCCGACGATGGCATGGGCATCTTTCGATTCGAACTCGATCCGATCGCTGCAGCGAGAACGCGTGCCGCGCTAGCCCAGCGCTCCGAACAGCTGTGGCGCGAGGATAATGCCGAACCGGGCAGCCGACGTTCGTCCGGGCAGCGACTTGCCGACGCATTCGAAGACCTCGTCTGTGCTGGGAGCGTTGGCGCCGCAAGTCAGAACGAGGCCGAAACGGCCGGCTCGTCGGGCGCCAACGGAGTCGATACGAGCATCATGATCGTCGCCGATGTCGACACCTTGCGCGGCGGACTTGCTGGGCGGTGCGAACTGCTCGACGGCACGCCGCTACCCGTCGATCGGGTTCGTGAACTTGCCCTTACTGCCCGATTGCTTCCTGCGATCTTCGATTCCGACGGCCAGCCCTTGTGGCTCGGTCGAACCTCGCGGTTGCCAAACACCGCATTGCGGGCCGCGGTAGCCGCACGCGACCGTGGTTGTTCGGTGCCTGGTTGCGACGCTCCCGTCGACTGGTGTCAGGTGCATCACATCGTGTGGTGGTCCCGGGGCGGAGCGACCGACCTCGACAACCTCACGACCGTGTGTTCCAAACACCATCACATGATTCACGAAGCCGGATGGACCATCGCCCGGCGCGCCGATGGAACCGTGACATGGCGCGGCCCGCCATAAACAACTTGGGGGTTCGCTCGACGAAAGGTCGCGCAGCTGGGCTGCGAGCGCCGGTGCGATTCGTGCCGACGGTCGACCCAGCGCGGGTGGTGTTCGCCGTCGGCCGATCCCGCCGAATCAACGGGGTAACTTCGCTTAGGGGCTGCGCCGGTAGGAGGCTGCACGAAGTTCCGAACCAGGATGAACTCAAGGGCCTCACCCGTCGCGAAGCGCCTACTGGATAAGCCCCCTAATTAACCGCCTGCGAAGCCTGAGCGCTCGGCTGTCCGGCAAGACCCCGGGGCTCGAAGCGTCGATTCAGAAGATCATGGGCGATGAGCGCGGTCAGCACGTTTACGAGTGCGATGCTTCGCGGCGCCGGGGTCCCGGGCCCGGTGCCCGGGCGAATGCGGCACGGGGCGACCGACATGAAGTTCGGGCCTGACAGCGCCGAGACCTTCCCCGACGTCGACCCGATTTGGTACTACGGCCTGATGTTCTCGCCGGCGCTCACGATCGGGGCGGCACGTGCGCCAGTAACTGCCATGTCCGTCGTTCGTGAGCCACCACTGCAAGCCATGACCCTCGCCGGTTTCCGGGTCGGTCGCATGCGACGTCGTGCAGAGATCGACCCACCCCTCCGGCAGGATCCGGTGGCCATCGGCGGTCACGCCATCGTTGCGATGCGGCTCGCCGAACGCCGCGAAGTCGCGCGCCGTTGCGAACACGAACGACGACGCCAACCACGTGCCCGCCGCGTCGAATCGCCATCGACCAGGAAACGAGCGTCGACGTCTCGTCGTCACCGTCGGCATACCGCTCGTGCACGATCTCGCCATCGACGAGCGCAACAAACGCCAGCGTCTCAGCCAACGATTCGATACCGCAACGGCCGCACCATCATCGGCCGCAACGCCGCACCATCATCGGCCGCAACGCCGCACCATCATCGGCCGCAACGCCGCACCACCGTCGACCGCAACGCCGCACCATCATCGG
>Ga0209828_1001928_pt1 | contig 18009 bp, 12 predicted proteins | sample MaitaG_FD_187429 | JGI IMG/M metagenome (GOLD analysis project Ga0209828, IMG submission 187429) | Marine algal microbial communities from Maine, USA - Maine_Asex2 metaG (SPAdes) (version 2) | ecosystem: Host-associated > Algae > Red algae > Unclassified | place: Maine, USA | collected 2015-01-05 | reverse complement strand
TGGAGGTCTTCGACGATCAAGACGTGAGGTCCGCGAGCGGTTGTCGCCAGCAACATCTCTTGCACCGCCTTGACGACGAAGTCGCGGTGGGAGTCGCCGGGTAGGTCGGTCGGATAGTCGGCGCCTAACAAGAAATCATCGAGATCGGGAACGAACTGGCTGATGGCCCACGCACTCGGGCCGACGAATTGCGCAAAGTCTTCGCCCCAGACCCGCATCGCGGTTTCGATCATTTCGAGGAACGGTGCATACGGACGCATGCGGCCATTGTCGTGACAGTGGCCGACCGACACCCACATGCCGCGCTGGCGGGCTTCGCGAGTGACCTCGCTGAGGAAACGAGATTTGCCGACGCCAGCCTCACCCCCGACCATCGCGAGCGAACCCCGCCCATCGGCGGCGGCCGTCAGCAGCGTCCGAACGTCGCTACGGGCTTGCTCGCGGCCGACGAAGGGCCACCGCGGTTGCAACGGTCGACGTGCGCCTGATCGACCGGCGCGATGAATCTGCCATCGCTCCGGAAAGCCGCGCAGCACGACGTTGCCGTGTTCGGCGAAGTCGGCCTCGCTCATCGTGCCGCAGAGTTGGCGAACGACATCGGACACGAGGACCTCGCCTCCCTCGGCGTGATCGCAGATGCGGGCGGCCGCACTGACCGCGCCACCATGGATATCGGAGCCGCTATCGATGACTTCGCCAGCATGGATGCCGGCGCGAACGCGCACCGAGCGAGTTGGGTTCCGACGGTTGTAGCCGAGGGTCGCCGCGGTGATGTCGAGCGCGCATGCGACTCCGGCGCTCGGCGAATCGAACGTGATCATCAGCCCATCTCCGAGGTACTTCAGGACCCGACCGCCGTGGTGATCGACGAGCGGGATGGCCACCTCTTCCCATCGCTCGACCATCCGCCGCGCCTCGGTGTCGCCGAGCGTCGTCTGGAGTTGTGTCGATCCCTCGATATCGGTGAACAGGATCGTTGTCGGAGAACTCAAAAGTGCCGCCTTTGTCCGCCCGCTCAGTACCTCGTCACAACGGTAGTAGCTCGGCCAGTATCGTTCCGGCGGTGTCGAGCATGAACGAAGCCAACGGTGACGAACAGCCCCGTCTGGTGACCACCCCGGTCGGCGCGTTTCAGTACAAGAACATCGTGCTCGTGCTCTACATCCTGGCGTTGTTCGTGCAGATTATGGACACGACGGCCGTGAACGTCGCGGTACCGACGCTGGCCGACCACTTCGGGGTGCTCGACACCGATATCGACTGGGCCATCATCGGCTTCACCCTGAGCTTGGCGGCCTTCCTTCCAACGGCCGGGTGGCTCGCCGATCGGTTCGGTGCCAAGCGAATCTTCCTTGTCGCATTGGCGGCGTTCATTCTCAGTTCGATGTTGTGCGGCTTCTCGGCGACGTTGCCGCAACTCATCGGCTTCCGGCTGCTGCAAGGCGGCGCGGCAGGCGTGATCACACCAGTCGCTTCCGCAATTCTCTACAGCGCGTTTCCGATGAACGAACGGGCCCGAGCGTCGACCGTCATCGTCGGCGTCGTCGTGATCGCTCCGGCGATTGGACCGATCGTTGGCGGCGCCCTCGTCGAGTTGCTGTCATGGCGATGGATCTTCTTCATCAACGGCCCGATGGGGCTCGTCGCTCTTGCGCTCGCATGGAAGTACATGGAGGAACTGCCCCGCAAAGAGGCCGGACGCTTCGACCTCCTCGGCTTCGTCCTCGCGTTCGTCGGCATGGCGGCCCTGTTGTTTGCGGTGTCCGAAGGGCCGGTGCGAGGGTGGACCTCAGTCGTCATCTTGGCAACGCTCGTCGCGGGTGTGCTGGGCATTATCGGGCTCGTCGCCTGGGAACTCCGGCAGCGTTTTCCGTTGCTTGATTTGCGGTTGCTCCGCGATCGGCTCTTTCGCATCTGCAACCTGATCGCGTTCCCCGCCTACCTCGCGTTCATGGGTCTCATCTTTGTCATGCCGTTGTACCTCAACGGGCTACGCGGTTTCAGCGCCTTGGACACGGGATTGTTGATGGCGCCGCAGCCGGTCGGTGTACTCATCGGCTCGCAGGTCGTCGGGCGGTTTGCCTACAAACGCATCGGTCCGCGCCGGCTCATCATGGGGGCGATGCTCGGTGCGTTTGGCACTAGCGCGCTGTTCGGATTCCTGACGCTCGACACGACGCCGATCGTAATCATCGTCCTGATGTTCTTTCGCGGTCTCTTCATGGCTGCGTTGTTTATCTCACTGCAGACCGCGATCTATTCGAAGGTTGACATTCCGAACATGCCTCAAGCCACAACCGTTTTCGGTTTGGTCCGGCAGGCGTCTCCGGCGTTTGGTGTCGCGCTCGCGGCAACGTGGATTGCGACCCGGGCCGGCGACCGTCCCATCGGCCGCGAACTGTCGGCTTCGGAGGCCGAGTCGGTCTTGTCGGCCTACCAAGGCGCACTCTTTGTCATGGCGGCGCCGTTCTTGTTGGCCGCGGCGTTGGCGTGGTTCATTCACGACGAGGATGCCGCCGCCACCCGCGCCGCATCCTGAGGCCGAAGCCAATACGGTCAGCGCATGCAGATCATCGCTCGTGACCTTTCGATCATCGCCGGCATCGTTGCGTTGGCGTTGATCACCGCGGGCTGCGGCGGCGACGCGACGTCTGCCACCGTGGCGACGGAGACCACCGAATCGACGGCGACCGCAGTGCCGACAACGGCGCCGACCGTCGTGCCAACGGGAGCACCGATCGCGGCTGCGACGACGACGCCAACACCGGTGCCAGCTGATGCGACGCCGGCGCCCGAGTTCAACCGAGAAGACTCGATCCAGCTCCTACTCGACGGCGGCCTCGATAAAACGCAGGCCGCGTGCATAACCGACGGGGGCTACGAGATCTCTGGGTCGTGGAATCTTCGAGCCGAGGTCGCAAGCACGATGGAGGAAGAGCTCGCAGCAATGGCGTTCGCATGCATCGGGTCGGAGTCCGCACCGACGGCCGAGCCGATCCAGGACCTGTCGACGTGGTTGAGCGATGCCGGGACACTGCCGCCGGCTGAGCGCCTTGACCTGTACCCGGGCAGTCCACCTGTCGTGGTCGCTGCCGGCGTCGACTACGAGGCCGTGATCACGACCCCTGATGGCGAAATGCGGTTCGACCTCTTTGCCAGCGAGGCGCCGATCACGGTGAACAGCTTCCTGAACCTGGCGAGCGACGGGTACTTCGACAACGTGACGTTTCATCGCGTCATCGATGAATTCATGGCCCAAGGCGGCGATCCGACAGGCACGGGAGGCGGTGGTCCGGGGTATCAGTTCGTGAACGAGTACACGCCCGGCATCGAGTTCGACCAGCGCGGTCGTCTAGCGATGGCGAACGCCGGACCGAATACGAACGGCAGCCAATTCTTTATTACGTACGCACCGCTCGATTTCCTGGCGGCGGCCGACTACACGATCTTCGGTCAGCTCGTCGATGGCGACGACACGCTCGCAGCGATCGAAATGCGCGACCCGGCGAGCGCCACCGCGCCCGGCACTACGATCACGTCGATCCGGGTTACTGGGAAGGACTGACCCGCCACTCGGCCGGTGAGGTGCCGTGGTCGGTCGCGCCGGTATCCCAGCGAAGTTCGGCACCCGGAATGTGGGCCGGCGGATGCGCGCGACGGGCCCACCCCCAGCTTGTCGTTTCGATGGCGAGTTGCAAGTCGCTGGTCGAGAGCGCCGGGAACTCGGCGTCCAGATCACCCGTGGGCCCGGCCGTGCAAAGAAGCTCGGCGTGGGCGGCCAGCGATGTACGCCATCGCGACCCGGAGCCCGACGTCGCTCGATCGGTCAGCCCATCGAGCGCACAGCTGGCCACCGTGTAACCGGCCGCATGGTCGAGCGCTTGCACCGGCAACGGCTTTGGCCCGTCGACGCCATAGGCCTCCATGCCGGCTGCCGCTATGCCGCACGCGACTTGCACGATCGAGTCGAATCCCCGTCGATCGGCCCACGGCCCGCTGTGGCCCCACGCATTGAGCGAGACGTCGACGAGGCTCGGATTGATGGCCCGCCGTTCGTCAGGTCCATAACCAAGCCCGTCGAGGGCTCCCGGACGATAGCCATGGACGAACACGTCGGCGGCTGTCAGCAACTCGGCGAACCGGGCGCGATCGGCGTTGTCGCGTAGGTCCAGACGGGCGCACCGCTTACCGAGGTTCACCTCGGGAACCGTGCCCGGTTCGTTCCAATCGAGTGGGTCGATGCGCAGAACGTCGGCGCCCAGCCCGGCGAGAAACCGCGTTGCGACCGGACCGGCAAGAACACGGGTGAGGTCGAGTACGCGGACGCCATCGAGTGGCCGATCTGGTTGACGGCCAGTCGGTTTGACATTCGGTGCTTCGACGAACCGCTCGGCGTGCACCAACGGTTCGGTTTGCAGTGCGATGCCTTGGGGATGCGCAAGCCACTCGTCGCGCGTGCGAAGCGCGGCCGCGACACCACCCGCGTCGACAATGGCGTCGTGCAGCTCGAAGGGGTCCCACGACGCGACGGCGGTGGTGACCGCGTCGCGATTCGCATCACACCCGAGCACCGCGAGCGCAGCTTTGCGATGGGCCGGGGCGTTGGTGTGAAGCCGAACGAAACGGTCGCCAGCGCGGTAGTTGCCGGCGATGTCGTCCCACAGGCTTGGAAGTTCCCACCCCATCGGCGAGACCGTGCCCCCGAACCACAGCGACGACAAGCGGCGATCGATGACGACCGACTCATTGGGCGAGGCGTGACCAAGGTGCTTCGCTAACCGCTGCGCCGACTGTGCCGCCCGAGCGACCGCCGCGCTCGCAAAGTCCGAGACCGGGTAGACCGACGGCAGTGTGTCGATGTCGTCGCCGGCGGAGTTGAAACCGCTCAGCACACTCATCGAACCAGGACCACCGTCTGACGACCGGAACCCCTGCAAGAAGTAGTGCTGGAATGCTGGCGTATCCATCTGGTCCCTCCTCAAGAGACGCGGCCTAAAGACCGAGCAGCGTGCCGACTTCTTCGGGAGAGTTCGCGAGGGCGGACGGGTTCGCGGGGATCAACTCTTCGGGCGATCCGTAGCCGTAGAGCACGCCGATCGATCCGATGCCGCAGGCATGAGCAGCATCGATGTCGAGACGGCGGTCGCCGATCATGATCATCCGGTCGGCCGAGGTGCGAGGTCCGAGTTCGGCGAGTGCGTGCTTGAGTACGTCGACCTTGGTGCGTCGGGTTCCCGTCATCGTTGCCCCGGCGACGACCTCGAAGAATGAACGCAGCTCGAAGTGTTCGAGAATCTTCACCGCGAAGATGTCGGGCTTTGACGTTGCGACTGCCAGTGTCCACCGCGCCTCGGTGAGCCCCCGAAGCAGCTCGGGGATGCCGTCGTAGACCTCGTTCTCGAACATGCCGACTATCGCGAATCGCTCGCGATATGCGGTGATGGCCTCGTCGACCTGATCCGGCGTGAGGCCGAGCCCGGCGAACGAATCGTTTAGGGGCGGGCCGATGAATCGTTCGAGCGGTCCGTGCTTGTCAGCGTCGACGTCGACCGCGGCGAGGCCGTGACGGATGCATGCGGTGATGCCTTCGGCCGGATCGGTCAGAGTGCCGTCGAGATCGAAGAGTGCTGTACCTGCAGTCGCCCCGTTTGACACCGCTACTTCAGCACCAGACGAACCGGTAGTTCTTTGATGCCGGCGATGAAGCTCGAATGCACATGGCTGGGGCGTTCAGCGAGTTCGAGGCGGTCAATGCGCGCGACCAGCTCCTCGAGCATGCACTTGGTTTCGAGCTTGGCGAGGTGGACACCGAGACAGAAGTGGGCGCCGAAACCAAAAGCGATGTGCGGGTTCGGATCGCGGCAAATGTCGAACGTCATCGGGTCTTCGAACACGGTCTCGTCACGGTTGGCTGATGCGTAGTGCAGAACGATCTTCTGATCCTTCCGGAACGTGTGGCCTTCGTACTCAACATCGTTCACGACGGTGCGGCTCATATAGATGACCGGACTCGCCCAGCGAGTGACTTCATCGACCGCGGTATCAAAGTGTTCACCGGTCTTGAGTCGTTCGAATTGATCGGGGTTGCTTGCGAGCTGGTGCAGCCCGTGGCTGATGTTGTTACGCGTCGTCTCGTTGCCGGCGACGAAGAGCAGCATGACGTAGCTGTTGAACTCATCCGGCGTCAGGGTGCCCTGATCGAGATGCTGGGTCAGCACCGTCGCGAGATCGTCGGTTGGGTTCTTGCGCCGGTCAGCAAGCATGTCGAGGATGTAGGCCTTCAAGCCCTCGTTGGCCTCGTTGCGACTCTCGGGTGTTGGTGAGTAGTCGGGGTCATCGTTCGTGATGATTGCGTTACTCCACGCAACGAGTTGTTCGCGGTCGTCGGGTGTCGTGCCGAGCAGTTCACAGATCGCCAGCAGGGGTAGCGGCACGCTGAGCGCGTCGACCGCATCGAAGACTGGATTTGCTGGGTCATCGGTCCCCGCGATTGCACTGTCGATCAGTTGGCCGGCAAGGTCGCGATAGTGCGCTTCGTAGCGACGGACCACCTTCGGGGTAAAGCCCTTGTTCGTGAGCCGACGCAGCTGGAGGTGATGGGGGTCGTCGAGGTTCAGCAGGTGTCGGTCCTCGTCGTCGGAGTAGTCGCCACGAAGATTCAGTCCATGGCCGTTGATGAAGTTGTCGGTGTCGCGGCTGACGGCGAGGACGTCGGCGTGGCGGGTGAGCACCCAGGCCTCGTCGTACAACTTCTCGTCGGGGATCTGCTGCCAGTAAATCGGTTGCTCTCGCCGAAGCCGAGCGAGGAGATCGTGCGGCACGCCTTCGCTGTAGACGCGATTCGACAGCACATCGATTGCGTTGACCTGTGTTGCATCCGTCGTCGTTGCCATCGCTCTGCCCCCTGCGTTTGTGATGCTGCGGCAAATCGTACCGGAGGCCGCCGGGGTGAACCGCGCCGGTGTCCTGCGGGCCTTCATGATCGCTTCATGGCCCATCTGGGATGCTCCGCCCCGAACCGTGTTCTAGTCTTCTCATGACGGGGCTCGGGCGGAGCTACAACAAAGGAGCTTGCACGCATGGCTGTCAATGCGCGCGACGCGTCGCACTTTCTTCGACGCGTCGGTTTTGGGGGTACTCCCGCGGAGGTCGACCACTTTGTGGGCCGCGAGATACCCGACATCGTGAGCGAGGTACTCGACCTCGTGCCCGACCTTCCAGGCCAGCCGCCGTTTGTGAACGCGGATGTGTCGGGGGAGTGGGATGCTCACACGGCCGGCATCACGTGGTGGTTGCAGCGGATGGTCGACTCGAGTTGGGTCGACCGCACGTCGACAACGCCGAGCCCGCTGCAGGAGAAGGTGGCGTTGTTCTGGCACGACCACTTCGCGACCGGCCAATCCAAGGTCGAGAAGATGCTCGCCATGTTTCAGCAGAACCAGCTGTTCCGTTCTACGGGTCTTGGCGAGTTCGAACCGTTGTGTCAGCGAGTCTCCGTCGGTGGCGCGATGTTGCGGTATCTCGACAACGAGACGAACGTGGCTGGCGCCGAACAGGAGAACTTTGCTCGCGAACTCATGGAGCTGTTCACGATGGGCATCGGCCACTACACCGAGAACGATGTGGTCGAAATGGCTCGGGCCTGGACCGGCCACAACACCGTCGGCTGGGACGACTCCTGCTTCTGTCACGACACCACGTATCGGTTCAATGCCGACCGCCACGACGGCGGACCGAAGACCATCTTCGGCATCACTCAAAACTGGGACGGACCCGACACGATCACCGAGATCTGTCAGGGCGTTCGTCGTCAGGAGACGGCGCGTTTCATCGTGCGGCGAACGTGGGGTTTCTTCGCCAACACGCAGCCGAGCGACGCGCTGCTCGACGAGCTGGTCAACGTGTACACGGGCGGCGGGCGCAACGGCGGCAACTTGACGATGAAGGAGCTGTTGCGGGCGATCTTCGAGCATCCGATGTTCTGGTCGTCGTATCGCCAGCTTGTGAAAACGCCGACCGAGTATGTCGTCGACGTTCTGCGCCGCACCGGTCGGCGCGCCGACGAGATCAGCGCCCGCTGGTACATGGGTTTCATGGGCCAGACGTTGTTCGATCCACCGAACGTGTCGGGGTGGGGCGAGAACGGCTACTGGCTGTCGACGGCCACCGCGTGGGGCCGCAGCCGGTTCGCGGCCGACATTCGGTGGAGCCTCGCCGAGGACGGGTTCTTCGCGGAGCTGACCGACATGCCTGCGAGCCAAGCAACGCAGGTCGTGTTCGACACCTTTGGCATCGAGCTTCCATCGGCCGTCTCGCGGTCGAGTCTTGAGAACTGGTTTGGCGAGACACGCCGCGTCAACGCCGACTGGGCCATTCCCTCGGGCGCCATCATGCTCGGCGTCCTCACCCCCGAATTCCAGCTCGCCTAAGGAGGCCGATGATGCGACCAACTTCGACAAACCACGCCACTTCTCTAAATCATGCTCCTCTAAATCATGCTCCTCTAAAACATGCTCCTCTAAAACATGCTCCTCTAAAACATGCTCCTCTAAAACATGCTCCTCTAAAACATGCTCCTCTAAAACATGCTCCTCTAAAACATGCTCCTCTAAAACATGCTCCTCTAAAACATGACGGCGCGGCCGAGAGCCGACGGGGCCTCACCGAGCGCAGCATTGCGCCCTCGGCCAGTGCATTGAACCGACGCAACTTCCTCCAAGGTGCGCTCGCGGCTGGCGGCATCGCGATGCTGCCGACGATGTTTGCGCAGCGCGCGAACGCGGCGCCGCTCGGTCCGAACGAGCGCGTCCTCATCGTGTTCGTTCTCGGCGGCGGCAACGACGGCTTGAACATGATCAGCCCCGCGACGAACGGCTACTACCAAGATGCGCGCGGCGGGCTCGCGATCGACCCTTCCGCCGCGCTGTCGATCGACAACGATCTGTTCCTGCACCCGAGTATGTCGAACCTCCATCAGCGGTATCAGGCCGGCGACGTCGCCATCGTGCAAGGTGTCGGCGATCCGGTCGATGACCACAGTCACTTCTCATCGATGGCCCGGTGGATGGTTGGAACCGCCGGCGCGATCAATCAGTCGAGCCCGACCGGCTGGGCGGGGCGATACCTCGACGACGCCAACCACGGTGAATACGCCGGGCTCGTCATCGGCGATGGCGGCGTGCCCTTGCACATGGTTGGCCGATCGGCCGACGTGACCGCGCTGCCAACGTGGGGCGGCCTCCTCGGCACTGGCACGGAGCCGTGGGAGATCGCTCAGTCGGAAACGATCCAACGCATCCGCGATGGCAGCACCGGCTTGGGGGCCTGGGGTGAGCTCGTGGCCGGAACGTTCGGCGGGGCGATGGACGCGGCCCAAGTCGTGAAGCCGATCTACGGCGAGGGTCTGCCCGATGGTGGCGCAGTGCGCGACCTTGAGCTTGCCGCTCGGCTGGTGAACCTCGATATCGGCGCCCGCGTCATCACCGTCGTCAAGGGCAACTTCGACCAGCACGACGATCAGCTCGGCATTCACGCCCAGAACTTGGCCGACGTCGACCTCGGTATCGAACGTTTCTTCTCGACCCTCGATCCGGCCCTTGCCGATCGGGTGACACTGATGACGTTCTCGGAGTTCGGTCGTTCGTTCTCCGCGAACAACTCGCGAGGAACCGACCATGGCACCGCTTCAGCGTCGTTGATCGTCGGCGCGCCGATCAAGGGTGGGTTGTACGGGCAGATGCCGTCGTTCACCGATCGCGACGAGCTTGGCGATTTGAAGCACACGGTCGACTTCCGTTCGGTCTATGCGACGATGGTCGAAGGTTGGATGGGCGGCGACGCGCGCGAGAATCTCGGCGCGGATTACGAGCTGCTCGACGTCTTCGACGCCGTGGCGCCGGAGCCCACGGCAACGCCGGTTGTGCCGACCCCGACGCCGGTGCCACCGACCGCCACCCCGGTGCCACCTACCGCGACACCCGTCGTGCCGACGCCAACGCCGGTGCCGCCGACACCAACCCCGATGCCGCCCGACCCGGTACCGGCGGGCGTCATCGAGTTCGGACGGTTGCGGTTCGAACAGGAAACCGGCGAGCAGTGGTTCAAAGTGCCGCTCACCCGGCCCTTTACCAATCCGGTCGTGATCATGGGCGTGCCGACCGCCGAAGGTCGCGATCCGTCGACGATGCGGATCCGCAACGTGACGTCGAGCGGCTTCGAATTCCAGATCGACGAGTGGGATTACCTCAACGGCTATCACATTCCCGAAGACGTGGCGTGGCTGGCGATCGATGAAGGTAACCACCTCATCGATGGTCAGTACTGGCGTGCTGGTTTCGTCGACGCCAAGGAGTCGTGGACCAGAACCTCCTTCGAAGGCGGCGAGTTTGGCGGCAACGACTATGTCTTGCTGGCGCAACATCACGCGGCGTCACAAAGCGACCCGGCGCTCACCGTTCGCATGAAGGACATTGCCCGGAGCAGCTTCAGCCTCAAGTGCCAGCGGGAGCAGGCCAACCAACGGTCGAACACACTCGCCCCGGTGCGGGTTGGTTATGTGGCCACCGATGCCGGAAGCGGAACGGTGAACGGCGTGCCGTTCACCGGCGGCATCAAGGATCGGACTGGCGATGCACTTGGGGAAGGCCAGGTGTGGTTCTCGGTCCCGATGCCGGCCGTCTTCGGTCAGATCACGTCGTACCGCGGCGGGGACACTGCGGCCTTGCGGTACGAGGAACACAAGGATGGAGCGAGCTTCAAAGTCGAGGAGGAGAAGTCACGCGATGACGAGATCGCGCACGTCGACGAAGAAGTTCGCTGGCTCGCGATCTCCGTCGCCTGACCCGACTGAGTTAGCGGCGCAAGCCGATTGACAAAAAAACTGAGGACCCCGGACCGGTAAACCGGTCCGGGGTCCTCATGTCTGGGCGAAGCAATTCGTGACCCTGCTGCCACTTCATGCCGATCAGTAGTTCAGACGTCGGAGCCATTGACTATCTGAAACTCATACTGTCGGCCAGGACCACTCCATTCGCTCGCTAGGTATCAATCGGCAGCTTTCATCCCGGCTTGAGCAAAATTGCCCAAGTTTTTCCAGGTGTCCAAACAGGCGGCTCGGCCCGGTCATTTAGGATCAGGAGATGACGCCTGATCTTGAGTCATTACGCCTGATCGAACAACGGGTGCTCTGGTTGGCAACCCGCATCATCGACGCTGCCAACCGGCGCGAGGGAGGTGAGGTAAAGGTCGGTGGCCACCAAGCGTCGTGCGCCTCGATGGTCTCGATCATGACGGCGTTGTGGTTTGGCCACCTCGGTGGGGAAGACAAAGTGGCGGTGAAGCCGCACGCCTCGCCGGTGTATCACGCGATCAAATATCTCACCGGCGAGCTCGACGGTTCCTACCTGACGACGCTGCGGCAGCGAGGCGGGTTGCAGGCGTATCCGTCGCGCACGAAAGACCCCGACGTTGCCGACTTTTCAACCGGTTCGGTCGGCCTCGGCGCCGTTGCGCCATTGTTCTCCGCACTCACCCGGCGGTATGTCGATTCTCACTTCGCGCAGACCCCGGCGGCCCGGTTCTTCGCCCTTGTCGGCGACGCCGAACTCGATGAAGGCAACATTTGGGAAGCGATCGCTGATCCTGCGACGAAAGGGCTCGGCAACTTCACCATGGTCGTCGACCTGAACCGCCAGAGCCTTGATCGCGTGATCCCCGACATCGCCGCGATCCGGCTCAAACGCTTCTTTGCCGACGCCGGTTGGCACGTTGCCGAAGCGAAGTACGGCGCCCGGCTCACGGCTGCGTTCACCACCGATGGTGGCGACGCGCTCGAGGCCCACATCGATCAGATGCCGAACGAGGCATATCAGTCATTGTTCGCTTTGCGCGGTGACGAAGTCCGCGAGAAGTTCCTGCGGGACGCCGATAGCGCAGTCGAACGATTTGCGGCCGACCTCAACAACGACGAACTGAAACATCTCGTCACCGATCTCGGCGGCCACGATCTCGGGTGCCTGCTCGGGGCCTACGACGAGTGCGAGAAGGAAGCCGACCGGCCGTCGGTGTTATTCGCCTACACGGTGAAAGGGTGGGGCCTGCCAATGGCCGGTGACCCGATGAACCACGCCGCACTCATGACCCCCGACCAGATCGATGCCTTCCGGGGCGAGGTGGGGCTCGATGCTGCCAACGAATGGGACCGCTTCGATGCCGACTCGGCGCCGGGTCGCATCTGTGCCGCGGTCGGCGGCGATATCAACAACGCGCGGCGTCGAGCTCGGCCCACGCTGCCGGTTCCGCTCGGGGTTCGTTCGCCGGTTGTGAACGGCCGGACATCGTCGCAGGAGGCCTTTGGTCGCGTGCTTGCGAGCCTCGCCGATGTCGACGGGGTCGGTGAGCGGATCGTCACGACTGCGCCGGATGTTTCGATCTCGACCAACCTTGGCGGTTTCATCAACAAGGCCGGGGTCTATGCCCCGATCGAAGTCGACGATCATGGTGGCGCCGATCGGCTGTTGAAGTGGGCGCCCGCGCCGACCGGCCGACACATCGAGCTGGGCATCAGCGAGATGAACCTGTTCATGCTGCTCGGCCAGCTCGGGCTCAGCCACGACCATCACGGCGAACATCTCGTTCCGATCGGCACGGTCTATGACCCGTTCGTGTTGCGGGGTCTCGATGCCTTTATCTATGGCGTCTACAACGACGCGAAGTTCATCGTCGCTGGCACGCCGGCTGGCGTAACGCTGGCCCCTGAAGGTGGCGCGCACCAGTCGACCATTACAGCGTCGGTCGGGGCCGAGCTACCGAATGTCAATTACGCCGAGCCGGCTTACGCAACCGAGGTCGACTGGCTGCTGTGTGATGCGATCTCTGAGCTGTCAGCCGTCGACGGGATGAGCACCTATCTGCGGCTGTCAACCCGCCCGATTGACCAGGCGCCTTTTGCGGCCGCTCTCGAACGTCACGGCGAGGAGCGTTTGCGGTCGCACGTGCTCGCGGGCGGCTACCGCCTGGTCGATGGGCTCGACGACGGTCGTCCCGCGGTCACGATCGTGACGACCGGGGTTATGGCTCCCGAGGCGCTCGCAGCGGCCACCGAACTCGACCACGAAGGGGTGCAGGCGACGGTGGTGCATCTCACGAGCCCGGACCGCGTCTACCGCAGCTGGCGCGCCGTCTATGCGCCGACGGCCACCGGTAGCGCTGCCGCTCCAACCGTGGTGCGAACGCCGAGCCATCTGCATCGGCTCGTGCCGGTCGAGGAACGCGGCCGTCCGATCGTGAGTGTCCACGATGCCGCCAGCCACAGCCTGGCCTGGATCGGCTCCGCGATCGGGACCCGTCAGTACGCGCTCGGCGTCGACCGCTTCGGCGAGTCGGGCACGATCGCCGACCTCCACGCGATCACCGGTATCTCGGCCGGCAACATCGTGAACGCCGCGCTCATTGCGATCAGCGAAGCCGGCTTCTAGCTCGCAGAAGACCACCTGGACGATGGCGAGATCGCTCGCTGCGCGTGCGAGACTTCGAGCGATAAATGCAGCATCTATCGCGAGAGCTGCAACGTAAGCTGAGGCACCACAGAGGCGACATTGCTCGGGCTGACAGAGCTCGCCACCATGACAGGCCGGAAGATCCGACTATCGCACGCCAGCCCTTCGAATCAATGAGGACGAAAGAGATGACAACGCCACCAGACTTCCTTGCGTCGTCGCCGAGCCCCGAAGGTTACTTTGGCGAGTTCGGCGGAGCGTTTGTGCCGGAGGTGCTGCACGAGACGCTTGCTGAGCTGCGCGCCGCGTTCGCTGAAGCGAAGGGCGACTCGTCATTCTGGAAGTCCTACGCCACGGTGATGGGGGAGTACGCGGGTCGTCCAACTCCGGTGACGTTCTGCGAGCGACTGACGGACCGATTCGGTGGGGCCCAGATCTACGTCAAGCGGGAAGACCTGAACCACACGGGAGCCCACAAGGCCAACAACGTGATGGGCCAGGGTCTGCTCGTGCAACGCATGGGGAAGCGCCGGGTTATCGGCGAGACCGGCGCCGGCCAGCACGGAGTAGCCACCGCAACGATGGCGGCGCGACTTGGGCTGGAGTGCACGATCTACATGGGCGAAGAAGACATCGCCCGGCAGCATCCGAATGTGTTCTGGATGCGGCAACTCGGGGCCGAGGTTGTCTCGGTCACCGAGGGAACGAAAACTCTCAAGGACGCGATCAATGCGGCGATGCGCGACTGGGCCGACTCGATGGACGACACCCACTACGTCCTCGGCACCGTCTGCGGGCCGCACCCGTTTCCGGAGATGGTGACGTACTTCCAGTCGATCATCGGCATCGAAGCCCGAGCGCAGATGCTCGAGGTCGCTGGTCGCCTGCCGAACCGGGTCTATGCGTGTGTAGGCGGCGGTTCAAATGCGTCGGGCCTGTTCGCCGGGTTTCTCGATGACGTTTCGGTCGAACTCGTCGGCGTCGAAGCCGGCGGCGACGGAATCGATACCGGCCGACATGCCGCTCGCCTCGCGGGGGGCCAAGGCCAACCCGGGGTTGCCCAGGGATACAAAACAGTCTTCTTGCAAAACGATGAAGGGCTCATGCAAGACACGCACTCGGTCGCTGCCGGCCTCGACTACGTCGGCGTCGGACCGATGCTGGCCGACCTGCACCAGAGCGGTCGGGTTCGTTTCGAGTCGGCCACCGATTCCGAGGTCGTCGACGCGTTGCGAGTGACGATGGAGAGCGAAGGTTTGATCCCCGCGCTCGAAAGCGCGCACGCGTTCGCCGGAGCGTTCAAGGAGGCGGCCGCTCTCTCGGCGAGCGACGTCATGCTCATCAACCAGTCCGGCCGCGGCGACAAAGACATCTTTACGATCGCCGATGCACTCGACGACGAGGACTGGAAAGCGTTCATTCAACGAACGGCCGAGCGGTACGCACGATGACGAATCCAAAACCAAGCGTTCTCGAAACGCACCTACGCGAACGACTTGAACAGAAGCCCATACTGCTGATGACCCACCTCGTGGTTGGGCACCCATCTCTCGATGACAACTGGACGATGCTCGAAGCAATGGAGGAAGCCGGCGTCGACATGGTCGAGCTGCAACTGCCGTTCAGCGAGCCGATCGCCGACGGGCCGTCCTTTGTGAAGGCGAATCATGAGGCGATCGAGGCCGGCATCGACTGGGAGGCGTACTTTGATCTCGCGGCCCGAGCGGCAAAGGAGTTCAGCTTCCCGCTGATCTTCATGGGGTATTACAACAGCGTGTTTCGCATGGGGCCCGACCGCTTCTGCGATCGGCTGGCCGAGTCCGGCATGCGCGGTTTCATCCTGCCGGATCTCCCACCGGAGGAGGGCGAAGCGTTGCGGGTCGCGGCGCGAGAGCGCGATCTTGACCCGGTCCTCATCATGACCCCGGCGAACTCGCCGTCTCGACTCGACACGATCGGCGACTACGCATCGGGCTTTGTCTATTGCGCCGCCCGAAAGGGCGTTACGGGACGAAAGACCGACCTTTCCGAGGGCGTTGCTCCATTCCTTGATCGCTGTCGGTCCGCGACGTCGGTACCACTCGGGCTCGGGTTCGGCATCCGGACCGGCGAAGATGTCCAGCAGCTTCGCGGCAAGGCCGACCTCGCGATCGTGGGTACGGCCGGTCTGGCGGCATGGGAAGACGGCGGACCCGACGGGTACCGGCAATTCATGAAGGGTCTCGTCGCCGCGACGAAGTAAAGGGATCGCCTGTCGCTCTCCAAGGTGCTCAAGCCGGGCACCGACCATGGGGACAATCGGGTCGAGCCGTACATCGATACGAAAGGCGAGTGGCCGTTGCGGTGCTGCCTCGAGTCCCCGCACCGGGGTACGCGGGGACGACAGGCCTCAACGCCAGCCGAGGCGTGACAGAGGTGATCGAACCGCAGCGCGCTATTTGAAGTCGCCGCCGACTTTGATGCCGTCGTCGGTGAACTCGATGATCTTGCCCCGGTTCACACTGTTCCAATCGCGCGCCTCTATATACGGCCGGAAAACGTCGTTGATCGCCTTTTGGTCGGCGTCGGTCTTTGGACGTTGCAGTTCATAGAGGTGCGGGAACTCGACCCAGGCAGTCGTCGCGTTCCAGAGACGTAGTGCAGCCTCGCCGCTCGGCGGGTCGATCAGCACCGGACCGAAGAGCGCCTGATCGCCGAAGAACAGGGTCGGCACGCCGAAGCCGCCGGTGTTGATCACCCGGTCGTGCTCGGCCCGAACTTCGTCGTGGGTGGTCGGGTCGTCGATCGCGGCGTCGACGAGTCCGGGGTCGAGGCCGATCTCGGTCAGCAGGTGGCGGGCAACGTCAGGCTCATGCGGCTTGTGGCCGTCCTCGTGCAGTGCCTTACCGGCTCGTTGATACCAGGCATCGAGGTGGGCCATGTCGTCACGGCGGAGGATCGCTCCGATACGCATCATCGACCAGCCATAGGACCACTCGCGTTCCCACGGGTGCTTCTTACCTTCGGGACGGTTGACCTCTTCGAGGCTGAAGAACTTCCAGTTGATCGTCAGGTCGATCTGATCGCGGACGTTCCGAATCCACTTGGCGGTCTGGTAGGCGTACGGGCACAAAACGTCGAAGTGGAAGTCGACGGTGCTCGTGTCGGGCGGAGTGATCGTGCCGTCAGTCATACCTTCCATATTGCCTCACCCCCTTGAGCCTCGGAGCACGCGGTCTGCGTCGGACTCGCCCCTGAGGGCCGGTCTCGGGGTTCGTCAGGGTGACATCGGGGGCATCCCCAATGGTTGCCCGGCTGGTCGCACTTCATCATCGAAGTCACGAACTCGACGTGCCGCGACGGCACGACCAAACACTGCGGAGGACAAGATGCAGGCAACGATCACGGCAAGCGGGAACCAAGACATGGTCTCTCCACTCGACATTGCGGCTCAGGCGATCGGCGCGATGAAAACCTACGGATCAGGGTCGACGATGGTTCGGGCGCTCGATGGCGTCGACATCGCATTTCCGTCTGGCCGGTTCACTGCGGTGATGGGGCCGTCGGGCTCCGGCAAGTCGACACTCATGCACTGCCTTGCCGGCCTCGACAACCTCACCGAAGGTCGCATCATGATCGGTGACCAAGACCTCAGCGCCATGAGCGAACGGGAGCTCACGATCCTTCGGCGCCAGGCGGTGGGGTTCGTCTTTCAAGCCTTCAACCTCGTTCCGACCCTGACCGCTCGTGAGAACATCGAGCTGCCACTCTCGATGGCGGGCCAGCGGTGCGACGAGGCGTGGCTCAACACGGTCGTCAGCGCGGTGGGTCTCGGCGATCGGCTGCATCACACGCCGAACGAACTGTCCGGCGGCCAGCAGCAGCGCGTCGCTGTGTGTCGCGCTCTCGTCAGCCGGCCCGCCATCATTTTCGCCGATGAGCCAACCGGCAACCTCGACTCGAACACCGGGGCCGAAATTCTCGCCTTCATGCGCAACGCCGTCGACGCGATGGCGCAGACGATTGTCATGGTTACCCACGACGCCGTCGCGGCAAGTTACGCCGACGAAGTCATCTTCCTCGCCGACGGCCGCATCGTCGATCGGTTGCAGGCACCGACGCCATCGTCGGTCCTCGATCGCATCCGCAACTTAACCGGAGGGGAGCAGGCCGATGTCCGCTAAAGCAGTGTCCGCTAAGGGAACGTCTACCTCACCTCCTCGCGCGATGTGGCTTGTGAGCCGCCGCAACTTGATGGGCAACAAGATCCGCGTCGGACTGACGGCGTTGGCCGTTGTGCTCGGCGTTGGTTTTGTGGTCGCCTCGTTCGTCTTGGCCGACAGCCTCCGGGACTCGTTCGGCTCGTTGTCGCGCGAGATCGTTGCTGGCACCGATCTGGAAGTCCGCACCACCGACGACTTCGGAAACGAAAGTGTCGTCGACGAAGAATTGCTCGCAAAGGTTCAGGGCATTCCCGGCATCCGTGCCGCGGCCGGCGGAGTCGGCGACGACAACGTGCGACCGATCAAGGGCA
>Ga0209828_1001924_pt1 | contig 18020 bp, 17 predicted proteins | sample MaitaG_FD_187429 | JGI IMG/M metagenome (GOLD analysis project Ga0209828, IMG submission 187429) | Marine algal microbial communities from Maine, USA - Maine_Asex2 metaG (SPAdes) (version 2) | ecosystem: Host-associated > Algae > Red algae > Unclassified | place: Maine, USA | collected 2015-01-05 | reverse complement strand
CCTACAAAACATGGGTGACACCAATGTGCGTAACTTATTAGGCGGCCTAGAAGCTTGGAATAAAGAGTAGGCATTAGACGTTATAAAGTTTGATGGTTTAGCCGTGGCAGTTATTTCTGTCACGGTTTTCTCACAGATTGAAGCCTTATTTTGCTTGGTGAACGGTCAGTTGAGGGAAGGGAATCCCCCACTGATTCTTATTGCAAGCGCTAACGCAACTCTGCTGTATGATCCGAGCGACTTTAAAATAGATAGACGCGACGCGACTATGCATCGTGATAAAAATTAAATAATCCAATGATGACGCGCTAACAGTGACGCGACCAATGGTTCTTTTTGTTCTTTAATCTTTTCTTGTAAGGCTCTTTGAGTCTCAAACCAGGAAAATGGTTGCCAGCCCTAAAAAGGTAACAAAACCAATGACATCTGTTGCGGTTGTTAGTACGACGCCGCCAGCCAGAGCAGGGTCAATGTTAACCTTCTTCATGATTAGTGGGATGCCATAGCCTGAAATAGCAGCAGCCAGCAGGTTAATGATCATCGCCACGCCTAAGATTGCACTAATGCGCGCATCGGCAAACCACAGGTAGGAAACGATTCCCACGACAATTGCCCATGTAAATCCACTGATGATAGAAATGGCGATTTCTTTGTGCGCTAGCCAGCGCGCATTAGCCGAACTAATGGTACCAGTTGACAGCCCACGGATAATTAACGTTAAGGTTTGTCCACCCGCAATACCACCCATACTCGCCACAATCGGCATTAATACCGCCAGTGCCACGACTTTATCCAGCACGCCTTGGAATAAGGCGATCACCCAAGCGGCGAGAAAAGCAGTGCACAGGTTGAGGCCTAGCCAAAACAGACGCCGTTTTGCACTCGGAATAATGGGTGCAAATAAGTCCTCACCTTCATCTAAACCTACCGCACCATAGATTTGCTGATCCGCTGTTTTATGAATGAGGTTAACCATGCTGTCAACGGTGATGCGGCCCAGCAAGCGCCGCTCACTATCGACAACGGGTACAGAGACAAGGTCATGCTCTTCAAAGAAAATCGCTAAATCAGTTTTGCTCATTTCGGGTGTAACGCTTAAAGCTTCGCGATTCATGAGTGCTTCGACCGTACTCGAAGTGTTTTCTGTTAGCAATGCAGAGAGCGATAGTTCACCTTGAAACACATTGTTGCGATCAACCACCATGAGCGAAGTCGTGTGCGACGGAATAGATGCTCGACCACGCAAGTAGCGTAATACGGTTTCTAATGTGACATCTGAGCGAATTGCGATGATCTTCAGCTCAAGCAGTCTACCTGCGGAGTTTTCAGGAAATGCCAGTGCGGCATCCAGGTCTTGTATGCCTTGATAATCGAGCGACTCCCGAATCGCTTCAGTGATGCCGCCGGGCAAAGTATCAATGACTTTTGCAAGATCACTGCTTTGTAGACCCGATACCGCATTGATGACCTTGTCCGAGTCTAGGCTATCGGCCAGTGACACTCGCGCGACTTTTTTTAGGTTGACGAGTACGTCACCATGCAGTGTTTCAGGGATGTATTTCCAAAGTCTCGGGCGCATTGCATCTGGGATGGTTTCTAGCAAATGGGCACTTTCAACCGCATTTAGGTTTTGAAAAATAGAGCTAAAAACGTCTTTATCACTATTTTCAATCGCGTTGACTAGCTCAGTGGTCAAGCTGGGCTGATCAGATTTTAACGGGAGAGTGGCTTCTGTCATTGGGAGTCCTCAATTGCTTTGGATCGGCTGCTCTGTAAAGCGGTTTCAATATTATTTTCTGTCGTTTGTTCAGTAAGTTACTAGTTAACTTACTTAGACAAAATAGGCATCTTGAAAGTCACAAATAATTAAACTGATTGCGTGCGCAAGTTTAAGTTTGCTCGCTACCCAGCTCTACGGTTGACGCGTAAAAAGCGGCGTTAGGGATCGATTGGCGTTGACCGGTTTCATCGACGATGACGGTGCTGAGCGCATGCACTTTTTGAATTTGCCCCTTGAACCCTTTTATTTCCACGTTCGAGCCGTTAATAAATTGCTCCCTGACGTAAACGCCTGCCAGCAGGTTGTGCGCTACGTCTCTTGAACCCAAACCAACAGACACCGTCACGGCTAGCATCATGCCTGCAACGACTAGCATAATGAGGTTGTGTAGCAAGGCGGTTTCGATGCTTAGCTGTTCCAGCGCGACCAATACAATTACCATAACCATAATGCCGTAAACGACATTTCCCAGTGTTTTGGCTGAGTTAGAACCGATGGTGGCAGGCCTTTCGCTAATAGAGCGGCGCAAAAACTGCGCAAACATCATGCCTAATATAATGATAACGAGGGCCGTGATGATCCTTGGCATAAAACCAATAAAGCCTTTAAACAGCTTCACTAGTTCGGTTAGCCCCAGCGTGTTGGCGGCGGGTACCATAAAGATCAGCAGTACTAACCAAAAAACGACCTTACCTGAAAGGATAGAAGGGCGCTTTGCCAAACCTGCATCTTGCATGACGTCAGAGACGCCTGCTTTCGAGCTAATTCTGTCGAGGCCTAGTCGACGAAAAATTGTAGTGCTTATTTTTTTGAATATATAAGCAACGATAATCCCTATGCACAAGATGATGCTTGCACCGGCAAGTTGGGGCAAAAAGTCAACCATTTGGTTCCATTGGCTGCTCATACTGCTGACGACAGACTGCTGTATTGCTTCGATTGCGGTGGTTTCGGTGTTAGCCATAATGAATTGCCTGTAGCGCTAGCGAGGGTTGATGATGATTTTCAAAAGGTTTGAAGCCAGTGTTAGCATGACCCATACCATACGGCCAACAAACCGTAGAACGTCTTTAATGGCCAGTTCATGCAGGCTTCGTTTTAAAATATTACGGAGTCGGGATTTAGACGATTGAGTGCTTGTCAGACGATTCTGACGGAAGATTCGGTCAACCGTGTTTTCTAGTTCATCTTGTTCACTCATGTGCAATATTTTTCATGAAGGTTTTTGAATTTTTCCAAGGTGCGATAAAAGCGCATTTTAGTTGCGCTAAGCTTTTTACCGAGCACGCCGGATATTTCTTCAAGCGACATATCGCAGTTGAAGCGCAGCAGCAATAGATCTCGTTCATCAGTGAGCATTTTAGCGATAACGCCTTGCACACAGTCAGTTTCTGAGGCCGCTTCTGCTAGCACGGCGGTGTCTGAGTTTTCGGCTTCGTAGTCTGACACTAGCCGCTCATCATTAACGTAGTGTTGATCGTGACGTTTCTTATTGCTCAGCAGCGTTTTGCAGTGATTGATTGTGATGCTAAATAACCAAGTCTTGAAGGTTGAACGATGCTCAAAACTAGGTAGTGAATGAAACACTTTCATGAAGATTTCTTGCGTGGCGTCTTCCGCGTCACCTTCTGTCGCCAGATATCGTCGACACATGGCAAACACTTGCTTTTGGTAGCGTTTAACAAGCTCTTCAAACCCTTCCGCATTGTAGGGTAATTGTTCGATACAAAGCAGTATCAAGCTTTCTTCTTTCAGTGAGCTGGTCTGGGTGTTCATGAACAGGGAGGGCAATAATAGATTGGGATTCTACTGTAACTCAGTTGAGGATTCGTAATCAAGAGTCGTCAGAGATTGTCTGGATAACGGTTCATATCGTTTTTCGGGTAAGCCCATGGGAGGGTTCTCGATACAAACTTATTCACTATGACATTAGGCCCAGTTAGCATCTGTACAAGCCTACTAAACAGTGTGGTATGATGCTGCTCCAGCTGTTTGCGGCATTTCTAATGCATGATTCCTGCGGCAAACGTATCAAGATTTCTCTCAGTAAGGTCGTATTCTTTGGACTATATAAATTCTTTCATTGGAGCGTATCAGTGGCAGTAGACCAGACAGAGCTTCGCGAACTGATAACGCGAATGTCGGACGGCGATAGAGCTGCATTTGGTGAGTTCTATGATGCGACGGTTAGCCGTGTATTTGGCGTGGTCATGCGTATTACCCGTAATAAAGAACTCACTGAAGAAGTGGTTAGCGATGCCTATATGCAAGCATGGCGTAACGCTGTGAAGTATGACCGTGAGCTAGCAGCCCCTACTACATGGCTAATTATGATTGCCCGAAGTCGCGCTATCGATGCGATTCGGCGCGAACGCTCGGTGACCAAAAATCAAGTGGTAATGCATGACGACTTTGAATCGATCGATGAGGTCGTGCATGGGCCGTTATTGGCTACGCTCGGTCTTGAGCAAAGTGAAACGCTTGTAGAGCTGTTAAAATTGTTAGATAAAGATGAATATCAAATGATAATGCTGTCCTTTTATCGTGGTTATTCACACAGTGAGATTGCGCAATATACGGGTAAACCGTTGGGCAGTGTGAAAACACTCTTGAGGCGTGCGCAGGCTATACTAAGAGCTTCGGTAAAAAAGGTAAGTTTTGTAACGGATAAGGATCATGGAAAAAGTTCATAGTATGAAAAATTCTAACGATTCAGAGACAGCTTTAGACAGTGACATCACTGATTTTCTGGCCAGTGCTCAACGGCCTGAACGGGTTGCTGAGGCGATGCAGAATCGCTTACGCGGAAATCTGCTCGATCAAATTACTCGTGAAGCGGCAGGTGAAGGTGAAGGTTTTACGACAGTCAGGGCCAATGAAGGTGACTGGTTTGAGGCATTACCAGGCGCGGAAATTAAAATCTTATTTCAGCTAGGAGATGATGGGCCATTAAGTTATTTGGCTCGTTTGTCAGCGGGTTTTGAAATGCCTGGTCATGTGCATGAGCTAGATGAAGAGTGCATTATGCTGGAAGGGGATTTGACAATGGGTGATATTCATCTCGAAGCAGGGGATTATCATTATTCTGCTAAAGGCATGAATCATGGTAAGCATCGAACTAAGCAGGGTGCGTTGATATTTTTACGCGGTGCATTGCCGGTTTAAATGGGTGAAACGGAGCTTTTCAGAACGCTTTAAGAATAGTGCTTATGATAGCTGCGCTTTTTACCCGCACGTTGAGTAATTACCCCTTCAATCTGTGACACCCCTTTAATCTCGACGGTTTCATATAGGTCATTGAGAGGTGCTAGATAATAACGGTTATCGATAATTCGCAATTGCCGAAAGATATATTCATCTCCATTATCTTTAGCAAACACATATGCGCCATCATTAGCCAGCCCAGTTGGGTCGATGATGATTATACAGCCCGTTGCAAACTCTGGCTCCATACTGTCATCGAGCGTCTGAAGTGCAAACGGTTCAGACTCTGAGCAACTGCTGTCGGCGGAAAGCGTTTGTGATATATCGCCTTTAAACGCTTCTTGAATAGATATTTTAGTTTCTTGCATGACGTCAACTCTTAAGTGTTGTGCAAACTGAAATCAGTTTCTTTTACATGCCGTTCAGGCTGGTACCAATTTAAGGTGTCGTGCAATTTTACCACCTCACCGATAATGGTTAGCGTCGGCGCTGAGACACCACTTTCAATCACTTTCTCCGGCAACGTGGCCACGGTTGCTATATGCACCCGTTGATTACGCGTGGTGCCCTTCTCAATGAGTGCAGCAGGCATATCAGGCGACATACCGTGCTTTTGCAACTGCTTGCTAATCTCAGAAATCCCCGACAGTCCCATATAGAACACTAGCGTGTGATTGGCTTGAGTCAGCTGTTCCCAGTTTAAATTGATCGTGCCATCTTTTAAGTGACCCGTAGCGAAAGTGACTGACTGTGCATAGTCCCGATGCGTCAGGGGAATGCCTGCGTAGGCTGCACAGCCCGATGCTGCGGTAACGGCTGGTACCACTTGAAACGGCACACCATGCTCAGTCAGCGTTTCGATCTCCTCACCACCGCGACCAAAAATAAATGGGTCACCACCCTTAAGGCGCAACACGCGTTTACCTTGTTTAGCTTTCTCCACAAGTAGATCATTAATGTCTTGCTGAGGAACTGCGTGATCATCTTTTTGCTTACCGACGTACAGGCGTTCAGCTTCAGGGTTGGCCATATCTAAGATAGGTTGTGATACCAGACGGTCATAAACCATTACATCCGCTTGTTGCATCAACCTAACGGCTTTAAAGGTTAATAGATCAGGGTCACCAGGACCTGCACCTACTAGATAAACTTCACCCATTGGGCTGCTGTCTAGGCCTTGCTCCAGCATCTCATCCAAATACTGTCTGGCGCTGGTTTCTTGACCCGCATAAACTAATTCAGACACAGGGCCTTTGAGCGCATTTTCCCAAAACTGTTTGCGTTGGGTTTGTTTAGGGAAAAAGCCTTTTACCTTCTTTCGGTACTCTTCTGTGATCCCCGCCAAGCGACCACAGGCTGAAGGAATCATCGCTTCTAACTGCATGCGTAATTGACGGGCAAGGACAGGGGAAGCTCCGCCAGTAGAGACAGCAATAACGACCGGTGAGCGATCTAATACCGAGGGCAGTACAAAATTACAATGATCTGGGTCGTCAGCAATATTGACCAACTGGTGTTGAGCTTGAGCCAACTCACCAATGCTTCGATTAACCTCGCGGTTGTCCGTCGCAGCAAACACTAAGTAGGCACCCGCTAAGTCAGAATCTTGAAATTCACGCTCATGATATTTGAGACTGCCCAAAGCCACATGCTTTTGAATTTCATTCGTTATGACAGGTGAGATAACAGTAATGTTGGCACCTGAGTCCATCAGACTAGAGACTTTGCGCGTAGCCACCAAGCCTCCACCAATAACCACACAAGGCTTATTGCGAATGCTGACAAAAATGGGGAGGTGTTTCATGTGCCTGATCCTGAGGAATGCAGAGCTAACATACTGCTCTGGAATGCCGTATTAAAATGAGGGTATTATGTGCCAAGCTCATCTCAACTTAAACATCTCATCTCTATTTTTCCCATTCCATTAGTATAGGCTTTTCTCGTGTCTCAAGTAACATTTCTTCAGCTTGTAACTGATTGGCTGCATGCACCATTTTAACGGTAATATTAGTGCCTACGGGTAGCTCTGCGCGTTGGGCTCGAACGTATACTTTGGCTTCTTTAAAGACCTCAAAAGACGTTTGGAAATCTAGGTTTTTTACGATAGGGGTGGGTTGGGTAATCTTAAAAACATAATAAGCCATGAATTTTCTCCGCTTTGAGCTAAAGTTTAAAGTAATTATGTGCTGATTTGTGTATGCCTCAATAGATAGAAGGCTTGGACTTAACATTGGATTAATGCTGGTTCTATCGAGATTTTACCAGTGGCAGGTATGCTTCGACTACAGTTAGAGCTGTTGACGATCATCATTTAATAATGATCGCCCCGAGTACTTTTAAGAACATTATTGTTCCGAGGATTGAAAAATGACCAATAACCCACCTAATCTAGATATTCAAAACGCTATTGTGGCTGATGGTGATCACGTTTGGCATCATTTATCGCAACATAAACCATTAAATGGTAAAGCGCCAATGATGGTTGTGGAAGGCAAAGGCATGCGCGTCTGGGATGCCGGCGGCAATGAATTCCTTGATGCAGTATCAGGCGGTGTTTGGACAGTGAATGTTGGTTATGGTCGCGAGACGATTGCCAAGGCCGTTTACGATCAACTCACTAAGATGAATTACTTTGCTAATTCGATGGCCAATGTGCCGGGTGCTCTATTTGCTCAGCGTTTAATTGAAAAAATGCCGGGTCTGTCTCGCGTCTACTACTCAAACTCGGGTTCAGAAGCTAATGAGAAAGGCTACAAGCTCGTTCGACAATTAGCGACGATGAAGAATGGCGGTAAGAAACACAAGATTTTGTATCGCGATCGTGACTACCATGGAACAACGATTACGGCACTGAGCTCAACGGGCCAGAACCAGCGCAAAGATCAATATGGGCCTTTTACTCCGGGCTTTGTTCAAGTCCCACATTGCATGGCGTATCGCTCAGAAAATGGCGATCACCCTGATTTTGGTGTGCAGGCGGCACGTGAAATCGAGAAGGTTATCTTGGCTGAAGGCCCAGATACTGTTGGGTCAATCGTATTAGAGCCAATTACTGCCGGTGGTGGTGTTATCACGCCTCCTGAAGGCTATTTTGAAACTGTCCAAGAGATTTGTACAAAGTACGGCGTACTGATTCACATTGATGAGGTTGTCTGTGGTATGGGTCGTACCGGTAAGTGGTTCGGCTACCAGCACTTTGGCGTTAAGCCAGATATCGTTACCATGGCAAAAGGTGTTGCTTCAGGTTATGCAGCGATTTCTGTGACAGCAACAACTGAAGATTTGTTCTCAGAGTTCTTAGCAGGTCCGGAAGAGTCGATGAGCTACTTCCGTGATATCAGTACTTTCGGTGGCTGTGCCGGTGGCCCCGCAGCGGCATTAGAAAACATGAATATCATTGAGCGTGAAAACCTACTACAAAATGTAACGGACATGGGCGAGTACTTTTTAGGTCGCTTAGGTGAGCTCAAGGACAAGTACCCAATCATCGGTGATGTACGCGGTAAAGGTCTGTTCCTTGGTGCTGAGCTGGTTAAAGATCGTAAGACTAAAGAGCCTGTTGCAGAGCACGTTGCAGCCGGCATTGTTGCTGACTGTATGCAGCAAGGGGTGATGATTGGACGTACTAATCGCAGTATTGATCTTTATAACAATACCTTGTGCTTAAGTCCGGCGTTGATTTGTACTAAAGATGATGCAGATCAGATTGTGACGGCAATGGATAATGCGTTGGGTCGTGTACAAATGTAAAATGATTGTATTGAAGATACAAACTATGGTTTGATTTCTCTAATTAATTTGTTCTAAGGCCCGATTATCGTTATCGGGTTTTTTTATAGGTCGATAAGTTAACGAGTCGTACATTGCGATATTTACAACCTACGACTATTAAATTTTGAAAGAATTTCAGGTATAAAAAAGCCGGATATAAATCCGGCCTAAAGAACATATGGAATACCAATATTACAAACCCCGTGAACGTTCAACCTAATGCAATATCAGAACTCCAGTAAGTGAACGTCTTAACTTTGTATTTGGTTGACAACGAAAGTCTTTAAATTCTAAGTTTGCGACATAAAATTTTATCTTAGTGTCTGAAATGCCTCATTCCAGTAAATACCATTGCCATACCTGCTGCATCAGCAGCTGCAATCACATCATCATCACGCATTGAGCCACCCGGTTGGATAACGGCTGCAATGCCTGCTTCAGCGGCTGCTTCGATACCATCTTTAAACGGGAAAAAAGCATCTGACGCCATGACTGAGCCAGTGACAGTGAGTCCGGCGTGTTCAGCTTTAATTCCGGCGATTCGGGCTGAGTTAATCCGGCTCATCTGGCCAGCACCAACGCCCACGGTTCGGTTGTTTTTAGCGTATATGATCGCGTTGGACTTAACGAACTTAGCCACTTTCCACGAGAACAGCAGGTCGCGCATCTCTTCTTCAGTAGGCACTCGCGCCGACACAATTTGTAACTCCTCATACAACGACTGATCACTGTCCTGAACTAGTAAGCCACCTGTAACGCGTTTGAAGTCTTGCTTTAATGTTGACGCGGTAAATTCTCCACAAGTCAGCAGACGAACGTTCTTTTTGCTAGCAATAACGTCGCTGACACCTTCCATGACGGCTGGCGCAATAATTACTTCTGAGAACTGACGGTCAACGATCGTTTGTGCAGTTGCTACATCGAGCGGCTGATTAAACGCAATAATGCCACCAAATGCCGATTCTGGGTCAGTTTGAAACGCTTTCTCATACGCTTCGAGTAGTGTGTTTGCAGTGGCGACGCCGCATGGATTGGCGTGCTTCACGATGACACAAGCAGGGAATTCATCGAACTGCTTTACACATTCCAAGGCTGCATCGGTGTCGGCGATATTGTTATATGAAAGTTCTTTACCCTGTAACTGTGTGGCCGTGGCAATGCAGGCTTGAGTGGTGTTGGGTTCTACGTAGAACGCCGCTTGTTGGTGCGGGTTCTCGCCATAGCGCATGGTTTGTTTCAGCTGTAGCTGTGTATTAAACGTGGTTGCAAAACCTTTTGGCTTGTCGTTTTCAACGATCTTACCCAAGTAATTAGCAATCATGCCGTCATAGCGAGCAGTGTGTTCAAATGCTTTGACCGCCATTTTAAAGCGAGAGCCGGCATCGATAGCTCCAGCGTTATCATTCAGCTGTTGAAGGATTCCCTGATAATCTGACGGATCAACCACAATCGTGACATGCGCATGGTTTTTGGCACTAGCACGCACCATCGTTGGTCCACCAATATCAATGTTTTCAATCGCATCTTCAAGCGAACAGTCTGGCTTGGCAATGGTTGCTTCAAAAGGATAAAGGTTCACAACAATCAAGTCGATGCCGGGAATATCATGCTGCTGCATAACCGAATCGTCTTGGCCACGGCGCGCCAAAATACCACCGTGAATCTTAGGGTGGAGCGTCTTAACGCGCCCGTCCATCATCTCTGGAAAGCCTGTGTAGTCAGAGACTTCAATCACTGGAATGTTTTCTTGTGCCAACAGCTTGGCAGTCCCGCCCGTTGAGAGAATTTCAATATTATGCTTATGTAACTCTTTGGCAAATTCTACGATTCCATATTTGTCAGAGACACTAATTAGAGCTCGTTGAACAGGGTTGCTTGGCGCTTGCGACATTCAGGGGTTCCTTGCTTAATAGGCGGTCAGATTGGATAAATAAATCTAGACTGGAGTATCGCATACGCCTATGGTGAGTACCATTTTGAAATCCTTATACTGAGCTGAAGATTATGCCCAAGCTTGAACCCGCCAAAATGCCATTTTCAGTCTACTTATTAGCGCTGTGCCAAGCGCTGATGATGAGTACATCGTCACTGCTGATCGTAGTTGCTGCCTTGGTAGGATTCAGTCTTGCAGAAGATAAGTCACTAGCAACCTTACCGTTATCGTTGCAGTTTTTGGCCTTGATGTTAACCAGCATCCCCGCCTCTTTCATTATGAAGCGTTGGGGAAGAAAAGCTGGATTTTATCTGGCATCTGTTATTGGTTTAAGTGGGGGCTTGTTAGCTATTTGGGCGATCCTCAACGGCAGTTTTTGGGCTTTTACTGCGGCGACGGCCTGTATAGGTATCTTCAACGGTTTTGGTAATTACTTTCGTTTTGCGGCGGTGGATATCGCTGATGAAAGTATCAAGAGCAAGGCAATATCTTACGTGATGGCCGGCGGCGTTATTGCCGCATTTATTGGGCCCAATCTGGCTAGATTAGGCAAGCCCATTTTTGAAAATTCGATTTACGCGGGCGCTTATGTCTACGTGGCATTGATTTATATATTAATGATGGTGGTGCTGTATTTTATTCGCTTACCGCCCGCAGAAACGAATAACGCGCAGCAGAAAACACGCTCAGTGCCTGAGTTATTTAAACAACCTAAGTTCTTGGTGGCAGTGATCTGTAGCATGTTCGGCTACGCGGTTATGTCGCTAGTCATGACTGCAACACCGCTGGCGATGAAACACAATATGCACGCGCTGGACGATACGGCGTTTGTAATTCAATGGCATGTGCTGGGAATGTTTGCGCCTTCGTTTTTTACGGGTAGCCTGATTAAGCGCTTTGGAATCACGAATATCCTATTGACGGGTGTTATCTTTGCTTACCTTGCTGTGGCGACTAATTTACTAGGGACTTCTGTCTGGCATTTCTGGATGGGTTTGGTATGGCTAGGTTTGAGTTGGAACTTCTTGTTTATTGGTGGAACCACCTTACTGACCGACGCCTATCTGCCACCTGAAAAAGCGAAGGCGCAGGCGACTAATGATTTTGTGGTGTTCTCTACGGTCGCTTCGGCGTCATTGTTTGCAGGCTATTTGCAACATCACTTTGGCTGGCAGATGGTGAATATCGGTGTACTGCCGGCGATCACGCTAATGTTAGTGGCTATCCTGTGGTTAAAACGGCATCAATCAAGATAGCCGGTATTAATTCGGTAAAGAGGTTCCACTTATCTGGGGCTTGTTCCCATTAATCCATCCTGAACAATACTAAATTTCAAGCATAGACAAGAATACCCTCATAGTTTAATCAACCTGTGAGGCTGAGCCACCCGCTCAGAGAATAATGAAAAATAATATAACGTTGATCTCAGCATCTTTGTGCTTTGCTTTATTGACTGGCTCTGCGCACGCAGCGTCTATGGACCCCGTTTCAGAAACAGAGATGAGCCGTGCCAAATTAATGGCGATGGCAGGTGAAACGACTACGGCATCGCTTGCCCGTCGCAGCCTTAATACAACAGCTGTGCAATCAGATGCTACCGGCACGGCTGGGATAACGACTCCCACAGTGGAGTTCTTGCGTGTTCAACCGCATCGCTTTAGCAAATCAGAGCTGAGTGCTAATAAACGCTGGGCAGATGCAACCTCATACGATTACCGTACTGATGAGCTGATCACAACGGTTGTAGATTTAGATAATAATCAGGTGATATCAACTCAACGTACCAAAAATATGCAGCCGCCGATGGCTCAAAAAGAGATCAGCCGTGCCATAGAAATTGTATTTGAAGATGCTGAAGAGCGCGGCATTCTCAACGCCGAATTTGCACGAATAACTGGCGATACGTTGACTTCGATTGATCAGCTTCAACACAAAGCATTTACCTTCTTTTCCGACAGTATGCCTGATGTTGTAAACAATGCGACGATATCTTGTGGTGCTCAGCGTTGTGCCCAACTCCTACTCTACACCCACGACAATATCGTTTTTGAGGTCAGTCCCATTGTCAATTTATCGGCTGGTCTTGTTACGCAGCGTTTGGGTTACTAAAGGAATAGATGATGAATTTACTAATTAAAAATATATTCTCCCTTGTTTCTGTACTTGTATTGATAGGTACATTCTCAGCGGCTGAAGCACGCTCAGGGAATCCGTCTTGTCCAGCCGGACAGCAGATCAACAGCACGCTAAGTAGCGGTTCGAGTTGGTCTATTTGTTGGGAGGCTCGAGATAAAGAAGGCATCGTCTTATCTGATATTCGTTATCAAGCACCAGGACAGACTAGTCGCCGCGTGATGGGTGAAATGTCGTTGTCACAAATCCAACGAAAATATGATGACGGGAGCCCCGTAAGGTTTCTGGTGACATCCAGCGGATTAGGTGGGAGCAATTTCATTGGCCTGACTAATAGCGAATGTAGCGCTGGCCAACTGCGCTACTCCAGCGGCAAAGCAGTGATGTGCGAAAGTAAGAAAGATGCTGGCTTTATTTACAAAGCTGGCACAAGCACAGCAGTGAGCGGTGTTGATCTGTCGCTTTTGAGTGCGTCGCAAATAGGTAACTATAGCTACACAGTCGAATGGATTTTCAAGGAAAACGGCACAATACAGCCAAAAGTTGGTTTGAGTGGCAGCTTAGATCAAACAGGCACAGACCCTAACTTTGGTTGGCCAATTCAACAAAACGGCCAGATAGGTGTGGGTTTTGTTGATAATTATTTCTGGCGAATGGATTTTGATTTAGGCAGTAGTAGTAACAATGACATCATTGAACAAATTACTAGTACTTTAAATGCCGATCGTACCAAGCGTAGTAAGTCCATTACGAGAGTGACTACAGAGGCAGGACGTAACTTCAGTCCCGAAGTTAAGCGTTTCTGGCGTGTGCGTGATGGTTCAGAGACTAACGGCTTTGCTCCGATTTCTTATGAGCTGGTAATGCTTAATTATGATCATCAAACAACAGGTTCAAGTAATGAAGTCTGGATGAATAGAGATATCTATTTAACAAAATATAACGCCTGTGAGAGATTTGCCGCTGACAATAGCACGGCAAACGGCTGTGGTTGGGGAGTAAATTCCTATACTAATGGTGAAGGTATCAACTCAGGTGATGTGGTGCTTTGGAATCGCATGAGTTACCACCACCTGCCAAGAGATGAGGACGACAATGTGATCGGGATGCGTTGGAATAGCTTCAAGCTCTTACCTAGAGATTGGCATTCAGTAAATCCGCTTTAAGCGTCTTTCTCACTACACTTCAACGGATTGAGACTAATGAAAATTAAAAATAAATACCTGCTTCAGGTGATTTCACTGTTTATCTTAGCAATTGGAATGGGAGCAGCACAAGCGGCAGAGCACTGTAACGATAATTACTCGATAGACCAGACGTTGGCCAGTGGTGCTCGCTGGGATATGTGTTGGACACACAATAACAATCATGGTATTCGCTACCACCATATCTACTACACGCCAAAAAATGGTACGCGGCGCATGGTATTGATGGATGCAGCGGTTGCCCAGATCCATGTGCCGTATGACGACAATGGTGCTCGCTATCATGACGTCTCTGATTATGGTTTAGGTGGTGGCTACTTAAGGAACTTGAATTCTGCAGAATGTCTGGGTGGAACACTGCGCAAGTACGGATCTAAAAACGTAGTTTGTACGCAGGTGCAAAAAAAGGGAGCTGCTTACCGTAGTGGTTCAAACACCGCACAAGCTAATGTTCTGAAAGTATTCAGTATTGCCAAAGTAGGGGCTTACGTCTACATCCCTCAATGGCTGTTTTATGATGATGGTCGAATGGAGCCTTCTATGCTGGCGACAGGCGCATTACAGCGTTTCACTTCGACTGCTGCCAATGGTTGGTTGTTGACTGGCGGTAGGATTGGTTTGTCTCACATGCATAACTACTTCTGGCGACTCGACTTTGATCTTAACGGCACGGCGAATAACGATGTCGCAAAAGAAATAAATTACACAGCTTCGGGTGGTAAACGTACACGTTCAATGACTACCTTTAATTCCGAGGTAGCTCGGTCCTTGTCCCCCTCTAAGCAGCGTTCATGGTTGATTAGCGATGGCAGCCAGCGTAACGCTAAAAACCATTTGATGGGTTATGAAATTAGACTGAGTGAAGCAGGGCACCGAGAGATTGGGCCTTCTTATGAAGCTTATACCCACAATGACTTTTTTGTTACCCGTGCTAATGACTGTGAACAAATAGCCTCACACAACAGCCGAATTAACAGCGGTTGTTCTGATGGTCTAGATAAGTTCGTCAATGGGCAAAGCTTATTGGGGCAGGATCTAGTGGCTTGGGTAGGTATTTCGTTCTACCACATGCCACGCTCAGAAGATTATCCAAAAATGGATACGCATAGTAATCGTTTTGAAATTATTCCACGTGACTGGCATGCTAATAGCCCACTAGGGCTTGTTAACACTGTGGTTAATCCTGCTCCTGTTGGTACGGACGATACGTTATCTGCAACAGCAGGCGTTGCAAAAACAATCGATGTATTAGCCAATGATATTGGTAATGGTTTAGTCTTAGTTGCTCCAAATGTCTGGTCTTTTAAGGGTGGATCAGTAGATTTGGTTAATAACAAGCTGCGTTACACTCCTGCGTCAAGTTTCAATGGTGTAGATAAGATTTGGTATAGTTTTCGGGATGTGGAAAGCCGACAGGTATGGGGCACTGAAGTCACAATCAATGTTAGTGGCGGCAACGTCAGTAATCCGGCTCCAGTGGGCAACGACGATACTGTCAGCGCGCGATCAGGTGAAACGATCACAATAGATGTTTTAGCTAATGACATTGGAAATGGTTTAGCCTTAGTTGCACCTAATGTCTGGTCTTTAGAGGCTGGGTCTGTAGATTTAGTTAATAACAAGCTAAGTTACACACCAAACCCAAGTTTCAATGGCGTAGATAAGATTTGGTATAGCTTTAGAGACGTAGAGAGTCGGCAGGTATGGGGTGTTGAAGTTAGCATCAATGTTAGTGGCGGTATCGTCAGTAATCCAGCCCCAGTTGGCAATCCCGATACAGTCAGTGCACAAGCAGGAGTAACCACTACAATTGATGTTTTAGCTAATGATATTGGAAACGGTTTGGTGTTAAATCCTCTGGCTAGTGATTATTCTTTAGAGGGTGGCGGTGTAGTCTTATCCAATAACAAACTGCTTTATACTTCTCAGGCGGGCGATACGGGTGAGGATAAAATCTGGTATAACTTTAGAGACGTGGAGGGGCGAGAAACCTTTGGTGAGGTAACAGTTAACATAACACAGTAAAGTTGGTTATTGAAAAGGCGCAAACTGAGCTTTGCGCCTTTTTTATCCAAAGAAATTACAGGTTTATAACAATTAGCGGTATAATTCTATTCAATAATAAAAATTATATAGAAGAATTTCTATGCAAATAAAGAACTCATTGTCTTTCAGGCTTACCTTCATTTTTTGTTTTGCGCAGTTATTGGTGGCTTGCGATTCCGCTTGGCTTTCAGGTCACGACCATTCCGATAAAGCTAGTATGGACATTTCAACAAAAAACGCCACTTCACCGCAAAATAATACCCCTTGGGAAATGTCACAAAAGACTGATAAGCAAAATCTTTTGATTAAATTTAGGTGTCAGCAAAGCCCCCATGTTGGTGGTTTTCAACAATGCTTTGTCTTGCTGGAACGTGAAGGTAAAAAAGTTGATGATGCTAAAGTTTCTATCGACGGCGGAATGAAGGCGCATGGGCATGGCTTACCCACATCGCCAAAAATTACTGCTACGACCATTGCCGGACAATACAAAATCGAAGGTTTAAAATTTAGCATGCCGGGTGACTGGGTGGTTGGCTTCAGAGTCCTGTTAGAAAAAACAACGGATCAAACTGTTTTTAAGTTTTCAATTTAACGATGCTGTCTCTACGTAAACATAAAAAGTTGGTCAGTAGTATTGCTGCCGTTTTAATAGGGTATGTATTAACTGCTTGCGATCAAGCAAGTTCGCCTACTCCCACAAAGCCACCTCCTACACGTTCCATTTGGAACACTCAGGAAACACAGCTCCTGCTAAGTTTATCCATTCGTGAGCTACCACGAGTGGCAGAAGACCTAAGCAATCAGTATCAGAAGAATCCACAAGCAGTTACTTTGGGTGCTAAGTTGTTTTTTGATGCTCGACTGAGTGAATCAGGGACTATTTCTTGTTCGGTCTGCCACCAACCCAATCGTGAGTTTAGTGATGGGCTTCGGGTCGCTAGTGGCATGGAGAAAGGACAACGAAATACTCCTTCTTTACTAGGTACTTCACATCAAAAGTGGTTTTTTTGGGACGGAAGAAAAGACAGTGTTTGGTCGCAAGCACTTGAGCCGATTGAAGATAAAACGGAGCATAATTTAAGCCGAACCAAGCTAGTTAAGTTGGTTTTGAATGACCCGGAATACAGGTTGCTGTACAGCGCAGTTTTTGGTGAAACTCCTAGTACCCAAGAAATATCAGTATGGCCTGACAAAGCAAGTCCTAAGCGAGATCTCAATAGTCTAAAAGCATGGAAGTCTCTAACAGTAACCAGTCGTAAACGCATCAATAGAATTTTTTCTAATTTGGGTAAGACTATTGCTGCGTATGAAGCGACCCTAGGTTATAAAGTATCTAGGTTTGATCAGTACCTTGATGACTTGAAGGATAAGAAGCAATCTAAACACCTTACGGACTCAGAGCTTGCTGGACTTAAGCTATTTATTGGTAAAGCGGGCTGCTCTTCTTGCCATTTTTCACCTTTGCTTAGTAGCCAAAATTTTCAGAATATTGGCACAGGTGTTCGAGGCAAAGATATGGGGCGATCGCGCTTAGCAGAAGCTCAAGCTTGGGATATATTTAATTGTCTTGGGGAGTTCAGTGATGCACCGGCATCATACTGCAAAGAGTTGAAGTTTATGAGTAAAGATAGGCACGGGCTCTCCGGTAGTTTCAAGGTGCCTAGTCTGCGCAATGTTTTAAAAACTGCGCCTTATCTTCATGATGGTCGTTTCAAACAGCTTGAGCAAGTTGTCGAGTTTTACACTAATCCACCAAGTAAACGTAGATCAGGAAATCACTTGCCGCTGATAGTCCTTGATGACCTTGAGAAGTCGCAACTCGTAGAATTCCTTAAAACTCTCTAAAGCCTGAAAAGCTTGGTATTTCAACACTGCACAAAAACCTGATCGTAGTCGTCAAATGTTTGCTATTTGGGTATAGCAACAGTAGTCATTATTTAGGGCTTCG
>Ga0209828_1001920_pt1 | contig 18028 bp, 20 predicted proteins | sample MaitaG_FD_187429 | JGI IMG/M metagenome (GOLD analysis project Ga0209828, IMG submission 187429) | Marine algal microbial communities from Maine, USA - Maine_Asex2 metaG (SPAdes) (version 2) | ecosystem: Host-associated > Algae > Red algae > Unclassified | place: Maine, USA | collected 2015-01-05 | reverse complement strand
GAAAAAGAATTGATACACCGCGATAATCTGGTGCTTGAAGATTAATAAAATACAATAAATAGTAATGTTAGCAATAGGGGGCGGAACAATGGAACATAGTGACTTGCTGGCCGCGGTCGATTTGGGTTCTAACAGTTTTCATATGATTATCTGTAAGGCGAATGAGGACGGCAGCATTAAGGTAATCGACAAAGAAAAAGAAATGGTGCGTCTTCGGGGTGGATTAGACAGCCAAGGCCGACTAGATCCTGCCGTCGAAAAAAGAGCTTACGACTGTTTACAGCGATTTGGGGATCGATTGAGGCACTTTAAACGCACCAATGTTAGGGTTGCTGGTACCAACACGATACGTAATCTAAAGCCTGCTGAGGATTTTATCCGTCACGGATCAAAACTGTTGGGGCATCAGATAGAGACTATCTCAGGGCGTGAAGAGGCGCGTTTAGTTTATCTAGGTGTCGCTCATACACTGTCGAATGATCATGGAAAACAGCTAGTCATCGATATAGGTGGTGGTAGTACTGAGTTTATTATTGGGCAACAATTTGCTCCTAATGATCTGGAGAGTTTGGAGATAGGGGCAGCAAGTAGTACTAAGCGTTTTTTTCGTGATGGCAACTATACGGAAGCACATTGGCAGCGAGCAATTGTTGGTTTAAGGCTTGAAATACTCCCCATTCAAGCGGCTTTTTCAAAGTCAAATTGGTCTCGTGCAACAGGCTCATCAGGTACGATCAAGTCAACCAGTAAAATTATCTTAGCATTGGGCTTAGAGCCTTTTGGCATTACTTTAAAGGCCCTATATCAAGTTCGGGATTTAATGATAGAGGCGGGTGATTTAGCCAGCCTTGACCTTCCAGGTCTTAGTCAAGATCGAGCGCCCGTTTATGCGGGCGGCTTGGCAGTATTGATTGCTGCCTTTGAAGCACTCAATATTGATCATATGACGGTTTCAGATGGTGCGCTTAGGGAGGGACTGCTTTACGATATGCTGGGTCGAATTCGTCATGAAGACGTTCGCTATCGCAGTGTTGACGAGCTTGTTGTACGATTTAAAGTGGGTGAAAAACAAGCATTAAGAGTAATGGAAACCAGTGTTAGTTTGTTCGATCAGGTTGCCGAGCAGTGGGAGCTGCTACCCGAAATGCGCGAGCTGCTAAGTTGGGCGTCTCTCTTGCATGAAATAGGACTGAGCATTACCCATAACAAGCACCATTTTCAAGGAGCTTACATCCTCAGGTATGCTTATATGCCTGGTTTCTCGCGTCGAGAGCAAATATGGCTGTCACTTCTCGTTAAAAATCATCGCCGTAAAATTGACAAGGCTCGTTTTGAAGACATCCCTGAAGCCGATAGATTGATGGTGTTGAGACTCAGTATTCTCCTCAGACTTTCAGTGCTATTACATCGTCGTCGCGATAATCACACGCTTGGTCATAGAATCTCGGTATCAGACACACACTTAAATTTAACCTTGCTGAAATCTGATGAAGGACAAGTGTTGTTGAAAGCAGACTTACAGCGCGAAAAACGCTGGCTTGAGCGTCTCGACTTCGAACTGAGTTATAATTGATCAAAAACTGCGTTAATCCCTACTGTAAGGCAGCTTGTCTAGTCTAGATATACTTAGAAGTAAGCAACAACTATGCTTCTAGCATACATAGTATTTATGTTTGTGATTTGATAATAAGTTCAGAGACTGGCGCGTTATTTAATGAAAAAAATTGCTATAGTGATTGCGAATTTGGTATTGGGAGGTGGGCAGCGTTCAGCGCTTAATCTTGCCAGTGCCTTATCGAAAAATCACGACGTGACAGTGATCGTTTTTCAGGATGAATCCCGCCAATATAAGGTTCCTTGCAAATTAGTCAACTTGGGTTGTCCTGATCATAATTCTATTTTACTTAAAGCGTACAATGTTCTTAAACGGACTTGGCGTCTGCGCCAAAATTTTAAAGCTAATAATTATGATTATATCTTTGGCTTCATGGAGTCAGCTAATTTTCCGACTGCGCTGGCGGCATCGAAGGCCCTATTGTCTGTCCATTGTAATCCGCATGAGTTAAATAAATATGAAGCATTTTTATTACGTTTAACTTATCCATTTGCCAGTCATATTATTGCTGTATCAGAAGATGTAGCGACTATTTTACGTAACGACTTTGGCATGAAGAAGGTCAAGCGAATATATAACCTTGTCTCGTTTGATGATATTCAGCAGCAGGCTATGGATGGTAAATACACGCACAGTCGGCCCTATATTGTCGCTCTTGGGCGGTTAACTGAAGTAAAGCGCCTGGATTTACTAATCGATGCTTATGCGAATTCGGAGATAAAAAATGAATGTGATCTACTGCTGATAGGTGAAGGAGAAATGCGCGAGTCCCTTGAATCACAAATCAAGGCATTGTCTTTAGAAGATAAAGTAATTCTTACCGGGGCACAGGAAAATCCATTTAAGTATCTTAAAAATGCTGAACTATTAGCTTTGTCAAGCCGAACAGAAGCGTTTCCTATGGTACTGATAGAGTCTTTGGTCTTGTCCTGTCCTGTTATTGCGACAGATTGTCCAACAGGCCCAAGAGAGATTGTTATTGACGGTAAAAATGGCCTGCTCGTTGAAAATAATAATCAGGAAGCGTTGACAACAGCCCTGGATCGTCTGTATTTCGATAAGGAATTACTGGCAGACTGCCGTGACTCTTCTTTTGATTCAGTCCAGCACTTATCAGATGAGCGGGTCGTAAAAGAATGGCTCGCGCTGGATGGTAAGAAATAAAGCCGGCTAGTGGTATTGGGTTTACTTCGCCGACTCGTTGTTGAGACGTTACCAGTCTGACCTATGGGTGACTTCGTAAGGGCGCCTACAGGGTCAGGTTATTCACTATGCGAGGTCAGCTATTAATGACCCTCGGAAGTTTTCAGCAACAGGGATTTGCTCATGGGTATAGTTTTCATGCTCAACTCCAGCACTAATATTCACACCTTGCTTAGCCGCGGTAATCATTTCATCACTTAACTCATAACGTAGGAAATGCACTGCCGAAGTTTTAGCATCGGTCTCACGCTCTAGGTCTTCATTGGCAATTGCGTAAATTTTGTCAAAGCCTGCAACTTGCAGCCAAGTCTTCCGCTCTATTCCAATCAGCTGGGTCAGTGCTTGAGCACGCTCTTCTGCATCTTTGTACTCAACCATTAGCGTAACCTTCCAGTTACTACCGTTAGGAATCAACGGGTTGTATGCAGCGAGCTCCTCTTCAATACCTTCAGCATCAAACACTTTCTCAGCTTTCAATACTTCCTGAATTTGGTATTGCATGGTCAGCTTGTCTTCAAAATACAAAGAAAGGTGCTCACCTAGCGGTAATCGACGATTTTTCTTGTGCGCCATAACTTTCTGTCTAAAAGCGTCACGTTGCTCTGAGTATTGCTCTAATGAAAGTAGGTCTTCTCGGGTCAGTTGCATCAGGTTTCTCCTTGTTAAGACAGGCCGTAAGCCATGCGTAACAATGTCATTGGGTGGTAAGGCACTGAGTCATCTTTCAGGCCATTTTCAATTTGATGACCTGCCATCGGGCAGTCACTGCTGTAATATTTTGACTCTGCCTTTTGTACTTTAGTAACGATCGGCTTACAAATTTTCATAGAAACTTCATGGTATTCCGACTTCACGGCGTAAGTACCGTCGTGACCCGAGCAACGCTCGATAACATCCAGCTTTGTATCAGGAATCAGTTCCAATAAATCGCGTGTTTTCAAACCAATATTTTGCACACGTAGATGACACGATGCGTGATAGCTCACTTTGCCCAAGCTGTCTGAGAAGTCGACATTTAGCTTGTCTTCCTTATGGCGCAACATCAGATATTCAAACGGGTCGAATATGTTCGCTTTCACTCGTTGCACATCTTCATCCAACGGGAACATCAGCGGTAATTCTTGCTTAAACATCAATACGCAAGATGGCACGGGCGCAATAATGTCGTAACCCAAATCGATCATCTTAATCAATTCAGGAATGTTCACCTCTTTTGATTTAGCAACGGCTTCAAGGTCGCCAAGCTCTAGCTTTGGCATACCGCAACATTGTTCTTTATCGACAGGGACTAATGGTATTTTATTGTGCTCAAACACCTTGGCCATGTCTTCGATAATATGTGGCTCGTTACGGTTTCCGTAGCAAGTCACAAACAAAGCAACTTGGCCTTTGGTTCGGCCGACTGGCACAGCTTCGTGAGCTGATTTGTGGTTCGCAATACGCTTGCGGCCAGTATTACTGTGGTATTTAGGAATCGTCGCATTTGGGTGAACTTGCAGAACCTTCTCCAAGCCCTTACGAGCGAGGTCATTTTCATTCATCGCATTGACAATGGTCGATATCACGGGTATTCCAGCTAGGTTACCGACCGTATCCGTGGCAGACAGAATCTTATCGCGCGTTTTAACTTCACCTTTTTTCAACTTAATGGCTTTGGCACGCAGCATTAAGTGAGGGAAGTCTACATTCCATTCGTGTGGTGGAACATAGGGGCATTTGGTCATGTAGCACAGGTCGCAGAGATAACACTGATCGACCACTTTCATGTAGTCTTTCTTATCAACACCATCCACTTCAAATGTTTCTGATTCGTCAATCAAATCAAACAAAGTCGGAAATGAGTTACATAAACTCACACAGCGTCGACAACCGTGACAAATATCGTAAACGCGCTCCAGCTCTTCATTGAGCGAGTCTTCATTATAAAAATCTTCAGATTTCCAGTCGAGTGGGTGACGAGTGGGTGCTTCTAAACTGCCTTCACGTGCCATGAAGAATGCCTCGATTATTATTTAGAGAGTGTTATTCCCCTTCAAGCGAGAGGCTCGAAGGGGATTTAAGTATTATTTGCTCACATAAGAAGTGAGCAATAAACTTAAATTAAGCGTCTAGAGTGTCTAGTGCTTTTTGGAAGCGGTTTGCGTGTGAACGCTCAGCTTTTGCTAGCGTCTCAAACCAGTCAGCGATCTCGTCGAAACCTTCTTCACGTGCTTCTTTAGTCATACCTGGGTACATGTCGGTATACTCGTGAGTCTCACCAGCGATCGCAGTCGCAAGGTTCTCAGCAGTTCCACCAAAAGGCATGCCAGTTGCTGGGTCACCACTCTCTTCTAGATACTCAAGGTGACCGTGTGCGTGACCTGTCTCACCTTCTGCTGTTGAACGGAAAACCGTTGCAACATCGTTGTAACCTTCTACGTCAGCTTTTGCTGCGAAGTATAGGTAGCGACGGTTTGCTTGTGACTCACCCGCAAATGCATCTTGTAAATTCTTTTCAGTCTTACTGCCTTTAAGAGACATGGATTTTCTCCGTAATAGTTGCTTATAGATCGGCATGCCGAATTTTGACGGCAAGACCCGTACAATAGGTAAATATCAACGATCACGCAATAGAATATATAGATCGTTTCCTTCGGAAAAAGTGAAGACTACTTGAGTGTGCTTTCAAGAGTGGGGTGTTGAAGTTTTATACCTAATACATTCAATAGTTTAGCGTTGCCGATGCGTCTTGACTCACCTGCGTAGGAGAGCATTCCGGCACTGAGTGACTTTTTTGCTTCTTCTAAACTAATTTGCTGTGGTCTTTCAAGTCCGACATAGTCGGCAATTTTATTAAAATAATCGACCATGATGCCGGGGTCACCGTCAGTGGCGTTAAAGACTTCACCACTCAATGAACTGTTCATTGCTTCTATGCAAATATTGGCCAAATCATCGGCATGAATGCGGTTTGTGAATGCCGCCTCAGATGCTTGAACAACCGGTAGTTTCTTTTTTAATCTAGCAAGCGGTAAGCGATCTAGTGAATATATCCCTGGGACCCGAAGGGTTATAATGGGTTTTCGATGATCAGCGGCCCAGTTTAGCAAGGTTTTTTCCGCCGCAACGCGTCGTATGGCTCGATCAGTTTGAGGATTAGGCGGTCTAGACTCATCAATCCATTCGCCGCGGCAATCGCCATAAACTCCCGTGGTGCTAATCAGAACGATCTTGCGGGGGGCATCGCCAACCTGAGTGATAAAGTGTTGAAGCCTGTTATCCATCAAGCCAGTTTTGGGAGGAGGTGCAAAATAATAAATTTCAGCATCAAAAAATTCTTCTTTATCCAACGGCCAAGACTCGTCCAGATTATGAACCAGCGTATTTACCCCAAGCTTTTCACACAATTCAGCGGACTCAACACTACGTACCAAAGCACTGGTTCTATACGCTTGATTCTGATATAAATCATCGATTAGTTTGGCAACGCGACGACCAATATCGCCACAGCCGATAATCCAAATATTCTTCAAAGTACTTACCCTATGATCAAAGCCGCTGAGATTGATGAGTTAAAACCAGGAACCATAAAGCGTATCACAGCAGAAGGTGAGGCGATGCTATTGTGTAATGTGGGTGGGGAATATTTTGCGGTATCAGATATGTGCAGTCACGAAGACTTTTCTTTATCTTACGGCTGCCTGAAAGGTTACGATATCGAATGTTCATTACATGGCGCGCGTTTCGACGTCAGAACAGGCAAACCTACGATGGAGCCAGGTGAGGAAGCGATCGCTACTTATCCCATCGTATTTCAGGATCAATCGATATTAATTGACCGGTAACTCAGCGCGTAAGGCGTCTCTGTCATACCACCAATTTTCACTCACCAGTGCTTCTATGACTTGGCTCATGCGCGGTAAATATACTGCGGGGTCATTCAGTTCAAGCTTATCCATCCAGAAATTTAGCTGTCCTTGATCTTTGACATTGCTATGACGTTCAGCGACTTTACTGATTAAGTTCGTGGTTAAAAACATAACGCTTTCGCGCTTTTCATCCTTTAACCGTAAATCTGCAATATAGTGAGCAACCGCTGCGGCAACGGCAGCGCCATCCGATTTATCCGGTGTGTCTTCAATTAGGTTGTTCAACATTAAAATACTGACTTCTGCATCGATAGGGTAGGTTATCGAAAGCCACAATCCATTGCCTAATGCAGTTACCGCAGCCGGCAGTTCCGTTCTGTATAAGGTGTCGCAAGCTTGGGCAGCAGCTTCCCAGTTTTGTGCGTCGAGATAAATTAAGAAAGCTTCTTTAGCCAATCCCCATGACGCTTCTGGCATACCAGGCTTGTTCAATTCCAACATGATATCGGCAGTTTCCAGTTGCAAGTCAGCCCGCTCTGCTGGTGCTATATCTGCTTTCATTGCTAATAATTTAGCTTGTCGTGCTTCAAGTGCAGACTCAAGAAACTCTCGCGAGCTGTCAGGTGTGATTAAATTGATCTCATCTTGCATGCTGGTATTGACTCATTAAAAGCAATTGTGAGCCTAACATCTGTAGCGCGTTAGCTAAATAGTCCCGTTGGGGAGGTGCTATGGTTGGGCTAGTAATAAAGGTTGAGGCTGTATATCTATAGCTGAGTTATCTAGCATAATCGTAAATTTGTAGGGTTCGCTAACTTTCCTTGGGGATGTAAAAGGGACTAATAATTCTGTTGGTACAGTAAGCTCTGGTGAAAATTGAGTAACTGACACTGGGTCTTTAGCGCTGCTCGCTAAGTCATGCATCCACAAGTGATAGGTTTGATTAGGTCTTAGCTTTGGAAGATTTGCAAAGCGCATCATACCTTTCTGCATGAGGGTGCTCCAAACGACATCGCCATAGACTTTTTTAGCGAGAGGATCGAGAGTGCGCATCCAATTAATGTTGATCACATCAGGTTGAGCCAATAAAAACTTCCTTGATTCGTATTGCGCTACTTGCTGCTTTTCAATGTTACCCACTTTTTGTACAAAGCGTTGAGAGTAAACCATCACCGCAACCATTGTGATTGCAATTAGAATCAAGACGAATGGCCATAGCCAACGTGATCGTGAGTCTGAATAGTTTGGTGGTGTAGCGGGCATAGATTGAATTGATAAGTCTTTAATTGAATAGTTATAGTACTCTATTTTTAATGCAGAGTTATATTTCCGACTTGTTAAAGTTAGCTAATGATTACAGAAAAGAAATGTACCAAGCACTACATGCCGAAACCGATGAGATCGTTTAAAAACAATTCAAGCGGCTGACACCTGAAGATAAGCGGTTGCATCTGCCCGCTAGAGTGCGAAGCGATAGCTTTGAATTCTGATCTAATATATGTAGGCCGTAGTAATGGCGATTTATAATTAGAAAAGGATGACGTAATGAATATATGGAAGTTACTCGGTTGTTGCACCGCACTGACTTTTTCTGTCAGTACTTGGGCATATTCAGAAGAAGAGAACACTCCATTTGCCGCTTTACAGTGGTCGTTTGGGACAGAAAGTATAAAACCAGATGTTGTTATTGGTTACCGTTCTGTTGATGTTGATACAAGTGGTGATGTCAGTGGTTGGCAAGGCAGTGTATCTTACAGGCCTGAGCACGGTCTTGATAAGGTCAAGCTTGAAGGCGTGTCTGGAGATGAAGATATTCAATATACTTACGGCGGTGGCTATAGCCTGCAACACCATAAGCCTCTCCTGACTGCTGGTGTTAACGGTAGCTATTTAGTAGGTGGTGTCGATTACATTATCGGTGGCCATCACAAAATAGAGCCTTATATAGGATTAACAACCCTCAACGGTTATGACGTACCAAGTGAGCCTGTTGTGGATAATAGCCCAGCTACTGTGGTCAATGTTGATAACTCAGCCCCAGTTAATAATAACCTTCAGACTGAAAATTTTCCGGAATATACAGATTGTAATTGTTAGAGTAAGAAAAAGCCGCTTGTGGATTTACCATCAAGCGGCTTTTTTATTATTTGCATTGACTCACTTAATTAGTCTAAGTGCAAATGGATAGGTATAGGTTTCGCCTTTTTTTGCCTGCAATCCGCCATAGACGGCAAACCCTAAACCTGTGAGTCCTACGATTACTGCCAAAATGGTGAATAATCCTGAAACAGCTGAGAGCATTACCAAAACAAATGAAATGATCATGACAGTGATTTGAAAGTTAAGCGCTTCCTTGGCGTTTAGATCGACAAAACCACTATCTTTGCGTTTAAACAGCCAAATCGCTAACGGTCCTAAAACTAACCCCAAAGGAAATATAATCCCTGATAGGGCTGACATATGCGCCGCCATTCCCCAAGTACCTTCTTCTGCTTTAGTTAACGACTTTCCCATGATTGAACTCCTTTATTAATTGCCCTGTTGTCGGGAACTACCCCGAGTTTTTTGTGATGTTGTTAGACTATAAGTAGATATAATAACAAATAGGTTCTAAGGGCATGTGGAAATTCTTGTTAATCGCTACCGTACTTTGTACCCATTCCGTGCTTTCTGCGGGAATTTTCAGCTGGACAGATGCGTCAGGCAATGTGGTTTATGGTGATTCGCCGCCAGATACTGTCGTTTCTAAACCTGTTGCACCGCCTAAATTAACTGTTTTGGAGGGCTTTGCAAATCGCTACGAAGACCAAAACACATCGGGGCGAAGCAGTGCGTCGATGTCAAGTCAGCGCGTAACACGCAGCGTTAGGAGTGTTAAGCGTAAAGAGGTAAATCCGTATACGACATTAAAAATTATTGCACCTAAAGCAGGTCAAGGAATACGTGCTAATGATGGTGATGCTTCCGTGGCACTATCGATGACCCCAAAGTTACGGGGTGGTGATAAAGTCATCATTCATCTGAATGGGCAGCAGCATTCTATCGTTCGTTCCAGCGTTGCAAACCTAAGTAATCTAGATCGAGGTGAGCATAAGCTTTCAGTGGAGATTCAAAATGCAGCAGGTGAATCTTTGGTAAAGTCTACTGTAATTAATTTCAATATATTGAAGAATTCGGTAATCACTAATAAGAAGAAGCCCTACAATCCTTATGAAGAAGAGCCAAGCCAGTAATCCTGATATGAGCCTTTGGGGTCATGCTTGCGTGCTTCTTCCTCAATTTTAAAACCGTTGCATTTTTTAATATCGTGGCCAATACCCGCCTGGAAATTCCAGTTTCCATAGTTGTTGCAAGGTTCAAAGTCTACTAAGTAGTGTTCAAACCAACTGGCACCTAATCGCCAATCCAGACCTTGCTCACGGATCAAATAAAGAGCAACCGATTGCCTGCCGCGGTTACTCATATAGCCAGTTTCCAGCAGCTCAGTCATATTAGCGTCGACAAAGCGCTGTCCTGTTTTACCGTGACACCACTTGTGAATAGCTTCGGAATCGTTAATAGAAACTTTCTTTTTAGAACAACTTTGTCCTCGCATGCCACCACCGAGAAATAGGTCTGCTCCATGCTTGAAAGATGCAAAATGATAATAGTCTCGCCACAGCAACTGGCAAATCAACCAGCGTGTGGATTCGTTTTGTAGTCGCTCTTTTTCATACCGACGAACTTCATGATAAACATGCCTTGCTGACAAGCAACCATTCGCAAGCCAAGGTGCTAGTTTGCTTGAGTAGTCACTGCCCAATAGCTGATTTCTAGTTTCTTTATAGTTTTCTAGGCCGTTACTTTCCCAGAGGTAATGCTGAAGGCGCGCTAAGGCTGCTTTTTCGCCACCTGTAAAGGTAACCACTGCTTTATCAGAAGGAGCTCGACTGTTTGTGACGGGGTTATTATCGAGCGTTTCAACGGTCAGGTTTTCAGGCTGAGCAGGCAACATGCTTGGAGCCTCGCAGCAAACAGGAACTGCCCAAGGCTTATCGTCCCAATTTGTTTCAACAATGCGTCGAAACAGAACATAGCTATTGGGCAGGGACGCAGGTTCTGAGGGTAATTCATTAATATCTAGGAGCGTAGCACCGCCAACGATTTCTAGTTCGCAGAATTTCTTGATGGCTGTGTCTTGAAGCTGTTCGCAATGGCCTGACTCGTGCGGTGCGATTATTGTTTTAGCATGAACGTGCTTTGCCAGTTTTTCTAACTCTTCAGTTGCATCGCCTTTCAGGATGATTAGATCATTTCCGATAGCTAGCAGAGCTTGGCGTAACTCTATGAGGCTGTCCCACAAAAACTTAGCACGATAAGGTCCAAGACTTCGCACACCATGTTGTTCGTAATGGATGACCTCATCATAAATAAATACACACACTAAGCGAGCGGAGGCTCGGCTTGCCTTGAGCAACGCAGGATTGTCATGGATGCGTAAGTTCTTGCGAAACCAGAGAATATTAGTATACATAAGTTTTTGCAGTCAAAAATACTGTTCAGTTGTTATATGTCCTGGCTTACGACGCAGGTGTTTTTTTAGCCCTTTTTCTGCAAGCGCTATACGCGCATCAGCAATCATATTCTGGTTACCACAAAGCATTATATGAGTAGTCTCAGGTTCTATTTTTAATCCCGCCGCACTTTCTAATTGACCATCGCTCATCAACGCTGGAATCCTGCCTTTCAAAGCACCAGCGTGCTCTTCGCGACTCACAACTGGTATATATTTAAACTGCGCTGACTGGTTTTGACCAAACCCTTCAATCAGTGGTTGATAAGCTAAGTTATCAGCATAAGAAACCGCATGCACCAAAACCAAGTTATCAAACCGCTGCCAAACTTCACTTTCTTGCAGGATAGATAAATAAGGCCCTAATCCAGTACCCGTTGCAAACATCCATAAGCTCTGAGTCTCAGGCAGCTCATCAAGAACAAAGAACCCCGCTGCTGGCTGAGAGACCTCAATAGTGCCACCAGCCTTTAAAGCAGCCAACCCATTCGACATCGGCCCATCCGGCACAATGTTATAAAAGACTTCCGCAATATCTTGCTCAGGAGAATTAACCAGCGAATAAGGCTTTGCCATAGGCTCGCCATCAATCATCAGTTGAACCCTAACAAATTGACCCGCCTTAAACGGCTGTAATTCAACATCGAGCTTGATTGAAAATAAATTCTCAGCCCATTGCTTGTTTTCAATAACGCGCGCAGCAAGAAATGCAGAAGCCATAATCGATCTAACCTTGAGGCGTTAAGTTATCAACCGCAGATGGGCCATCCCCAAAGAAGTATTTTTCCATCTCTTCTTCTAAGAATTTGCGATCTTTAGGGTTGATTGGCGACAAGCGATACTCATTCATCAGAATGGTTTGGTGACCAACCCACTGCTTCCAAGCTTCCTGAGAGACACCCTCAAAAATTCGCTTCCCTAAATCTCCAGGGTAAGTCATTCGTTCAAGACCTTCGGCCTCTTTTTTTAGTAAGACGCAGTTTACCATTCGGCTCATAGTGTTAATTCCTTAAAAGTTTCTAATAGATCTTGTACTGGGGTTGCTAAACCGCCGTTAAATTCTTCGTATATGTTATACCAAAGCGACTCATCGGTCTCCATGACTGCATTAGTATGGGGTTTTTGGTCTTGAATCAAAAGAGGGTGGATGGTCAAGCGGTAATGACTAAACGCATGTTTGTAGTTTGGCAATGCTTTGGCAGAGTCGATGGTGTCAGCAGGGTAATCTTGTTTTTCTAACCAGCTATTGGCTTCATCTAAATCAGCAAATTGAGGAAACCCCCATAGCCCACCCCATATTCCGGTAGGTGGTCGTTTAGCCAAATATATTTTATCCCCGTTGTGAATCATCAGCATAATTGCGGAGCGTTCGGGGATGGTTTTTTTAGGTTTGGGTGTTGGGTAAATATCAGTCGTGCCCGTTTTTAGTGCTCTGCAATCTTCTTGCAAAGGGCATTGCTCACAGTTGGGTCGAGATCTTGTGCAGAGTGTTGCTCCTAAATCCATCATCGCCTGCGTGTAATCAGCAAACCGATTCGTTTCTACATTGTCGGGCAAATGCTTTTCAGCAAGTAACCATAATTGTTTTTGTACTTTGGCATTGCCATACCAGCCTTCTACGCAGTGGAATCGCGCGAGTACACGTTTTACATTACCATCAAGAATCGCTTGTTTTTGTTGGAATGCGATTGAAAGAATAGCACCTGCGGTTGATCGACCAATACCGCTAAGTGCAGTCACTGCCTCCAAAGTATCCGGAAACTCACTGTTATGTTCATCACGAATTTGCTGCGCTGCCTTGTGTAAGTTTCTAGCTCTTGCGTAATAACCAAGCCCAGACCAATGCTTCAGAACATCATCAATCGGTGCATTAGCTAGTGATTCCAAACTAGGAAAGCTTGCCATAAATTTTTCATAATAAGGAATGACAGTAGCAACTTGAGTCTGTTGCAACATAATCTCTGAAATCCACACCCGATAAGGCGTAATAGGGTGTTGCCAAGGTAAGTTCTTACGACCGTGTTGGTCGAACCAATTTAATACGCGCTCAGAGAATTCAGGGATAGGGGGCATGAGCTAGACGGGGATATTAAAAATAGCAGTTTAACGCATTACAGAGCAAAAAAAAGGCCGAAGCATAATCGCTTCGACCTTTGTATCACTATGTTGATTTCAGCAATTAGCCTTTAGTGAATTCTGGGTATGCTTCCATACCACACTCACCAATATCGACACCTTCGTACTCTTCCTCTTCACTCACACGAATGCCCATCACCGCTTTGATGATTAACCATACGATCAGAGAAGTGAAAAATACCCATGCGAAGATCACGCCTGCACCAACCAATTGACCAACAAATGTTGCGCCATCTTTAGTTAGTGGTACCGCGAGCAAGCCCCACAGGCCAACAACACCATGCACCGAAATAGCACCTACAGGATCATCAATTTTAATCTTATCGAAGAATAGAATTGAGAAGACAACGATTACACCACCAATCGCGCCGATAGCGGTAGCCATTAATGGAGAAGGCGTATCAGGCGATGCAGTCACAGCAACCAATCCAGCTAGGGCACCGTTAAGTACCATTGTTAAGTCAGCTTTGCCGAATAACATTTTCGCAACCATTAGCGCTGCTATAACACCACCCGCAGCTGCTGCGTTAGTGTTAAGGAATACCATTGCAACTGAGTTTGCGTTAGCGATATCGCCCAGCTTTAACACCGAACCACCGTTAAATCCGAACCATCCCATCCATAGGATGAAAGTACCTAAAGTCGCTAGCGGTAAGTTACATCCAGGGATTGGGTTAATTTTACCTTCTTTTGTATATTTTCCCTTACGTGCACCAAGACAGATAACACCAGCTAGTGCAGCCGCAGCACCTGCCATGTGAACAATTCCAGATCCTGCAAAGTCAGAGAAGCCAAAGCCTGCTAAGCCAGCCGCTTCATCAGCATCACCTAGGTTGAACAAGCCAAATACTGGCTTAGCACCCCAAGTCCAAGAACCTTCCATTGGGTAGATAAATGCCGTCATTACCAAAGCAAATATAAGGAAAGAGAATAACTTCATGCGCTCAGCAACCGCACCAGACACGATTGACATTGCCGTGGCCACGAAAACAACCTGAAAGAAGAAGTCAGAGGCATTAGAATAAACAGCACCACCATCAAAACCAGCCGTAGCAGATTCTTTCAATACCGTTTCAACCAGTGCGTCAGCACTTGCAGCGCCATCCAAAGCAATATTGCTAATGAATAGCGAGCTGCCCCCGTCGCCATACATAATGTCGTAGCCCACGACGAGATAAGCGGTACAGGCGATTGCGAATAACGCGACATTTTTAGTTAGAATTTCAGTAGTACTTTTACTGCGAACAAGCCCTGCCTCTAGCATGGCAAATCCAGCTGCCATCCACATTACTAGTGCACCACACACTAAGAAATAGAAAGTGTCCATTGCATACTGCAAGTGAAAAATATTGTTTTCCATTGGTTTCCCCTTTTAAGTTATAGCGCTTCTGGCCCAGTTTCATTGGTACGAATGCGAACTGCTTGTTCTAGATTGGTCACGAAAATCTTACCGTCACCAATTTTCCCTGTGTTTGCAGAATTTGTGATTGCTTCAATAGCCTGATCAAGCAAGTCAGTATCAACCGCCGCTTCAATCTTTACTTTCGGAAGAAAGTCCACAACGTACTCAGCGCCCCGGTATAGCTCAGTATGTCCTTGTTGACGTCCAAATCCCTTAACCTCCGTTACCGTAATACCCGCCACTCCAATTTCTGAGAGTGCTTCGCGAACATCGTCTAACTTGAAAGGTTTTATAATTGCAGTGATCATTTTCATTGCAGATATCTCCTGGTTTTAAATAATCTTTGTGCCTATTGCCTATCAACACTGTCTGTCGGCTTGTAATAAATAGGCTTATATAATGTCCTTAGCATTTCCCGTGCCAACTTTATAAAACAGCTAATTTCCTAGCGCTTGAAAGCTTATGTACCCTCTTTGTCTTAAAAATGTATAAGCAAGGTGCATCACATTTTGGAGTCGCACTAAATTGGTGCAATAATATGTTTCATGGGCGTTTTACGGTTGTTTATTTGTGGCCTGAAAATTGCATATCTCTAATTAGCTATGAAATAAAGCAGGAATATTTAATGAATGTGAAGTCAGCAGAGATGGCAGATTCTTTAGCAACAGGAGTCTTGGTGCTGGGGAGTGATTTGCATATTCAGTACATGAACGCTTCTGCTGAAGTGTTGTTTGGTCATAGTCGCCGCCGATTGATCGGTGATGATTACACGCGTCTGTTCGATGAAAGCGGTATCGTGCTCGCTTTTGAAAAGGTCAGAGAAACAGGTGATGTGCAGTCATTGCGCCAGTTTCATTTGAAATCGGGGCAGGGCGAAATGATCATCGTTGACATTGTTATCAGTGCTTATAGCCTCAACGAAGAAAACTCTCTTTTACTTGAGCTTTCCCGAATAGATCAACAGTTGCGAATGACGCAAGAGGAAACCTTGCTGAGTCAACTTCAAACCACACAATCACTAGTGCGGGGCATGGCGCATGAAATCAAGAACCCATTAGGTGGTTTACGCGGTGCGGCGCAGCTGCTAGAAACCGAACTGCCCAGTCCTGATCTAAAGGAATACACCCGTATCATTATTTCTGAAGCGGATCGTCTGCAGGTGCTGGTTGATCGAATGTCTGGCTCGCAAGCACCATCCGTCAATGAAGAGGTGAATGTCCATGAGGTATTGGAACGGGTCAGAAAACTTGTCAGTGTTGATTTATCACCCGAGGTGACGATTCGTTTTGATTATGATCCGAGTATTCCAGACTTAATGGGTGATAAAGACAAATTGATTCAAATTGTACTTAATATAGTAGTCAATGCTGTTAAAGCGGTAGGTGCTAAAGGGGATATCATATTCAAAACTAGAATAGTACGGCGTTATATGCTCAACCAGAAAGTCCATCGCTTAGTGCTTAAATTGCAGATTATCGATAATGGCTCGGGCGTTCCTTTATCCGTTCAAGATAACGTGTTTTTCCCCATGGTTAGCGGTTCGGCTGACGGTACTGGTTTAGGCTTGTCGATCGCTCAGTCATTAGCCAATGCTCACGATGGGCTAATCGAATTCCAATCTGAGCCCGGTAACACGGTGTTTACGTTGTTACTGCCAATAGCAACTTCCCAGCTCAAACAAGGAGAGAAATAAATGCACCAAACAGACGCTATTTGGGTAGTTGATGACGATCAGTCGATTCGCTGGGTTCTTGAAAAGGCGCTGTCGCGTGCCGAAATGGAAGTAGAGACGTTTGATTCTGCTGCCAGTTTATTAAAATCTCTAAAGAAAAGCATACCCGCCGCAATTATTAGTGATATTCGGATGCCTGATATGGACGGTTTCGAATTACTCGCTAGCGTCAAGAGTAGTCACAGTGAACTCCCCGTGATCATAATGACGGCGCATTCCGATATGGATAGCGCGGTGTCTGCCTTTGAAAGTGGCGCATTCGAATACTTACCTAAGCCTTTTGATATTAATGAAGCAACTGAATTAGCTCGGCGCGCATTTGAGCATAGTAAGAATAGCCGCAAGTCGGTTCCTGCTTTGGAAGACTCACCGGTCATGACCCAAACTGGGATTATTGGTAAATCAGTTGCGATGCAAGGAGTTTTCAGGGCAATTGGTCGGCTGAGTAAATCCAGTATTTCGGTTTTGATTACAGGCGAGTCGGGAACCGGCAAAGAATTGGTTGCAGCTGCGTTACATGAGCATAGTCCACGATCCGATAAACCATTCATTGCGATCAATACCGCGGCAATACCTAAGGATTTATTAGAGTCTGAGTTGTTTGGTCACGAGAAAGGCGCTTTTACTGGCGCGCATGCCTTGCGCAAAGGGCGCTTTGAGCAAGCTAATCATGGAACACTGTTTCTTGATGAGATCGGTGATATGTCGGCAGACTTGCAAACTCGTTTACTTAGGGTGCTTGCTGATGGCAAGTTTTATCGTGTCGGTGGCCACGTCCCTGTGGACGTAGATGTTCGGGTGGTGGCTGCGACTCACCAAGAGCTGGAGGTGCGAGTCAGTGAAGGTTTATTTAGAGAGGATCTATTTCACCGGCTCAATGTTATTCGTATTCAGCTGCCTCCTCTTAGGGAGCGCAGCACTGATATTCCATTGTTACTTGGTCATTTTCTACAGCGGGCAGCGGATGATCTTCAGGCAGAGAAGAAGGTGTTGTCTAGCGATGTGATAGATTTTTTGCAGACACTACCGTGGCCTGGCAATGTAAGGCAGTTGGAAAACATCAGTCGTTGGATGACTGTGATGGCTGCTGGCCGTGATGTGGCGATGGATGATTTGCCGTCTGAGTTGTTAGATGTGCAAGTAGTTAGTGCTTCCGGTGATTGGCGTACATTGTTTAGTCAGGAGATGAGTCAGCGTCTTGAAGCAGGGGAGTCGCGCATCCTTGATAAATTAGTTCCAGAGTTTGAGCGATTGGCCTTGGAAGCTGCGTTACAAAAAACGGCGGGGAGAAAAAAGGATGCGGCCAACTTACTTGGCTGGGGACGAAATACTCTGACACGTAAATTGAAAGAGATTTATCCGCCTGAGTAGTTGCCGTCCATTGCTTTTGTCGTGGGTATTTGGCGCCTCGTAAGGCCGAGTAAAACTAATTCAATAAAACTTAATTGAATCCATTGACAGCCTTTCAGATCTGTCTATAATGCGCCGCTCAGTCAGGCAGCCAGGCCGCCCTTTTGGGCGTCTGCCGGTAGAATAGTTG
>Ga0209828_1001919_pt1 | contig 18030 bp, 14 predicted proteins | sample MaitaG_FD_187429 | JGI IMG/M metagenome (GOLD analysis project Ga0209828, IMG submission 187429) | Marine algal microbial communities from Maine, USA - Maine_Asex2 metaG (SPAdes) (version 2) | ecosystem: Host-associated > Algae > Red algae > Unclassified | place: Maine, USA | collected 2015-01-05 | reverse complement strand
CTTGATTGCTTGGGCGCACGGCACAACTGGCCTCGGCGATAGTTGCGCTCCTTCGCTGGCCGCCGAACAAGACCAACTGGCCCAAGCCTTACTAGGGTTCGGTTACGCAGTAGTTGCCACAGACTACGAGGGGCTTGGCACACCCGGTACTCACCCCTATGTGGTCGGCCCAAGCGAAGCCCACAGCGTGCTCGACAGCGTGCGAGCGACCTATCAGCTCGATCTGCCGGTGAGCGACGAGTGGGTCGTGTTCGGCCACAGCCAGGGCGGCCATGCCGCCATGTTCACCGGTCAGCTACAACCGAGCTATGCGCCGGAACTGAACATGATCGGCGTCGTTGCCGGCGCTCCCCCTTCGCAGCAAGCCGAGCTTGGCGACTCTCTCGTCGGCGGTGACTTTCAGGGCTACCTCGTCATGACCGCTGCCGGATTGGCCGCCGCGTACGAATCGCTCGAGGTCACCGATGTGTTGTCGGCCGAAGCCGTGGACCTCATCGACGTGGTCGAAACCGGGTGCACCGCCGACATCTTCGAGGTGTACAACTCTTTGGACTACGAACAGGTCTCTATCGAAGATCCGTTTACGATCCCGGCATGGTCCGACGCGTTGCTGGCCAATGACACCAACCGCTTACCCGTCGAAGTCCCGCTGCTTATCATTCATGGCGGCGAAGACGAACAGATCCCGGTCGAGACATCCGCGACCCTTCTGACCCAGTTGTGCGCCTTTGAGACCCAGGGCCCCACCGTGCGCAATGTCTACGAAGGACAGAGCCACGCTGGTGTGCTCACAACCTTTGCTGCGGTGCCAGACCTGTTGACCTGGGTCAACGCCCGATTTGCGGGCGAACCGGCGCCCACCGACTGCTGATAGTGCCGCAGCGAGCGCACCAGAAAGTGTTCTGGCCTAAATCGGCTGGGGAATAATGTCGAACATCGCTCTGTTGGGTATCGTTAGCTGAGGCTCACAGGGGCCCATGACCGATAGGAAGAATGCATGAAGGTTTGGATTGATCAGGATCTCTGCACCGGCGATGGCCTCTGCGAAGAGATCGCTGACAGCGTCTTCTTCGGCAAAGACGACGGCCTCTTTTACGTAAAGGAGACCGCAGCCAACTTTGGCGAAGAGAAGTTGTACGACGGCGAAGCACATCCCGCTGGCGCCGAAGGCATGGCTCGCATCCCCGATGGCGGTCTCGAAGCTGTCATCGAAGCTGCCGAAGAATGCCCTGGCGAGTGCATCTTCATCGAAGTCTGATTGTCTGGTCTGAGTAGCCCCGAGCGCGAGGCTACTCAGCTCAACATTGGACCGACCTCGACCTTCTTTGGTCGTTGAGTCGCGAGAAACCTGATTGAAACCTGCACATTGGGTTGACCCACAGGCCATGGTGTTCACTATGGCCCGGAGCGACGATGTCCCCGATGCTGCCGCAGGCAGCCACGAAGACGACGATTCCTTCGACCCTGATCGCCTCGAAGCTTGCGCATACTGGCGATGCGAAGACATCTTCGAGCGCCGCACCGCCAACCATCAGTTTTGCCGAAAAGCGTGCCGCAGTCGCCAACGAAAGTGGGAGCGATCCCAAAAGCGCAAAGGCCGCGTGTAACCGCTCCGCTCAGCAACGAACTCGAAGAGCTGCCGCCGATGTTCGGCTCCGTCTGGATTCGTTTGGGCAATGTGGCCCAGGGCGTTCATCTATTCGGGGGAAGCGTCGATAGATGGTTATGGTGCAATCGATGCGAATATTTTTGCTAGGACTTGCCTGCCTGGCAGCGAGCTGCAGCGGTTCAGATCCCGCCGAACCTGCGCTCCCCCAAGATGAGCAAGCACCGCTCGTACAAGACGAACAGGCACCAACAACGAACGACTCACTTATCGAACCGCTAGCCGCTCCGATTCCGGCGACGAGCAACGTGGCTGTCAGCGACGCAGTCCCGAGCGTCGAGGAACTTCTCGATTCGGGATTGACGCCAAACCAAGCCGACTGCTTCATCGAAACCATCGATCCCGATGGCACCGGTCGAGTTGCCAGCGCTGAACTCTTCGCCGAGGCACTTGGTTGCCTCTAGTCTGGCACTATGACCGATGCCGGCACGGACCTCTTCTTCAACCCCCTAGAACCGGGCTATTCCGAGAACCCGTACCCCCACCTGGCTGAAATGCGGCGGGCAGAACCAGTGCATGCCTCGCCAATCGGCAGCTGGATGCTGTTCCGATACGAGGACTGTTTCCAGCTACTCCGCGATCCAGGGCTCAGCGTCGACGACAACAAGGTCCTTAATCAGGACGAAGCACGCAGGGCCGCATTTGTCGAAGCCGTCGGCGGCGACCTCGACCGACTCGAACGCACCTCCATTCTGGGCATAGACCCGCCAGACCACACCCGCCTTCGCAGACTGGTGAGCAAAGCCTTTACCCCTCGCACCATCGAAGGCTTGCGGCCTCGTATTCAAGAACTCGTCGACGAGGGGCTCGACCGGGTCGCCGACCAAGGCCAGGCCGATGTCATTTCCGAGCTGGCGTTCCCGTTGCCGTTCGATGTGATCTCTGAGATGCTGGGCATGCCTGTCAGCGATACCGAAGCGCTCCGCACCTGGTCCGAAGCCATCGTGAAAACGATTGACCCGATCATTTCCGAGGAAGAGATCAAAGCAGCCGTGGCCGCCAACCTCGAAATGGATGACCATATTGAGAAGGTGATCGCGTGGAAGCGCGAGAATCCCGCCGACGACCTACTCACTGCCATGATCGAGGCCGAAGAAGACGGCGACAAGATGTCCACGAGAGAGCTACGCGATCAAGTCACGCTGCTCTTCATAGCTGGCCACGAAACGACTGTGAATCTCATTGGCACGGGCATCAGTGAGCTACTTGCCCGCCCTGCCCAAGCCCAGTTGATTCGAGACCAGGGACTGGAGATGAATGGCGTCGACGAACTGTTGCGCTTCGTGAGTCCTGTTCAGATGTCGCGCCGGGTCACTTTGCAAGATATCGAAATCGACGGGCAGACTATTGCCGAAGGCACCATGGTGTTGGCGGTACTGGCATCGTCGAACCGAGACGAAGCCAAGTGGGGCCCGACCGCTCACGAGCTCGATCTACAGCGAGAAGGCGCCGGCCAGCATGTTTCTTTTGGCAGCGGCATTCACTATTGCTTAGGTGCATCACTTGCCAAACTCGAAGGCCAAATTGCAATCGGCAGCTTCGTAAAGCGTTTCCCGAAGGCTTCTGTCGTTGAGCAGTCCTTCAACGGTCGCATCAACCTACGCGGCCTGCAGAAGCTCATCGTGAATACTGGCGAGTAGCCAGCCAAACCAACCTTCTAGGAGTTGTCTATGACCAACCATGATTTCGGGGGCCGCATTGCGGTTGTTACTGGCGCAACCGGCGGGATGGGCCAAGCCATCACCCACCAGTTAGTGAACGCTGGTACCCATGTGGTGGCGACCGATCTCAACAATGACAGGCGTGAAGAGCTGTATGAGAGGTGTGCCGGGTCGACAGGTTCCCTTTCGTTCCTCGCCGGAGATATCTCGGCTACTGGCCATGCCGAGGCAGTCGTGCGAAAGGCAATGACCGATCATGGCCACCTCGACTGCGCAGTGAACGCAGCCGCAATCGAGTTCGAGACCGTCCCGCTGGCCGAGTGCGCCGACGATGACTTCGATCGAATGATGGCAGTGAATACGCGCGGCGTCTTCCTGGCAATGAAACATGAACTTCGGGCCATGATTGAAGTCGGCAACGGCGGTTCAATTGTGAACATCGCATCAACCAACTCCCATCGCCCTCAACACGACCAGCCGGCGTATACCGCAAGCAAGCACGCCGTACTCGGTCTTACCCGCAGCGCTGCGATCGACTACGCCCGCCACAACGTGCGGGTCAACTGCGTCGTGCCTGGAGCAATCAATACACCCATGCTTCACAATGCGATGGAACGACGCAACCGGAAAGCCGACGACGTCGCCACACGGCTGAGCCAACTTGGCCGTTTCGGCGAACCCGAAGAAATTGCACAGGCCGTGCTCTTCCTGTGCTCCGATGCATCCTCGTTCACCACCGGCCATGCCCTGGCTGTCGATGGCGGCATGCTGGCCGGGTAGTTGTAGCAGCCGAACAGTCCAGGACCATCAACTCCCAAACCCCAAAACAGGATGAGGAGCCCGCCGTTCGCTGCGCTCACCAACGCGCCGAATCCGGACTACCCATAGCAGCCGAACAGTCCAGGACCATCAACTCCCAAACCCCAAAACAGGATGAGGAGCCCGCCGTTCGCTGCGCTCACCGACGCGCCGAATCCGGACTACTCGTAGTAGCCGGAGTGCAGGTAGAGCGAGGGGATGCCTTCGCTACGGAACATGTCAACGTTTCGTTGGTCATCGTCGATGGCCAGTTCAGGAGTAAATCCTCGTTCCCGGACTTCTTGCACCGAGCGCTGCTTGAACTTGGGTGATGACAAGCCCCCATCGCTTCGGGCTCGCATAATCAGCAAGTCCCAGCGGTGACCATGCTCGGTGACCCAATCGACCGTGATCTTGTGCAGGCTGTGTGGCCGCGCCGTGAGAAGGATCACCGAGGTGGCGGGGTCGAACTGCTGAGTGAGCGCTACAGAACCGTCAATCGGTGTGTCGTCGAAGGCGTTGGCAAAGAAGTTCTTCCAATCACGGTTGCCAGTCTGCAAGAAGTGTTGGCGATGCCACCCGTCGGCGATCACACCATCAACGTCGACCAACACACACGGACCAGCGGCCACCGGCGCTACTGACCAAGTCCAATTTTCAGGAAAGTCCATCGAGCCCAGCTACTCGGCGCCGGAGCGGATTGCGTCGACCACCGCGGCGTCGGCCAGGGTTGTCGTGTCGCCAAGATCACGGCCCTCGGCCACGTCGCGAAGCAGGCGGCGCATGATCTTGCCCGAACGAGTCTTTGGTAGATCTGGCACCAAGAACACGGCCTTGGGCCGAGCGGTTGGGCCAAGCTTCTTGGCCACGTGCTGGCGGATCTCTTCGCCGAGTTCGGCCGATGGTTCGTGGCTGCCGCGCAGGATTACGTAGCCAACGATTGCTTGGCCGGTGGTGTCGTCGTTTGCGCCGACAACGGCAGCCTCGGCCACTGCGGGATGATCCACCAGGCCTGACTCAACTTCCGCAGTCGATATGCGGTGGCCGCTGACATTCATGACGTCGTCGACGCGACCGAGCAGCCACAGGTAGCCCTGGCTATCGAGGCGGGCTCCGTCGCCCGCAAAATAGCGGCCGGGGAAGCGAGACCAGTAGGTCTCCTGATAGCGATCTGGATCCCCCCAAATACCGCGCAGCATCGAGGGCCAGGGCTTGGAGATCGTGAGGTAGCCGCCGCCTTCAGTCACCAGCGTGCCAGCATCATCGACCAACTCGGCGGTTACGCCTGGGATGGTGGAGCAGGCCGACCCGGGTTTGGTGGCGGTAACTCCGGGCAGCGGCGTGATCATGTGGCCGCCTGTCTCGGTCTGCCACCAGGTATCGACAATCGGCCGAGAGCCTCCGCCAATATTGTCGTGGTACCACATCCATGCTTCAGGGTTAATGGGCTCACCAACGGTACCCAACACTCGCAGGGAGCTCAGGTCATGGCCGTCGAGCTCACTGGTCCCCCACTTCATGAAGGTACGAATGGCCGTGGGAGCCGTGTACAGCTGGGTCACGCCGTAACGATCGATGATGTCCCACAGTCGATCCTTGCTCCAGGTCGCACGGTCGTCACCACTGCGATCTTGCTCTCGAGGCGTATCTGGGGTTCCCTCGTAGAAGACCGATGTGCAGCCGTTGGCGAGCGGTCCGTAGACGATGTAGCTGTGGCCGGTCACCCAGCCAATATCGGCGGCGCACCAGTAGACATCGGTCTCGGGCTGCAGATCGAACACGTATTTGTGGGTGAACGCCACCTGGGTGAGATAGCCACCCGTGGTGTGCATGATGCCTTTTGGCTTTGCGGTCGTGCCCGAGGTGTACAGCAGGTACAGCAGGTGCTCACTGTCGAGCGCAACCGGCGGACAGTCATCGCTCGCATCAGCCATCAAGTCATGCCACCAGTGGTCCCGCCCTTCGGTCATCGTTACGTCGGTGTCACACCGGTTCACGACCACCACGTTCTCGACCGTCGCCGCCCCAGACTCGAGCGCAGCATCGACGTTCATCTTGAGTCCTGATGGAGCGCCGCGGCGGTAGCCCGCATCGGCGGTGATGATGAGCCGTGCCTGAGCATCGTCGCAGCGATCGATGATCGCGTCGGGCGAGAACCCGCCAAAGATCACCGAGTGGGCGACACCGATCCGGGTGCATGCAAGCATGGCGATGGCCAGCTCAGGAATCATTGGCATGTAGATGGCAATGCGGTCGCCAGATTGCAGACCAAGGCCCTTGAGGACATTTGCGAACTTGGAAACCTCGGTCAGAAGGTCGCTGTAGGTGATCGTGCGAGTATCGCCAGGCTCGCCTTCCCAGTGGTAGGCAACCTTGTCGCCTTTGCCAGCCTCGACATGGCGGTCCAGACAGTTGTAGCTGACGTTCAGCTTTCCGCCGAGAAACCATTTGGCATAGGGAAGTTGCCAATCCAGAACCTGGTCAAAGTCCTGATCCCAGCTGACGAGCTCGCGGGCTTGGCGGGCCCAGAATCCTTCGAGGTCGGCGTCGGCTTCGTCGTACAACGCCCGGTCGTTCGCTAAGGCGGCACCGGCGAATTCGGCCGATGGCGGAAAGAGGCGATCTTCGGTCTCGTACACCTCGATAGTTGCGTCACTCATGGCTGCCTTGAACTCCCCGGTCTAAACGCCCCGCACAGGGGCTCGCAGCCAAACTGTAGACGAGCGACACAGGCCACACGAAGGTCGCAGCGGTTCGCACCGTGCTGAAGTGGACATTGAACGCGAAACGGGGACCGCTGCGCGGTCCCCGTTGGCAGTTTCTGCGCTGAGCGAGTCAGCGGACTCGATTACCTGGCGAGTGAATCCCGGATCTGTGCAAGGAGATCGTTGTCACTTGGGCCATCTTCATCGGCAGAAGCGTTGAACTTGTTGTAGGCCTTGACCATCAAGAACACGACGAAGCCTATAGCGATGAAATTGATGACCTGTGTGATCACTGTGCCGATCAAAATTTCGGCATCGCCGATACCGAGCACGATGCCGTCGAAGTTCGGTTCACCAACGATGGCGGCGATAATTGGCATTAACACGCCGCTGATCAACGCGTCAACGACGGGTATAAATGCCAGCGCCATGACGAGGCCGACAGCGGCTTCGAACACGCCACCCTTTGCGATGAAGTCTTTGAATTCTTGTACCACGATTGGTTTTCCCTTGTTACTGAGTGCGGGCTCGGCGTCTTACCCCACGAACGTGTTCGAACGCCTCGAGCAATGGCACAGAGGAGCAAGAGCGCCCGTGTGTCATCGCACCTACAGTAGCTGAGCACTCAATACAAATCGGGGACCGCCCCCCGTGAAGGACACCAATTGTGGTGTAGTAGCCAGTGTGCTCGTGGCAGTGTTAGCCGCCGACGGCGGAGGCGAGGCCGGGTACGTCGACGTCGCTGAAGTGCGTAATCATGGTTGGGTAGATGCCAAACGCAACCGTGGTCACTGCGGTGATTCCGAGAGCTGCCTGCAGAGCGAATGGCACCTTGATCGGCTGAGTATCGAACTCGGTCGGGGCCTCTTCGAACCACATGCGGCTCGCGAGCTTGCCGTAATAGCCAAAGGCGATCACGGTGTTGACCGCCGCGAACGCTGCGAGCACATAAGCCCACCACACATTGGCTTCGATGAGTGCGGTGAAGACACCGAACTTGGCGTACCAGCCGCCCAGTGGCGGGATGCCAGCCAGTGAGGCCAGGAAGATCGTCATGATCACGGCAAGCGCAGGTGACCATCGGAACAATCCGTCGAACGTCTTGGTCTCAGCGGACCCAGTGCGGCGAGCCACCGTGAGGATGACCGCAAACGCACCCAGATTCATCGCTGCGTAAATGATCAGGTAGGTCACCACGGCACCGACCGAGGTCCGCGCAACGGCGTCGCCTTGGCCAGCGACCGACAGAGCCGCCAGCATGAAGCCCGCTTGGGCAACACCGGAGTAGGCCATCAGGCGAATGATGTTGTTCTGGCGCAATGCAGTCAGGTTGCCGATCGTCATCGACAGGGCGGCCAAGATCCAGAGCGCAGGTGCGTAGACCTCGCTCTGGCTTCGGAAGCCGACAAAGATCAAGTTCATCAGTGCCACGAATCCAGCGGCCTTGGCCGCGACCGCCAAGAACGCAGTCACCGGCGTTGGTGAACCTTCGTAGGTGTCCGGCGCCCACAGGTGGAACGGTACGGCCGAGACCTTGAACGCAAAGCCAACAATGACCAGCACGATGCCAAGGCTGCCCATCGCGTAGGACTGGTTGTCAGCGAGCGACTGGTTGATTTCGGCGAGCACCGTGGAACCAGTGAGGCCGAATAGCAGAGACATGCCGTAAAGCATGAGGGCGCTGGCGAACACACCATTCAGGTAGTACTTGAGGCCAGCTTCGTTGCTTCGGATATCACGCTTGCGCCACGTGGCCATCAGGTAGGCCGGGATCGAAAGCAGTTCGAGTGCAACGAATACGGTGATCAAGTCGCGAGCGCTGGCCATGACGACCATGCCCAGTAGCGACGACACCAACATGCCGTAGTACTCACTCTCCCAGTAGTCACCTTCGGCGATGTAGTTCGTGGACATCAGCACGATCATGTAACCAATGAGCACGAACAATGCTTTGAGCACCAGCGAATAGCCGTCGACCACGTAGATGTCGCTGCCAATAAAGGCCTGCCGCGGGTTAGATGCGGTGCCACCAACTGCCAGAGTCACGATGGGAACAAGGACGGCCAGAAGGCCAAGACCCGCAATAGTCGGGGTGATTGCGCGACCCTTTTCCAGAAAGACGACATCGATAAGCGTGACCAATGCACCGACCGCGAGCAGTGTCAGCTCAGGGGCAAGCGCGTGCCAGTCGATGTCGGGCCGAGTGAATTCACCAGCCTGGAGAAGGAACCCGAGGATCGGGTTGAGGGCAGCGAGCATGGGTTAGTTCCCCGAAGCCGATTCGGCTACGGCCGATTCCATAGCTGCCAGTCGATCATCAGCGGTGACGTTGGCGCGAAGTCGATTGTTCTCGAAACAGTCCAAACCGTGGGCGCTCTCGAGGCAGTTGACACTGTTGGCCAGGCTTGCCGGCTCGCCGCTGCTGTTCAGCAGCGCGATTGGCACGCCGTTGGCATTCATGATCTGGTTGCCGTTGGCGTCCAAGATGTAACCGCCATCGTCGACCAGGGCGTTGCCATCGGCGTCGACTGCGGTGGCGACGCTCTCAATCTCGAGCGACTTGATCACGGCGTCGTCGGAGATGTTGAAGATCAAGTTCGGGTAGAAGCCGAACACCACGATCAGCAGCAGGAACGGTGACCAAGAGATCCACTCGAACCGCGAAACATCGTGGATGTGCGGGTCGTTCTCGAACTCTTCGGTCGGCGTGCCAAAGGCGGTCTTCTGAACCATCCACAGCAGGTAGCCCGCGGCCAGCACGGTGCCGAGCGCAGCGACAACCATAAAGCCACGCCAGGTGCCCTTCGACAGGATTTCGGCTGGGTTGTAGCTCGCCAGGATGGCGGGGAACTCGCCCCAGAATCCGGCGAGACCAGGAAGGCCCAACGAGGCCATGGCGGAGAACGCCAGGATCCAGCCCATCTTGGGTGCCTGCACAAGCAGTCCGCCGAGGCGATTCATGTCCAGCGTGTGGTAACGGTCCTTCATCGAACCAGCAACGAAGAACAACATTCCGGTGATCAGGCCGTGAGCAACCATGCCGAAGACCGCTGCGTTGATGCCGAAATCGGTAAGCGTAGAAATACCAAGCATGACAAAGCCCATGTGGGCCACCGACGAGAAGGCAATGAGCCGCTTCATATCGCTCTGGGCCAGGCAACCCAACGCTCCATAGATGATGCCAATGACGGCCAGCAGGCCAATCACCGGCGCCCAAGCCGCTGCGGCTTCGGGCAGGAACGGAATGGCGATACGGATAAAGCCGTAGGTGCCGAGCTTGAGCAACACCGCAGCCAGGATGACTGAACCAACGGTTGGCGCCTGGGTGTGGGCGTCAGGCAGCCAGGTGTGGAACGGGAACATGGGTACCTTGACACCGAAGCCAATGAACATGCCGCCAAAGATCCACAGCTGAGCGTTGCGTGAAATGCCCGATGTGGCGCCGCTCGACAGCAAACGCATATCGAAGGTGTGACCGAACGTGCCGTCGCCGACCATGCGGCCGCTTTGCTCGGCAATGTCGGTGGCGAGCGCTGAATCCGAGCCTCGTGACAAGAAGAACATGGCCAGGAAGCTGACCAGCATGAGCGCAGAGCCGAACAGCGTGTACAGGAAGAACTTGAGTGATGCGTAGCGGCGGTCGTCGCCACCCCAGACACCGATCAGGAAGAACATTGGAAGTAGTACGACTTCGAAGAAGACGAAGAACAGGATCAGATCCTGAGCGACGAACGAGCCAATCATGCCGGTCTCGAGCACCAGGATCAGGGTCAGGAACGTCTTGGGGTTGTGCGGTTCGGGGAAGTGGCCAAAGGAGTAGATGATGCACAGCGGCACCACTCCCAGGGTCAGGATCAGCAGCGGAAGCGACATGCCGTCGATGCCAACGGTAAAGCGGCTGTTGATGACGCTGATCCAGTCCTTGTCGACCACGAATTGCAGGTCGCCAGCCGTGCCGTAGTTGAACTTGACCAGCAGCACCACACCGAGCGCAGCGGCCACCAGCGAGGTGGCGAGTGCAACGGTCTTGTGAGCCGCTTCTTCTGTCTTTGGTAAAGCCATCAACGCCACCGCGCCGACCAGCGGGGTGAAGGTGATGAGGCTCAGAAGCCAGTTGTCAAAAGTCATTGGATTGCGACCTCAGATTACGATGATGAGCAAGCCAGCAAGCAGGGTGGCACCTGCGAACATGACGGTTGCATATTGTTGGACTTGACCGGTAGACCAGCGGCGCAACTCGCCGCCGGCACCTTGTGAACCACGGCCAACGGCATTAACACTGCCGTCGATTGCGCCCTGGTCGATGTACGTATAGAGCGCGTTGGCGCCCTTGACCGAGTTCTTGCCGACTTCGTCGACCGCCCCATCGATGATGTTCTCGTGGACCCAGTTAGCGGCAAATGCCAACGGGCGTTTAACGAAGGTGGCGATACCAACGCCGGTGCGGAGTGCCGCGGCCACGATGACGAACACGGCTAGCCCGAGCACCAGGCCCCAGATCAGCGACGGCACAAAGGCTTGGTCGAGCCCGTTGTCGAGCGAGAAGCCCAGCGTGAGACCAGCGGCCGCACCAAAGATCGTTCCCATAGCCACCGAACCAGCCGGGCTGACTGGGTCGCCACCGTCGTAGATGTGGTCGAGGTAGTACCGGTTCTTGAGCATCGTGTGGCCAGCTTTAAGCAGCCCGAAGCGCTCGGTTGGACCGTTGACCAGTTCGGTGGCCGATGGGCTTTGCTGGTTGACTCGCACGAAGTAGTAGCGGTACGCCACGGCCACCGCGGCACTCACTATGAGCGTCGAGGCAATCGCCAGCGACCAGCTCGGGTCGGCGTGGTTGATCTTGGGGAAGTACTTGCCGGCGCTCGATGGTTCTACGTAGTGGCCAAAGCGTTCGGTGATGCCGTCGGGCAGTCCTAGGAACCCAGGGGGCAGGTTGAAGAAGCCGAAGACGACCGCCAGGAAGGCCAGGATGCGGAGCGGCCACAGAATACGTGGACCGGACTCGTGCGGGTCGCCATGGTGGGCATGGTCATCGTGCGCGTCGACGGCGTGATCAGCCGCGAGGGCGTCGTCGTGATCGTCGTGATGACCACCACGGAATTCACCAAAGAAGGTCAAGTACATGACACGAGTCATGTAGGCCGCGGTCATCGCGGCGGTGATCAGGCCCATGACCAGCATGACGGTGTAGGCGCCGTTGGAGTGCGGCTTACCTTCGAAGAATCCCCAGCCGCCGGTACCCACCAGGATCTCGTCTTTGGACCAGAAGCCAGCAAGCGGAGGAAGACCGGCAAGTGCAATAGAGCCGATCAAAAAGGTCTTGTAGGTCGTCGGCATGAACTTGCGCATGCCTCCCATGTCTTTCTTCATGTCGAAGCTGTGCACGGCATGGCTGACCGAACCGGCACCCAAGAACAGGCAAGCCTTGAAGAAGGCGTGGGTGGTCAGGTGAAAGATCGCTGCGGTCCATGCACCGACACCGAGTGCCATGGTCATGTAGCCAAGTTGGCTGATTGTGGAGTACGCCAGCACCTTTTTGATGTCGTCCTGCACAAACGCAAGCGATGCGCCGACCAGCGTGGTAACGGCGCCGATGATTGCCAGTGCGTTGATACTTGCGCCCGAGGTATCGATCAGGTCGCCGGCTGCGTTGGTCACATTTGAGACGCCGATCGACAGACCTTCCCAAAACACGCCATAGAGCCGTGCAATCAGGTAGACACCGGCAACAACCATGGTCGCAGCGTGGATGAGTGCCGATACGGGTGTGGGTCCGGCCATAGCGTCTGGCAGCCAGGTGTGCAGGAAGAACTGACCCGACTTGGACATGACCGCAGCCAGCAGGCACAGCGATGCAATAAGCAAGAGCGTGTGGCTGGTCGATCCGTCGAGGGCAGCACGGTTGATGTCGACGATGCCCCATTTTTCGCCCGACGCAAAGAACAGAATGATCATGCCGATCAGCAGACCCATATCGCCAACGCGGTTGGTCAAGAATGCTTTGAGGGCAGCATCGGAATTGTCTTGGTCTTCCCACCAGTGGCCAATGAGCGCAAAGGAGCACACGCCCACGAGCTCCCAGCCAACAATCATTTGCAGCACGTTGGCGCTGGTGACAAAGAACAGCATGGCGGCGGTAAACAGCGACAGGAAGCCAAAGAAGTGGGTATATCGGCGGTCGCCAGCCACGTAGTCGGTGCTGTAAATATGCACCAGCATCGACACCAGCGTCACCACCACGAGCAAGGTCACGGTGAGTCCGTCGACCATGGTGCCCACGGTAAAATCGAATCCGCCGTTGGACCACCACGTGCGTTCGCTAATCACGGCAAGAGCCGAGGCTCCCCCGCCTTCGCCATTGGACTCGACCAGTGCTACCGCACCGATCGCAGCAGCAGACTCGCCGGTTAGACCACTGGCGCTGGCATCGACTGGAAACGCACCTTCGTCATGGTCTTCGTCGTCGCTGTGGTCTTCGTCTTCGCTGTGGTCTTCGTCGTCGGAATGATCGCCGCCGTCGCTGTGGTCTTTGTCGTCGAAGTGAATATACGCGCACGTGTCTGCGCTGCAGCCTTCGGCTCGGTTGACTTCGCCAATCCACTGACCGGCGGTCAACAATGCGAGAATAAAGCAGACAACAACGGCGGCGATGCCGACGTTGGACCCACCGCTGGGCATGCGCTTACCGAAACCGAGAATGATCACGAATGACACCGCCATGATGGCGGGAATGATCCATACGTTCTCGAGAAAGAAGCCACCGGCTTGGACGACGTCTCCGCCTGCCTCTACCGCTAAGAAAGAGTTCATATCAGCCCTTCAAGAGATCGACTTCGTGCAAGTCGATGCTCTTGGAGTTGCGGTAAATGGTCAGAACGAGTGCCAAGCCAACGCCAACCTCGGCGGCGGCTACTGCGATGATGAACAGTGCGAACACTTCGGCAGGAATCGCGGCGCCGTTGTATGCACCAAAGGCAATCAGGTTGATGTTCACGGCGTTAAGGATCAACTCGATCGACATAAGAACGAGCACTGCATTGCGACGTGCGAGCACGCCATAGACGCCAATGCAGAACAAAATCGCTGAAAGCAAAAGGAACTGAACGAGATACATCGGTGCGCCTCCTTACTCTTTCCGGGCCACGACGATGGCGCCGATCAGGGCTGCGAGCAGCAATACCGAGATTGCTTCGAAGGCCACGATGTAGGTACTAAAGATCGAGTCAGAGACCTGTTCGACGGTGGTCGGCAGGCGGCCGGTGACCGTGCCGTCGCTGCTGGTGCCGTTCAACACGCCGATTTCGCGGGCTCGGCTACTCCATGGGACTCGGGCGTAGTCGACAACGGCGTAACCCATGACCAGAAGCAAGAGTGCAGCGGTCAGGATCGGCGGCGCAAGGTTGTCGTGATTGAGGCCGTCTTCGGTGCCGACTTTTGCACGGGTGAGCATGATGCCGAACAAGAACAGCACGATGACTGCGCCGATGTACACCAGCACCTGGGTGACGCCAACAAATTCGGCGCCGAGCAAAATGAACTGAGCGGCCACGCCTGCTAGCACAACCACCAGGTACAGCGCAGCGTGCACCATGTTGCTCGTGGTCACCACCTTGAGCGCGGCGATAATCATGACCGACGCAATCAGGTAGAAGAAGACATTCTGGGCCACAACGGCGCCAAGAACGGGGGCGCCGACAACGGCCGCCAGATCAGCAATCATGAACTCGGGCTCGGTAGTTTCTTGGTCTTGACTTCGGCGCCCGCTTCGTAGGCTCCCCACTCAGGAACCGTGTGCATCCAGTCAGCCAAGCGCGACTTGTCGTGCAACATGTCAGCGATCTTCATCTCGCTGAACTCGAACTCGGGGCTCCAGAACAGCGCATCGAAGGGGCAAACGTCGACGCAGATCCCGCAGTACATGCACAGCGCGAAGTCGATATCAAAGCGGTCGAGCTTGTTCTTCTGGCGGGGCTTGCCGCCAGCGCGACGGGGCGGGGCCAACTCTTTGTGGCCTTCGATGTAGATGCACCAGTCTGGGCACTCACGGGCACACAGCATGCAGGCAGTGCAGTTGTCATGGTGCAGCGCAATAACGCCACGGGCGCGATCAGGTGGCGCTTCCTTGACGTGGGGGTATTGCACGGTGTGCGCACCCTTTGATGGCGCTGGTGGCTTGGTGGGGCCATCAGGGAAAACCGTCTTGAAGAAGGTCTTGGCGGTAACACCAAGACCGGTAACAAGGCCAGGAACTTTCGGCACTAGAAAACCACCTTGAAGATTGCGGTGACAACGATGTTGGCGAGCGACAGCGGAATTAGGAACTTCCATGCCAACCGTTGCAGTTGATCCTCGCGGAAGCGAGGGAACGTGATGCGGAACCAGAAGATCAGGAACGCAATAAATACCATCTTTGCGGCCAGCACCAGTGGACCGATGTAGTCCATGATTGCGGCGTTTGCGTCGACGAACGGGATGGTCCAACCGCCCAGAAACAGCGTTGCCCCAATGGCGGAGAAGACCGCAGCGGTGGCGAACTCGCCAATAAAGAACAGCAGGAATCGGATACCGGAATATTCGGTTAGGTAACCGGTCACGAGTTCTGATTCAGCAACCGGCATATCAAAGGGCGGCTGCGTGAGTTCGGCCTGAACCGCCACCATGAAGATGAAGAAGCCAATGATCTGGGGAATGATGAACCAGATACCGAAGTCGGCTTGGGCAGCAACGATGCCCTTCATGTTGAGCGTGCCGGCCATGATGACAACACCAACAACCGACAGCACGAGCGGCAACTCGTAGGCAATGAGCTGGCCAGCTGCCCGGATGCCACCCAGCAGTGAGTACTTGCTGTTGGAACCCCAACCGGCCATCAGGATGCCGATTACCGACACCGATGAAACAGCCATGGCGAAGTAGATACCGGTGTTCAGGTCAACGAAGTGGGTGTCAGGCCCTGCCGGCAGAACCAGCACCAACAAGAACGTTGAAACCAGCACCACGAACGGGGCTGCCCCAAACACGAACCGGTCGGCCTTGCTAGGGAAAATGTCTTCCTTTTGCAGGAATTTACCGAACTCGGCGAGGAGCTGGAGCTGGCCATAGGGGCCGGTTTCCATCGGCCCAAGGCGGCTCTGCATGAAGCTCATCATCTTGAACAAGAACAGGTACACGAGTGCACCCGTTGGCAGAAGCACCGCGACAAGGCCGATACCTATTTTGGTGAGCGTCTCGACCCAGTACGGCGGGTTCAAGGCAAGGAGAGTAGAAAGCATAATTAACGGTCGATGTCCCCGAGAATGAAGTACAGCGAAGCCAAAATCGTTGCGATGTCAGGCACGTAGACGCCTTCGAGCAACCAAGGCGAAATAGACATGTTGGAGAACGACGCGGTCCGGATCTTGACCCGGAATGGGGTCAATTCGCCTTTGCTGATCACGTAGTAGCCCATGGCCCCCAAAGGATTTTCGGTCTGCACATAAGATTCACCAGCGGGCACCTTGATGATGCGCGGGACCTTGGCCATGATTGGGCCACTCGGTAGTCCGTCGAGCAGTTGCTCGACCATATAGCTGGACTCGCGCGTCTCTTGCAGGCGCACCCAGAATCGTGAGAACGAGTCGCCGTCGGGGTGGGTCCAGACTTTCCAGTCCAGGTCTTTCCACGCAAGAGGCGAGTCGGCGTCGCGCCGAAGGTCCCAGTCGACACCAGAAGCGCGCAAGTTTGCGCCGCTTAGGCCGTAGGCCTTGCCTACGTCGGGCGGAATGATGCCCACACCACGGCAGCGGCTCTGGAAGATCTCGTTGCCCATGACCAGGTCTTCGATCTCGTCGCAGAAGTCACGGACCTTTTGCATTGCGGTCTTGGTCTCTTTGATCCAACCAGCAGGCAGGTCGTCTTTGACGCCGCCGATGCGGTTGAAGTTGGGGTGGAAGCGCCCACCGGTGGCCGACTCGATCTGGTTGAGAACGAATTCACGGTCACGGAAGGCGTAAAAGATTGCGGTTACGCCACCGAGCTGCACCGGCATATCGCCCAGAAACAGCATGATGTTGGCGATTCGACCCATCTCGAACAATGCCGTTCGGATGTATTGCGCACGAGGTGGCGCTTCGACGTCCATCAGGTCTTCGGCCGCGAGAATGAACGGCACTTCGTTGGCGAAACTGCCGACCCAATCGATGCGATTGATCAACGTGGTGACCTGTGGGTAGGTGCGAACCTCGGTCAGCTTCTCGTAGCCGCGGTGCATGTAGCCCATGATGGGTTCGGCCGAAATGACTTGTTCGCCGTCGAGGCGGGCCACGATCCGCAAGGTGCCGTGGGTGGCTGGGTGCTGGGGCCCAATGTTGAGGGTCATACCCTCGGTTTCGAGCTCGATATTGACTCGCGCGTCGGCGGCTTGGCCGGCGATGTAGCGGAGCTGTTGTTCGTTCGTGATGTCGAGATCTGCGGCTATATCACCGTTCGCTCCGCTCACTAACGGAGTGTGCTCGCTGGGGCTCACAACTCCAGCCTCGTGAGTACCCGTCATTGGGCTGCCCCCTCTTCACCCTCGGCGTCTTCGTCTTCGCCGGGCATGGCCTCGACATCAACGATGCCGGGCCACGGCTTGACCCGGCGAGCAACCAAGGGATAGTCCTTGCGCAGCGGGTTGCCCTCGAAGCCCGTCGGCAGGTACAGCACTCGTAAATCGGGATGGCCAGCAATGTTGATGCCGAACATTTCCCAGACTTCGCGTTCATGCCAAGATGCACCCGGATACACGGGAATCAGGGTGTCGATCGACGGAGCTTCGGTTTCGACGTCGGCCTTGATCGTGACGCCAATGTGTTCATCGATCGAGTAGACCCGCATAAACATCTGGAATCGAGTGTCACCGCCGGCCACACCAGTGGTCATCTCGGTGTCATCGGCATCTCGGCCGGTTGCGGCCCAATCCTGCTCGGCGTCCATTTCACGGCCGAAAGGCGAGGGCATCCAGTCGATGGCCGAGATGAAGTCGAGCCAGGTCATTCCGAGCTTGTCTCGAGCAAAGGTTGCGGCCTGCACCCAGGCGCTGGAGGCGATACGAATGGTGAGATCGCTACCCGGCACGATGTGCTGGTCGACAAAATCGTCGCCCAGTTCTTCGGCGAAGGTCTTTGCGATCGCCTCGCGAACTGCGTCGGTCTTGACCTCGGCTACTACGTCTTCCTCGGTG
>Ga0209828_1001917_pt1 | contig 18059 bp, 3 predicted proteins | sample MaitaG_FD_187429 | JGI IMG/M metagenome (GOLD analysis project Ga0209828, IMG submission 187429) | Marine algal microbial communities from Maine, USA - Maine_Asex2 metaG (SPAdes) (version 2) | ecosystem: Host-associated > Algae > Red algae > Unclassified | place: Maine, USA | collected 2015-01-05 | reverse complement strand
CACATTGCCCGTATTAGTCACCAAGAACGAGAACACGATCTCGTCACCAACCTCATCGAACGAAGACACATCGGCAAGCTTGTCCATCGTGATTGCAGGGTTCGGAGGGCTAACGATCACGGAGGCATCGCTGGTGTTGTTGTTCGGGTCGCCCCGGTCAGTGATTGTGGCGGTGTTCACGAGTGGTGAGGCCGCCGCATCGGCAACGGTTACAACTTGCTCGTACATGATGGTGATCGTCTCGCCGACATCCAGACCACGTGTCCCGCCAGCAGTTACACCAGGGGCGGCCGCAGATGCGTAGGGACGGTCACAGCTCAGCGTCGCTGGCATTGGATTGCCGACGACGGCGCTACAACTCAGCGGCGTTACATCAAGACCGCTTGGCGTACCAGCGCCACCAAAGGCGACCGAGACAATGTTCGTCGCTGCGCCGTTCGTGCCCGGCAGCGAGTCAGTGAGTGTGACCGTGTCACCTAGCGTCATGTGGTCTGGTCCGAGGTTCTCGATCACGACGGTCCAAGTGACGGTTTCGCCTGCGACAACGGTTGTTGGTGCGACCGACTTGTCGACCAACAAGTCGTAGTCGCACATAATCCAGTCAACATCGAGCAAGCCATCTTCGCCGTTCTGTTCACCGGCAGGGTTTGGATTCGCCTCTTGGCCGCCCCAACCAGATCGGCCCGGGGCATCTTCGGCTCCCGAGACCACGATCGAGGTCCCCAGAATTGATGGGGTCGCGACGCCGTCGAGACCAGTACCGATGACAAAGCTCGATCCACCGCCACCGCCACCGCCACCCTCGGCCGACGGACTTGTATCGAGATGCACACCGCCGCCACCGTTGGATGCCGATGCGGCGCCACCGCCACCGCCGAAGTAGCCGCCACCGCCACCGCCACCGGAATCCCAAGATGTGTCAATGCCACCGTCACCGCCAACTCCTGAACCAGCTACGCCAGTTCCTGGCTGCCCTTCTTGGCCCGCGACAGTATTCGTGCCGCCAGCGCCATTCGCAGTTGTGCCACCACCTTGACCGCCACCCGCCGGCGTCCCGGGTGCCGGAGCAACACTCAAGCCATCGCCACCAGCGGTGCCTACACCTGCAACGCCTACTACCGTCGGAACTCCTGCGTCGCCGCCGTCTTGGCGTTCGTCGCCGTGACCGCCACCGCTACCGCCACCGCCACCGGCAACGACAACTGGCGAGCCAGCTATCTGGAAGTCGGTACGACCACCACCGCTTGCGCCATGATGCAAACCGTTGCCCGTCATACCGCCATCGCCACCACCGTTCAGTCCACCGAGATTGAATCCCAAAGCAGTAGTTGTGTTGGAGAATCCTCCACCCGCGACTGTGCCGTTGTAGGGCTGCGTTGGGTGCACCGCAATGGTGCCCGTCACATCTGCACCATCGCCGCCGCGATGCTCCAAGGCATTGACATCGATAGGGTCGCCGTCCCAGTTTGCGCCACCGCCACCGCCGATAGCTCGCACCCGTGTTGCGCATACGCCGTCGGGTACGGTGCCAGCCGTTGTCGCTCCGCCAACCGTAAGGGCACCGGGGTCAACAGGAACTGGAGCGGGGTCCGCCATTGCGCTCGGAGCGACAACAGCCGAGGTCGTTAAGATCGCCATTGACGCAACGAGCGCAACAAGGGCTTGCGTGCGCAGAGCGAAGAAGCTGTGGGAAATTGTCATGCAGCTGACCTCAGTAAATGCCACTCAGAGCAGTGGGACGCTCACACTACGGCACCTACGGGCACCGATCGTGACATTTCTCGAAACCAGCTCAAGAATCAACTAGTACAACATTGTCCACATCGGTCACATTTGATTCACAATTCGACATGAGCGGTACTGCCAGCCAGAGACGCAACTGCTGGCGGCACCTCGATGCCTGCCGCCAGATCAGCTGCCGGAATCACCGAACCCCACTGACTCACAAAGGGCACAACGCCAGCCCAGTGCGGACCGTCGAGGTCAGCATCGTCGTCGATTGGATCACCACCGCGCACTTTGGCTGACGCTTCCGCGAGTGGGACAGAAAGCACAAGAGTCTGGCGGTAGTCGAGATCGCTCGGTGCCCGGGCGCTGTCCCAAATCGGAGCGATGTGGTCGTTGATAATCTTGAGCGCCTCGGGATGCTCAACGTCTCCAGCAACCGGCGTAGCCAGTCCGCGGATAACCACCGAGCGATAGTTCATTGAATTATGAAGTGGGCTTCGCGCCACTACTAACCCGTCGACAATCGTGACTGTGATGCACACGTCGACAGCGCGGCCGCCGCGGAGCATGGCGTTGGCGACTCCCCCGTGAATCAGAATATGGTCACCACTCAACCCATAGGCCATGGGCAGCACGATCGGCCCATCGTCGGTCGTGACCCCGACATGGGCAATGACGCCTGCCTGGAGAATCGAGCGAATCTCACTGGTCCCGTACACGGCGCGGTTCGCACCGCGCTTGAGTGTCGTTCGAGTTGAAGGTGGTTGCTGCTCAGCCATGGAAACCTCGTATCACGTCTGCCGGTCACGCTTTGTACTAGTACAAAGCTCGAATACAACCGCTACATTATTCAACATGGGTGGCACATCGGCAAGACAAATTCGCACCGATGTTGAATCTCGGGTCGCGTCTGGGGAGCTCACGGCCGGCGACCGCCTGCCTTCAGTCCGGGCCCTAGCCGCTGAGCTTGGCGTTGCGCCCGCCACTGTCTCTGCTGCTTACCGCGAACTTCGATTGCGTGGACTTGTTGTTGGCCGCGGTCGACAGGGCACTCGAATTGCTCCAGCCCGCCGGATCGAAGCGCACCGCGAGGCCGAACTTCCCTCTGGTCTCATCGACGCAATGCACGGATCACCTGACCCCAAGATGCTTCCCAATCTGGCGACAGCGCTCGCCCATGCAGCGTCGTTCCCGCAACCGCGATATGGGGGTCCGCTCCTCGAACCGTCACTGGCACAAGCAGCCAGCGCACTCTTCGCAATGGACGACATTCCGATCGAGAACCTCGCGGCGACCTCAGGGGCCATGGACGCCGTCGAGCGGGTGATTGGAGCACTCGATCTGCGGATTGGAGACCGAATCGGAGTCGAAGATCCCGGGCACATCCCGGTGCACCAGATCGCTCGGACCGCCGGGCTTGAACTCGTACCGTTACCCGTTGATGAAGCAGGTATCACCCCGGGGGGATTGAGCGATGCCCTCGTTGGTGGGCTCAATGCAATCGTGGTCGCGCCCCGTGCACAAAATCCAACGGGTGCTGCGTTCACTGCTGAGCGCGCCCAGGCTCTGACCGCTGCGCTCGCCCGCAATCCGGCTACGGCGGTTATCCAAGATGACCATGCCGGCCTGATCTCAGGAGTCGACTACTGCCCTATTGAGCCGCCGGGCCCACGCTGGGCAACCATGCGTTCGCTCGGAAAGTCGTTCGGTCCTGATGTCCGAGTGGCCTTGGTGGCAGGCGACGAGCGCACGATGCATCGGCTCTCTTTAGGCCTGAGCAATGGTCCCGGCTGGGTCAGCTTCATCCTGCAACGAGCAGTGGCCTACCTCCTGACCGATCCGGGGACGATCGAGCTGCTTCGGGCTACCGCAAGGAGCTACCAGCAACGACGCGATCTTCTGATCGACGAGCTCAGAGGCCATGGCATCAACGCAACTGGGGCGTCGGGACTCAATGTGTGGATACCGACGAACCATGTAGCGGCCGTGATTGAGACGGCCCGGCGCGCTGGTTACGCGATCCGCAGCGGAGACGCATACCAAATCCAATCAGCACCAGCGGTTCGAGTAACGATCAGCAATCTTGATGATGGTGACATCAGGCGGATCGCCGAAGGTATCGCTGGCGTTGCTTCGACGCGCACCGTTGCCGCCTCCATGTAGCCATTCCCCATGCGGCGGGGATCCCTCATCGCCAAGACCCCCTAGCGGGTCACCAAACACGCGTTGTCGCCCAAGACAGGCTCGGCCTCTTCGAGCACCACAATCCCTGGCTCCGTCGAACACTCGTTGCCGCTCAGCTCAGGGGCCGCCTCGCCCTGGATCAGGAAGCCAGCGACACTCGCAGACTCGACCGTGTTGTCGGCCAACTCAGGGAACGCTGAATCACTGATTTGGAAGCCAAGTTGCTGATTGATCGCAAGATTGTCACGAGCCGTGCCAGCTCCATCGACTCCGTAGAGAATTCCTACGCCGCCAACACCCACACCGTCGACCCGGTTCGTCAACAAATCCGGCGACGCCTGGTCACTAACCTGAATCCCGATAACAAACCCAAAGACCTGGTTCATGCCAGCTTCGCCAGCTGCATCGTCGACGTAGAGGATTCCGGCGCCTGACTGGATAACGGCATCCAGCGTTACTGGTTCTTCGTTGGTGTCAGAGCCACTTTGATCGCTCGCCGGTTCTGACGCAGCGATCAACGCGAAGAGCGTGTTCGCCGTGAGTTCTGGGGCAGCCTGTCCGCCCACACGGATCCCAACAACTCCTGCATCAGCAATCATGTTGTTGCGGACCTCGCCGCTGGCGTGGTCGTCGAAGGAGAGCGCTCCACCTGTGGCATCACTAATCTCGTTGTCTTCGATGAGCGGCGCCGCTGAACCGCTCACGCCAATACCGAAGCTCTGTCCGCTGAGCACGTTCGCAGAGATCACTGCTTGACTCGAATCGATCACCAGCATTCCGGTGTCACCGCCGTCGACCGTGTTTTCCACTACCGCTGGGGCTCCTGAACCGCCGAGCTGAATGCCAATCGCATCAGGTGCTTCGATGCGGTTACTTTGGAGTACGGGATCAGACTGACCGCTAAAGATCACCCCGGCCTCAGTTGACCCTCGAAAAAGGTTTTCTCGAATTTCCGGAGCGGCATCATCACCGACTTCAACACCAACTGCTTGTCCAATAAATGACGAGGCACTGACTGATCCCCCCGCCTGATCGCTGAAGATCACGCCAACAATCCCACCTTCGATGAGCAAGTCCGAGTAGGCCGGTGCCGCGCTGTTCTCGATAACGACGCCAGCACCGTCGGCTGGCCGCAGCCGGCTGCCTTGGTCCTGTCCGAATGAGTCATTGGTATGCAGAATCGCGGCAGTCGTGGTCTCCACTACTTCGTTGAGACTCAGCACTGGGTTGGCCGTGCCCCCCACCAAGACGCCAACGTCTCCGCCTTCGATGGTGTTGTTATCGACGTTCGCCGTAGACGCACCTCGGAGTGACAACGAAACCGCATGGGCACCGAATCGGTTCAGCGTCAGCGTTGGGGCTGCTTCGCCTTGCACATCGATTCCGACAACTTGTTCACCTTCGAACGCGTTCCCAATCACGGTTGGTGTCGAGGTTGCTTCGATCAACATGCCAGCCGCGCCACTGTTGAAGAAGTTGCTCTTTGACACCTGCGGCGACGAGGCGCCGCTCGTTTGCACCCCGACCTGGTTGCTATCGAAGGTGGTCGATTGCACTGTCCCTTTTGCGGTGTCGAAGTAGCAAATTCCGCACTGCTCGTTGGCGGAGATAGCACTGTTCAAAATGGTTGGGGCGAGTGCCGCGGTGACCGCAATGCCAGCCGAGTTGTTGTTCGAGATCACGCCATCGTCAATGGTGACTAACACCGAGGCTGACGGAAGTAGTTGCCCTTCGACGACGTCGCTGGCGCCGGTAAGCACCACGCCGCTGCCTCCGGCTCCATCGCCATCTGCGACTGCGCCGGAGATACCCACGCCGACCAATTCGATCGGGGCATCGAACGCAATAAGTACCGAGGCTGGATTGTCACCCACGTGGCGCACCGTCATGTCGTTCATGACCAACTCACCCTCGCCGAGCACAGCGATCGCTGCTGCCTCGGCGCTTGAGTTGAGAATCGTTTCTTCGCGTCCAGCTCCCACGATGATGAGTTGGGACTGGATCAACAGGGTTGCGTCGAGCTCGAACGTGCCCTCGGAGAATCGCACCGATGAACCTGGCCCGAGCAGCGGTAGCACCGCGAGAAGATCGTCGTCGGGCGTCACCATGATGTCTCGGGTCTCTGGCGCAACTCCCTGTCGCAGGGTCCCAACAAGGTATCGATTTAGCAGGCCATCACCTGCATAGTTCTGAAGCGCCAAGTCGACTTGGTCTTGGAGATCACGCTCAGTGCAGTCGTCGTTCGGGTCGCCGGACACCTGTTGGACCATGCTGGCAATATCGTCCTGAAAACCTTCGAGTCCATCGAGGCTCGGCTGAGCCAGAAACTCTTCAGGGCCCAGGCCGCGGTGCGGTAGCAGGAACTCATCGAATCGCTCGACAATCTCGATCGCCGATGCTTGACATGACGACGTGGCGGATTCCTGTGGCGCTCCCGAACCTGAGCAGCCAGCTGCCAACGTCGCGCACGACAAAAGCGCAACAACAACCACCCGAGCCCGCATGTTCACAACCACGATTCTACTGTCGTTCCAAGGTTCGCCAGTTACTCGGGCTGGGCGGCGTCGAAGGCACCAGGGATCACAATCGAGGCGGCTCCCGTCACGATCCGATCGTTGGGGTCAACTTCGAATACATCGGTGCCAAAGACACCGGTGACCGACGAGTTTACGCTTCCGGGCCGGGGCCGATTGTGGAAGGCATACGGGTTCACGATGCCGGCTTGTTGCTCCGCCAGGGCTTCGTCGATTGCTTCCTGCAAGTCGGGATCCATTGGGCCAGAACCGGTGATGACCATGGTCCCGTCGACGGCATTGTCGCCAATGCCGGTGTCGGGCCCTTCGTCGAGATCGAGGTCAAAGAAGTCGTTACCAATCGACAAGCTGTGCAAGTCAGCATTGAGTCCCGCATTCGGCCCCAGTCCCGCCACGACATCGCCGTTGCGTTCGGCAACAAAGATCGTGGTGTCGGCGGCAACGTGCACCAGACCTCGCAACATCAGATGCAGGGCGAGGGCTTGTTCCTCGATCAGGTCTTCATGCACGGGAGCATTGACAATCGTGGGCGTGATCTCGAGGTCGTCACCAATCGCGGTGTCGATTCCTTCTTGGGCTCGCGGATTGCCGTTTGCCAGGCCACCAAAGATCTGATCATTGCCCGATGTCACATCGTGACCGGGGTGGAAGCTGCCTACACCGGCGCCCAAGTAGGTCGCAAGATCCAGGTTGACGCTGTAGCTGTGGAGGGCGTTGGCCAAGCGGATCAATTCGTCGGTGAGAGCGGCAGTTGCTCCGCTGATCTCGGCGAATTGGTTGAGCTCTCGACTGTGCATGCTCAGGTCGTCGCCGACGACGATGTCGTTGCCCCAGCCGCCGACCAAGAAGTCGCTTCCTGATGCCATGTCTGCGTTGTGGTGGATGTCGGGAACGATGACCAGCGCTGGGTTAAGCGACTGACCGTCGGCGAGAACCAGGTAGTGGCCGTTCTCGATATCGGTTCGAGTATTGATGTGCGGTTGGAAGGCCAAACCGTTAGCGATCACATCGTCGGCGCTGAGCACAACCGGAGGCACCACGATGGTGCCGCCAAAGGCGATCACGACACCGTTGACGCTGTTGTCCGAGGCGGCTTCATCTTCGATCAGTCGGATGCCGTGGATGACTTCGGACATGTCCATGTCGACTCGCAGGCTGTTGGTGAAATCGTCGCCAACGAGTAGGTCGTCGCCAGTTCCACCATCGAGCAGGTCGTCGCCGAGGCCACCAGCCAAGAGGTCATCGCCGTCGCTGCGGAAGTTGCCGAGCTCGTCGCGTTCACGGGCGCTGCGTTCGTCCCCACCGGTGATGATGTCCTTGCCGCGTTGGCCAAAGAGCGAGTCGTTCCCGCTGCCACCGGTCACGGTGTCGTTGCCGCCGGGTGCCAGCTCAACCAAGATCAGCAGGGTGTCGCGTGACGCAATGTTTGTTGGATCGACGCGCACCGCGATGACCAAGTCAACGCCGAAGATTGCCGCGGCGATGGCGGGGTTGGCCAAGTAGTCCTCGCTGGTGTCGGCGGTGACATAGCCAGTGATGCGGCCGACTTCTTCGATGAATACATCTCGATGCCAAGAGCCATCGTCGTTCTGGCGAGGCGTGTCATCGGCGTGGAATGCAGGCAGAATTTCGCCAACATCGCCAAGCACGATGTCGTGACCAGCGCCACCTTCGACGAGGTCGTCGCCGAGTTCACCGAAGATGCTGTCGTCGCCGAGACCGCCGTGAATGCGGTCGTCGCCTCGTTGGCCATGCAAGATGTCGCGTCCCTCGGAACCATCGATGATGTCGTCGCCTTCGACAAGGTCGACGTCGTCGTAGCGTTGGATTGAGCGGATGATGTCGGTGAATGGGTCCGGGTAGTTCAACCATTCGAGTTCGCCGCCATCTTCGTCTTCGATGCTGGTCACGATGCGGCGGATCACGCCATTGTCACCGAGCACAACGTCGGCACAGCCTTCGCCGTCGATGATGTCGCCGGTGTCATAGCCGCCGACCACGTTGTGGCCACCCGTGATGTCGTCTTCGCCCGGGCCGCCGTAGATCGTGTCAGATCCTTGTTGGCCCAAGATGATGTCGTGGTAGCCGTTCAGGTCTTGATCGCAGTAGCCACCAAACTCGTCGCCATCGTCGCCGTAGATGGTGTCGTCACCGCCGCCATCGGCTGCACCCGTAAACACCGAGTACCAGTTCTGGTCGGCTGGCAGTGACCGGTCGAAGCGGCCGTGGTCACCCAGGATCAGGTCGCTGCCGGAGCCGCCGAAGATTCGGTCGGCTTCGGTTCCACCGAAGACAACGTCGTAGCCGCCGCCGGCGAAGATCAGGTCTCGGCCGCCAATGGTTGGGTCGGTTGTTTGTACGACCTCGAACAGGCCAACGTTGTAGTTCTTGTCGTAGAAGATGGCGAAGCCGTTGTCGCCGTTCACGAAGTCATTGTCGAGGCCGGACTGGATCATGTCCTCGTCGGAGCCACCAAAGATGATGTCGCGACCACCACCGGTCACGATGAAGTCATCGCCGCCGAATACTTCTGCAGTGGTGTGAACATCCCAGAGTTCACGGTTCGGCGTGACGTCGATCTGGCCGTTGTCGCCAATCACGGCGTCTTGTGAGACATCGCCGGTGCCGTCGCGACCTGCGTCGATCCAGTCGTCGCCGACGCCGCCGATGACATAGTCAGGACCTTGGCCGGTGAAGATGGTGTCGTTGCCACCGTCGGCGTGGTCATAGCTAAAGGCGAAACGCAAGATTTGGCTGAGGTAGAACCAGGTTGAGCCATTGTCGCCGAGCACGGTGTCGGAGTAGAAGGCGGCGCCAGCGTCGAGGTCGTCGTCGCCCGAGCCACCAAGGATGACGTCGTTGCCGCCGCCGGTCGTGACTGTGTCGTCGCCGCTGGCATCAAGCTCAGGGTCCGTGGTACGCAAGTCAACCAGCAGGCTGACTCCGGTGGAGATATCGAAGATGCCAAGGCCGTTGTCGGCGATGACTACGTCGAGCGCCAGGTCGCCGCCGTCGTCGGTACCGGCGTCTATGACATCGCCAGCGGTGCCGCCAATCACTACGTCGGGGCCCGAGTCGGTGAAGATGTAGTCGACGTCGCCAATGGTTGGCTCGAACGAGCGGATGAAGTTAAGCAGGGCAACGCCCGTCGAGGTCTCGAAGAGCGCCATTCCATTGTCGCCAATGACGATGTCGGTACCGGTGTCATCCCCAAGCTGGGTTGGTTCGCCATCGGTGTTGTTGGCCGGGTCACTGCCGAGGCTGCCTGGTGGCAAGTAGTTGACCAGGTCGGCGCCAAAGCCAGCGATACCAGTGTCGTCGCCGTCTCGAGTCAAGATCACGTCGTCGCCACCGATTTCGGGGGCGAGCGTTGCGATTTCCTGCAAGACACTGATCAGGTCACCTGGGTCGGTCGGATCCGTATCGGTAGGGTCGGTTGGGACGAGATCGAAGAAGGCCACACCGTTGTCACCGAAGAACAGGTCGTCGCCGAATTCGCCGGTGTCGATCCAGTCGTTGCCGCTGCCACCAAAGACGATGTCGTCGCCGTCATCGGTGAAGATGAAGTCGTCGCCGCCGTGCAGGTAGTCGGTGGTGCGGACTTCGACGGGCAAGCTCTCTTGGGTTGTGGTGTCGAAGATCGCCGTGCCGTTGTCGCCAATCACGATGTCTTCGTCGTCGACGCTGTCGTCGCAAAGCTGCGTTGGTTCAGGTGGTGTGTTGTTGTTATTGACCGGGTCGCTGTTGACCGCGTTGATCGGGATGTAGTTAACCAGGTCGCTGCCCACCCCAGCGATGATGACGTCGTCGCCGTGGCACGTAATGATGACGTCGTCGCCGCCTAGTGCGGGGTCCGTGCTGTCGGCAACGGCGAGCACCGAGACCTTGCTGTCAGCCAGCACAGGGTTGCCGGTTTCTTCGATGTTGAAGTTTGCGAAGCCGTGATCGCCGAACACAATGTCGTCGCCGTCGATGCTGGTATCTACCCAGTCGTTCTTTGCGCCACCGAACACGATGTCGTCACCGTCTTGGCCGGTGTAGATGAAATCGTCATCGCCGATTGTCGGGTCACTTGTGGTGATTCCGGTGAGCAGATTGTCGTCGATGCTGGTGTCGAAGTGGGCGAGTCCATTATCACCAATCACGATGTCGTCACCGATGTCGGTGCCGACCGGTGTGGGCTCAGGCGGGCCGCCCTTACCGCCAGCGGAAAGATCGTCGTTGGTGTTGTTCGTTGGGTCTGACGCAACCGCATTGATTGGCACGTAGTTGACAAGATCCTTGCCGAAGCCGGCAACTGCGATGTCGTCGTCGTCGCCGACTAGCAGTACGTCGTCGCCGCCGATGTCGGGATCAGTTGACTGCACGGTCTCGACAACGCTGACCTTGCTGTCGGCCAGTGCAGCAGCGTCGGTTGGCTCGATGCTGAAGTTCACGAAGCCGTGATCGCCCAGGACGATGTCGTGGCCGGTAGCTCCGGTGTCGACCCAATCGTTCAATGCGCCGGCTAGCACGACATCGTCGCCGCCTTGGCCAGTGAATACGAAGTCGTTGCCGCCAATGACCGGATCGGTTGTCAGGACCTGCACGAGCAGGTTGTCGTCGATGCTGGTGTCGTACTCGGCGAAGCCGTTGTCGCCAATCACCAGGTCGTCGCCAGTGTCTGCGTGGCCGACCTGCGTTGGTTCCGCCGGGCCGCCCTTGCCGCCAAGCGAGACATCGTCGTTGTTGTTGTTCATTGGGTCCGAGCCAACGGAGTCAATTGGCACGTAGTTGATCAGGTCGTCGCCTTCGCCACCAACCACGATGTCGTCGCCCTGGCGAACCAGGATCACATCGTCGTCGCCCTTGTCAGGATCGGTTGAACCGACCCGATGGATGACGCTGACCTTGCTGTCGGCCAGTGATGGGAAGTCCGTTGGTTCGATGTTGAAATCGGCGTAGCCGTGATCGCCGAACACGACGTCATCGCCGAGCGAGCCAGTGTCAGCCCAGTCCTGACCGCGGCCGGCAAGAACCACGTCGTTGCCAGCGTCGCCGGTGTAGATGAAGTCATCGCCACCCACCATTGGATCAGTGGTGTGGATGAGATCAAGCAACGGTCGGTCAATGCTCGTGTCGAACTCTGCTGCGCCATTGTCGCCCAGCACGATGTCATTGCCAGCGTCGGCGGCACCAACCTGCGTTGGCTCAGGGTCGCCGCCATTGGCGTTGTTGTTGTTGTTTGGATCAGACGCCACCGCGTTGACCGGCACATAGTTCACCAAGTCAGCGCCGTCGCCAGCAACAACGACATCGTCGCCCTGGCGAACCAGGATCACATCATCGTCACCGGTATCGGGATCAGTCGACACAACCATATGGATGACGCTGACCTTGCTGTCCGCCAGCGCTGGGAAGTCCGTTGGTTCGATGTTGAAATCAGCAACACCATGATCGCCAAACACGATGTCATTACCCAGCGAACCAGTGTCAACCCAGTCCTTGCCGGCGCCGGCCAGCACGGTGTCGTTGCCAGCGTCGCCGGTGTAGATGAAGTCATCGCCACCAATGAGTGGATCAGTGGTTGTAATCAGATCAAGCAGCGGTCGGTCGATGCTGGTATCGAATGTGGCCCTACCGTTGTCGCCCAGCACGATGTCATCACCGGCATCGGCGGCACCAACCTGCGTTGGTTCAGGGACGCCGCCATTGGCGTTGTTGTTATTGCTTGGATCAGACGCCACCGCATTGACCGGCACATAGTTGACCAAGTCAGCGCCATCGCCAGCAACAACGACATCGTCACCCTGGCGAACCAGGATCACATCATCGTCACCAGTATCGGGATCAGTCGAGGTCACGCTCTTAAGGACATTCACCTTGCTGTCAGCAAGCGCCGGGAAATCCGTGTCATTGATCGCAAAGTCAGCAACACCGTGATCACCGAACACAATGTCGTCACCGAGTGAACCCGTGTCCACCCAGTCCTTGCCGGCGCCGGCCAAGACAGTGTCGTTGCCAGCGTCGCCGGTGTAGATGAAGTCATCGCCACCAATGAGTGGGTTGGTGGTCATGACCTGCACCAGCAGGTTGTCGTCGATACTGGTGTCGTATTCAGCGAAGCCGTTGTCGCCAAGCACCAGATCGTCGCCAGTGTCTGCGGCGCCGACCTGGGTCGGTTCAGGACTTCCGCCGTTCGCATTCGTGTTATTCATCGGGTCAGACGCCACCGCGTTGACCGGCACATAGTTCACCAAATCACTACCGTCGCCGGCCACCACAATGTCGTCGCCCTGGCGAACCAGGATCACATCGTCGTCGCCCTTGCCAGGATCGGTTGAACCGACCCGATGGATGACGCTGACCTTGCTGTCGGCCAGTGCTGGGAAGTCCGTTGGTTCGATGTTGAAATCGGCGTAGCCGTGATCGCCGAACACGATGTCATTACCCAGCGAACCAGTGTCAACCCAGTCCTTGCCGGCGCCGGCCAGCACGGTGTCGTTGCCCGCGTCACCGGTGTAGATGAAGTCGTCGCCGCCCACCATTGGGTCAGTGGTGGCGATGAGATCCAGAAGTGGGCGATCGATCGACGTGTCGAACGTGGCCACACCGTTGTCACCAAGCACGATGTCATCACCGGCATCGGCGGCGCCAACCTGTGTTGGTTCAGCCGGGCCACCCTTGCCGCCCGAAGCAACATCGGCGTTGTTGTTGTTCACCGGATCAGACGCCACCGCGTTGACCGGCACATAGTTCACCAAGTCAGCACCATCGCCAGCAACAACGACATCGTCACCCTGGCGAACCAGAATCACATCGTCATCACCGGTATCGGGATCAGTCGAGGTCGCGCTCTTGAGGACACTGACCTTGCTGTCAGCAAGCGCTGGGAAATCCGTGTCATTGATAGCGAAGTCGGCAACACCGTGATCACCAAACACAATGTCATCGCCGAATGAACCTGTGTCGACCCAGTCCTTGCCAGCACCAGCCAGCACGGTGTCGTTGCCAGCATCGCCGGTGTAGATGAAGTCATCGCCACCTTCGCCGGGAGCGACCGTGAGCACGATGTCGAGCAGGGGTTGTTCGGTCGAAGTATCGAAGCGAATGTCACCGTTGTCGCCGAGCACCACGTCGTTACCGGTGTCAGCTGAGCCGACCTGGGTTGGTTCAGCTGGTCCGCCGTTGGCGTTGTTGTTGCTCGTCGAATCAGACGCCACCGCATTGACCGGCACATAGTTGACCAGGTCCTTGCCCAGCCCGGCGATCACGACATCGTCGCCCCGGCGGGTCAGTACTACGTCGTCGTCGCCGGTCGCGACATCGAGGCTGATGAACACGGCCAGCACGCTGACTCGATCGTCGCCCACATTTTCCTGGTTAAAGACCGCACGGGCGTTGTCGCCGGCAACGATGTCGTTGCCCGTGTCGCCGGTGTCGACCCAGTCCTTGCCCGAACCAGCCAACACGATGTCATTGCCAGCATCAGTGAAGATGAAGTCGTTGCCGCGGACTGTCGGGACTTCGGTGCGTACCTCGGTAACCAGGTTGCGGCCAGTCAGGGTTTCGAAGGTAGCCACACCAACGTCACCAATAACGATGTCATTGCCGGTGTCGGCGCCGACCGTGGTTGGTTCAGGTCCACCCGTGGTACCTACGACCGGATTGTCGTTGTTGATCGGCTCCGAGGCGACTGAGTCGGCCGGCACATAGTTCACGAAGTCGTCGCCTGCGCCAGCGATAACGACATCGTCGTCATCGCCGGTCAAGATCACGTCGGTGCCGCCGAGCGCTGCGTTGGCAAGGTCGGATGTGACGGTAGCCAACACGCTCATCAGGCCAGAGCCGCTGTCTACCAGGTCGTAGTTCACCGTGCCGTGGTCACCGATTACAACGTCGGCACCAGTTGAGCCGGTGTCGACCCAGTCGATCCCGGCCGGGTTGCCGTTAGCACCAGCGAGGACAACATCGTTGCCCGTGTCGCCGGTGTAGATGAAGTCGGCGTCGCCGTCGGTTGGTGCCGTGGTTTGTAGCCAGACCGGCAGCGATCCGCCGGTTGTTGTGTCAAACGACGCCAGTCCGTTGTCACCAAACACGATGTCGTTGCCGCGGTCGAAGTCGCCGACCTGAGTCGGTTCAGCGACGCCACCGTTGGCGTTCACATTGTTGGTTGGCTCAGACGCAACCGCGTTGACCGGAACGTAGTTGACCAGGTCCTTACCAAAGCCCGCAACGACCACATCGTCGTCGTCGCCGGTCAGCAATACATCGTCGCCGCCGATGGTTGGGTTGGTTGAGGTAACGAAGCGCAACACGCTGCTGGTCGGGACGGGCAATGGACGCAGATCGAAGAACGCCTGACCATGATCGCCAACGACCACGTCGTTGCCGTTTACTCCGGTGTCGATCCAGTCGTCGCCGGAGGCACCGAACACGATGTCGTCGCCGTTGTCGGTGAAGATGAAGTCGTCGCCGCCGGCGATGGGTGCTCCAATTGCAAAGGTCGCGTTACCGCCCACTGGCAGGGTCGCCGTGCTGTCGCCGGTCTGGATGAACGTCTTGATCTTGGTGCCGGTTGCAGTATCGAAGACCACGATGCCGTTGTCACCAACCACGATGTCATCGCCGGTGTCGCCGGTGACCTTGGTCGGTTCAGGGTCGCCACCGTTGGCGTTCACGTTGTTCGTTGGAGCGCTGAGCGGGTCACCGACCGGCACATAGCCGACCAAGTCGTTGCCTTCGCCGGCGAGCACGACATCGTCGTCGGCCCCCATCAGGATCACGTCGTCGCCGCCCAGGCCAGACGCCAAGGTTGAGACCACGTTGGCAACCGGCACGTCGTCGACCAGCTCGAAGACCACGATGCCGTTGTCGCCGATCACGATGTCCTCGTCGGCCCCGGTCTCAATGCGGTCGTTGCCCAGACCGCCGAGCACCGTGTCAGCGCCTAGGTCGTCGATGATGGTGTCGTTGCCGCCTTGGCCGAATACTTCGGTGATGGCTTGGGTGACTCGCTGAGTGGTCTGAATCTTCTGCAGCAGTGGCAGCGGGTTGTTGGTATCGGCGGTGTCCTGGCTGAACGTTCCGTGGTCGCCAGCAATGAAGTCGTCGTATACGTCGTCCGGACCGCCCAGGACCACTATGTCCAATGCAGTGCCGTCGCCTTCGCCGAACAGGGTGTCGTCGCCGACGGTCAGGTCATCGGCATTCGGTGCCACCGAGGTAGTGACGCTGACAACGTCGAGGCCACGGGTGAATAGGTCAACGTTGAAGCCACTGTCGCCATAGATGTGGTCGACTCCCCGACCGCCATGGATCGTGTCGTCTCCCGAGCCGCCGGCCAGGTGATCGCCAGTCTGGCTGCCATAGATGGTGTCGGCGCCGGGACCGCCGTAGGCGGTGAAGCCGACCGTTGGTAGGTCGCACGTCGTCAGGTCACACGGCAGGTCGGCGAAGAGGCCACGAGCGTCGATCACATCGCTGCCGGCATTGCCGAACGTGTTGCCTTGGGCCAACGACCATTCGTTGTCCTCGTTGTTGTCGTTGTCCAAACGCAGGCCAGCGAACTGGTCGAATGGCTTGGGGCCGAAGTTGAAGCTGCTCTCCACCCCGCCGGTGCCGCCGTACCAGTTGCCGTCTTGGCCGGTGTCGCCGAACACAGCCAGTGGCGAGTCTGGGCCGCCAACGTTGCCGCACGGAACTGGGCCGGCTTGATTGCAGATGGTGATGAAGTCGTCGCCGCCACCACCATGCACCGCAGTCAGGGTGCCGTGGCGTCCAGCAACGAAGACTCGGCTGCCAGGTCCGAACGTGCCGGCGCCTTCGAGTTCCATGACGCCGCCGGTGATGTCGATAACGCGCCAGGCAGTAGGCGGTGCCGTGTTCGAGTCTTGGCTGCCCTGGTCAACATAGACGAGTTGGCCGACCCGGAAGTTGACGGCGTTCCAGTCCGGGCCAGTCAGCGTCACGCCGCCAGCTACCGGTGCAACGGTGAATGGTGTGGCCGCACGGTCGACGAGGGCAACCGGTGCCTCGGGCTCGGTGATCAAGCCAAGGTCGGCTTGCAGCGTTCCCTGGACATCAAGACTGTCGTTGCCCGAGCCGAGCAGCACGTTGACGACTTCGATCGTGCTGTTGACCGGATCGGTGGCGAAGTTCACACCGTCGAAGCCAATGGTGCCAAAGGTGATGCCACCGGCAAAGATCTGCGCCTCACCGAATGGGTTGGTAGAACCAGCGCCGAAGTCCAGGTCGCCAGCGGCACCGAAGCCAGACAGGTTGGTTTCGGTCAGTACGCCAGAGTCATCAGCGGTATCTGCGGTGTTGTAGATGCCCAGGATGTCGATTTGGCGGCTCTCGTACGGTGGTACCTGAATCGGCAAGAACAGGGCATCGATCTCACTGGGCAGCATGACGCCGTTGACGAGTGAGCGGTCGGCACCCACGACGACGCCACCCTCGATCGCAACTGGGCCACCCAGGCGTGCCAGGTCGTTTGAACCAGGGGCCGTGGCGCCTCCGGGGCCGGCGACGATGTCGTCGACGACGTCGCCTTCGATGTTGAAGGAGTCCGAACCAAGGCCACCAACCAAGCGAGTGGCGACGCCAGGGGTCGTGCCGAACACGAACAGCTCGTCGTCGCCTTCAAGGCCATCGATTTCGACCAGTTCCGTTGCCCCATACCGAATCGTTTGGCCAGCGCCCGCTACTCCGTCGCCAAGTCCGAGACCGCCAAAGGCCACGATGTCATCGGCGAACTCGGTGCCGAGAACGACCAGCTTGTCAAAGTCGCTATCGCCGCTCACGGTGACAGTGCTGTTCGGGTTGTACAAGACTTCGTCGCCTACGCCGGCACCGCTGCCAATGAACGGTAGGGCGACGCCGCCTGGCGTCAGGACCGTGTCGCCAGCTGCGTTCGTTTGGGCTAGAGCGAAGCCGCGGGTGGTGGTCAGGTCAGCGCCTGCGTCGCCGTTGATGTTGAGCTGTGCCTTGTTCGCGTAGACCACGGTCTCATCGTTGCCAGCACCACCGTTGATGGTCATGATGACGTCGTTGCCGGGGCTCAACCAGCCGCGGGTGGTAGCAATCAGTTCGGGGAACGTGTCGGCGGCGAGCACGTTCGGCGTGGTGCGATTCAGGCCATACAGCTGACCGATCTGGAAGTTGTCTTCGCCCAGGCCGCCGTTGACCGTAAACGGCACCGTGGTGTCGTCACTGAAGAAGCTGTCATCGCCGTTGTCGAGTTCGACGGTGATGCCAACCAGACCGGTGTCGTAGTTGATGCGCTGGACAGCATCGCTGGCGTTGTTCCCTGCGACCCGGTAGTCGTGTTCGTCGCCGTGGAGCACCGCCACGAAGCCAGGATCGTCGGCGGTCTCGGTTGGGTTGGTGCAGTTGCCAGCGGCGTCGAGGGCATTGTTGTCACCGGTGTGGATGCAGGTGATGGCTCGGACCAAGAAGAGATCATCGGCGTCGTCATCGTCGGTCGGGTCGGCGGGGTCATTAGTGGCGTCGTTGCCGTAGATGGTGGCGGTGTCGTCGCCAGCTAGACCGGTGTCGAGCAGGTTGATCACGTAGTTACGTTCGGTGTCCACCGCCGAGCCAGTGGTGAAGATCTGGTAGTCGTCGGCG
>Ga0209828_1001916_pt1 | contig 18070 bp, 16 predicted proteins | sample MaitaG_FD_187429 | JGI IMG/M metagenome (GOLD analysis project Ga0209828, IMG submission 187429) | Marine algal microbial communities from Maine, USA - Maine_Asex2 metaG (SPAdes) (version 2) | ecosystem: Host-associated > Algae > Red algae > Unclassified | place: Maine, USA | collected 2015-01-05 | reverse complement strand
ATGGATCGCATGATGTTGGCTCGGCGCAGACCTGTCGAGTGCCATCAAGAAGCTTGTCGCGAACCGGACTGGCCAGCCACCGGTCGGCGCAAGTCGCTTAGAATTGGGGGGAGGGAGATCAACAAGGAACGATCAAAGAAACACATTCCCGAACTCGAACCCTTCTAAGAGCAGGCACAAAAACATGGAGAACCTTTTTCACCCGTTCTTGACCTGCCTCAGGCGAAACTGTAAAATTGTTGATACAAGGAAATTAAGGAGATCTATGTAACACATCACGATATGTATGATGTTTTTTCTGGCCGCGTCATTTGCGGCCCAAGCGGCGGACCTCGCGCAAATCATGGCCGACCGTTCATTCTGGCCGAAGACGGTCACCGTCACCGAAGATGTTAATGCCGAACTGTACACTGCCAAGGGCAAGCGCATCGGCAAACAACCGCTGTCCACCGGCAAACGCTTCGAACTTCGCGGCGTCTACAAACAAGGTGTTGCGGTGAAGGTCGGCACCATGATCGCCTTTATTCGCCCCGGCGCCACCAATATTGAGCAGGGGATCACCGCGATGCGCGAGTCCAAAGCATTGGCGCGGGGCTTGTATGGTGTCGGAACAGCCGGAACAACCGGACCAGCAGGCGGCGCAGCGGTCGCAGCCAAACCTCGCTTGTCCAAGGGCATGGCGGATTTGATCCCGAAGGAACTGATCGACGCAAGTGGCGGGAAACGCAGTCATGACGAACTTGCAGGCAAGTATGTCGGCATCTACTTTTCCGCGCACTGGTGCGGACCCTGCCGCAGCTTCACGCCGAGCCTGGTAAAGTTCCGCGATGCCAACACGAAAGAGTTCGAAGTGGTTTTTGTCAGTTCGGATCGAACCCTGAACGACCAGAAATCTTATATGGCTGATTCGGGCATGAAGTGGCTTGCCACCGCTCACGGCTCCAGCGAAGCGTCGGATCTCAAAGGCAACTTTACCGTTCGGGGCATTCCGAAATTGGTCATTCTCAACCCCGAGGGAAAAGTGATCAGCGAGAACGGCCGCGGCGAAGTTAGCTCCATGGGCGACAAAGCCCTCGAGCAATGGAAAACCCTCTAACAAATTTAAATCTCGAATTTAAAATTTCAAAGTTTGTAGGGCGAGGGGCCTCCCGAGCCGATTGCGATGAAGGACGCCCGAAATTGTGGCGGACCTTGTTCGGGGTTAGACCGTTCGCTTTGGGATCACAGTACTTTCAGATCTCAAAATCTGGCCGGCGAGGCCTCCATTCAGATGGAGTCATCCCGAAACCCAAACCCGCATCCCGAAACCCGCTACTCCACGAACTGCAGATCCACCACCAGCATTCGATGGTCGGACAAGTTGGTGTCGATCTGCTGGACTTGCACCACCTCGAACGCGCCGCGTTCCAGCCACACATGGTCGATCTGCAGCACCGGAACGGGTTCGGGCCAGGTCGCCGAGTAGCCCTCACCAGCCCGTTCGAAGGCGTGAAAAAAAACTTCGCGCATCGACTCGAACCAGACGGAATCGGCCGGCGTGTTGAAGTCACCGAGCACAATCGTCGGGATCTCGTCTTGCCGGCCCATGCGCGCCGCATGCTCCGCCGCGACACTGCGCTTATTTTTTGCGCGACTGTACACATCGACCCCTAAAACCCGCAGCGGACGACCCTCAAAGCGGGTGGAAAACCCGAGAAAACGGTTCAGATGGTCATAATTCCACCAGCCGCGCCCTTTCCAACTGTCGGGGTCCGGTGTCATCTCGTCCCTGCTGAGCACCATCATGTGTCCGCCCGGCGACCAGGTGTGGTGGGTCTTGGCAAAAAACGTCTTGAACGGCGGCCCGGTCCGATAGCCAGACTCCACCACTAGCGCGAGATCGGGTTCGACATCGCGCAGCGCTCTCAACAACTCGGCCGAGAGCAGTTTGCCTTCCGCGTTCCAAACGACCACGCGCAAAACCGGGCTTTCGGCGGAAACCGGTACGGTGGGATTGCCGCGCTCAAAGGAACTGAGCGACCACATCAGACCGGCGGCCAGTCCGAGTCCGGCAAATCCACAAGTCCAGATCAGGCGGCCACGGCCTCGACGAAACCCGAAAATCACGCTGGCCACGAACGCCAGCACAGCAATCACCGGCCACGGCGTCCCGTAGTGAACATAGGAAATCGGCTCGATCCGGTCGCGAACGGACAGCCTCATGAGCAGGCCCATCAGAGCTAAAAAACCCGGCAGCCAGAGCATTCCGCGAACGACGGCAGGACGCAGCCGCGCGATGATTCCCAGGCCGCGTTCGGCGGCGATCCCGAGCCTTGTCCTCGGTCGCTGGCGGCGCCGGGAGTGTCGATACGTCATTGCTGGGATCCCTTGAACGATCTTGCCCGAACGTGCGATCTTAAAGCCTTGACGAGGCGTACTTCCGTGCCACTGTCCGCGAGTTATTAACAAAAAGAAAACAAGATTCTACCTCTTCCACCCTCAGGGCAAAACCCATGTTTGACTGGCTAATTGGCCTATTTTCCAACGATATCGGCATCGATCTCGGCACCGCGAACACCTTGGTGTACGTGCGCGACCGTGGTATCGTGCTGCGCGAACCGTCGGTTGTGGCCATCCAAAAAGGTACAAATAGGGTTCTTGCCGTGGGCGAAGAAGCCAAACGCATGCTGGGACGCACCCCCGGCAGCATCGTTGCGATCCGTCCGTTGAAAGCGGGCGTCATCGCAGATTTTGAAATTACAGAGGCCATGTTGCGCTATTTTATTCGGAAGGTGCACAACCGGCGCAAAATGGTCAGACCCCAAGTGATAATCGCGGTTCCGAGCGGCATCACTGAAGTGGAGAAAAGAGCAGTTAAAGACTCAGCCGAACGTGCGGGAGCACGTCGGGTTCATCTCATTGAAGAACCGATGGCAGCCGCCATCGGTGTAGGATTGCCGGTCGAAGAACCGGCAGGCAACATGATCGTCGACATCGGAGGCGGCACCACCGAGGTGGCGCTGATCTCCCTGGCCGGCATCGTGTTCGCACAAAGTGTACGGGTGGGCGGCGATCAAATGGACGAGGCAATCGTCCAGCACATGAAACGCGTTTACAACCTGATGGTGGGCGAGCGCACCGCCGAGGAGATCAAAGTCTCCATCGGCTCCGCCTTCCCCCTCGAAGAGGAAACCACCATGGAGGTCAAGGGACGCGATCTCGTCAACGGCCTGCCGAAAACCCTGACAGTCACCTCGGAGGAAATCCGCGAGGCTCTCATGGAACCCGTGCAATCGATCGTCGAATCGGTCCGCGTCACCCTCGAAAGTTGCCCGCCCGAACTCGCAGCCGACCTCGTCGACCGCGGGCTCATCCTGGCGGGCGGCGGCGGGTTGCTGCGTGGACTCGACACCCTCATCGCCGAACAAACCGGCCTCCCCGTGCACGTCGCCGACGACGCGCTCTCGGCGGTCGCCGAGGGCACCGGGGTGGTCTTGCACTCACTCAAATCGATCAATAAAATCGGCAGCTCCGCCGACTTCGAAAAGATGTACTAACCCGCTGGGTCCATCCGGCCCTGCCCTGACGCCACCCGGCGGCACGACAGGATCCTGCTCGATGGACGAACATGCTACGCAACAGACGAACATGGGCCTTGCTGGGACTCATCGCGACCTTCGTGGTCGTGATGTTCCTCCCGGTATCGTTTTCCCGAACGCTCCGGAGGAACACCACCGAAGCGCTCGCCCCCGTGCATAAACTGTTCGGCTCCATCTCGGAAAAATTCACCAGCGCCGGCCACGCCGTCATCGACCGCAACGCCATCCTCGAGGAAAACGCCGCGCTCAAACTCGAGAACGCCGAACTCGAACGCCGCGTCAAAGATCTCGAGGCCATCGAGAAGGAAAATCTCCACCTCGCGCAACAACTCAAGTTCGTGCAACGCCAACCGCGACGCCTGCGCCCCGCCAAAGTGATCGCCCGCGACATCGGCGGCTGGTGGCGCGTGGTCACCATCGACCGCGGCCACACCGATGATGTGCAAGTCGACCAAGCGGTGGTGACCGCCCGCGGACTGGTCGGCAAAATTATCGAAACCAGCGACCATACCGCCAAGGTCCTGCTGATCTCCGACCCCTCCTGCAAGGCCTCGGTTCGGCTCGCCTCCGAGGATGCGCCCGGGGTGCTGTCCGGCGGTGGCGTCTGGCTGCGCGGCAAAGTCCGCTGCCATCTGACCCTGATCGATGAGGACGTCGAAATCGAACGCGACGACATGCTGATCACCACCGGCATGGGCGGCGTGTTCCCCGCCGGCATCGATGTCGGTTTCGTCGACGCCGTCGAACTCGATAAATCCTCCGGCCTGTTTCAGCGCGCCACCGTCATCCCCGCGGTCGACCTGCAATCGCTCAGCACCGTGTTTGTCATCACCAGCCAGAGCAGGGCCTCCGGAGGCACGCCATGACCCCGATGTTGATCGGATTCCTAGTGGTGGTCGGTGCCGTCCTGCAAGGGCTGATCCCGAGCGTCCCCTTTCTCGGCGAAGCCAAAGCCCCGGTGCTGCTCGGCATCGTGCTGTACTTTGCCTTGATGCGCAATCCGGCGCCCGCCTTCAGCACCGCCGTCGTCGCCGGGCTGTTTCTCGACTTGCTTGGCCAAGGGCGGATCGGGTTCTCGATCCTCTGTTTCCTGATCATCGCCTGGGTGGTCAACGAATCGCGCGAACATTTGTTTGGCCGCCGCTGGTCGACCCACATGATGCTCGGGGTGTTCGGCTCCGCCTTCATGGTGTTCTCACTCTACCTGCTCAACGTCATCGACGGGACCCTGATCCTGCCCTTCACCGGCATGCTTGCCAAAGCTTACGGGACCATGCTGCTCGCACTGATCACCGTCCCCATCGTGTTCAAGATCATCGACTGGATGCATCGCGGACTCGGGATCCGGGTGAAAGTGAGGGAAATGTGAACGCGTCGGTTATCAGTTTGTGGCTGGAAGGTGGAAGATCGAATATCGAAGATGGCGCGTCCAGCATGCCGTGTGGTAAAGGCCCTTCGTTCGGCCAACGCTTCTTGGCGCGCATCGCGGAATGGAAATTCGGCCTGCGGCTGGAAGATGGCAGGTCGAAGGTCGAAAGTAGCGGGGCGTGTAGAGCCTCGTGCGGCGGATGCCCTTCGTTCGGTCAACGCGGATTGGCGCGCATCGCGGATTGGAAATCCACGCCACCGACACGGGTTAAAAAACCATGCTACAACAGGCCGCAAGCGGCCACCCCCGCCATCTTCCATCTTCCATCTTCTATCTTCAGGCCGCAGGCCACAACGCCGGAGGCGCCCTATGGCCTTTAGCGAACCCGTCCATGACTGGCGCACCCGCATCGTCGGCTTCCTCATCATGATGTCGCTTTGCTACCTCATCGTTTCGATGTGGAAACTGCAGATCCGCCAGCACCAACTCTACGACGCGAAGGGGCGCAAACACAGCATGCGTGTGGTCAGCCAGCCCGGTCTGCGCGGACGGATCATCGACACCAACGGCCAGGTGCTGGCCGAAAACCGCGCCAGCCACTGCATCGCAATCTACATGTCCGAACTCCGTCAGGACAAAAAACGGCCGCGCAATGTCATCGACGCGGTCGAGGACGTGCTCGACGAAATCGCCGAAACACTCGGCCTCGAACGCACCATGACGCGCAAGAAAATCGAGCGCCACTTCAACGAGGAACGCTTCCGCCCGCTGCTCGCCTGGAAGGACCTCGATCAACGCACCCTCGCCCGCTACGCCGAAAAAATGGGGGCCATCCCCGGTGTCGACATCTACACCCAAGCCCGCCGTGTGTACCCGCAAGGCGAACTCGCCTGCCACGTTCTCGGCTACGTCGGACGCGGAAAAACCAAACCCGAGACCCTCGAACCTGGTCAGGAAAAATGGCTTTGGGCCGACGAGATGAAAGGCCGCGAAGGCCTCGAACGTGTGTACAACAAATCGCTGCGCGGCGAGCCGCAAGAGGAACTCCTGCAAGTCGATGTCGGCGGCTACCACTTCGATACCATCGACGAACCCGAGGCGGTGAACTCCGGTGCCGACGTCGTGCTCACCTTAAACTCAGTGATGCAACGCCACGCCGAAACCATCCTCGGCGAGGACGTCGGCGCCATCTGCATCGTCTCGCCGAAAAACGGCGACGTGCTCGCGCTCGCCAGCTACCCGCGCTACGATCTGCGCCGCTGCGTGCCCTACTTTCCGACCGAGTATTACAACCAGCTCAATAACGACAAACGCCGACCGTTCGGCAACAAAGCCATCGCCGAACATTACGCACCCGGCAGTACCTTCAAACCGCTGGTCGCGCTCGCCGCCATAAAATCCCGGCAGTTCAACCCCAACAGCACTCACCACTGCGACCGTGTGTTCCACTACGGTGGCCACCCCTTTGGCTGCACCGGACGGCACGGCAACATCGACATGCGCAAGGCACTCGAGACCTCGTGCAACATCTATTTTTACAAGACCGCGCTCGCGATCAAATACGACCGGGTGCGCAACATGGGCCGCGAGTTCGGACTCGGCAAGAAGACCGGCATCGGCGGTCTGCCCGAAGCCCCGGGGCTGATGCCCTCGCAGTCGGAAATCCGCCAGCGCCAAGGCTATTTCGCGCCCGGCTCCGCGATCCAAGCCGGCATCGGCCAAGGCGAAATCGCGGCGACACCGCTACAGATGACCATGGCCACCGCCGCCTTGGCCAACGGCGGCAAACTGTTCAAACCGCGTCTGGTTTCAGAGTTGCGCCGCCCCGGCGAAATTCCCGAACTCGTCCCCGTCGAACCACCCGAACGGCTCGACCTGCCCGGCCTCGACGCGGTCCGCCAAGGCATGCGTTCGGTGGTCTACGGCGACCGCGGCACCGCGCGCCGCGCGCGCGTCGACGGGATGGTCTACGCGGGTAAAACCGGCACCGCGCAATTCGGCCGCGCCGGAATCTACCGCGGCTGGATGATCGCCTTCGCGCCCTACAACAACCCGCGGGTCGCGGTCACCGTGCTGGTCGAAGAGACCCCGGACGGGTCCAAAGCGGCAGCGGACAAAATGAAAGTCCTGCTCGAGTCCATCCAACCCTGGCTCACCGCCGAACGCAGGGGGCGCCCGTGATCTTCAATTTCGACGCGATCAAGCAGGCCTTGTTCCGGCTGGACTGGCTGATGATGATTTCCACCTTTCTGCTCTGCATTCTCGGGGTGGCCTTCATCTACAGCGCCAAATACCAAGGTGCCGCTCTTGATGCGGGCAACATGCACCTGAAGCAAATCTTGTGGATCGGGGTCGGCACCGTCGCCTTTTTCACCGCTGCGGTGATCGACTACCGCACGATTTCAAAGTACGCCTACGGCTTCTTGGCCGTTTCCCTCGTGCTGCTTTGCCTGGTGTTTCTGTTCCCGCCGATCAACAGCGCGCAACGCTGGATCCCCTTGGTCGTGCTCGACTTGCAACCCTCGGAAGTCGCCAAGCTGTCCTGTCTGCTCGCCCTCGCGACCTACTTCAGCCCGCCGGTGTTCAATGTAAACCGGCGCAGCGTGTTTTTGGTCACCGCCCTGATCGCCGGGGTGCCCTTCTTGCTGGTGTTCATGCAACCGGACCTCGGCACCGCCGTGATTTTCGTGATGCTCGCAGCCGTCATGCTGTTCGCCCGGGGCCTGTATTGGCGCACCATCATCATCTGCGCCATCTTGGGCGTTTTGATTCTGGTATTCGCGTTCTTCTTCTTGCTGGAGGACTATCAGCGACAGCGGATTCTCACCTTCCTCGTGCCGGGCAGCGACCCCACCGGCGCGGGCTGGAACGCGGCCCAGTCGAAAATCGCCGTCGCCAGCGGCGGCCCGACCGGCAAAGGATTCCTGCAAGGAACACAGAACACGCTCGGCTTTTTGCCGCGCACCGTCGCCCCCACCGATTTCATTTTCTCGGTGATCGGGGAGGAGGCCGGCTTCGTCGGCTCCGCCACGGTCATCGGACTATTCGCCCTTTTATTTTTTAGTATTTACCGCGCGGCCATTCTGGCCCGCGACATGCTTGGACGCCTCATCGCCGTCGGAGTTCTTGGCATTCTATCGCTTCACGTGTTCGTGAACATCGGAATGACCGTGGGCGCTGTGCCCATCACAGGACTCCCCCTGCCTCTGGTAAGTTACGGAGGCTCGTTCATGGTCAGCACCATGGTCGCCCTGGGACTCGTTCAAAGCGTGAGCATCCGCCGAGAGCGGAGATAGGAGCACCCCCCATGCGCAAGATTGTAGAAAAAATCACCAAGAAGAAAAACCGCGAGAAGCGGGAAATCATCATCAACGCCGAAAAACTCGAGACCCGGGTCGCCTTGTTGCTCAACGGGCGGCTCGACGATTTCTTCGTCGAACACCCCACCGAAGACCGACTGGTCGGCAGCATTTTCAAAGGCCGGATCCAGAACCTTGAAGACGGCCTGCAAGCCGCGTTCATCGACATCGGCATGGCGAAGAACGCCTTCATCCACTACTGGGACATGATCCCGGAAGACATGGTCCGCCTCGAAATGGAAGAAGGCCTCAGCCGCTCGACCAAGAAGAAGAAACGCAAGAAATACGAGTCCGGCGAAATGGCCAAGAAGTTCAGGGTCGGTTCGGAAATCCTCGTGCAGGTCACCAAGGATGCCATCGGCACCAAAGGCCCACGGGTTTCCGCCAACCTCAGTATTCCCGGACGCTACCTCGTGATGATGCCGCAAAGCAAACTCAAGGGCGTCTCGCGCAAGATCGAGGACAACAAGGAACGCGACCGCCTCAAGTCGATCCTCGCCCGCCTCCCGGTCCCTGAAAATATCGGCTTCATCATACGCACCGCCGGCAGCGGCGCACGCAAAACCGCCTTCGCCCGCGACCTGCGCGTGCTGATCGAAACCTGGAAAGACATCGATGAGGGCATCAAGAAAGCCCCCGCCCCGGCCCGCCTCTACCACGAACCCGACCTGATCGAACGCGTCGTGCGCGACTCGCTCACCGACGAGATCGACCGCATCCTGATCGACTCGCGCGAGGAATACGACCGCGTCCGTGAGTTCGTCTCGCGCATCTCGCGCTGGAGCAAACGCCACATCAAACGCTACGAGGGCGACGCGCCGATTTTCGAATATCTGGACATCGAACGCCAGATCAACAACGCCTTCCGCCGCCAAGTCTGGCTGCCCGGCGGCGGCTATCTGGTGTTCGACGAGACCGAAGCGCTGGTCGCCATCGACATCAACACCGGGCGCCACAAAGGCGGCAACTCCCAGGAGGAATCGATCACCCAGGTGAATCTCGAGTCCGCCGAAGAGATCGCCCGCCAACTGCGCCTGCGCAACGTCGGCGGCCTCGTCGTCATCGACTTCATCGATATGAAGCAGCGCAAAAACCGCAAGGCGGTCTATAACTGCCTGCGCGAAGCGATGAAGACCGACACCGCCCGCACCAATATTCTGCCGATCTCCGACCTCGGCCTGCTCGAGATGACCCGGCAACGCCAAGAGGAGAGCATCCGCTCCGGCAGCTTTAGCGATTGCCCGTATTGCAAAGGCCGTGGCGTGGTCAGATCCCTGCTTAGCACCAGCGTCGACCTGCAACGCCATATCGTCGAGGTGGTTCGCAAACACGCCAAAGAAGAAGGCGGCATGGATCTCGCGATCACCGTCCACCCGCAAGTGCTCGATCGCCTGCGCCGCGAGGACGAACACATCTTGGTCGAACTCGAAACCAAATACGGCGCGCACATGACCTTCATCGCGCAGCCGAAACTGCACGCCAACGAGTTCCGCATCTCCGACCCCGACCACAAAGAAATCATTTATTACAACAACGTCGACAAGAGTCCTCGGATCCTTCTGTAGCGCGGTAGCGCGGCAGGTCGTGCCGAAGGCACACATGTAGCACGGAGTTGCACTCCGTGTCCGTGGCGCGGATTTGCAATCCGCGAAGGGTCAGAAAAAGCCTTAGCAGGATATAAAAACAACGACAGCCCAGCTTGCCGCGGCCCCGATAAAGCGAGCCAAGAGAAGCGAGCCCCGGCGGGACGGTCAGCAACATCCGACCGCCCCGTCGAAGGGCAAAGCAAAGCACTAGCTGTCCAGGGCAGCTTGGTCCTTGGCCGCCTTTTCTTTCGCGGCCCACATCACGTCTTCCAACTCGAGACCGGTATCGCGTTTGAGTCCGCCCATGACTTTGTAGAACACGAACATCAGGATCGCCATCGAGGGGATCATGATGATGAAATAACTATAAAGGGTCATGGTGCCCACTTGGTCGTTGAACGCCTCGAGGTTCACTGCGGGGTCGGTTTTGACGATCATCTTCGCGAGCACGAAATTGAGCACGGCGCTGAGCATGAACGACCCGCCCAGCCAGGCTGTGCAATTGCGCAGAAGTTTGTAGAACGACTCGCGGGTGTTGCGCGCGCTGAGCGAGGCCTCGATCTGGTCGACATCCATGATGGTCCGGTTGAGCATGAACAGGCGGATCAGCGGCTTGGCCGTGAACATGCTGGCGAAGGTCGCCACCCCGATGGCGAATGGGATCGCCGCCTCCTTGATCCAAAACCAGTGCGGCGGCAACTTGAGGATGCCGATCCCGCCGGTAAGCAAGACACTGACAAAACCCAGCACCGAGATCCAGTTGAGCTTTTTTCGCCGGATGAAATCCCAGACGAAATAGCCGACCGGAAAGGCCAGCGCGATCAACAGCACCGTAGTGTCTGGTAGTTCGAACACCTTGCCGGCTTTTTTCAGGATGATCACCGGCAGAAAGATGTTGCAGCCGAGACTGAGCCACATGTTCTCGCGGTCGGGCGGCGGACCCGATGCCCCCACCACCGCGGCCCCACCAGCGACGGCATCAGGCGATGCGGGATTGGGCGTGAACGGAAGGTCGGGATTTTCAGGTTCGCTCATGGGGCGCGTTCAAGACCAGCGGGTCGGAGAACACACGCAAAAAACGCGATCTGCGGTCGGAAGATCGCCACGTATCTTCTCTCTTCTCTCTTCCATCTTTCATCTTCCAGCCGTAGGCCAACCCCATGCAACCACCGCAATGGATCATCGAAAAAAAACGTGACGGCCAAGCTCTCAGTGAAGAGGACATCCGGCAATTTATTCTCGGCTATGCCGCCGAAGACATTCCCGACTACCAGATGGCGGCGCTGGCCATGGCGATCTACCTGAACGGCATGTCGTTCGAGGAGACCCGCCACCTCGTCCAGGCGATGATGGACTCCGGCGAAGTACTCGACACCTCCACCCTCGAACGACCGGTCGCCGATAAACATTCCACCGGCGGCATCGGCGACAAAGTCTCGCTGCCGCTCGCGCCCTGGGTCGCCGCCTGCGGACTCGACGTGCCGATGATCTCCGGACGCGGCCTTGGCATCACCGGCGGTACCCTCGACAAACTCGAAGCCATCCCCGGCTACCGAACCGATCTCAGCGAAGCGGAGATGATCCGCGTCATCCGCGACTGCGGTTGCTGCATCATCGGCCAAACCAAATCGCTCGCGCCCGCCGACAAAAAACTCTACGCCCTGCGCGACGTCACCGCCACCGTGCCGAGCATCCCGCTGATCACCGGCAGCATCATGTGCAAGAAACTCGCCGAGAGTCTGGACGCGCTGGTGCTCGATGTGAAGTTCGGCAAAGGCGCGTTCATGAAAGAAGAAGCGCAGGCCCGCGAACTCGCGTCCACCATGGTCAAGGTCGGCAACCTCATGGGCGTTTCCGTGTCCGCGCTGCTCACCGACATGAACGAACCGCTCGGCCACGCCGCCGGCAACGCCGTTGAAGTTGCCGAGTCGGTCGAATGCCTGCACGGACGCGGCCCGGCCGACCTGATGGAAGTGACCCAGGCCCTCGCGGCGGAAATGCTCGTGCTCGCCAAGGTGCAACCAGATCTCGACGCGGCCAACGCCGCGCTCGACCAGGCCCTCGCCTCCGGTGCCGCACTCGAACGCTACAACCGGATGGTCGAACTCCAAGGCGGCAACCCGGATCCCGCCGCGCTGCCAAAAGCCCGCATGCAGGCGCCGCTGGCCGCGCCCAAGGCCGGGTTCGTGACGGCGGTCGACGCCAACGCCATCGGCCGCGGCGTGCTCCTGCTCGGCGCCGGACGACAGCAGTCCGCAGCCCCGGTCAACCACGCCGTCGGCATCACCGAACTGGTCAAAACCGGAGACGCGATCAAGGAGGGCGATCCGCTTCTGACGATTCACGCCGACGACGCTGACACCCTCGCCGCCGCCCTGCCCTATCTCGAACGCGCTTTCGCCATCGGCGAAACTGCACCTCTGCCTCGTTCGCGGGTGATCGAACGCATCACCGGATAGTGATTGATGGCCGTCCTTATTTGCTGAATTCGCGGCTTTTTTCTGTCGTTTTTCCTTGGAAAAGTTAATACGCACGCAATTTGCATTGAAATTCTATAAGCAAAAGAGCAGAAAATGGGTACGCTCTTTGCAGCCTATAGAATTATGAGATACGTTACGATTATTGCACTTGCCTCCCTAATGACGTGTTTAGGACAAGACCTTCCTGTGAATAACTCGATTGTCGAACAGCCTGAAGAGGAGGTCGACAACCGCAACCCCAGTTTGGCTTTGGCCAACATGATTCCCGGCAAGGTCATCCACACGGATCCCGTTCCCCAACCCGAGGAGGAAGAGGAACTGGTCGACAATCGTGATCCGACGCTTCCGCTCGCCAACATGCTCCGGGTGAATTCCCCCGAACTCTCCAACAATCAGAATCGCCCGACCACCGACGTCGATACTCCTGCCGAATTCAAATCCTCCGTCGCCTCCAAAAGCAATATCGAGGACCTGCCTGATGCCACGCTTTGGCCCGTAGATCAGGAACCAGTCTTTGATGCGAATGGTACCATTCTCAATGAACCGACGAGCTATGCCGATCCAGCGATCTCCACGGCGCCCGTGTTCAATCCGCAACCGGTATTAACCACCCCGACGGCCTTCACCTCCCCGACGGCCTTCACCTCCCCGGCGGCCTTCACCTCCCCGGCGGCCTTCACCTCCCAGCAGTCCTTCACCTCCCAGCCGGCCTTTACCTCCCAGCGGGCCTCCGCTTCTGAGCCGACATTCGCCACGCCCCCGGCATTCACCTCGCAGCCGCTAGCCGCCCCTCCGGTCTATCAAAACACCATGAGTACGTCTGCAGGCGCCGCCGCCAACACTTTGTCCACGCCGGTAAAAAAGAAGTTGGGTGCAAAAAGGATTCCCGCGCCAAAATTCACCCGCGCCTATTCCCTGCGGCTGAACTCACCGGCGGTTTCGCGACGCGTAACCAGTTCGCCGACCAAACGCACCGGCACACTGGACGAACTATTCTCCTCTACCCCATGAGCAGCTTGTTCATCGAGGCGAGATCGCGGCGGATGTTGTCGATCGACTCTTGAAGAAGTTTGGGATCGCGGTGGCTCACATATTCCATGTGCAGTGAAACGGGAACTCGGACCTTTTTCTTGCGCAACATCGTGATGAAGCGCGGGTAATCCACCATGCCCGAACCCAGCGGGACGTTCTTCACCTTGCGGCCTTCCCAGTTGAAATCTTTAAAATAGAGCGCGCCGATGTGCGGGCGGATCAACTGAAACTCGGTTGGCCACGAGGTGCCGCCTTCGACCACCGCGTGGCGGATATCGAACGCAACCCCGGCCTCCGCCACCGGCATGTCTTCCACCAGCCGGTGCAGATCCCAAATGCCGGCGCCAAAGTAGCCAGCGCCCGCGTGGTTTTGATACAGCGGCTGGATGCCGAGCGGTTTACAGAACGCGACCAAGCCCTGCCACTGCGTTCGAAAGCTTTCCAACTGACCCGGAATTGGCTGGTCGGCTTTGTACTTAAAATAGCGCGTGCGAAAACGTTTCACCCCGAGCTTGGCCGCCGTCTCGAGCACCTTGCGGTTAATTGCCTCGTCAGCATTGTTGATGTCCGAGGTAAGAATGGTCATGCTCAGCTTGTGCTTCTTCAGCGCTTCCATCTGACGCGGCAGATCCTCCGTCACGCGTTCGGGAAGGACGTGGCCACCGCGACGAACGGTTCCCTCGATGCCGTCAAAACCCATCGCCGCCACCAGCTCAGCTTGCGCTTCATAGTCGAGATGCTGCAACGGTTTGTTGAACACGCAACGTTCGCTGGCGATGTCCTCAAGCTCTTTGGCCAAGGCCATCAGCGGCGCAAAACCCGCGACCAAAGATCCGAGCGCGCCAGTGCGCAAAATTGAACGCCGGGAAGGCTGGGCGTAAGACGTGGACCACTTCATGGAACTGGCCGTAGGTATTTCGGAATGTCGATGCCCTCTTTGGTCAAGGTCTCGATACTCTCGGCGGTCAGGGGAATCGGCAGGGGAGCCTGTCCCCGGCGCAGACGATCCATCACGCGGGGCTGGAGTCGTTCGATCATGTCCGGGGGAAAGTCGTGCAGCACGCGCGGCGGGGCTTGGACTCGTCGGGGCTGGGGCGCGGGGGGAAGGGCTCGCGGCTGAAATGGATCGGCTCGCGGAACGGGAACAGCCCGCGGAACTTGAACGGCTCGGTTGAACGCGTTCGGCTGGGCGAACAGATTGCTGGGGACCTGGGTCACGCCGGGAACGGTCTTTGGCGGATTTTTTCGTTCGACGAACACAAGGCGGCGGAGTTCTTCCAAGACCTCGCCGTCAGCAGCCGCCGCGTCCGCCCCATCTTGTTCGCCAAAGCAGAACAGCGGCAGGCTCGCTGCGAGTACTACGATCATCCAAATTCTCATGAGCCCACCATACCACGGATCTCGAACTTGGCAGGGGCCAAAGCAGAAAAAGTACGCAACGCGCCCCCCTATCCACGCGGCTTCAACTGCGAACGCAAGGTGTTCAAGGCGTGATGCAAGCGCGATTTGACCGTACCGGGGGCGATGTCGAGGCGCGTAGCGATTTCGTCGATTTGCAGACCCTCGCCAAAGCGCAAAACGACCACTTCGCGGTGCTTTTCCGAGAGTCCGTGGACCATATCCAGCAAGGCGCGATGCTCCGCCACCTCATCGCGCTGGGCCGGCGCTTCCGGGTCGAACACCAGTGTGTCGTTCGGTTTGCGTTTGCGGATCAAGTCAATGCTGCGGTGTTTGACCACGGTATATAGAAAAGTGGTGAGCTTTGCGCGCTTCTGGTAGCGGTCGATTTTGGCAAAAAACTGCCGGAACACATCTTGGGCCACCTCTTGCGCGTCCTGTGGATTGCCGACGAAACCATAAGCGGTGCGGTAGGCCCATTCCCGATGGCGCAGATATAAGACCTCCACCGCGTCCGAGTCGCCTTCACGGATGCGGTCAACCAGTTCGGCGTCGGTCGCCTCTGTCGCGCCGGCAGGATCACTCACAGGGGCGTTGTAGCGGATTTGCGCCGTGGATTCGACCGAAACCATCATGCAAATCCATCCCGGCTGGGACGGTCGGCGGACGCCCGGGCGCAGGGTTGAGGATGTTTTCGACAATGCATCAGGTGAATTCCAAGGCTTCCTAACACGGACACACGAGCGGCGGACTTCTTAGAAAAAATCGGCACACTTTTGCCCCCCGAACCCCGCCCATGCAGTCAACCAAATTTGCAGACAGTCTGCAAATTTATCGGACGAAAAATGCAGACTGTCTGCGTATTTGGTTGACTCCGGCACTACAAGAAGTCCGAACGTTTCCCATAGCTTGGCAGCGCAAAACGAGGCATGATCGGAGCATGCTCGCCTCTTTATATCCGGCCTCGATGGTGTGGATGGTTGCCATGACCATCCTCTGGTTCTGGTTCGACGAACGCAAGCGCCGTAGCGGCGCGACGCGGATCGCCGCCCTGCTTGGGGCTGGCTTGCTGCTCTATGTGCCGGCGCTGATCGCCTGCGAAGGCGGCCTGATGTACAAACTGGCATGGATTCTGCCGCGCGACGTGCTCACCGTCTTGATCACGGTCATCGTCTCCGGCTACATCAAACGCAACCGCACCTTCCTCGCCACTCTCGCCGGCTTTCTGCTGTTCGCCTCGGTCTTTTATTGGGGCATGCTCGAACGCGGCGTAAACTTTGCCCGCGGCCTCGACCCCAACGCCGAACTGCTGATCGACGTCGCCAATCCGGCAACCGACATCGCCGACCTGCAGGCGGCTTTTCCCGACCTCACCTTCACCCCGCTGCTCGACGCCATTGCCCGCCCCGACGACACCGAACTCGACGACTACATGACCGTCGACATCCCGCGTTCGCGCCTGCACGGACTGAATCGCTTTTTCGATCGACTCGACGCGTCCCCGCTGGTGGATCAAGTCGAGTTCAACGAACAGGTTCGGCTTCATCAACAAAAGCAGCCGACGAAGCCGCCTCAGCCACCTCAGCCACCCCCAAAAACTGGCCCGTTCGGCTTCAACGATCCCCGCGCGACAGATCAATGGGCCCTCGGCGCGCTGAACCTCAAAGGCTACCCCGAATGGGTTCGTAAACAAACGCCGAAAAAACAGATACTGCTGGTGATGATCGATACCGGCGTGAACGCCAACCACGAAGATCTCGCCGCCCACTACCACAGCATCGACCCCGACTCGGACACGGACGCGCGCGGCCACGGAACGCACTGCGCCGGCATCGCCGCCGCCGTGTCCAACAACGGCAAAGGCATCGCCTCGCTGTCGGGCGGAACCAGTTGGCTACGCGTCGCGAGCGTGCGCGTGTTCGAAGACAGCGGAACCACCAGCCAGGCACGGGTGCTCGCCGGCATGGTCAAAGCGGCCGACGCTGGCGCCGACGTCATTTCGATGTCGCTCGGCGGCCCGTCCGAAGAAGGACGTGACCTCGCTTATCAACGTGCCGTCGACTACATCGTCGACAACGGCGCCATCGTCGTCGTATCCGCCGGCAACCGCCGCCAAAGCGCCCGCTTCTCCTCCCCCGCCAACTGCGAACGCGTGATCGCCGTCAGCGCGATCGCCGCCGACGGCCACCGCGCCCCGTTCTCCAATACCGTCGACGAACTCAAGCTTGGCATCACCGCCCCCGGCGCCTCGGTGCTGTCCACGTTCGGAGCCGGCTACCGCGAACTCAGCGGCACCAGCATGTCCGCCCCCTACGTGTCCGGACTGGTCGCGATGATGAAAGCCCTCCAACCCGAACTCGGACCGGACGAAGCCTGGAAGATCTTGCATCGAACCGGTTCGGAGACGCCCGAGGGCAACGAAACCGGACGTTTGATCCAGCCGCTCAAAGCTCTGAAAGCAGCAAAATAGAAAGTCCGAATCAAATGAACCCTTGAGGGCGAGGGGCCTCCAGCACGCACGTCGATTGCCGGAAACTCGGAAAGGTTCTTTTAGAAAAATGCCTCTGTGTGTTTCCGCACAACGACTACGTACCCGATATCGTGTTCTTCACGCTGGAGAAGACGGCTGGACTTGACGCGGACACGTTGAAATTTCCGGTTCCCGACTTGGCGGTGGAAGTGCTGTCGGAATCGACCGAAAAAAACGACCGCGGAGTGAGGTTCGAAGACTTTGCCGCGCACGGCGTCGGCGGATATTGGATCATCGACGCCGATGCCGAAACCATCGAACAATACCTGTTAAACGACCACACCTTCGAACTCCGCATGAAAGCCGGGTCCGGAGAATTGGTCAGCGAGATTGTTGAAGGATTTGAAATTCTTGTGAAAGCCATCTTCGAAGAACAGGCCAATCTCGCGGCACTGCGCGAGTGGTTGTAGCCTCGGACTTCAGATCCTTTTCCTTATGGCAGGACCTTGCCATAGAGTGGCAGAAGGTTGCCATACCATGGCAGGACCTTGCCATACTATGGCAAATGTTTGCCATATGGCGGATCGGTTGCAGCTCATCTGTCGTGCGTGGGTACCCGGCGTTTTTGTCGCTGGACGTTGTGGAAAATGGTCCACTCTTGCGAGTGACCCTCTTGCCGAATTCCGCGCCGACGCCAACGCCGCCAAAGCAAAGTACGCCGAGCCGGTGGCGCTCAACGGCCCGGTAACCGGTGTCAGCAAAGGCCCGGCTGATGGCGTTTACATTTTCGAACTCGAG
>Ga0209828_1001914_pt1 | contig 18076 bp, 17 predicted proteins | sample MaitaG_FD_187429 | JGI IMG/M metagenome (GOLD analysis project Ga0209828, IMG submission 187429) | Marine algal microbial communities from Maine, USA - Maine_Asex2 metaG (SPAdes) (version 2) | ecosystem: Host-associated > Algae > Red algae > Unclassified | place: Maine, USA | collected 2015-01-05 | reverse complement strand
CTGACACCAAATCAAATGCATAAACAAAATAAAGTCAAAAGAAAACAATATAAAACCAAAAAAGGCAGTGATATAAAATCACTACCTTTAGATTATTAATTCTGTATCGCTATTTTAGGACGTCACAAAAGGAGTAATAAAAAAATCCCGAAGGTTAGCTTCGGAGTTTTTTTAATTACTTTTTTAGTGTTTCGAATATATTCCGTAAATCTTTTTTGTATGGTAAATGATTTGCACGCCCTTTTTTAAAAATATCATTACTATTACCTTGTCCTTTTCTTAGCGCCTTTTGTTCTTCAGAAGGTAAAGCGTGTATTTCTTGACAAGTAGAAGAACAGCAATTATTCATTTCTTCTTTACAGGCATCACATTGTAAAAATAATAAATGACAGGCATCGTTTGCGCAATTGGTATGCACATCGAAAGGAGCTCCGCATTGGTGACATTTTGCAATAACATCGTCACTTATTTTTTCGGCACGTCTATCATCAAAAACAAAATTTTTACCTATAAATTTATTTTCTATGCCTTCTGCATTTACTTGTCTCGTGTACTCTATAATACCGCCCTCGAGTTGGTACACATTTTTAAAACCTTTATGTTTGTAATAAGCGCTCGCTTTTTCACAACGTATGCCTCCTGTGCAATACATTAATAAATTTTTTTCCTCTTTGTGTTCACGTAAATCTGCTTCAATAATATCTAAACTTTCTCGAAATGTATCCACATCTGGTAATACTGCGCCATCAAAGTGCCCAATTTCACTTTCATAGTGATTTCTCATATCTACACAAACCGTGTTTGGGTTTGAGAGCATGGTATTAAAATCTTTTGCTGAAAGGTGAACGCCTTTATTTGTAACATCGAAAGTTGTATCGTTTAAACCATCTGCAACAATCTTATCTCTCACTTTTACTTTAAGTTTTAGAAAAGACATATTATCGTGTTCTACTGCTATATTTAAACGAATGCCATTGAGAAAGTCTATGCTGTCTAAATGTATTTTAAACTTTTTAAAATGATTTGCTGGTAGGGATAATTGAGCATTTATACCTTCGTGAGCCACGTAAATACGTCCTAAAACATCTAAACTGTCCCATTTAATAAATAAATTATCTCGTAATTGTTGTGGATTGCCAATTTGAGCGTAAGCGTAAAACGATAATGTTAAACGGTCTTTTCCGGCTTTTTCTATGAGCTCTGCTCTTTCTTTGGCGCTTAATTTATTGTACAGTTGCATGCTATACTAAGTTTTTAAGGTTAAAGAATGTTGTATTGAACTTCGAATAATTTCGAAGAATATAATTTAAAGAAACAAAAATAAAGTTTTATATTAATAAAGCAAGACTTTAAATAAGTTCTGTTGTTAACTAAAATGATTGTTTTGTTAGATTCCAATATGCATTTAGTATACTATTTAACTTATATGCTTTGTATAAAAAACAAAAAAAGTCCTTTGCGCTCTGCAAAGGACTTTTAATAGACTAACTCGTTATTAATTTTTTTATTTCTAAAAAAACAAACGAGTTAACCTCCATCGGCTTTACAGCTACTATTAATTATAATAGAAACTGAAACACCTAATGTTTTTAATGTTAAAACTTTTTTTAAATATTTCATGTTATTCCACTTAAAAATTAAACATGATTTCTAAAAAAGTGTTGTTAATTTTTCTTTTTCATAGTTAAATTTTTCCCACCTTTATTAGTAGATACAAAAATGTTTAAAAGGTTGCGTAAGAAATTAAAAAAAATATTAAAAAAGTAGTATTTTAGCACGACTAATAGAAAAAATAGAAAAAATGAGCAGTGAAAAAGACGCTAAACTAAAGGCACTAAAGCTAACTTTAGATAAATTAGATAAAGCTTATGGAAAAGGCACAGTAATGAAAATGAGTGACGCTGCAATTGTAGATGTCGAAGCGATACCTTCTGGTTCTTTAGGTTTGGATATTGCTTTAGGCGTTGGTGGTTATCCAAGAGGTCGTGTAATAGAAATTTACGGTCCAGAATCTTCTGGTAAAACAACATTAACATTACACGCTATTGCCGAAGCGCAAAAGGCAGGTGGCATTGCAGCTTTTATAGATGCGGAACATGCTTTCGATCGTTTTTATGCTGAAAAGTTAGGCGTAGATATCGATAATTTAATTATCTCTCAACCAGATAACGGTGAGCAAGCTTTAGAGATTACAGACAATTTAATTAGATCTGGTGCTATTGATATAGTAGTAATAGATTCTGTAGCTGCTTTAACTCCAAAAAGTGAAATAGAAGGTGAAATGGGAGACAGTAAAATGGGATTACACGCCCGTTTAATGTCTCAGGCTTTAAGAAAATTAACGGCTTCTATTAGTAAAACCAATTGTACAGTAATTTTTATTAACCAATTACGTGAGAAAATTGGTGTTATGTTTGGAAACCCAGAAACTACAACTGGTGGTAATGCACTTAAATTTTATGCTTCTGTACGTTTAGATATTAGACGTTCTACGCAAATTAAGAGTACAGATGGTGCTGTTAAGGGTAATAAAACAAGAGTTAAAGTAGTTAAAAATAAAGTAGCTCCACCTTTTAAATTAGCCGAATTCGATATTATGTATGGAGAAGGTGTTAGTAAAGTAGGTGAAATTTTAGATGTTGCAGTAGAAAAAGAAATTGTTAAAAAAGCAGGTTCTTGGTTTAGTTATAAAGACACAAAACTAGGGCAAGGCCGAGATGCTGTAAAAGCTATAATAAAAGACAATCCTGAGCTTTTTGATGAGCTCGAACAAAAAATTAAACAAGCTATTAAAGACGATTTAGAATCAAAATAATAATTAGTTCTACATCCGCAAGCATTAATAATTGAACAATTATGCTTATTTTTAATGAAATCTAAGCTATGAATATTTTCAGTTTTACAGCAGAATTTGATAGTGAAGAATCCTGCCGTAATCATTTTAAGGCAGAGCGAGATAAAATTGGAGTTTCTTGTAAAAAGTGTTGTCACAAAGAGCATTATTGGATAAAAAGCCAATGGAGTTACGAATGCAAATCCTGTAGGAGTCGTACTTCATTGCGAAGTGGAACGATAATGCAGAGTTCAAAACTATCATTTCTTATTTGGTACAAGACCATATTTTTATTAACAGCTACTAAGAAAGGTTTTTCTTCAAAAGAGATTCAACGCCAACTTGGTTTAAAACGTTATGAACCTGTTTGGGCTATGGTTCATAAATTGCGCAAAGCGATGGGTAATAGAGATAATCGCTATACTTTAGAAGGCATCATAGAAATGGATGAAGATTATTTTACAATAGAAGCATCTGAAAAAGAGCACAATATACAAAAAGCTGGTCGTGGTAGTAAAACCAAATCCAATGTTATGGTTATGGCTAAAAGTACAGTTCTTGAAAATATTGAAACAGAAAAACAAGAAAGACAGTGCCGCTATTTTAAAGCTAAGGTTTTAGAAAATAATCAAGTTGATGGAACAGATAAAACTTTACAGCAAGCTATAGACAGTGAAAAAGCAATTGTATTTACCAATAAAAGTACTTCTTATGTTAATATTGCAAATTATGTAGAGTTACATATAAGTGAAACCACAACAAAGGAAACCTTAAAATGGGTTAGTATTAGAATTAGTAATGCAAAACGAAACTTTGTAGGTACCCATAAAATCAAAAAGAAATATCTTCAATTATATTTAAATAAATTTGTTTACAAACTTAACCGAAGATACTTTGGAGAGAAAATATTTGATAGATTAGTTATTGCTAATATTATAGGTTATAACTAATTACGGATATACAAATAATTAGCTTAATTCTATAAAAATAAAAAAATCCCGAAATAAATCGAGATTTTTTTTGTTTAAGACGCAACCTTTTAAACATTTTAGCATCTACTTATAAATATCTAAATAGATTACAATATTTAAAAATGAAAAAATATCTTATTTTATTGCTTTGCTTAATCACTTTATCCTGTAGCTTAGATGATGATGCGCCTGTATTTCATTCAGCATTTATACCAATAGATAGTGTTGTAATTCCAGAAGAATTTGAGTTAAATACAACGTATAAAATTAGTTTAAAGTACACTAAGCCTACAAATTGTCATAGATTTAATGATATATATTATGCAAAAAATAATAACGAAAGAACTGTAGCTATTGTAAATTCTGTGCTCCAAAATAGTGATTGTACTACTTTAGACACTGAATTAGAAAAATCATTCAATTTTAGAGCAACAAAACTTGGTTCTTATGTTTTTAAATTTTGGCAAGGCAGAGATGAAAGTGGAGAAGACATTTATATAATAGAAGAAGTTCCTGTGATAGAATAAATATTAACTAATACGTAAATTTAAGTTGAGTTTAGACCAGCTCATTGATAATTGTAAAATTAATGATACTAAAGCACAAGGCGAACTATATACTCTATTCTCGAGCAAATTGTTTTCTGTATGTTTAAAGTATTCAAGAAACTATGCAGAAGCGGAAGATAATTTACAAGATGCGTTTGTTACTATTTTTAAAAAAATAGGTCAATATAAAAATAAAGGTTCTTTTGAAGGTTGGTTAAAACGAATTACTATTAATACTGCTTTGCAATGTTATAGAACACAAGGTGTTTTTGATATTGTAAACGAAAATTTAATAGAAGATGAAGCAGTTACAATAGAAGATGAAAATAATATTTCTCTAGATTATCTATTGCAAATTATTCAAGAGTTACCAGACCGTTACAGATTGGTTTTTAACCTTTATGTTTTAGATGGATATTCGCACCAAGATATAGCAGAAATGTTAAAAATAGCAACTGGAACCTCAAAATCTAATTTAGCAAGAGCTAGGCAGACTTTAAAAGATAAAATAACAGACTATAAAACGAGATTAAACTCTCAAACATTATAATGAGTAATAAAAAACCAATAGATAGACTTTTTCAAGAAAAGTTTAAAGATTTTGAAGCCAAGCCAAACGCTAGTGTTTGGGCTGGGATTCAAAACAAAATGGAGCAGCCAAAAGAAAAGACCAAAGTAAGGTTTCCTGTTTGGTTGCGTTTTGCAAGCGTTGCTGCTGTCTTAGCTTTAGTATTTACGGTAGGGAAATTTAGTTTTAATAATGATGCAATAGAAGAAAACAATTCGATTATTGTAGATTCTGAGACTAATACAGATTTTAATACTGACGGTGTTAATAATAACACTATTTCAGGTGAAAACAAAAACACTCCTAAAAACAATAATACATCTGCATTAGAAAAAAGCGAATCGTTAAATAATACAACTATTGTTGTCAATAAAAGTGATTCTAAAAATAATAGTGCCTCTAAAGAAAATAATTTAACCACTCAATTTTCAAATAAAAAAGGTGTTTCAAATAAACAGAAATTAAATATTAATATTTTATTTGACAACAAAAACAATAACTCTAAGACCACTACTAATAATAGTGTTGCTAAAAATTCAGAAAAGAGCGATAATATAAATACATCCAATAATTCGCAGAGGCGTGCAAAGCGCAATTTAGCTAACACTATAAATACAACAGTTTCAAATAGTAAAAATTCTAAAAATACGATTACAAATAATAATGTTTTAAACAATGCCAGCAATAGTAACAGCACAGATAATTCTAACAGTACTATAAATAGACAAAATTCTAAAACAACTGTTTTAGATAATAATAATACAACTGCTACTACGGCTGTTGCAACAACTGATAATGAAAAGGAAAAGGAAAAAATGATGGAACCAGACAGCGCAAACTCGTCTAATACCATCGATGAAGCTCTTGCCAAGATTGAAAATCTTGATGAAAAAGAAGATAAAATAAACAGGTGGACGGTAAACCCAAACGCCGCTCCTGTTTATTATAATACTCTTGGCAAAGGTTCTCATATTGATCAACAGTTTATTGATAATCCTAAAAACGGAGAGATTAATTCAAGTTACGGTGTTAAAGTAGGTTATAATGTAAATAACAGATTAAAGGTTCGTTCTGGTATTAATAAACTTAATCTAAGTTACGATACAGCTAATGTTATTGTTTATAATTCTGTATCGAATACGCCAAATAAATTAAGTCTTAGGAGTATTGATTTTATCCCAGATAAAGAAGGGCAAACATTTTCTGTATTGAGTACAGATAACTTAACCGTACAACAAGTTAGTAGCGTGGTTAACGATAATATAAATGCCGCTTTAAGTCAACACATTAGTTATATCGAAGTTCCTTTGGAGTTAGAATATACTTTAGTTAATAAAAAATTTGGAGTAAACGTTATTGGCGGAGCAAGTGCTTTTTTCTTGAGTGATAATGAAGTGATTTCTGAAATTAGCAACCAAAAACAGAAAATTGGAGAAGCAAATAATATTAATGATATAAGTTATAGTACAAATATTGGTTTAGGTATCGATTATAAGTTTAACAATAAGCTTAAATTTAATTTCGAGCCTACTTTTAAATATCAAATGAATACCTATAGCGAAACATTTGGCAATTTTAAACCTTACATCATTGGTCTATATACTGGTTTTAGTTATAAATTTTAAGTTTTAGGTTATTTTAGTTGGTTAGACTTTTACTTAGTATCTCATTAATTTGAGAACCCAATGATGGTTGAAAAGCTACTCTGTGCCAAGAGTAGCTTTTTTAATTCAACTTTTCTCTGAATATTCTTTTATTAGTTGAAAGACAAAAAGTTTATTTTAACGCAAATTTCAAAAGTTGATTGTAAATTAATGTTTTAGATTGTTCTTTAATTGTTCTTGTATCTTCTTTATCTAAGTTTTTAGTATCTATAAACTTATGTACTTTAGCTCTCATTCTTCCTGGACTACCACTAAAAAAAATATAAGAAAAACGCTTTTTATTATCTGCAAAAGTAATAGGCACAATTGGTATTTGATGATTAATTGCTAATCTAAAAGCACCATCTTTAAACTCTGCAAGTAAAATGTCTTCTTCTGGCACTAAACCTTCAGGAAAAATGCAAATACTCAAACCTTGTTTTAAGCGTCTCTGCGCTCTTAAAAACACAGCTTGTCTACTTTTTGGACTAGTACGGTCTACTAAAATACAGGTGCGTTTATAGAAAAATCCAAATAAGGGAATCTTAGCTAATTCGGCTTTACCAACAAACACAAATGGATTTTTAATTGTTACTAACATAAGCATAATATCTACCATAGAAGTATGGTTAGCAACAAACATATAACTCTTATTTTTCTCGGGAATTTGCGCTCTGGTAATTTTAGTATTAAAACCCATTCCAATTAATATTATTCTTGCCCAAATACGTGCCAATTTAAAGAAGTATGGATACCAAATTTCTTTTAAAATAGACAAAATTAATAATGGAAATAGAATTAAAATTGGTAAAGCCACCAATATATAAAACCAAATTCGATACAATAACCAAAAAATGTATTTAAATATAAACATAAGCATCAAAAATACATAATTGTTTTGAGCTATTTTAATTGAAAAAAAATACCTTTGTTTTTATAATTAAATTTGAATTAAAAAAAATTCCCATTTTCATGGGAAGTAAATATGGCAAGAATACTTACAGGAATACAAAGTACAGGAACACCACATTTAGGAAATATTATAGGCGCATTAATGCCTGCAATTGCACTTTCTAAAGCTTCTAATAACGAATCGTTTTTATTTATTGCAGATATGCATTCGCTAACGCAAATTAAAGATGGAAAAACGTTAAGAGGCAACACTTATTCTACAGCGGCCACTTGGTTAGCCTTTGGGTTAGATATTGAAAAAACTGTATTCTACAGACAAAGCGATGTACCGCAAGTAACAGAGTTAGCTTGGTATTTAAATTGCTTTTTTCCATTTAAACGTTTAGAACTAGCACATAGTTTTAAAGACAAAGCAAGCCGTCTTAACGACATTAATGGTGGTTTGTTTACCTACCCAATGCTTATGGCTGCAGATATTTTATTGTATGATGCAGAAATTATTCCAGTAGGAAAAGACCAAGAACAACATATAGAAATGACACGAGATGTCGCCTCACGTTTTCACGCAAAAATGGGAGAAACCTTTGTATTACCAAAAGCAGATATACAAAAAGAGACCATGCTTATTCCTGGAACCGATGGTGCTAAAATGAGTAAGAGTAAAGGTAATACTATTAATATCTTTTTACCAGAAAAGAAACTCCGTAAACAAATAATGAGTATTGAAACCGATAGCACTCCGCTAGAAGACCCTAAAGATTGGACAACATGCAATTGCTTTGCTATCTATAGCTTGTTAGCTTCTAAGGCTGAAATAACAAACATGAAAGCTAATTACAAAACCGGTAATTATGGTTATGGCCATGCTAAACAAGCCTTGTTTGAACTCATTTTAAAAACATTTAAAACACAACGCGAACATTATGATTTTTACATAAATAACCTCGATAAAATAGATGAAGCCTTAGCTAAAGGAGCTGTAAAGGCTAAGCTTGTTGCTAATGGTGTTTTAAAACGTGTAAGAGCAAAGGTTGGGTATTAAAATTTTTTTTATTAGCAACTTAAGAAAAAGATATTTTAAAAGTTCTCTACATTAAATAACCTCAAACAACTTACCAGGTAGAGGCCGCACAACACCTTTCAACTCCATATTTAAAAGTAAACCAGCAATTTTAAAAATAGGCATATTACAGTTTAAAGCTATAATATCTAGCATTACTTTATCATTGTCTTTTAAGTAATTGTAAATTACTTTTTCGTTATCATCAAGTTCTACAAATAATTGTTTTTGTACTGTTGGTTTTACATTGTCTTCCAATTGCCAGTTTAATAAATATGGTATATCTAATGGCGTAGAAAGCAAATGCGCCTTCTGCTGTTTTATTAAATTGTTACAACCCACACTTTGGCTATCTGTAGTGCGACCAGGCACTGCAAACACATCGCGATTATAAGAATTTGCAATATCTGCGGTGACTAAACTCCCACCTTTTACGGCAGATTCTATTACAATAGTTGCTTCACTTATACCAGCGATTATACGATTACGTTTTAAAAAATTATTTCGGTCGAAAGCAGCTGTACTCCAAAAATCTGTGTAAAAACCTCCGTTATTCTCAACCTCTGCCACGTATTTTTTATGCGTTTTCGGGTAAATTTGGTTTAAACCATGAGCCAAACAACCAATGTTTTGTAAATTATGTTTTATCGCAGCTTTTTGAGCAGTAATGTCTGTTCCATAGGCAAATCCTGAGACTATTACAGGATCGTAAATTACAAGTTCTTCAACTAGTTTTTCGCAAAAGGCAATACCAGCAGTTGTTATTTTTCGTGCACCAACAATACTAATAATGTGTTTTTTATTAAGGTTTATATTACCAGCTTCAAATAATAAAATAGGACTGTCGATGCAATGTTTTAGTCTTTCAGGATAAGTTTCAGAATTAAAATAGTGTGGTTTTATGCCTTCAGCTTTAATAAACTCAAGTTCGGCTTCTGCTGCTTCAAAATGGTTTCGGCTAAATAAGTCGGAAATAGTAACACTTCCAATACCATCAATTTTTAAAAGATTTTGCTTCTTTTCTTTAAGCACAGCTTCTGCAGAACCGCAATGCGCAATGAGCTTTTTTGCGGTAACATCTCCAATTTTAATGACATTTTGTAGTGCTAAAACGTAAAGCAAGTCTTTTTCTGTCATTTTATTCTATTGATTTTGAGACTACAATAAAAGAATTTTAACGCTGTTAATAACTAATGCTAGTTAAATTTTATTCAACAACAAAAAAATTTAACTTTGTTTTATGCAATTAGAAACTTACATAAGCGATTTATTATACCGTTACGAATGTGTTACTGTGCCTGAGTTTGGTGCTTTTTTATCGCAACGTGTACCAGCAACTATTCATGAATCTACAAATGCGTTTTATCCACCAAAAAAACAATTATCTTTTAACGAGCAAATACAAACTAACGATGGTTTATTAGCGCGTTATATTGCTGATGTGGAAAAAATTCCTTTTGAAACTGCTATTAAAAAAATTACTGTTCGTGTAAAATCTTTAAAGTCTAGTTTAACTGAAGGTAAAACACTCGCTATCGAAAACGTTGGGGAATTAAAATTAAATAATGAAAATAAAATTGAATTTAACCCTAGTTATCACTTAAACTATTTAACTAATGCTTTTGGATTATCTCAATTTGTTTCTCCTGCTGTAACTCGTGAAATTTACAAGGAAGAAGTTGAAGCTATTGAAAAAGTAATCCCGTTAACCATTAGTCCAGAAAAACGTAAAGCAAAACCATATCTTAAATATGCAGCTGTTGCATTAATTGCACTAACTTTTGGAGGCTTACTTTCTGGTAATTATTATGTAAGTAAGATTAATTCTCATAACGAAATAGCACAAGAAGAAGCTAACGCACAATTAGAAACTAAAATTCAAGAAGCTACATTTATTATTAGTAATCCATTGCCTGCAGCTACTTTAAATGTGAGCAAACAAAGTGGAAACTACCACATTGTTGCTGGTGCTTTTAGAGTGGAAGCTAACTGCGATAAAAAAGTTTCTCGACTTAAAGACCAAGGATTTAAAGCTAGAAAAATTGGTGTTAATAAATACGGTTTACACCAAGTTGTTTATGCCAGTTTTAGTGATAGAAATGAAGCGCTTCGCGAATTGAGGTCTATTCGTAATAAAAATGATCAAGAGGCTTGGTTATTAGTTAAAGACTTAAATTAAACTTTATTTTAAATTTTCCTAAATTTTAAAAGCTGAAATCTTAATTCAACTTACCTTTGCGACTTTAAATAATTCCCTATTTACTGGTAAAAATATAATGAGGTTTCTGCCTAAACGGAGATTATAATAACATTTTATGAAAGCAAGAGCAGCAAAAGAATCTAGAACAATAATGACAGACATGGTTTTACCTGGTGAAACCAACCCAATAAATAATCTATTTGGTGGGGAGTTGTTAGCCAGAATGGATCGCGCAGCAGGTATTAGTGCACGTCGCCACTCTAGACGTATTGTAGTAACCGCTTCTGTAAACCACGTAGCATTTAATCGTGCCATTCCACTTGGAAGTGTTGTAACTGTTGACGCTAAAGTTTCTCGTGCTTTTACAAGCTCTATGGAAATTTATATAGATGTTTGGATTGAAGACAGAGAATCTGGTGTAAAAGCTAAAGCTAATGAAGCCATCTATACTTTTGTTGCAGTAGATGAAACTGGAAGACCTGTTCGTGTTCCAGAATTAATTCCTGAAACCAAAACCGAAATTGAGCGTTTTGAAGGTGCTTTAAGGCGTAAACAATTAAGCTTAGTTTTGGCTGGTAAGTTAAAGCCTAATGATGCTACAGAGTTAAAGGCTTTGTTTGAGTAGTAAATTCAATTACTAGCCTAATATTCTAACATAACCATTTTGTTTGTATAATCTAAAGTTATTTTAAAGTTAGGTTTGAAAAAATTTATTCCTAATAGTATGTGATGTGCGTTTTGTGTAATAATTGTTTATTAGCGTCATTCCGAAATTATTTCGGAATCTCATAAATCAGATAATCAAACCTCTATAATGATAACCTGAAACAAGTTCAGGTTGAGGTACATATTTGTGACTTATTACGAATAACTATTTTTTTTTTACATTAGCTTTTATGAAATATTTACTTTTATTATTACTACCCTTTTTTGCTTACTCTACTGATTTTAGCGAAGAGTTTGGGAATCTTCAGAGAACATATATTATGGGAAATTGTGACAGATTTACTTATAGCGAATGGCAGGGGTTTTCCGATAATGTTCGCCAAGCACTCTATCTAAATCCTAATGCTATGTATGAAAATTTTTCTGATTACGGAATTGTTGGTGATGGAATTACGGATGATACTTCTGCCTTACAAGCTGCTTTTGATAACGCTGGTATTTTAGTAAATGATATAGATTCTTCAACCTTTATGATTTCCGCAAGACTTGATTTTGACCAGTCGTTTACTCATACTATAGATTGGAACAATGCTGTCTTGACAACGAACACTAATTTGGTGAATATGATAAGAATTGATAAAAGGATATCAAACGGAGGTTCTACTAATATGACTAATTTGATAGTTGATGGGAATGATAAAGCAACCTACGGTTTTTTTCTTTTTACTAGGGTAAACTTTTCTAACGTGGATATAATGAATCTACTTCAAGTATCGGGAGGATCTAGTCCTGCAGGTATACGAATGGATCTTTATGATGATGATGATGTTCATGGCGATTGGGTCTTTGATGGTTGTGATATAAGTAACTTAAAGGGATTAATTGATAATGATATAGGCGGGGCTCAAGGTGCGGCTAATGGTTTTTTAATGTACTGGAGAGAAAACCCAGTTTCGGCCACTAACATTATGTATAAAAATGCCGTGATACATGATTGTTTTGGAGAAGATGCGCAAACTATAGCTATTTTTTCACCTAGTTTAGATATTTCAAATACGCCTAGTGGGATTGTTTTTGATAATATGGAGATGTACAATTGGGAACGTAGAAATTTAAAATTGTTTGCCTCGAATATAATTTTTAAAAATTCGCTTATTAAAGATACTCCGGCAAACCATGTAGGGTTAACAGGTGGACAAGCTTCAGCAGGAATGATAGCTGCTGGTAGAGGTAGCGGTAGTACCGGCGGAAATAATATTAGTTTTATATCCTGTGAATTTCAATCGCTTCAAAATGGGCGAGATCAAAGGGTAATATTTATTGATGCCTACCATTTTAGTTTAGAAAACTGTAGCTTTACTGGCGGTGCCGACTTACGTTTTACTAGAACAATTGGTGATGGAAGTATATGTAACACCAAATTCGAAGCTGGTAGCTCTATATCGTCATACACAAGTGGTGCGACCAATGTTGACAATGGCGAAATTACTTTAGATACAGATAATATCTATCAAGAAGGTATTGAAAGCACCATAGCAGGTCTCACAGATTACAGTACAATAGAAGCTGATATCGATTGTACCGAAGATGTTTTATCAACTTTTACATATGAGAACAATTTAAATCTCATTCGTTTATTTCAAAATCCAGTAAATAATGAAATACGCATTATATCAAAACATACATTTTCTTCATATCAAATATTTTCTTTAAATGGTTCTATAGTAAAACAAGGTGGAATAGTTACTAATCAAAATTATATTACCATTATGATTACCAATTTGGAAAAAGGCATTTATTTCTTACAACTCAATGATAATAATGAGAAAAGAAAAGCATCCCTTAAAGTGATGAAAAATTAAATCTTTGTATTACGTCATGACCATAAAATTCGTTCAAAGATATATTGGCAATAACTTCTATAAATATAGTTTTATTAATTCCAGTAAGCCTACAAATAATATTAGCCAGATTTTTTCGTGCCAGAGCTGTCAGCGTCCACAAAAATAAGCTTATCAGGCTAAAAATTGGTGTAACGACTGGTTTTTTGAAGTCAGATTTGTTATATACTTTTTTTCATAATATTTGGTGATGCTTGCGAACCCAACGAGGGTTATGAGTTGTTTTTTGTCTCAAATTATAACTTGAAAAAGTGTAAACTATGTCCCTTTAACTTTGTAAACGATCTGCCTTTAACGTACGATAAGTGAATTTAACGGTTTTGTGTAAGGATAGTTGCGTGTTTAAGCAACTAACTTACTAAAAATGGAACGAACTAGAGGAAAATGCAAAGGATTTTCCAAGTAGGCAAGTACCAAGCAATTATTTTTACACGTTGTTGTGTACAGTTTTTATTTTTTCAATTCCTAAATGTTTGTGTTTAATTAATTTTTCAGCAGTTTCATTGTCGCACGCAATTGCTGTTTTGGAATCATCATAGAGTGTCGTAAAACACCACTTTTTATCTTTTTCAAGAATAAATTCAGGTGATAAATTTGAAAAGCTTGAAGCAACAATTTTAATCGTTTCCATTTTCGTTAAATAAAAGGAAGGTAAGTTATCATTCTCAACATTTCCTCTGATTTTTCTCAAAATATCATAATGAGAATAAACTTCTGTTTGAAGAGAGGAATCGAATACTTTTAAGAGTACTAATATGTTATTATAATAAATACCAGAACCTTCTTCACTTCCCCACAAATAATTGGGTCTCGTGTCTTTATTTCGTGCTTGATGCATAACGTATTCGTGATAGTCTTTGAAGTTTTCTCCCTCTTTAAAAAATTCCGTTTTAAATTGTTCAAAAGTCAGAACTCGCTTGTTTTTAGGTCTTCCGAATTCGTCACGAGAAGATTTCAGTCCGTTTTGAATATCCAAGTCAATTAATATTGGATGATGACAAATAAAATAGTTGTCAAAATCTTCAGAAAACCAGTTTTCGATTTCATTCGGATAATTACTTCCTCCACTTTTATTTTTTACCCAAAATCTTGGTACTTTAAAATCTATCATCTTGTTTTGGTTAAATTGTACACAACAATGTAATATAACTAATATATTCATTATAACCTCAAACTCCACGTTTACACAATTGATATATTATTGTTTATAAAAACTTTACATTTTATAAATCCAACTCGAAGGATTTTGTGTTTTATTATCCTTATCTATCCTGAATTTTAATATGGTTTCTCCTGTAGTTGGACTTGTAAACACCTCTCCAATATCCTGTTTTGTAGTTACCTTATCTCCAGTTTTTACATAGATTTTTCCAAGATTTTGGTACGTAGTAATATAATTTCCATGTTTTATCATTACAATAGGATTACTACGCTTAGGCTTTAAAATACTCATAACTTCACCATTAAAAATAGCACGTACTTGCGCACCTTTTTCTGTAGAAATTCTAACACCATTGCTGTTAATCGTTAAATTACGATCTATAGGAGATCGCTGTTTTCCATAGCGTAGTTTTATAACACCTTTAACTGGCCAGGGTAATTTGCCTTTATTGCCTAAAAAGTCTGCAGCGAGTGCTTTAGCTTCTGCAGTTAAAGCAAAATTTTTAGATTTTGTAGTTTTTTTTACACCAGCTTTTTTATTAGAAGCAGCAATAGCATCACTAATTAATTTATCTATTTGCCTATTTATACGTCTCGCTTCTTTTTGCTTAGATTTGATTTGAGCCGTATATTTATTTAAGTCTTTTTTAATAGACTGCATGATTGCTTCGTGCTGCTTACGCTCTACAACTAAAATTTTTTGTTCTTTTTTATTTTTCGCAATAAGCTTACTTTTTGCTTCTTTTTGTACTAACAAATTAGTGTTTGCTTTTTGTAAAGCCATTGTTTTTACTTTAATTTTAATGGCTTGCTCTTTCTGGTAATCTGCATATTGATTTAAATATTGAACGCGTTTATATGCTTGTTTAAAATTTGTAGAAGATAATAAAAACATAACACGGCTTTGCTTATTTTTATTCTTGTATTCTTGACGAAGCATTTTTGCATAACTTTCTTTTAAAAGTGTTAATTCGTCTCTGTTTTTAGAAATTTGTTTTTGGTTGGTATTAATCTCACGCGTTAATAAATTAGCTTGCTGATTTGTAACTTTAATAAGGTTTTTACGAACACCAACTTTATGGCTAAGGTCTTCTATTTGCGATACTTCAGATTTTTTCTTAGATTGATTTGAAGTAACTAATTTGTTTATTTGCTCAATTTCTCTGGATAATTCTAAGCGTCTCGCCTCTAATTCTTTTTGTTTTCCGCTTTGCGCAAATACAAAAGCAGAACTAAAAAACAGTAAACTAAAAACTACTATTTTATGTTGAAACTTGTGCATTATTTTAGCTCTATTTTATCGTACCCAGAAGGAATTGTAAAAGGAAAACTATGGTCTTGGTTTAATTCTACACCTTTAAATTCTAAATCTATTTTTAATTGGTCGGCGTTTTGCAATGCAATAATTTTTATCCGTTCTGGAAGTATTTCTTTTTTCAACTTTTGATAGGTTAAATAATTAATTTCTAAATGTCTTTTCTCTTTAGATTGCGTAATTTGTTGAGAATCCATTTTAAAATGAGTAGCATTAAAAAGTAGAAATAGCTCGAATAAAGTATCTTGATTTATAGGCTGAAGCATGTACGATTTTTCGAAAACTGAAGCTTTGTAATCTTTTGTATTTGGCTTAAAAACTGGTTCTCCTAAAAGTAGAGCTTGCACTTTGTTAAAATCTAATTCTGTTCCTAATAACTCGCTTAAATAGGTAAAGTCACCATCAAAATAAGTGCCGTCTAATTTATTATAGAACGCAACTCTATTTGGAGTAATTAAAGCTTTAATAATACCTAATTTACTCATCCATATAGTTTTATCCTTTTCCATTCTTAAAGATACAGAAACAGATTGTGACCTTTTACCATCGTTAGATTCTATTTTAAGTCTCGCACTTAGTGTGCTAAACTTAGACTCGTTTTTAGCATTATTTTTAATGATTTGTTTGGTAGAGATATTGGTATTTAGGGTACCACCTTCTGCAACTTTTTTAGCAGATTTACAATTTACCAAACCAATACAAAGTATAAGTATTAGTGAAACTATTTTAGGTTTAATTGACATTTAATTAGGGATTTCTAACTTTTTAGCTTTATCGGTAAACGTTTTTGCTTTTGCTAAATTGTTTAAACCTGTGTAAGCTTTGCTTAATTGTTTGTAAAAATCGGCTTCCATTTTATCTTCTATAATGTAATCTAAACCAGTTTCTAAAATTTTTATTGCCTCATTGTACTTACTTAATTGGTTTAGTGATACGCCATTAATTAGATAAAGTATAGGTTGTGCTGGATACTTTTCTAATCCTTTTGAGCTTTTCTGTTCGGCTTTATCAAACTCATTTAAATCTATATGTAACAAAATGATGTTCCTTAAAATACCAAAGTTTTCGGGCTCTAAGTTTTGTGCTTTTGTATAGTATTCTAATGCTTTTACTTTATCTTTTTTTGCTAAATAGTATTGCGCTAATTCTATAAAGGTTTTTGTATCTGTTGCACTTTCGGTTACCAAAGATGTAATGTCTACCAAATCCTTTTCGTACTGCGGATTTTCTTTCACATAGCTTACAAAATCTGCTAAAACTTTTAATTTTGCTTCGGGTTTAATTTGTGAACTTCCTAAAACAATTTTCATAGATTTTATTGCCATTTCTGCGTCTCCATCATCTAAATAAAACTTATATAATGCTAAATGAACTAATTGAGATTCCGGATGCACGTCTAGTAGCTTCTTAGCGGTTTCAAAGGCCTTCTTTGTGTCGTTACTTTCACTATATCTAAAAATTAATGCTAGGTAATTTTTTTCGGCATTAGGATTTTCGTCAACACGTTCTTTTAAATTTTTTATCTGTTCTTTTTTTTGTCCTGTTGCATTATAAATCTGGTTTCTTAAACGGTCTCGCAAATCTGAAACACCTATCTCATCATCTAAATCGTCTAAAACTTTTAAGGCCTCTTTATATTTTCTTGTTCTAACATATAAAGACGCTAAATCTTCTTTATAATCCGGATGGTATTTTACTAATTGCTTGATTGTTTTTATAGCCTTATCGTAATCTTTTTGTTGCGCATAACTTTCATATAATTCATCTAAATACCATTCGTTATCTGGTTCTTTACTTACTGCTTTTCTAAGCGCATCTTCGGCAGCACCAAAGTTTTTGAGTTTATTGTAGTTTTTTCCTAATTCTAAATACAAAATAGATTCAGAATCGTCAATTTCAAGACATTTTTGCAATGCAATAATGGCCTTGTCGTAGTTTTCTATGGCTTTTTCCTTAAGTGCCTCGTAGAAAAACTCTTGAAATTCGTCTGAAACGTTTCCTAAATCGTCCGTTGGAGTTGCGTTAAAATCTACTTGTGCTGGAATAACCTGCGGAAACAGAAATATTCCAAATATGAAAATTAGTATGTACTTTAATTTATTCATTTATATTAAATTCTTCGCTATCGTTCTCAAAAACATTTCAATAATTATTCCATAATGGTATAATCGCCAATACTAATTTTGGTAAATTTCCCATCGTATTTTACGTGGTTTCCAACCATAGCATCGTCTAAATTAGCATTTTTTATTATGGTTTCATTCTGTATTAGGCTATTTTTAACGGTACTGTTTTCGA
>Ga0209828_1001913_pt1 | contig 18079 bp, 17 predicted proteins | sample MaitaG_FD_187429 | JGI IMG/M metagenome (GOLD analysis project Ga0209828, IMG submission 187429) | Marine algal microbial communities from Maine, USA - Maine_Asex2 metaG (SPAdes) (version 2) | ecosystem: Host-associated > Algae > Red algae > Unclassified | place: Maine, USA | collected 2015-01-05 | reverse complement strand
TTTTTAGATGAGAAATGAGGTTAGCTTATCGTGAATGTATAAAGTTTGTTGCGTTGATTTAGCGTAAAGTTAATAAATATTTACTGAAGTAAAAGTATGCGAGAATTTTTCAAAATAAGCTATTAACAGCAATAAAATTTATACGGTGTTAGGTGCTGTGCTTTATTTTTCTAATCACATTTTTTTCAAAGTCAGACAGAATAAATTCTTTAGTTAATGAATCATAGGTCAGAATCTGCATATTTCTTTGGTCAACCATATCAATCAAAAAGTTTTTTGTTTTATGAGTTTGATTATGAGAAAAAATGGCTTTTATGGTTTTTAATTCACTTTCTTTCAGTTCATTCAGTGTATTTTGGATGTATCTGTCTATTAATTTATCAACAGTTGGAACGTCATATTTGGATAGAAAGATTGGAAGATTCAAGTATTCACTACATTCAGATTTAATTTTTAATCGAATATTATTTTGTTTCCCATTCGGCTTTAAGTTTACTTTTTCAACTGCAAAAACTAATATACCAGGACTTGGATTTTTAAAATGAAATTCAACGCTCGATTCATTCTGCTTTCTTTGGATGATTTTATTAGTAGCAGGCAATAATTTATTTATAGAATCAGAAAGAATTAAACCATTTGAATTTGCAAAGTCAAATATTGCAGAGAGTGACTTATTCTGACATGCTATATTTCCACCAAAATTAAAATGCAGTTCAGTAATGTAATTTTCATCTGTTTTTTCTGATACACCATATACAAAGTGAATTTCTGATTCATTGTCGTACCAAGTTGGTCCAATTTTTAACTTTAATCCTTGTTTTTCTAAATTGATTGTTCCAATATCATTATTATCATTAGCCTCATGTTCACTTACTGTTTTTTGATTTGAACCACAAGAGTTCAAAATGAGTAATAAAGTAATAAGTAAGTTTAATCTTTTCATTGGTTTTGGCATTGCTTAATGTTTCATTGAAATAAAAACGTTTTAATGTTTTATATCAAACCGTAAGCTAAATTAGCTTAAAAAAAATCGATAATCAATAGTTTAAACTCAAGTGCGAACCAAACTTATCAACATCCAACCTAAAAATTCTATTCAAAATTTCGTAAATTTGCTATCCTAAAACAAACCAAAATTACATGGAATACAGAATAGAAAAAGATACAATGGGAGACGTTAAAGTGCCTGCAAATAAACTTTGGGGAGCACAAACGGAACGCTCTAAAAATAATTTAAAATTGGAGTTCTGCTAAATATGGAGATGTAAAGATTGGGGTTACTTTTTAGATGAGAATTGAGGTTTGCTTATCGGTTTTGTATATGAAAAGTAGCGGATTTTTAAGCGCTAACTTTTCGGATTATAACTGACCTTTATTTTATTATTTATCTTTCGTTTAAGCACTAAAACCGCTATTTTTTATATACGTTGTTGTGTTTTCGTACTTTATTTTTGCGTTCTGTTGATAGCGTTGGCAAAGACATACTCTTTGGGAATTTTGGCTTGTGTGTTGGCTTTAGCGAATTGCAAATGTGTATGGCTTTTAGCGTTGGCTTAATTCTGTATTTCCTGTATTTGACTTTTAAATTTCTCAGCTAAATTGTAAGTTCCTGTTCTTGATGAACCTTTAAAAATTACAAATTGATGAGCCTTTAACAATGCCATATCTCTTTGCATTGTTGCTCTTGAAACATTAAAAGAAGTCATTAAATCCTTTAGACCTTTGCCTCCTTCTACTAATAGAAGAAGAACTTCTTGTATTAAACGATTAATTACAGCATCACTTGCAGCATCATTTACAGCATCTTTTACAGCATCATTTATAAATTGTTTTACAGCATCGTTTACAGCATCATTTACAGCATCATTTACAGCATCATTTACAGCATCATCTCTCTTTTTCTTTTCAGAAAGACCTTTAGGTCCATTAAAAGTTAGAACAACACCACTAGAGGTTTCTTTCCAGAAAGGGACTCTTAAACCTGCATCTTTACACTCCTCAACAACTCTAATTGTTCCTCTACCTAATTTGTCAATTAATCCATTAAGAAAAACTATATGAGCTATATCAGGGTTAACAGGATGTGAATCGTGGTTCTTTTTTAAATCTTTAACCTCAATATCATCCGGAAGTTTTCCACTATTAGAAATAATAAATTTATCAGGATAAACACTTATAGTTACACTACTAGAAAAACTACTATAATCACGATGCATTAAAGCATTAATTATCCCTTCTTGCAATGCTCTTTTTGGAAATGTAAAATCTAATCTTTTCCATTGTTTTTTGTCAAATACACTTCTAACTCCTAAACCGTTAACATACCTTTCTAACTCATCTCTAATACTAAAAAGGTTTCCTTCTAAAATTTCATTTCTAATCAATGAATCATCTGTTTTTCCTTCAGCATATTCAGTAAGCCTAACTCTAATTTGAGGAATGAATTTACTTGGATTTTTAGCAAATAATACTACACAAGCATTTGTAAAAGAACCGTTTACATATAATCCATAATGAGTCAAAAAAGAAAGTATATCATCACTTTCAAAGCTACTACGATGATTTTTACGAGATTCTGTAATTGTTTTACTTATTAGTTTTTTATCCAAATCGTCAAAATCAACACCTAAGGCTATTTGGCGTTCCCAATGTTGTTCTGATAATTGTCTATCGTGAATTAGCTCTGAAATTTCTTTTGAAGTTGCTTTTTGTGTTTTACTTCCTCTACGATAATAAATACTACCATCAAAAATATAAGGTTGTTTGCTACCTCCCCAAACTTTAAATATTAGTAATTCTTTTTGGTCAACAATTTCTACTGAAATCGTAATAGGAACATCTGGAACTATTTTGTTAATTAAATAACTTTGTATTTCGCTTTTATGAGTAACAGCATTATTTATTCCTACAATGTCTCCATTATCTTTAACACCAACAATGACTTTGCCTCCATCGGCATTTAAAAACGCACATAGGTTTTTAGCAATACCTTCTTTTTGAACAACAGTTTTGAACTTGAGTTGTTCACTTTCCCCTTCTTTTATAAGGTCTTTTATTAGTTGTTCGTTATTCATTTTCTTTTAACTTTTTTAGTTCCTCGATTCTTCTATTTAAGTTACTAAATTGTGTTTTAATAAATTTATGTGTTTCAGATGTTTTAAAAAAGGGTTGTGCCCAATGTGATTTTCTTTTATCAGCTTTTAGATGATTTTGTATTGCTTCGTTATATAGATGTATAACTTTGGCACTATCTAAAACCCCTGTTTTTTTGAATTTAAAAGACCTATTATTTCTAGAACCTCTAAACATATATTGTTTTAATAAATCTCTGGCAAAAGTGACATAATGGTGAGCAACAAACCACCTTGGTTTGTCCAATTCGATTGCTTTTGAAAACTCTTTATGGGTAATTCCAGAACCATATCTTGGGAAAATGATTCCTAAAAATAAATCACAATCTTCAACTGCTGTTAAACAAGCTTCTTCATTCGAAACACCAATTGGAACATAAACAGAACCATTTTTTGACATAATTACCTCATATCCATAACCCTCTAAAATAGCTTCTATTTGATCTAAATCACTTTCTGAACCGTAAACAGTCGACGAAACCATTATACTTAATTTCTTTTTCGCCATTTACTAGATTTTATTCTCATTATTTTATTTAGTTTGAATACTTATATATTGAATTTATTCAGCTCACAATTTACATAATTTTTGTCTAATGTAATATTGTCAAAAGCGTTGGAAAATTTTAGCTCTTTTGGTTTTTTAGCATTGGAATTTAGCGTTGGAAAAAACCGAAAGTGCTAAAATATGCGGCTGCTGCGGTATGAAACACAATGTTTCATTGATATAAAATCATTTTAATGTTTTATATCAAACCGTAAACTAAGTTAGCTTAAAAAAAATCGATAATCAATAGTTTAAACTCAAGTGCGAACCAAACTTATCAACATCCAACCTAAAAAATCCTATTCAAAATTTCGTAAATTTGCTATTGTAAAACAAACCAAAATTACATGGAATACAGAATAGAAAAAGATACAATGGGAGACTTTAAAGTGCCTGCAAATAAACTTTGGGGAGCACAAACGGAACGTTCTAGAAATAATTTAAAATTGGAGTTTCTGCTAAATATGGAGGTGTAAAGATTGGGTTTACTTTTTAGATGAGAATTGAGGTTAGCTTATCGTTGTTGAATATGGTTTGTTGCGTGTTTAAAGCAACTAATTTAGTAAACTAATCACAGATAGAAAATTCCGGCGGAATTTTCGTAAGTTGGCAGTGATCAAGCAATTAATTATACACGGTTTTGTAAAACGTATTTATTTATGCATAAGTTGAGTTGCTTCCCAAACATATTCTTTTCCAAATTCGCCGAAATAACTAATATAGTTTCCGTTTTTTGAAACCACTACAAAACTGCTACAAGGATAATGATTTTTAAAAAATAGTCTTTCAACAGTTCCTTCTGGGTCTTTGTACCAAGTCAAAACTCCATCGTATTTTTCCAAACCATCATTATCTTTATAAATATAAATTGGTTTAGTCTGAGCAACTTGATTGATTCCATCTTCTAATTGTCCGAACCAAATTTTTCTTGATTCTTTTGTAGCTGAGCCACTTGAATTACAGGAATCTTTTCCTGGATAGTAAATTATAACTATTGGTTTGGTCGAATCTAATTCTTGATTCGTTTCTTTCTCAAGTAGTGATACCAATAAAGCTCTATTTGTTATTTTTCCGCGTTCTTCTCTTAAAATCAATTTTTTATGATTAACAGAATCTCCGGGAATATCTAATAATTTATTTGTAGAACGAATTCGGTCGAACTTTGATTTACTTATTTCCACATTGTTTTCGTCGAAGTATTTAGTATTATCATTTCCAACTTTCGAGGAAGAACAGGAATAAATAAAAATTCCAAAAGTTAATGTTAGCAGGATTTTTCTCATATGTTTTACAATGTTTCGTTGATATAAAAACGTTTTAATGTTTTATATTAAACGATAAGCTAAGTTAGCTTAAAAAAAATCGATAATCAATAGTTTAAACTCAAGTGCGAACTAAACTTATCAACATCCAACCTAAAAATTCTATTCAAAATTTCGTAAATTTGCTATCCTAAAACAAACCAAAATTACATGGAATACAGAATAGAAAAAGATACAATGGGAGACGTTAAAGTGCCTGCAAATAAACTTTGGGGAGCACAAACGGAACGTTCTAGAAATAATTTTAAAATTGGAGCTTCTGCTTCTATGCCTTTAGAAGTGGTTTACGGTTTTGCATACCTAAAAAAAGCTGCTGCTTTTACCAATGCAGAGTTAGGTGTTTTAGACAACTCTAAACGCGATTTAATTGCACAGGTTTGCGATGAGATTTTAGAAGGTAAACACGATGACCAATTTCCGCTAGTTATCTGGCAAACAGGTTCTGGAACACAGTCTAACATGAATGTTAATGAGGTTGTTGCTAATAGAGCACACCAAATTGCTGGAAAGGTCATTGGTGAAGGAGAAAAAACCATCCAGCCTAATGATGATGTTAACAAATCGCAATCCTCTAACGATACGTTTCCAACAGGAATGCATATTGCAGCTTATAAAAAAATAGTAGAAAACACCATTCCTGGTGTTATAAAATTAAGAAACACACTTAACGATAAAGTTCAAGAGTTTAAAGACGTAGTTAAAATTGGTAGAACACATTTAATGGATGCTACACCATTAACTTTAGGTCAAGAATTTTCTGGTTATGTGTCTCAATTAGATCATGGTTTAAAAGCTTTAGAAAACACATTACCACATTTATCTCAATTGGCTTTGGGAGGAACAGCTGTTGGTACTGGCTTAAATACACCAAACGGCTACGATGTTTTAGTAGCAAAATATATTGCAAAATTTACAAACTTACCCTTTATAACTGCCGAAAATAAATTTGAAGCTTTAGCTGCACACGATGCTATTGTAGAGTCGCATGGCGCTTTAAAGCAATTGGCTGTATCACTAAACAAAATTGCTAACGATATACGTATGATGGCTTCTGGACCGCGTTCTGGAATTGGCGAAATTATTATTCCAGCAAACGAGCCTGGAAGTTCTATAATGCCTGGAAAAGTAAACCCAACACAATGTGAAGCTTTAACCATGGTTTGTGCGCAAGTTATGGGTAACGATGTTGCTATAACTGTTGGTGGCACTCAAGGACATTACGAGCTTAATGTGTTTAAACCTATGATGGCTGCAAACATTTTACAAAGCGCGCAACTAATTGGTGATGCTTGCCAAAGTTTCGAGGCGCATTGTGCTGCTGGAATAGAGCCTAATCACGCCATTATTAAAGAATTATTAAATAATTCTTTAATGTTGGTAACTGCTTTAAATACTAAAATTGGTTATTATAAAGCTGCCGAAATAGCAAATACTGCTCACAAAAACGGAACAACCTTAAAAACAGAAGCCGTTAATTTGGGCTATGTTAGTGCTGAAGAATACGATGCATGGGTAAAACCAGAAAATATGGTTGGAGGCTTAAACTAAATACATCCAATGAAAATTTCAAAACCGATTAGTATAATACTAATCGGTTTTTTTTAGTTTACTTATTTATTATGTACCAAAGAGGAATTTAAATTAGCCTAGAAAATCGTTTTTTTTGTATAAGCAAGACATTAAGCGTTATAAAACTAACAGAAAATTAGTATTAAGCTTTGTACATTTTATCTATATTTGACTCATGATTTCGCTGGTAAACAATCCTAAAAACAACATTATTGCAGTAATTATTGTAGAAATAATTACGCTATCTATCACGCTTACTATAGATTTTTCTGGTGCAGGAATGGTAGCAATTATCTTAAAATGGATTCCTGCTTTAATTGGCATAACAACACTTCTACTCTATTTTGTATCACGTTTATTTACAAAAAAATACAATTGGATTATTAGTATAATTGGAATTATTTACATGTTTATTGCTGCTTATAATCTTTACGTAACAGATTATTATATAACACTTTAGTATGTATCTATTAATTAAAAACATTAAATAATTACTTCAAATTAGAGAAGCCAATGTTTTAAAAGTTTCTGGCAAGGAAATGAGAACATTACCATTATTAAAAGACGCCTATTTATTTATTAAAGATGATACAATAGTCGATTTTGGTAAAATTAAGAATTGTAAGTATGAAAATGTAGAAACTATTATTGACGCTAGTGGAAAATAGTGCTACCAACCTGGTGCGATTCGCACACACATATTGTTTATGCAGGAAATCGAGAACAGGAATTTGTGGATAGAATTAACGGATTGTCTTACCAAGATATAGCCAGCAGAGGTGATGGTATTTTAAATAGTCCTAAAACACTAGAAAGCGCAAGTGAAAAAGATATATACCAACAATCCATTGCTCGAGTTAAAAACGTAATGCAATTAGGTTCTGGAGCATTAGAAATAAAATCTGGTTATGGTTTATCTACAGATACCGAACTTAAAATGCTTCGCGTTATCAAACGTATAAAAAAAAAATTCAATAAAAGTTAAAGCTACTTTTCTAGGAGCTCATGCTTTTCCGTTAGAATTTAAAGACAATAAACAAGGGTATTTAGATTTGATTATTAAAGACATGCTACCAAAAATAGCCAAAGAAAATTTAGCCAATTATGTTGATGTTTTTTGCGAGAAAGGCTATTTTTCTTTAGATGATACAGAACAAATTCTTGAAGCTGCAAAACAATATCATTTAATACCTAAAATACATGTGAATCAATTTAATGCTTTTGGTGGTGTTGCATTAGCAGTAAAACACAATGCATTAAGTGTGGACCATTTAGAAGAATTGAATCAAGACGATATTAAAGCACTTAAAGGCAGCAATACAATGCCAGTTGCTACCATCTGCTCTTATTTTTTAAGTATTCCATACACGCCTGGAGGACAAATTATAGATGCTGGATTGCCTTTAGCGTTAGCAACAGACTATAATCCTAGTTCTGCACCTTCTGGAAACATAAATTTTGTAGTAAGTACTGCCAGTATTAAAATGAAATTAACACCAGAGAAAGCCATTAACGCAGCAACACTAAATGGTGCGTATGCCATGGGTATTAGTAATCAATATGGTAGCATAACAAAAGAAAAGAAAGCCTAATAATTACTAAAAAAATACCTAGCTACAACTATTTACCTTACGCTTTTGGAAATAATAATATTGATAAAGTAATAATAAATGGCAAGCAAATTTAATTTTAAAATTAAAAGTAATTTACCTTGTTCTAAACTTTGCACAAGGAAGAGAAGAATAGTAACAAAGTGATTATGTTTCTGTATTAAAAAAACAAAGGCATCTGCCTCACAAAACATGCTTTTTTTAAAGCAAGTTAGTATTGAAAATAATCCCTATAAAATTAAACTTTATCTAGCTATTTATAAAATGAATAACACAAACACAAAAGGTGTTGGCTTATTTTGAAAAACCATAATCTAGAGCACATTACATAAGCACATAATTACTTAAAACTAAACAACAAGATTATAGACATTACTAGAATTACAATTTCTAGAACATTTTTTGCAAACACTTTACTTATTAAAATCCAAATTCTTCCTAACAATATCGGGGATTGTAAAAAAAAATTACATAAAGACTATTTAAAACAATAACTATTAAGCAAAAACATACATTATAACTTTAAAAAATTTGGAAAATTAGAGAACAACGTATTACTGCTTTAAGTTTATAAAAAAAAGCATGAGAAGTTTAACTTTTCAGACTTATCTAATAGAAAATAGTTAGCCTATATCATTGTAAATATTGAGCTAGACACTATCTCTTTTCCATTAAAAACGTTAACTTTATATGTTCCTTTTACAAAATCGTCTTTCTCATTTTTCTTAGAAATATATTCGCAAATTGGTAAGCTTTGGTTTTCATAATTAAACTTACTAATTAAACTATAATTTAGCGTTTCTTCACCAAAATCAACCTGCTCGTTAATACCTAAAATATTATTTTTAGGATCGATAACCTGTACAAAAAGTTCCTTATCTCCTGCCTCTACTAACTTGTTTTTAGCAACAGTAAAACACACTCTAATTTTATCGCTACGTCTAGCGCGCTCAGTTGGTATTTGCTTACCAGACGAACGCTCTTTTATACCAGAAGCTTTTAAACTATTTGTAGACAATACTGCTGCACTTTCAACAACATCTACTAAAGTAGTATTTTGCACCAAAAGTGAATCTGTAAATGCAGCACGCTCCTGTAATTGTAAGTTTGTACTATTTAAAGTTGTTGTTAACGTTTGGTTTTCAACTTTAAGCTTATCGTTTGCAGTTAAAAGAAAATCCATTTCCTTTTGTAAGGATAAATACTTTTTTTTGTATCTCCATAAACTTTTTACACTAGTTTCAGATAGTTTTAAAGAATCTATCAAGCCTTCAATACGCGCTTTTGCTCCTTCAATACGCGCTTTAGCTCCCTCTAAATTTTCGTTTGCAATGCTGTTTTCACTCATTGCAACGTCATACTGGGCTGCCATTTGGTTTAATTCTTCTAATACTTTAGACTTTTCTTCAACTAAATCATTTTTTATTTGATTATTTTCTTTTATCGAAAAAAATGAAAAAATCGCTACTCCAATAAATAGCGCTACTGCAATTCCTAATGCTACTTTTAAGCCTATAGTTTTTGTTTCGTTTGACATATTATTTTGTTTTTCGCTTCAAATATATTTATTTTTATTTAATTGAATGTATTGTTTTACTTTTAAAACATTAAGTTAGTAACTTGCACGTTTAATTAATTGTTATGAGTAAACTTATTTTATTGTCCAAATCTAAAGTCGAGAAACTTGTTATTAAACGTTCTGGAGAAACTAAATTTGGAGAGCAAATAATTTTATTGCCATCAATTAAAAACATATACGAAGACTTAACAAATTTAGACGTTAAATATGTTTTAGTTGGATTACCCGAAGACGTTGGTGTATTTGCAAACTATGGAAAAACAGGCACTAACAAGGCTTGGGATGTTACACTTAAAGTTTTGTTAAATACACAAAAAAATCCTTTTAATAAACCTGAACAACTTTGTATTTTAGGACATTTAGATTTTTCTAACGAACAAAAACAGCTTACTAAATGGAATCAAAATAATATAAAACACATTAAAAAGGCCAGAGCATTAGTCGCTGAAATAAATAAAGACGTTTGTTATCTCATTTATAATATTGTAAAAGCAGGAAAAATACCCATTATAATTGGAGGTGGACATAACAACGCTTACGGCAATATAAAAGGTACTTCACTAGCATTAAATAAAAAAATAAACGTAGTAAATTTCGATGCTCATACAGATTTTAGAGCGCTTGAAGGCATGCATAGTGGTAATGGTTTTAGTTACGCTTTCGCGGAAGGATTCTTAAACCGTTATTTTATTTTCGGAATGCATAAAAACTACACATCGCAGGCTATTTTAAATGAAGCGCTAAATGCAGACAACAATATAAATTATAATACTTTTGAAGCTATAGAAGTTGAAAAAACTTTAAAGTTTAAACCAGAAATGAAAGTGGCTTTAAAGTTTGTATCAAAAAATTATTTTGGTATTGAAATAGATTGCGATGCTATTGCTAACATTCCAAGTAGCGCTCAAACACCATCAGGTTTTTCTGTAAATCAAACACGTCAATTTGTTTATTGTTTTGGGAGCAATAAAAATGTAAAATATCTTCATATTTGTGAAGCTGCACCAACGAAAGAGACAGCGACTCAAGTTGGAAAATTAATTACCTATTTAATAACAGATTTTATTACAGCTAATAATAATTAAAATTATTTTTTCTATAGTATTACGCTCAAGACTTTTAGGATTAAAATATAGAAATAATAAACGCCAAGTCGTCATTGCGAGTATGTTATGCGTCGAAATCTCTTGATTTTGCTATAAATAGAAACAAGCTACTAGTAGATAATTTATATTTTTTATGCTACAACCCACTCAAAGAATCCAGTTCACGCTGTAAACGCTTAATTTTATCAGACTTTTTAAGCGCTTTAATAGAATCTACCTTACGCTGCAATACTTCAACAGAAAGTTCTTTTTTGTTTATAATTTTAATTGGCTCTATAGAAATATTGCTAAGCGAATCTCCAACAACATCAATAATTTTTATGGCTTCTGCCTGAAAATTACTTTCTCCTTCACTAGAACGCCAAGCTTCGTTTAACTGATTATAAATTTCTTGATCCCATGTACTTGGGTGCTTAACATCTATCCAAACCACGTCGCGATACTCACTATCAATCAATGCTAAATCTGGAGTTGCAGAACCGTCAAAATTATTCGATCCTTCTCTAACGGCAGCAATTGTACCTAAGAAAAATAAGCGTCTTCGCCCAGCAATATCTTTAATATAAGGCCTAAATTCTACTGGTTTATTTACAGACCAATCAAACTCCTTACGCGATTCTATCACTTTTAAAGGCATAGCAGAAACACCAGCATAGCCTTGTTTTTTTGCTGCATGATCGTAATAATAAAGCTTGTCTGTTCCATCTGCTGGCACAAAAACACTATAGGTTAGACTTGTGCGCTCGTCTCCAACTGGTTCTAAACCAAACCAATGGTATAAACCGTTGTAAGTATCTACGTTAGTATTATCAAAATTAAAATCGGTTACAAATGGTTGCTGGTTTTGGTCGTCTGCCAAGTCTGGAATTTTAACCGCAGTTTCCATGTTCCAAGGTAAAGGGTCACTAAATCCACCTAAAAATTTTAAAGATTCAGCTTTTAATCGTGATACTTTTTCTGCTAAGGTGTTTTGTCTGGTTAGAAATGGATAGTTTTTCGTTTCGTTTGGAGCAACAAATTGTCCTTTTCCAATGGTAATACGCTCGATATAATCGTTTACATTATGTTCTCCATTTTCAATAATCATTACACCACCAAAACTAGGATAAGGAAAAAAGAAACCTTTCCATTTTATCAAGCTTACCACTTCTACCCATTGCCCTGTGTCGTTTTTCATGTAAAACGTATCGCTTGGTTCGTAATTTACAAGCATCCACGGATTAAAACGTTGCACTACCGCATTGTATGTGTTTCTACTAAATTTTAAAGATTCACCAATGGCAAAGGTTACCGGAATTCTATTTTCGTTAGAAAACCGCGGAAAAGGCGTTGTACTAGATACTGAAAACACCTCTTCGGTATTATCTCTTATACCTTGCCAATAATATTTTTGGGTTGGCTGGATTGCCATAGTCCATTTATTTTCCCCATCTATTCGCACTAAATGTGGTAACGAAACATCTTTGGTTTCTCCAACACTTTCGTTTCCCATAGAATGGATGTTTTTAAGTGGTTGAATACGCTCGTTTTGAGTTAATGGAAGTTGGGAAATATTAACTTTATTTAGGTCGTTGAAAACGTTATAGGTTTTCATGTAATCGTATAATTCTATTTTCCAGCCTATAAAATATAAGACTCCGAAAAAGACAGCCAAGACTGCTAATGTAAAAATACGCTTTCCTGTTGAGTCTTGATTTCTAAAGCTTCTTAATCCAAAGAATAATACTATTGCACAAAGTAATATTATAAAAATAAATTTTCTAACAAACAATAATGCTGGTTGGTAATCGTCACGCATAAAAAATAACAATACAATTATTATTACACTTAAAATAATGACTATTCGCTTTTGTTTTCCGCCCTTGTTCCAGTAATTTTTTATCATAATGCTTTCCTGCGCAAGCAGGAATCTTTTTTAATTATACTTGTACTTTTCGTCACGAATGGTACTGATTTTTATTAATCTTTCATGATTACTATCAAGCTTTTTATTTAACATGAATTTTAAAAATTATTCTCGCTAACGCTTAACTCGCTTTCTGCGTTTTATTTAATTACAAATGCCCTTTGTCTTTTAACCTTTGCCTTGCACTCTTTTTAGGAGTTTCTGGTTGAGATTTTATTTCTTTTTTGGCTTCCTGTATCGCTTTATTATCTCTAACTTCTAAATCTTTAATAAAATCCTTTCCTTTTTCAACAGTGTCATTTAATACATCCACTAATGAATCTCCTTTTTCATCAATTACTTCTGTCGATTTAAATACAAAGTTTGCTAAATAAGTACCTATTAATGTTCCAGAAATACTAGCCACAAAAAGTTGAATAGTGTATATATCTATTGGAATTATAAATCTTAAAATAATAATTTCTAATAAAAATAAAGCACCAACATAAACTAAACGTATTAAAAAAGGTTGCTGATACAAAAAACCTTTTTTGCTACCTTTTTTCATTTGAAGTTCTTTTGCATAAAAGAGTTTATTAAAAAACTTATAAATTTTATTATTTTTTGATTCTCTCCAATACAGGAGTATTCCAAATAGAATAGAAGCTATGAAAATTATTATTTCTATGGTCATAAACTTTGTATTTATTATTTTTATTATTCTGCGCTTCGATGCAGAATCTATTTTAATATAAGTAGTTAAACATCAAATATTGTTACTAATTTCCTCAATTACCCATTCTTTTAACGAGTCTTCCCAAGTATTATACGTTTTATAAAACTGTTCTTTATCATACCAATATAAAAATAAAACATCTTTTGCAGAAACATTCATTAAAAGCTTCCAAATTAAATCTTGATGCTTTGGATTTAAAGATGAGTGTGGTTTATGCAAAGCTTCAAAAAACTTTAAATCTACTATATCTGCAATTTTAAACTCGTTGCTTACTTCTAGTTTTTCTAAATAACGCTCAACACTCATTACACGCTTTCTGTCTATAATTGGTAATTTATTTAAATAACTCTTATTTAGCACTTTATTATTTAATATAGCCGCGAAAGAATGTTGTGGATTTTTAATAGCTTCAGCAAAAACAAACTTTTTAATGCGCTTATAACGTGCTGTTTTAACTTCAATATCTAAGTCGCATTCTATAATGAGATGATCGCGTAATTGATCCATTAATTCTGGTTGCGAGATATTATAAATTAACACATCGTAAGTGGTATTTTTTATAGCTTCTTTGTGCCATTTTTTATCTTCGAAAACAACAATCTCTTTAATAAAATCTCTAAGCACATACACACCTCCAAATGCCTTTGTATAAAAAGAGTTTGTAGTAAATTGAAGCTCGTGTAACTCTAAATCACGGTGTCTTAAATCGCCATACTTTTTAGCGGATTCTAATAGCTGTGCGTGAATACCTTCATCTATAAAATTGTTACCTTGTTTAAATTTATGGACAAGTTCTAACTGGTTTTTTTTAACATTGTCTAAATTATTAATCAGGTGAAAATTGATGCAAATATTGCTATACTTTAAAACGTCTAAAGGTTCGTAAAAGGCATCTATATTCTGGTCGAAATCGATACAAATTGCACTATCATGCGTTATGTTGTTAATTTTAGCTTCGTGAGTGCTAAAAATATATTGCATCATATCCCTATCAAACGTATGAAACGGGACATAAACAGGTTTTCCTTTTTGTAAAGGTGAAATTATAATGGCATGCATATTTGCCTCTCCATTATTTAAATAATGTAAATTCTTTTTTTCATCCGCAATTTCTGGACTCCAACCTTTTCCGTCTATTGAGAACGCACTTAATTTTGTTGGCGAGAATCCAAGTTTTAGTAAGCATTTATTATAACGCTCAACTAACTTTCCACTTATGGGAATAAGTTCGCTTCTGTATAGGTTTGCTAGTTTTAACTTCTTCATTTTTTTTTAGCAAAGGTAAAAAATTGTTATTTTTTACACTGGGTTTTGCTTAGCTTACCCAGAGATTAATGGAGACTCTATTATAAAATTAATGTGCTTTGTATACTACAACAGCTTATTAATTTTTGCATATTGCAATAATATTACGGTTTTTGCATCTTCAATTTGTCCTGTTTCAATAGCTTTTAATGCAGAATCGAAAGACATTTCTAAAACTTCGATATCTTCTTCTTCACTTTCTAATCCTCCGCCTGCACTTACTTTCATTTCGTTGGTATATTCTGCAACAAAATAATGTATTTTTTCTGTTAATGCTCCAGGTGAAGAATAGGCTTCAATAATTTTTTTTACGTTATCTATTCTATAACCAGTTTCTTCTTCAATTTCTCTAATCACACAAGTCTCTGGATTATCTTTATCTAACATTCCTGCACAAGTTTCTATTACAAAACCAGATTTACAACCGTTTAAATATGCCGAAACTCTAAATTGTTTTACCAAAACTACAGTCCGTTTTTGTTTATTATATAATAAAATTGTGGCGCCATCTCCACGATTATAAGATTCCCTTTTTTTTGTTACCCAATGTCCTGCGCTCATTTTATAGTCGAAATAAATTTCGCTTAAAGTTGCCCAGCCTTTGTGTAAGGTTCTATCTATTATGTTTTTTGTTCTAGTTTTCAAAAAAAAATGCTCTAAAAATTAACTCCTGTTTCTTTTAATTTTCTTTGGGAAAATTAAAATTTATTCTCCTTTAAAAAAAAGAAGAAAACTACTTAAATATCTATTAATTACTAACCTCCAAACGTTTCTCTTGCCTTTAAATCTATATTCATTTGGTTTACTCTTGCATCTACTTTACGCTTAAAATCCGTATCTGCTATAGTTGCGACGTTATCTAAATAACGCACGACTTCTTGTCTTCTAATATCCGAAAAATTTAAACCTTTCATATTATTTTTCATTAATTCTTGAAGCATATTAAATTTAGTTTCGTAACTCTGTTTAAAATACACTTCTGGCTTATCGAACCAATCTTGTTCTAAATCGAAATCGGTTAAACGCAATGAAATTGCAGATTGAATATTACGCACATCTCTTGAGGAGAAAAACGGAAATATTTTCTGAATTTCCTTATATAAACCTGCATAAAACAAATGGTCGTTGGTACTGTGAAGTTTTTCGGCTTTATTGTAGGCTTCTAAAACTCTTGCTTCGCTTGGTTTTTCGACACTATTTAAAATGTCGCCCATATTTTTAGCTAAGCCTTGATCTTTAAGATATTGATAATCGCTTGGGCTTGCCATATTTACAAAATCTGGCATTGTTTTATCCAGTTTTCTCCACCATAAATGATCTTGATCTAAGAAATCGTGTTCTGTTCGTGCACCATCAATTTTAAAACGGCCTTGTACACGAGAGATTACGGCTTTATCTAACATTTCTGGCAGATTTGTAAATAATCCAATAGAACTATTTCCATAATTTACTGCGTAAGCACCTTCTGTATATCTTAAAAACACACCTATAACTTCCTTTACACCTGCGGAAACACCTTGTGCAGTTCGCTCTTGTAAATTATTTTCTGCATCATCAATTGGTGCAAAAATTAGTTTTGAAGGATCTTGCATGGGCTTCATCCACTCTACCATTTTTTCGGCACTTCCACCTTGAAACGTACTTATTAAAGTATCTGGCATTGGATGGAATAAAAACGGAATATCTAAACTATCGGCATGTTCTTTTAATCGTGTTGCAATGGCAGCAATAAGCATACTTTTTCCTGTTCCAGGTATTCCATAGCCCATAAAAACTGGCATAAAACCACCCAATTCTTGAAACGGATTCTTTTTTGCCTCAAAATCGTAACTTAGTATACGCTCTGTTAAACGTCTTGCAAAGTGCTTGGCATCTCTGTTCCCAACAATTTGCTCGAATTGTATTTTATTAAACTCAATACTCTTTGCTGTTCCTGCAAAAATATTGTCCCAACCCGAAATGGCAAACTCACTATTTTCTAGTTTGTAATTGCGATCGACAATAGATTCGGTATATTCTAAACTACTTTTGCGTAGTTGAATTTCGTCTATTAAAGCTTCGTAATAAACCACTGTAAAATCGATAACATCTTTATCTGTTTTAACAATATCTGGATGACCTAAATATTTATCGAAATAGAATAAACAACAGGCAATACCTTTTAAAGGTGATATAAATGACATCTCTGGTAAGCCAGCGAATTTCTGTTTCATTACAGATAAATCGTCTGAAGCTTGAGGTTTTAAGTTATAAAGAATATTGTAAGCCATAGCAAACAACATAAATGCTGTAGAAGTTTGCATTTTACTTTCGTATTCACGCTTTCCTTTAGTATCTAAAGCAGATCTGCGTTCGTGTAAACTCGATAAACCTGAAGCATCGTAATAACTATCTTTTACCCAAATACCTAAAGTAATACCTTCTTGCACTGCAAAAAGTGTTTGGTTTAAATGCACAGGAATAGCTATAGAATCTGGTAATAATCGTTTTTTTAAAGCTAATATTGTTTTAGAAACCGAAGTTATTGCTGTTGCTCCACTTCCATTATTTGCTCGCGACAAATACAGTAAAATAGATTCGTCTTTGGAGTCTTTATCTTTATTCTTTGCTCTTACGCCTTGTTCCCATTGTACACTTTTAAGGTAACCACTTGCTTCATCGCGAAGCATTTCTAGTTCATTTATTTTAATAGGAAAGGTGGAATTATGTTCCATTTTTTTTTATTTAGTTACAGTCGCAGTCACAGTATGCAGTACTTAATCAATACTTTTTTACTCTTTCTCAAACTTTTTATTTATATTTTTTTAGCCAAGTTATTAAAAACTGAGACTACGACAGAATTTTTTTTACTTCATCTTAAGGTCTGCAACCTGAAAAGGTGGTTTGGCCAGCTTATTTATAATTTCAGGATTCTTGTTATACAATAATTGTATGATGCGGTGTGGAGCAAAAACATAATCTTGTTTAGCAACATCACTCCATTTCTGTAAGGTTTGCTTATTAAAATATCCACCTTCTTTAAATTCGCTTCCAGAGAATACTTCGTCTATTTTAAAAGACAAAGCGTAAGATTCTAAAGGCACTTCTTTTTTAGCAATACTTTCTAAAATACTATGTGTTAAAATGTTTTCATCTTTTGCAAACACGTTATGGAATGGACCTAAATCGATACGTTTTATATGTTTAGGGTTTACGTTTTTTAAGCGTCTGTCTATTCCATAAGCCATAGTATCTAAAGACATTTTTCTGTCTGCAACATTTTTTAAAACATCGTAAATTTCTTCTTTTT
>Ga0209828_1001912_pt1 | contig 18080 bp, 16 predicted proteins | sample MaitaG_FD_187429 | JGI IMG/M metagenome (GOLD analysis project Ga0209828, IMG submission 187429) | Marine algal microbial communities from Maine, USA - Maine_Asex2 metaG (SPAdes) (version 2) | ecosystem: Host-associated > Algae > Red algae > Unclassified | place: Maine, USA | collected 2015-01-05 | reverse complement strand
CCAGAAGTGCCTCCTGAGCTGGGGTTCTGTTGGTATCTAACGCCAACAAGTCCACGAGCCACAGGAGGCACATTCCGTGATCGCATCATCGCGCAATATTGATCGGTTGCAGGCGATCTTTGATCATCCACGCCAATAGCCACCGCAATCCCCGCCACGCCGATGCCAACCGCCACCGCAATCCCCGCAACCGCAATCCCCGCCACGCCAATGCCAACCGCCACGCCAATCCCAGCGGCAACCGCAATCCCCGCCACGCCAATGCCAGCCGCAACCTCGCTCCCGGTTGTTGTTGCGTCGCAAGCAGCAACAACAACATCTGCCACTGCATCCAGCGGCGCCGCCTATGGGTTCACGAATGGCGTCCCCACGCAGCCCGCAGCACTCGCCACGACTGGCAGCACCAACGGCGTTCCGATCGGCGCCGCGCTGAGCCTCCTTGGCCTTGGACTTCTTCTCATGTCAGCGGTCTGGCGCAAACTGCTCCAGCAGAGCTGACCCGGGCCAACCCGCCACCAACCGAAAGGTCAGGCAGCGAAGGACTCGACGGTCAGCTTGAGGTCGGCAAGCGGTTGCGGCCATCCAAGGTAGTAGCCCTGACCGTGCGTCGCCCCAACCTCGCGCGCCACGTCAAGTTGCACGCTGGTCTCGATGCCTTCGATCACCAGCGAGACGCCCATACCCCGGCAGCTTTCCGCCAGGCCCCGCACGATGGCATCAGCACGAAGCGTGCCGAACTGCGAGGTGATGGACGGGTCCACTTTGAGCACTGACACCGGATGCGAAAGCACATACTCAAGACCCGATGATCCATTCCCAAAGTCGATGGCAATCTGGATGCCGCCGGCGGCCAGGTCACGAAGGTTCTCGTGTGCATTGTCGACTGTCTCGACAAGGTGACACTCGGTCAACTCAAGTCCGAACAGAACGGATTCCAACCTGGCGTCTTCAAGCCAGCCGTAGATGCGATCCGAGAGGCCCGGCTCCCCAAGCTGCAGCGCAGACATGTTCACCGAAATACGGATCTGCGGCTCGTCTTCTGCTGCGTTCGCGTTGACAAACGCTGATGACTCGATGGCCTTGCGCAGCGTCCACTCGCCCATCGCCCGAATCATGCCGCTTTGTTCGGCGACGGGGATAATCACGCTCGGGGAGATCGGGCCGAAGTCAGGGTGGTTCCAGCGCAGCAGTGCTTCCGCTCCGACCACCAGACCGCTGTTGAGGGCCACGATCGGTTGGTAGGCCAGCGATAATCCGTCCTTGCGAATGGCCTTGCGCAGGTCGCGCCGAAGCGCGAGGGGCGAGATCTCAGCATGTGCTTCAAGCGACTGGTACGGCAGGGCCTGGTTTCGCCCGGCCCTCTTTGCCTGGTACATCGCATGGTCGGCCTTCTGCAGAAGCGCCAGAGTCGTGGATCCTTTGACCGCAAGCGCCACGCCGATACTGGCGGACAATTCGATGTCGGCCCCCCGGTACTGCACCGGCGAGCGCAGAGCGTCAAGCAGGCGTTCCGCGAAGTCAACTCCCGCGTCGTAGTCGGTGATGCCGTCGGCCACCATGAAGAACTCATCGCCACCAAGACGACCGATGCTGTCACATCCGCGGCTCGCCCCAACAAGGCGCCTGCCAACCTCGGCGAGGACGAAGTCACCGGCCTCATGGCCCAGCGAGTCGTTGATCTGTTTGAACCCGTCGAGGTCGCACATCATGGCGGCGAAGGTCGGGTCGTCCGAACTCAGCCTGGCCTCAAGATCCGCTTCAATTCCGCGACGGTTGGCCGTGCCAGTCAGCTCATCGGTGAGCACTTCTTCCTGCAACAGGATGCGCCGGTTGAAGTCCGGCGTTATGTCCTCGGCCGAACCAATGACCTCGACCCCACCCTCAGTGGTGACATAGCCGGTGACCCGCAATCGGACATAGCGAATTGGAGCATCGCCATTGAGAACTTGAACGTCGAGCTGCACTTCCGCGTCGGTTCGGAGCATCTCGGACAGGGCCTGCACAACAGGTTGCCCGTCGAGCGAGAACACCTGGTCGACGGGCAAAGAATCGCCAATGTTGCAGCCGAACACCTCGTTCAGGTTGGAGTTGGCGTAGAGAATGTCACCGTCCGGGCTGGATCGGAAGATGCCCAGCGGAACGGTTTCGGCCAATCGTTGCAGGTCCTCCATGGCGCTCTGCAACCGGTGGCCATTGAGCACGTCTTCGGTCACGTCAACGAAGAGGATCTCCACCGTGTCGTCGAGGACGCGCAGCGTGACCTGATACCAGTTTCCGGGGTTGCCGTCGGCGTCGCGGAATTGGGTGCGACCAGTGGACATGCCGAGCCGAAGCGCCCGCATCCACTTCTCAATCATCGGAACCGGACCATCCGAATCGCCCGGTGATTCAGACCCTCCGCGTGCGCGCCGAATGTCGGCTCGTGTCGACTCGACCGCCAACGCTACAAGGTCACAGGTGCCGACCTGGTCCGGGTCCAGTCCGAAGGTTCGGAAGAAGGCCGGCTCGGCCCACAGAACACCTGATCGATGATCGGTAATCACTCGGAAGGCGTCTTCTCTGTCCACGTCGTCGGTCTCGGCTGGCGCCACGATTGATGCCGTTGGATGGCAGACGAAGAGCATGTCGGTGTCGCCGTTGTTCCGAACGAGATTGACAGCGCTGAGAAGAATCACCCGGCCGCCGATCATGGCCTCGACTGCAGCCTGGCCTTTGCTCCTCGCTTCGCTCGCAACGAAAACAACCGCCCGCTGAGCGTCAGGACCGGCCCGCAGGAGGAGCGGGCCCTCCTCGAACCTCTCAAGAGCGGGGTAGTGATGCGCGGCCCTGACCCGTCGGAACATTTCACCGAGCGTCAGGATGACCTCAGCGTCCGGATGGGCGTCAAGGAACCCCATGACCTCTTCGGAAAGCGATGCAAGGTTCGGCACAGGATATACCTCGGCGTGTTCATGCCTGGACTGAGCGGGCTTGGGTCAAAGGACCCGTCAATTGGGGTGCCCAGACGGCCTTGCCCGTCGAATCCGGCCCCCAGACGTGCGATCATGAGCACATGTCATCCTTCGAGGCCCAGTTCTCCAACTTCCAACAGCTCCATGTTTCGCTCCAGGAAGGCGTCGCGACAGCTACCGTTGACAATCCGCCCGTGAATGTCATTTCAGGTCGGCTGTTCCACGAACTGCGCCGGTTCGCCGACTGGGCCGCAGGCAATGACACCGTCCGGGTCGTGATTCTTCGCAGCGACAGCGCGGAATTCTTCATCGCCCACTTCGATGTCTCTCTCCTGCGGGATGCCGACGTGAGCGACCCACCGCAACGCCGGCACGAGCTCAACGGGTTCCATCAACTGTGCGAATCGTTCCGCACCATGCCGAAGGCAACAATCGCAGAGATTGCAGGACGGGTTGGTGGCGGTGGCAACGAGCTGGCAATGTCCTGCGACATGCGGTTCGGCGCCATTGGACAGACCATTGTCAATCAGATGGAAGTGCCTCTGGGCATCCTTCCCGGCGGCACTGGCACACAGCGACTTCCTCGCCTCGTCGGCACCGGCCGGGCGCTCGAGATCATCCTGGGAGCCGACGATCTTGATGCCGAGACAGCACAGCAGTGGGGGCTGCTGAACCGGGCCCTTCCACCGGATGAACTTCGACCGTTCGTCGACCGCCTCGCCGCCCGAATCGCTTCCTTCCCACCTGGTGCGGTGCAGCGAGCAAAGGCTTCCGTTCGCAACGCTGAGACCATGGAATTGATCGACGGAATGCGCGAAGAGGCCGCTCTGTTCGAAGAAACAATGCGGCTTCCTGAGACGAAAATGCTGATGGATCGTTTCCTGACACAAGGAGGTCAGACCAGCGACAGTGAGGGTCAGATGGGTCGATTTGTTATGAAAGTCGGCTTGCCGGACTGAACAAAGCGATGTTCCCGTGGCGCGTTCCAAAGCTCAACCGCCACACTGAAGAGTGTGAACCACGCTTCCGGACTGCCAGCCCCGCCAATTGCGGACACGCTGATCCTGTTCGGCGTCACCGGCGACCTCGCCTACAAAAAGCTTTTCCCGGCGCTGTATGAACTCACCATCGATGGCGTGAAACCCGCGGTCATCGGCGTGGCCCGTTCCGAGTTCACCGACGAAAGCATCCGCGACCGGGCGCGCGACGCACTCAGCAAGCGCTCTGACCAGGCGGCAGTCGAAGATCTGTGTTCGCGCCTCTCCTACGTGCGGGGCGGCTATACCGACCCTGAGCTGTTCGAGAGGTTGAAGGATGCGGTCCCGAACAAATGCCTTTCGGTTTCGTTCCTCGCCATTCCGCCGTCATTGTTCGACGACGTCGCCACTGGTCTCGCCTCCGCTGGGCTCAACGAAGGAAGAATCATTGTTGAGAAGCCGTTCGGGCGTGACCTCGCATCTGCTGTTGAACTGAACCAAATCCTGCACCGCCACTATCCCGAGGAGCGGATCTTTCGCATCGATCACTTCCTCGGCAAGGACAGCATCCAAAACCTGCTTGTCTTCCGCTTCGCCAACGCCATGCTCGAAGCGGTCTGGAATCGCGACCACGTTGAGTCCGTACACATCACGATGGCCGAAGAGTTCGATGTCTCGGGCCGGGGCGGTTTCTACGAAGGTGTCGGAGCAGTTCGCGATGTGGTGCAGAATCATCTCCTGCAGATGGTTGCCCTCCTCGCGATGGAGCCTCCAATCAATGGCGAAGCAGAAGCACTGCGAGCCGAAAAGATCAAAGTCCTGCAACAGATCCGTCCTGCAGATCCGGCCGAAACTGTCCGTGGTCAGTACCTCGGATTCCTCGACGAAGACGGTGTGGATGCGGACTCAAATACCGAAACGTACGTCGATTTGACGCTCTACATCGACTCGTGGAGATGGTCCGGTGTGCCCTTCCATATCAAGGCCGGCAAGGCCATGGCTGAAACGGTGACCGAAGCGGTCGTCGAGTTCAAAGCCCCGCCCACCGCTCTGTTCGGGGGCGAAGCAACAGGTCCACAAACGAACCGGCTTCGTTTCCGGATGAAGCCGCAGAATCACATCTCGCTGACCATGCAGGCCAAAGCCGCTGGCGAGACCATGACTTCGGAACCGGTGGACCTCGCTGTTGACTACGGCGCAGCCGTGGGCGGCACGGGTCCTGACCCATATGAACGACTGATCGGTGACGCCCTCGAAGGCGACCAGCGAAACTTCGCCCACCAGGAAGGTGTCGAAGCATCGTGGCGCATTGTCGAACCGATCCTTGATCTCAACACCCCAGTGCACCAGTACGAGTCCGGCTCATGGGGACCGGACGCCCCACCTATCGGAAGAGACACCGGCTGATGATCATCGAGGTACACGCGGATGCTGCGGCGGCAGCTTCTGCGTCTGCTACCGCCATTGCCATCTACCTGACTGACGCGGTCAACAAGCGAGGAGAGGCCACCTTCGCGGTAAGTGGCGGATCGACCCCCGCAGCGATGCTGAGCATGCTTTCAACTATGGACCTGCCGTGGAATGACATCGTCATTCTTCAAGTGGACGAACGAATCGCTCCGGATGGAGATCCGGAACGAAACATCATCATGCTTCATCGAGAGCTCATCGAGCCGCTCGCTGCCCGCAATTTTCACCCAACTGTCGCTCCAATGGCGGTCCAGAACGCCATCGAGGTGAACGCTGAGGACTACGGCGAACTTGTCGAATCACTTGCTCCCATTGACGTGGTTCAGCTGGGTCTTGGAAGCGACGGCCATACAGCGTCGCTCGTGCCCGACGACTGCATCCTCAAGTTCATCAGGCCGAGCGACCCGCTTGTTGCGATCACTGCGCCGTATCAGGGCACTCGACGGATGTCGCTGACTGTGCCGGCGCTACGAGCAGCAAGCCACCGCGTTTGGCTGGCCACTGGATCGGGAAAGGCAACCGCTGTCGAACAGCTTGTCCGAGCCGACCAGACAATCCCGGCCACCCTGGTGGCATGCCCGTCCGATCGGGTTGTTGTCGACGAAGCCGCAGCTGCGGCCGTCGACTGAACGGTTCAGCTGCTGGCGCCGCGGATCACACCGTCGGCAACTGCGGTCGCAGCAACAGCTGGGGCGACATGCTCGACGACCGTCTTGTCGAACACCGATGGGATGACGTAGTCCGGTCGGACATCATCCTCGTCAATGACGCCGGCGATCGCCTCGGCTGCCACAACTTTCATCCGTTCGGTGATATCGGTGGCCTGCACATCGAGGGCTCCCCGGAAGATGCCCGGGAACGCCAGCACGTTGTTGATCTGGTTTGGATAGTCGGAACGCCCGGTAGCCATCACGGCAGCGAGACCGTCGGCGTCTTCAGGTGTGATCTCCGGATCAGGGTTCGCCATGGCAAACACGATTGGCTTGTCGGCCATTTGGCGAATGTCGGAGGCGGTGATGAGTCCGGGTGCACTCACGCCAACGAACACGTCGGCACCTCGGAGAACCTCAGAGATTGAGCCTTCCCTGCGTTCGACGTTCGTGTTCTCGGCGAACCATTGCTTTGCGAAGTTCAAATTGTCGCGGCCGCTGAAGATCGCTCCCTGACGGTCGGTACCAATGACGTTGCCCACGCCTGCATTCAGCAGGATCTTGCCGATGGCCACGCCCGCAGCGCCGATGCCGGAGATCACGACTTGCAGGTCAGCGAGTTCCTTCTCCACGAGCTTGAGCGAATTCATGAGTGCGGCAAGCGTGACAACGGCCGTGCCGTGCTGGTCGTCGTGGAAGACAGGAATGTCGAGGGACTCCTTCAGGCGCTCTTCGATCTCGAATGCTCGCGGGGCCGAGATGTCTTCAAGGTTGATGCCGCCAAACGTTGGGGCGAGCCGCTCGACGGTTTCGATGATCTCCTCGGTGTCTTTGGTGTTGAGGCAGATGGGGAAAGCATCAACATCCCCAAACTCCTTGAACAACAGCGCCTTGCCTTCCATGACCGGCATGGCCGCTGCAGGGCCGATATCCCCGAGACCGAGCACTGCTGTGCCGTCGCTCACGATGCCGACGGTGTTCTTCCGGATCGTATGGGTGAATGACACTGCCTCGTTCTCGTGAATCGCAAGGCAGACGCGAGCCACGCCGGGTGTGTACGCCATCGACAGATCGTCTGCATCGCCCACCGATGCGAGCGCCTTGGTTTCGATCTTGCCGCCCTCGTGCATACGGAAGGTGCCGTCGTGCCAATCCAGAACGTCGACGTTCGCCAGCTCGTTTATTGCGGCGACAATCTTCTCCTGGTGTTCCTCGTCACGGCAGTTCACACAGATGGTGCGCTCAATGGATGCGCCCTTGGCCTCAAAGCCCTCCACTACGGCGATGTTGCCTCCGAGCTCACCGACGGTCACGGCAAAACTGCCGAGCACCCCGGGAACGTTCCGAAGACGAACACGAAGATTGATCTGGTATGCAGCTGTGGTCTTTGCCATGGGGAGAGATCGTATGTCACCTGCACGCCGATGCAGCGACGGGACCGACGATGTGGCACTTTCCTTTGGCCGAGACTGATGCAGCGCCGTACCGGTTACACTTGCCGGGTTCTGCCTGTGGTCCGAAATTCGGTGAAATCCCGATACTGACCCGCAACGGTAATACCCCGATTTCGGTCGAGGTGAGTCCGGTCGAGTCCGCTCGCAGACGAACCACACAAACCCTCGAGGAAATGGGGTTGGTTCACGACGGGTGGTTCTGTCGTCGATCGACCAGGAACGGAACACCCGATATGCACATCATCACAAAGGCTCTGCGCGTGCTCATTGCTCTGCTGGCCCTCACGCTGTTCGCCGCAGCCTGCGGCAGTGACGCAGTTGACACCGCAGTCGCCGATGCAGCCGACAACGGCGAATCGATGACCGACGACACCATGGAAGACGACACCATGGAAGACGACACCATGGAAGACGACACCATGGAAGACGACACCATGGAAGACGACACCATGGAAGACGACACCATGGAAGACGACACCATGGAAGACGACACCACCATGGCCGACGATGGCACAGTCCGCATCGTGTCTCTGTCCCCGACCGCTACCGAGATGCTGTTCGCCATCGGCGCCGGCGACCTCGTAGTTGCCGTCGACGACTTCTCGAACTACCCGCCGGAAGCGCCCATGACTGATCTGTCCGGTTTCACCCCGAACATAGAGGCAATCGCCTCGTACGAGCCGACCCTCGTTGTCTCCCAGGCGCCGATTGAAGGACTCGACGCTCTCGGCATCGAAAACATCGTCCAGTTCGCTGCGGTGAGCTTCGACGATGTCTACGCCCAGATGAATGAGCTTGGCGCCGCAACCGGTTTCGAAACCGAAGCTGCCGAGGCATCCACAGTTCTTGAAGCTGAAGTGTCGGCGCTCAAAGGCGCAGTCACGCAGCCCGAAGTTCCGCTGACCTACTACCACGAGCTCGACACCACGCTCTTCTCCGTCACGTCCGACACATTCATCGGTGAGGTGTACAAGACCCTCGGACTTGTCAACATTGCCGACGCCCACGACCCTGATGGCTTCTCCTACCCCCAGCTCAGTGAAGAGATCATCCTGACGGAGAACCCTGACCTCATCTTCCTCGCTGACACGAAGTGGGAAGGCCAGTCGCTGGAAACCGTCCGGGAACGTCCCGGTTGGAGTGCGATGACCGCGGTTGAAGCCGGCAACGTGTTTGAACTCGATGACGACATTGCCAGTCGCTGGGGCCCTCGCATTCTCGACTTCATGGCAGTTGTTGTCGAGGCGGTCAACAAGCAAACCGTGAACGCCGGCTGAGACAGCTGACGACGAAGCACTGACGACGTAACGTTCACGACCGTGACCGCCGCACCAGTTGGCCTCGTATCCCGCCGCCAGAACCGAGCCTCGCTCGCGTCCTGGCTGCTGGCCGGGGTTGGTCTGGTTGCCGCGATCACGGTTGTGTCCGTTTTGATTGGGCCAAGCTCCATCCCGGCTGGCTCCGCGCTGCGTGAAGTCATCGACCGGCTCACGCCCGGAACCGTGGACTCCGAACTCAGCACGATCCAGAAGTCAATCGTGTGGGATATCCGCTTCCCCCGCATCCTTCTCGGACTACTGGTCGGCGGTCTCCTGGCCAGTTCCGGTGCCGCCTACCAGGGTGTCTTCCGCAACCCGCTCGCCGACCCGTACCTACTTGGCATTGCGGCCGGCGCAGGGTTTGGTGCCACGTTGATGATCGTCACGGGCCTGGGCGACGGCCAGGGCATCCTCGACCCGGTACGAATTGCCGCCTTTGCAGGAGCCCTCGTGGCGGTGGCACTCACCTATACCGTCGGCGTGCTTGGTGACCGCAACCGATCCACCGTCTCGTTGATCCTGGCCGGCGTGGCCGTCGCAAGCTTCTTCACCGCACTGCAGACGTTCGTCCAACAGGCGGACAGTGCCACCATCTCGCGGGTGTACCTGTGGATTCTCGGCTCACTCACCACCAGCGGTTGGAGCGAAGTCGGTGCGCTCGCTCCATACGCCGCATTCACAATCGTGACGTTGTCGATGTTGAGCCGTCAGATGGATCTGCTCGGCGTGGGTGACGAGGAAGCCACATCGCTTGGGCTCAACGTCCGGCGCACCCGCCTCGCCATCATTGTGATTGCCTCGTTGGCAACTGCTGCTGCTGTGGCAGTGAGCGGCCTCATCGCGTTTGTCGGCCTGATCATTCCGCACACCGTCCGGCTCCTCGCCGGAAGCTCGTACCGGGTAATCGTTCCTGTGTCGTTTCTGTTCGGCGCGGCGTTTCTGATGGGGTGCGATCTGATTGCTCGCAACGCCATGTCCCCGGCCGAGATACCGATTGGCGTGGTCACGGCCTTCTTCGGCGCCCCGTTCTTCATCCTCATCCTGCGAACAACGAAGATGCACTGATGGACGACGAACTGATGCCCAACGAGGTGCACACCCGGTCTGCAATTGGTTGCTCCAACCTGTCCGTGAGTTTCGGCGACACGGCTGTCCTTGCCGGCGTTTCGCTGAACGTTCCAACCGGGCAATGGCTCTCCATCATCGGGCCGAACGGAGCCGGAAAGAGCACGCTTCTGCGGGCGTTGGTGGGCCTTGGCAACTACTCGGGTGAGGTAACCCGCTTCGGTCAAACGATTGCCGGAACGACGGCTCGGGACCGGGCAAAGCAGGTGGCTTTCGTTCCGCAGACGCAGATCATTCCTCCGGGAATGCCGGTGCTGGACTACGTCCTGCTCGGGCGCAACCCCTGGATGTCCTCACTTGCCCGCGAATCTGCTTCCGACCTGACTATCGCCGAAGCGAGTCTGATCGGCGTCGATGCTCTGCATCTCGCCCACCGGCTCATGGATGAACTCTCCGGGGGCGAACGTCAACGCGTTGTGGTCGCGCGAGCCATTGCACAGGAAGCGCCGCTCCTTCTGTTGGATGAACCGAACACCTCACTCGACATCGGCCATCAACAGGAGTTGCTTGAGTTGATTGACGAACGGCGCCGGGCTGTGTCGTTGACGGTGATCATGACCCTGCACGACCTCAGCCTGGCGGGCCAGTACGCCGACCGGCTCGTCCTGATGAACCGCGGAGCCATCGTTGCCGACGGCACCGCCGCCGATGTCCTGCAGCCGGACCTGCTGACCGAGGTCTACCAGGCCAACGTGCAGATTCTCACCGGGGAAGATGGTGAGATCCTTGTGGTCCCGCGCCGTCGGCCCTGCTCCCCCATCGAGCCCATCCCGAACCAGGCCACACCAAACCAGGCCACAGCGAACCAGCCTCTACCGAACTAGCCCCCACCGAACAAGCCCCCACCGAACAAGAACTGAGACACCATGTCCGACGCACACACACCCGCTCCCGATGCCAACTCGAATGGCACCACCCAACCGTTGGAGGACAGCCCGGTCCCGGCCGGCACTTCCACGGCGAAATCTGTGGTCGTGCTGAACACCGGCGATGGCAAAGGCAAGTCCACCGCCGCGTTCGGCGTGATGTTGCGCGGCGTTGCGATGGGCTGGAATGTCGCCGTCGTGCAGTTCATCAAGTCCGGTGATTGGAGCGTTGGCGAGGAGAAGATGGGACGCCAACTGGGAGTCGATTGGCACGCGGAAGGCGAGGGTTTCACCTGGGATACAGACAACATCGAAACGGACAAGTCGCTCGCAGCCAGTGGTTGGCAGAAGGCTGCTGACCTGATTGCCTCCGGCGAACACAAGCTGGTACTGCTCGACGAGTTGACCTACCTCATCAACTGGGAGTGGATTGACGCACAGCCCGTCATCGATGCCATCGTGAACCGCCCGGAACATGTGAATGTCGTCATCACCGGCAGAGACGCCCCTCAGTCACTGATCGACATCGCCGACACCGTCACCGAAATGCGCAAAATCAAACATGCCTACGACGCCGGCATCATCGCCAAAAAGGGCATCGACTACTGAGCCTGGTTCAGTGCGCGTTCTGGGACTCGGTCTTCTCCGGCAGGCCCGCCAGGTGAGCGGCATCGTTGTAGCGGACCAGACGCCATTGCGGTTCGGTTCGGCGGCCGAAATCCTGAGCGTTGGGATGTGAGAGCACCATCTCCGTGACGCTCGTGTTCTTCGTCCAAAGATGGAAGCCGCCATCCACCGGCAGTCCGAGAAGCAGCCGGAAGCCAACGTCAATGACGCCGGCATGCACGACCATCATGATCGACTTGCCCTTGTGCTCCCGGATCACCTTGTCAATGGCTCGACCTGCACGCAGATGCAGATCCCGCAGGCTCTCACCACCAGGTGCCCACGGCACGAACGGTCCACGCTCATCCGGGTCGTCAGTCCCCCACCGCTCGACAACCTCTTTCCAGGGGAGACCGTCGGCCTCGCCTGGTCGCCATTCCTCGAGCTCTCGTTCCTGATGCAGCTCCAGACCAAGCGCCGTGTTCACATGCTGTGCGGTCTCGATAGCGCGTGGCATGGTGGACGAGAAGAGTATGTCGATGTCGGGTTCTGACCCCGTGGCCCACCGGACTCCAAGGGCTTCGGCCTGTCGATGACCGAGCTCGGACAATCCAATGCAACCCTCGGGGCCGCCGACAATCTGATCGACCGTCACCTGGGATTCGCCGTGGCGGATGAACACCACCCGTGTATCCGGGGGTGTGGCGGGATCTCCGGTCTCGTTGCTGGCTTGCTCGATGCTGGTCACGCACCGACAGTACCGGGTATTTTCTGAATCAAATTGCCCCTGCGGCTTCGTTCTTTCACTACGATCTCGCCAACACACGGTGAAGTTCAAGAGGGGTGTTGCGTGCAGGCAGAAATCGGTTCAACCCACGTTGTTGTCACCTGGTCTGATGGCCAGCACATCGAGTTGCCCCATCTGTGGTTGCGGGACAACTGTCCGTGCGTCCAGTGCCGCGTGGAGCAGACCGAAGAGAAGATCTTTCACATCCAGAATGTGGACGTGAACATTGCCGCCTCTCGGGCGTCGGTAGATGCACACGGCGAACATGAACAGCTCAGCATTGTCTGGCCCGATGGCCACCGCACGGTGTTTACCCGCGCTGCGGTGGAGGCATCTGTCGCTGGCCGCTACGAACCCGAGCTCACCTACTGGCGATCCGAATTCTCCCCGACAACAGTTGATCACGATGCCTTCTTCAGCGAACCGGAAGAGGCCGCCGCCGCACTCGAGGCGTTCCTGTGCACCGGCGTTCTTGTTGTAACCGGAGCTCCGCAGACCGAAGGGACGCTGGAGCACTATGCCGATCGCCTCGGTCCGATTCGCGAGATGTTCTTCGCCCGCATCCATGATGTCCGGGTCGATCCCAGCGGGTACAACGTTGCGCACACCTCGCTGCCGCTTCCACCCCACAACGACTTCGCCGGCATGGCCTGGCCACCGAGTGTGCAGGCCCTGCACATGTTGGAGAACGACTGCGAAGGCGGTTCGTCCGTGATCGTCGACGGATTCGGACTCCTTGAAGAGTTTCGCTCCTCAAGTCCTGACCTCTTCGAGGCCCTGTGCACTGTGGCGTTGCCGTTTCGGATGTTCGACGAAGAACATGAGACCTACGTGGTTGCGCCCATGGTTTCACTCGATCACCACAGAGCCATCCGCTCGCTGCGATACTCGAATCAGGTCATGCAGCCAATGGACCCCACAACGCCCGGCATCGTGGACTTCTACCGGGCGTACCACGAGTTCTCAAAGCTCGTCCTCGACCGGCAGAACCAGGCCCGCTTCCGCCTGGAGGGCGGCCATGTGTTGATCGTCGCCAGTCACCGCGTTCTGCACGCCCGCGATGAGTTCGTGCCCAACGCCGCCCGCCATTTGCAGGACGCCTACTTCGAGCACGACAACCTGCGCAATTCGTTCCACGTCTTGCGCCGCTCACTCACTCAGGCCTGAACCAACACCGCTTCTTCGGTCTTGTGCGGCTCGGGGCGTCCGGCGATCACACCGACCATCGAGACCAGCGTGAACGCCAGGAAGCCCACTCCAAAGGGTGTCACCGTGTCGACGATGCGGGCATCGATCTGCGCGCCCAGCCATGCGCCGACAATGAATAGCAGCACGCCGATGACCGATGAGGCGGTGCCTGCGATGTCGCCCATCGGCCCCATCGAGATGCTCGACATCAGCGGCGAACTGCACGTGTTGGCTGCAGTGATGACCGACACCATTGCGAAGAACACCAGGAAGGGTGGGACGCCGTCGTTGGCAGAGGCAACGACCACGAACACGCCGGCGACGGCAAGCCCAATGAACGTCCATCCGAGCAACACCGGGTATGCGCTGAACCGGTTCACCAGGCGTTCAGTGGTGAGAACGGCGATCGCCATGAGCACCGCGTTGAGCCCGAACCAGAGAGCAAAGCTGTCTTCTCGGCCGTAGATCCTGCTGATCATGGTGAACGAACTGCCCAGCCACGGAAAGAACGCTCCGTAGGCAAAGATTGAGGCGAGCGTGAGAGCTGCCGTTGTACGGTTGGTCGCCACCTTGCGCGCGGCGCTGAAAAGATGACCGACCCGCAGCGACTGACGTTCTGAAGCGGGCAACGTTTCGTGCATGCGTCCGAACCAGACCGCAATGAAGCCGGCCATCACCGCAGCGATACCCGTCGTCCACCGCCACGATCCAAAGCGAAGGAGTACCGCTCCCATCGATGGAGCGAGGATCGGGACAATGAGAAAGACGGCGAACGAGAACGACATGATGCGTGCCATGAGATCGCCTTCGTAAGAATCGCGGGTGATGGCGAGGGCAACAATCCGTGGTCCAGCGGCGCCGACGCCCCAGATGAACCGACCAATCAGGAACATCGTGAACGTTGATGCAATCGTTGCGAACACGGCTCCGCCAATGAAAACGCTGAGCCCGAGATACATGATGGGCTTTCGTCCGAATCTGTCGGTAAGCGGGCCGTAGAAGATGGTGCCGGCTCCGAGGCCGAACAGAAACACCGTGATGGTGAGCGATATGTTGCGGGTGCCGTCGCCGAGTCCGAAGAACTGCTCCATCTCTTCGTAAGCCGGCAGCACGGTATCGATGGACATGGCGATGGTTGCGGTGACCATCGAGATCAAAATGATGAACTCGACACGTCCGAGGCCGTGACGTGCCTCCGAATCAGGGGAACCAGCAGCGGGCGCGGTCATTCGAAACCGCGGCGCGAACGTGGCGTCAGACAGGCAACACCGACGGTGCAGCTGCTGAGGTCAGATCCCAGGAGCGGATGGTGGCATCGGCCAACACGTATCCCCAATTGATCAGGTCCTCCTGCTCGGCCACCGACAGCTTGGCAAGTCGGGTCGCGACTTCGGCAGGGTGTTTCCCGGACCGCGGCTCGAACGATAACGCTTCTGCGCTCAGGGCAGGGTCATGCGGGTTCGTGCGCATCGTCCACAGCGCACCGGTGCACGGATCTTCGCTGCTCATGTACCGCTCTACAAGCTCGCGTTTGCGCAGCGAACGGACCTGATCATCGATGGTGGAGAGCACGCGGTAGGTATGCCGACCCCAGAACAGCGTGGGACGTTCCTGAGCTGTCATCTTTCCGCCACCGTCAGATGCGTAAACCGATCGGTACTGCCTGGTGGTCTCCAACCCGAGGTTGTCATACACACCGCCATCGGTCAGGACCAATCGTGTGCGGAACTCCCCGGTGGGTGCATTTGGCTCGGGCTCATAGTGGCTGAACTTGTCCTCGGGTTTGAACACAAGTGGAGACAGGACTGGCGGAAACGCACTTGAGGCTGCCACCGCATCAGCCAACTCAACCGTGGGTTTGTGCCAAACACCGAGCGTGTAATCCGCCATGTACGGGCGAGAGAAACGCATGAGCTTCCCGGTACCCATGTTCGTGGTGTTGATGACGAAGCGCGGACCCTCGTCGTCGGTTGGAAGGTCCTGCAGCGTCGCCCCGTGGAACAGGTGCCTGTTGTAGGCCTTCGCCACCATGGTTGCGGGTGTGAGTCCGGGCACCAGCAAACCAACGACCCCAGCCCTGATGTCGACGGTCCGCTCGGAGAACCGGCGTACCGGGTCGATGATCTCTTCGAAAAGGTTGGTGCAGACTGCATCAGGGCCATCGCCGTCAAAGGTGAGCCGCTTCCAGGCGAGCGCCATCACGCCGGCGGTGATGGATCCGCCCGACACGCTCGACACACGCGTGATATGGCGCAGCCGGCCCAGCTCATTGAGCCTGATGAGACCGCCGAGGTGAAAGACCATGGCGCGGTAGCCACCGCCAGACAGACACAGCGCCGATCCGGGTTTCACCTTCGCCCTTTCGCCATCGTCTCTGTCGGCATCGTCTCTGTCGACATCCTCTCTGTCGCCGCCGTCTCTGTCGGCACCGTCTCTGAGGTCCACGGTTTCGTTGGTGGGGCCCGTCGATACATCACTCATGGTTTCCGCCTACCTTTCACGCAGAGCCGCAATCTGCTCTGTTCATCATGGCACCTTCCAAAGAAACGGACCTCTGATCGTGACTGACGACACCAGCCAACCGAAGACCACGACACGTTGGGTGGCCTTTTTGCGAGGGCTGAACGTGGGAAGCGCGCATCGGGTGACCAACGATGAGCTGGTCTCGATGCTGACCGACGCCGGGTTGGCAAAGGCCCAACCATTCCTCGCCAGCGGCAATGTTGTGTTCGATGCGGAGACGGGGCGAACCGAAGCGCAGCTCTCAGAGCTCGTTGCCGAGACGCTCGAAAGCGGACTTGGCTATGCGGTGCCGGCGTTCATTCGTTCCGCAACTGATGTGATTGCACTCAATGACGCCAACCCGTTCACCAAGGAGGAGCTGGACTCTGACGGCAAGCCGCAGGTGACCCTGCTTGCGGCTGAGCCGGGGAAGCAGGCATGGTCCGCGGCACTGGCATTGGAAAGTCCGGAAGACCTGATTCGCAAGGGCGACCGCGCCTGGTTCTGGTTGCCCCACGACGGCGTAAGCCTCTCGAAGGTGGACATGAAAGCGATTGAGCGCGCCCTCGGCGTTGGCACCATGCGCACGTTCAACACCGTGGCCCGGATCACGAAGAAGTTCCTCACCTGAGCTTTCTGCCAACACGCGCAGCGAACACACATCGACAATCGCGCTGACCTCTGAGCTCGTTTTCCGCGGGCTGGTTCCAACAGGATCGGAGCGAGCAGACGTGGTTGAGTCCGGGGCAACTACCGATGCACACATACGAATTACTGTTGCGCCATGAGCAGACTCACGACGGACCTGTGCCGCACGTTCGGTATCGAACATCCCATCTTCGGATTCGCCCATGACGTGGCCACGGTTGCAGCCATCACAAACGCTGGCGGGTTGGGCGTGTACGGCGCGACCCGTCGGTTCCCTCACGAGATTGATGAAGAGCTGGCGCAGATCCGATCGCTGGTTGGTGACAAGCCCTTCGGCGTGGACCTGGTGCTTCCCGACGGCATGCCTGAGCACAACAGTCGGGAGGCCATTGAGGCGCACATTCCCGATGAGCATCGCTCCTTCGTGCAGGGCATTGTCGACAAGTACGAGGTGCCCGAACCGAGCGGCCCCGGTATGCGCACCCGGTTCATTCGATCAAAGGAGATTGAAGACGAGCAGTTGGAAGCCGTCATGGCATCAAGCGTGGACCTGTTCGCCTGCGGCATCGGCGCCCCTCGACCAGCGGTGGACCGAGCGAAGGAGCTTGGCAAAACCACTGCCGCTCTCATTGGCAGCCCCCGCCATGTCCGCAAGGCACTGGCATCAGGCGTGGACATGATCGTTGCCCAGGGAGCCGAAGCTGGCGCCCACACCGGCACCATCGGCACCTTCAGTCTGGTGCCGCAGATTGTGGACGCGTGCGGCAACATCCCGGTGCTCGCCGCTGGCGGAGTGGCGACTGGACGCCATGTGGCCGCGTCGCTGGCTCTGGGCGCTCAGGCGGTGTGGGCGGGCACCATCTGGCTCACCACGCAGGAGCACACCGCCCACATGGCGCCGGCGCTGGTGGACAAGCTTCTGGCCGCTACATCAGCTGACACGGTGATCACCCGCGGCGAATCCGGCAAGACGTTCCGACAGATCAGATCTGCGTGGAGCGACGAGTGGGCTGACGCCGCTGCTCCGGCGGCTTTGAAGATGCCGTATCAGGACGTGCTTGTTGGCGACCTGCTTGGTGCGATCATCGAACATGAGGTGGAGCCGCTGCTGCACTCCGGGGCGGGCCAAGGCATTGGGTATGCCACTGAGGTGCGGTCCGTTGCCGAGGTCATGGCGTCGTTGGTTTCGGATGCCGAAGCAGCAATGGGCTGACGTTCTGTCTGAACCGTTCTGCCGAATCGTGCCGGCGAGACTGTCACACCGAGTTTCTAGGTTGTGGTTATGGAGTTCGGGGGCCCGAAAACGGCCATCTTGTCGGAGCAGCTTGCGGAGGTTGATGCCACCCGGCGCGCTCATGTGGCTGCGTTGGAACGGTTGCGTGCATCGGTGCCTGAAGTGGCCACGCTCGATGTAGTCATGGCTGCGTTGCGGGCGACGTCTGACGCGGTTGCTGTTCAAGAGAGCCTGGCGCTGAGCGCTCAGGTGGATGGCGGTGCCACGGAGCGTCAGATCGTTGACGCGTCTGTTCGAGCTGGT
>Ga0209828_1001910_pt1 | contig 18085 bp, 10 predicted proteins | sample MaitaG_FD_187429 | JGI IMG/M metagenome (GOLD analysis project Ga0209828, IMG submission 187429) | Marine algal microbial communities from Maine, USA - Maine_Asex2 metaG (SPAdes) (version 2) | ecosystem: Host-associated > Algae > Red algae > Unclassified | place: Maine, USA | collected 2015-01-05 | reverse complement strand
ACTTTAGCATCGACCCCCAGCTTTGCATGCAGCTCCTTAGCTAGTTTTTTCGGATCAGCAAATGCGCTCAACTCCGTTCCGTCTTCCCAAAAATAATTACAAACTACCTCCAATCGTTCATACGAAAAATGCGCCTCTATCGGTACCTCTGCCAGCGTATACAGATCTTCCACATAAGACGGCATGGTAAACAATGAAGGCCCCGCATCGAATCTATAATCCCCCAATCGAAACGCTGACAGCTTCCCACCAGGAAACGCATTACCCTCAAATACCTCTACCTCATGCCCCCGACAAGCCATCCGAATTGCCACTGCCAAGCCCGCTACACCCGCACCTATGATTGCTACTTTCATTCTGCTTATTGAGTTAATTCCACGCTCCAACTTAACAAAATTTTTAGAATGAGGTTGACTGTTTATAGGTTTATGTTTGGTTGGGGCCATCCCGTCCCTGCGGCGGGACCGAGTCGTCCGTTATATACCCTTGCCATCAGCCACCTAGCCATACGCACAAAAGGGTATACCACTTCCACCTCTTGTCTCTAACGCACTCCGCTTGTCGAGCTTAGTCGCCGTCGGCGAGTCGCGATATTATAGCAATCAATAGGCAGAAAACCGTAAATACAATTCATGAACTGTATCTGTCTGGGTGTACGCCAAGAATGTTTTATCTAGGTAATACTTTCGTACAGAACTGTACAGCGTCAGAAACTACGCAGGCACCAACTCATCTACAGAAATGATCGGCAAAGTAACGAAGAAGTCTGTCCCTTCGCCAACTTCAGTTTCGAAGTAAATAGCCCCGTCAACAGACTCGATGATGTTTTTTGAAATCGCCAGCCCCAGTCCAGTACCAGAAGACTTCGTAGTAAAGTTAGGGACAAAAACCTTATCCTTCATATCATCGCTAATTCCTGATCCATTATCAGAAATTTTGACCACAGCCTTGCCATCCGATTCTATCAAGCTCACATCTATCAGTCCATCGGTGCGCCCCTCAGGAATAGCCTGAATAGCATTCTTAATAATATTATTAAAAACACTGACAAGGTGATTCTTATCTGCAAAAACATTAAGCACTTTATCCGGCATACTTAAGGTTAATTCAACCTCTTTTACTTCATTAAATAAATTGTACACCGACTCTAGCAAAGAGTTGACTTCCAGCTGAATATTTTCAGCACGAGGCATTTTAGCAAAGTTGGAAAATTCAGTTGCAATAGATGCTAAATTATCTATTTGTTGGATCAACGTTTTGGATACCCTTTTCATAAGTGAACCAAGATCATCTGCACCATTTTCATACGCATGCATCAGATATTGAATCGACAACTTCATTGGAGTTAATGGATTTTTTATCTCATGTGCCACCTGCTTAGCCATTTCTCTCCAAGCACCCTCCCGCTCAGATTGTGCTAACTTATCTGCACTTTCACGGATATTCTGCACCATCTTATTATACTCCTTGATTAGAGTGCCTAACTCATCTTGAGATGAATATTCGATCTTTTCGTTTCGGCCTCCAAGCCTGAATGCGTTCAATTTTTGACCTATTGAAGTCAATGGCTTTGTGATCGAATTGGCAACTATGATGGCAATCACACCAGCTATCAGCAAAAGAAATACATAAACGTTAAGTAGCGTACCCATAAAACTAATCGCATCCGTACGTGTACTACTTAGCTGAGAATAATAGGGAAGACTTAGATATCCAATCTCCATGGAGGGTTGGTTCTCTCTCCGTAATTTCACAGGAATATATGCTGCCTTATAAGTAAAATCTCCTATATATTCATTCTCTTGCACATAGTCTTTTTGCCTCATTTTGGCCAAAGCCATATATGCAGCAGGATTTATCTTACGAGACAAAATACCTCGATCGTAAAAGTCTTCCTCACTGGTTTTTCTCAATTGACCATCTAAAGAATAAAGATTTATATCAATCCTGTGAATATTAGATATCTCACTAATTTTCAAGCTGGCAATAAAGTCATCTGGAGTAGTCAATAGACTATCTACACTCGCCATTATTTTTAGCTCATGCTCCGTATCTCTAATCACCGAGTTAGTCTTACGCTTGAGTCTATTCTCGTGATATTGAACGTGTGATTGACCAAAGAAAACTACCGTGACAAAACCGATAATAATAAAGCTTACTACAATCAGTGAAATTACCGAGAGCTGAATTCTGTTTTTTAAGCTAGGTTTTCTGATTACTGCAAAGCTTAAACTTTTAGGGACAAATTTGAGAAACAGATTTAAAAAGCCTAACAAGACTGTTAGCGTAATCAATAGTGTAAACAAGTAAGAAAAAAGAGAAATTGGTTTTATCCATCCTTCCATTTTCTTACTGATCAGCACTACAGTATTATTATCATGTCTATAACTTACTTGCGATCTGGCGTTGATTAACTGAAGACCAAACTCTCCCTCTGCGGGTAAATCCTCTACAGAAACTAGAAATTCACCATAGTATGGATCGGTTCGAATTATATTTTGCCCATTTTGATAGATGGCATATTCATAGTCATCTATTTTATCTAGACCCATATAAGCTTTATTGGTCATGAGTTCTGTGTAGACTTTAGACTGTTGTCTCTGCGCGCGAATAAACTGAATAGTCATTGAAGACTGCTGTTCTGTATCAGCTGGAATATCTAAAAAGTAATTAAAATAATAGTCTTCACTTTGAGCTTTGGATATGTATCCTGATTGCGGGCTTATTTTTTCTAAGCCGATTAGCTCACTTTTGAAACTTTTAACATCACCATCATGGATAGACACTGTGTAGTTGTTAAACAAATATGTTTTCGAAGCAAAAAACTGATTGATGATTTGCTTAAGCTTTTCTTTTCTGATTAGATCCGTTTGTTGCTCAAATTCTGTTGGTTTGTACTTATCTAAGAATGCAGAAAATTCTTTTATTTGATCCTCAACAATAACATCTCTATTGGTTGCTAGAATTTTTGCATAAGATTGGCGCTGATTTATATCTTTATCTTCACTAAAATTATAGATCAATGAAGATGAAAAGCCAGCCATAATTACAATCCAAATGACCAGCCAAGTTAGGTTATTTTGTTTGTTGTAAACAAAAATATCAAACAGCACTTGATAGAGTAAAATAAACAATAGAAAACGGACATTGTCTAATTCAAGATTTGCTGCATGCAGTATCGGGATGGCTAAGATAGTAGACCCAAAGTACATTATTTGTCTATTGATCATTGACAATTCCAGTCTCCTATTTATCAACATCAATAAATGTGAAAAGAGAAATAAACCGAGTGTCAATAAAATTACTCCGAATATTGCGAGCAAACTTTCATTCTTGATGTTTAGCATATAGCTAAAGTCAAACTCTATATTACTGTCTAGGATAAGGCCTCTGATAACATTAGCAACATTGATGACACTCATCGATACCACCGTTACATTCATAAAAGCCAATACCTGTTTGAGCTTTGGTGATACTCTGTTAAAACTATAGTCGCCTATATTACGGTGAAAAAAGAGAATGATCCACAGAAGTAGTCCTATGTCAATCAATAAATCCCCAAGAGAGGCGCTAAGATAGAAGTTAAGAAAATCACGGTTGAACAAAGATAAAGCTGCAAACTGATTCGTGAATCCATAGCACTTCACAAATAACTTGAAAAGAAATACACTAGTCAAAAGAAATCCTGCACCTGCTGCTAGAGTGTACTTTTGAGCTAAGTACTTACTAAAGTTGTTCACTAAAAAACCTAGGAAAAGAAAAAATAAACCATAAAAAATTGCAAGCTTCTTTAAAGAGTAGATATCCTCTGTCTGCGCTTCGGAATCCAAATGAGTTACTATTTTTCCATTTATTTCTTTTACAGGATATTTGGTGACATTGGAAGTAAGTACAATACTATTGGGGACAAATTTCTCAGTTGTGAACTGTTTGTTCAAGTATTGGCTCTCAATATTGTACACCCGTTTTATCGGATAAAATGTATAGATATCATAATCTTCAAAAAACGGATCATCAATCGTTTCATACTTTCCTAAGTATTGCCCATTGGCAAGATCCAATTCTACAAATTCTCCAGATTGTGAAATTTGAGAAAAATCGTACTCCTCAAACGGAGCAGCAGTACTTGTCCAAAATTTTAAAACACCATTTTTCTCAAAAACTATGGAGTAGGGTGCGGCAGACATCTTTACCAGCAATTCTAAATCCTGCTCATCGGCGAGGTTAGCTATTTTATTATTTGCGGATAATCTTCTTTTTAAGAATTCTGTGTCCTGGAGTATGTCTTGCACCTCATTTTGATGGAGGTGTAGGCCAGTTTCTATTCGCTCTGCATATCGGTATATGCGATCACTAGACAACATTTGGTGCCGGGTGGTTAAGGCCAATACTAAGAACAGGCCCGTTAGAAGGGTGTATATAATCCGTTTTTTATTCATAAAGCTTTTAGCTCTATTACTTAGTTTTCTGTCGTTATGATTTCTGTCGAATACACCTCAAACTTCAATCCAAAATAATTTCATCACATGATGAGGTAAAATAAACATATGATATCTTTTATTTACTCCAAATTAAGGCTTTTTGATGCAAAGGAGTATAAAATTATCGTTATTTACAGTAGATAATCGCTCTATCGCGGTTCCAGTTCACTGGAAACGAGGAAAGTCCGGACAACGCAGAGCACCGTACCATCTAACTGATGGGGTTTGGCTTTTTAAAGAGGTCGAATACAGCAAGTGTCACAGAAAATTACTTTCCTGACTTTAGTTGGGATAAAGGTGAAAACGTGTGGTAAGAGCGCACGGCTGTCTAGGGTAACCTAGGCAGGGGATAAACCTTATGGGTTGAAATGTCGCGTATATTCTGATCCTTCGGGACTAGGTTGCTCGCTTAGCATGAAATCTTTGGATTTCTTCAGAAGGGGTAGACAGATAGAGTGTATCAGTGATGGTACACCTAGATAAATGATAGAGGGCGTACTTCGGTATGTCACAGGATCCGGCTTATAGATTATCTTTTTTTTAATATTATGCCTCGTTGTTTTTACTACGAGGCATTTTTTAGTTCAGCTAGATTGACTGGCTAGCCTCCATAAAAAAAGGCTCTACGATTGCATCATAGAGCCTTTTTTATGGATTTATTATAATTTATTTCCCTGCCAATTCTTTGATCTTGTCTTCCAGCTCGTATTCATCGCCAGGCGTATAACCCGCATGATCATAGACGATATTTCCATCTTTATCTAAAATGAAGGTTTGTGGAACAGTTTGAAAATTCAATGATTTTTGTAAATCTTGATTTTTGTCAGATAGGATGGTGTATTCCCAGCCTTTAGACTCTACCATACCAGGCACCTTTGCAAGCGCACGCTGTGTATCTATTGTGATAGCTAAAAGCTCCACATCATATTCCTCTTGCCATTCTGGATAAAGATCAGCGATAGCATCCAACTCCTTTTTACATGGAGAGCACCAAGTAGCCCAAAAACTAATAACAGTGATTTTACCATTTTTAGCGTAGTCCTGTAAAATTCACAGTTTCACCTTTAAGTGTGCTGATATTTACATCTGGAACTGTTTTTTGTCCAAAAGCAGAAAAAGTAAGCACACTTAGTATTAATAAGAAAGAATATTTCATTGATTTAAATTTTTTTAATGCTAAAATAGCGTTTAAGCTTATATGATATTATAACGTCAATTTAGACTTATTTTGAAGCTAATTCGCCTTAGTTTTTGAAATTTAACTTATATTTAACGGCATTTTGCACATACCCTAATTTTATATTAAAGTCTTACAATTTTGAACTACAGTAACATTAATACTCCTATTTCTTTTTTCTTTTTTCTTCTTCTTTCATTCTCTTTCATAAGCAACGGGAACGCGCAGGATGAAGCTCGTTTCTCTGGAAGCCTTGCTACCAACGCCAATTTCTTTATACGGGACACATTGATTGGTGCATCCAATACACCGCAGTACGACCACCAACTATTTGGAGGCGAAGCTTGGTTAGAATTAAACTATAGTTATAAAGGATTTGATGTAGGTGCTCGATTTGATATGTTTAACAATTCTAATTTGATCAACCCTCAAGGTTCGTACAGCGATCAGGGTATTGGGCGGTGGTTTATCCACAAGAAAGTCCATGACCTGGGCATAACGGTAGGCTATATTTATGATCAAATTGGATCAGGTATTATTTATCGAGCTTATGAAGAGCGACCGCTTGCCTTAGATAATGCCTTATTAGGAGCACAGCTTACTTATGATCTCGGAGAAAATTGGAAAGTAAAGGGTTTTGCTGGAAAACAGAAAAATAGATTTGAAGTTTACCAATCTGTCATCAAAGGATTTAGTGTAGATGGTTTTCATAGCTTTGGAGAAGAAGGGAATGTTACTATTGCTCCTGGAGCAGGAGTAGTAGGCCGCACCCTGGATGACAATTCTATGAATCTGGTCGTGTCTGAATTACGAACCTATCCCAAAGATGAAATATTTGTTCCTGTTTATAACACTTATGCTTTTAGTGTCTTTAATAACCTGTCAGCAGGTAGATTCAACTGGTATGTAGAAGGCGCCTATAAGTCTGAGGACATTTTTAGAAATCAGAATGGAGATCGGTTTTTAGAAGATGATGGGACCGTGATTTATTCTAGTCTTAGTTATGCACACAAGGGACTAGGAATTACTTTAGAAGCAAAGCGTACGGAAAATTTTGAGTTTAGAACTAGGCCTCAAGAGGAGCTAAATAGAGGTATTGTAAATTTCCTACCTGCTATGACGAGGGTTAATACTTTCAGACTATTAGCACGTTACAATTCAGCTACCCAGTTTTTAGGAGAGGTAGGATACCAAGCTGATGTAAGATATAAGTTCACAAAAAAGCTTTCTGCTAACGTTAATTATGCTCGTATTACGGACCTAAACGATACGCCTTTGTATCAAGAATTATTCACAGAAATCACTTATAAAAAACCGCGCGAATGGCAACTGATTGCGGGAGTCCAACTTCAAGATTATAATCAGGAAGTTTACGAATTTAAGCCAGGCGTACCATTAGTAAGCACATTAACACCCTATGCGGAATTCTTGTACAAGCTAAGCAGAAAGAAAGCATTGCGCTTTGAATTTCAGTATATGAACGTCAATGCATCTGATCTTGGAGGGGAGCTCGTAAAACATGATTATGGAGATTGGGCGTTTGGACTAGTCGAGTTTACGATGGCACCGCACTGGACTTTTACACTGTCTGATATGTACAACGTAGGACCAGGCAAATTATCGCCGACGGACAGTAGTGGAGAAAAAGCATCTATCCACTTTCCTAGGCTTGATGTTTTTTATACTTATAAGAGCAATCGCTTCTCTCTCAGTTACGTTAAACAAGTAGAAGGAGTTGTATGTTCTGGAGGTATCTGCCGATTAGAACCTGCATTTTCAGGAGTTAGGATGTCTGTCACTTCTACATTTTAAGACAATTATTTTAATGCATTAAAATTAAAAAATTATGAAAAATCTATTAACACTTCTTCTCCCCATTTTTTTATTCTTTGCTTGCGATGAGATTCCACCTAATGTTGGAATGGGCACCACAGGGCCAGAGCCTGAACCAAACGAGGTCGTACAAAAAGTTTTAATAGAAGAGTTTACTGGTGTACGTTGTGTTAATTGTCCAGCAGGTTCAGAAGCGATAGAGCAGCTTATAAGTATACACGGCGATCGATTGTTTGCAGTTTCTATTCACGCAGGCCAATTTTCATTTCCTTACAATGAAAGTAAGTACGACTTCAAGGTTGAAGATGGAGTATCGCTCCTAAGTTTTCTGGGAGAGCCTCAGGGATTTCCAACAGCCGTAGTGAGTCGTAGGGTTTTTGATGGTAAAACAGATATGCAGTTATCAAAATCGGAATGGGCAGGCTTTATAGATCAAGAGTTAGCAAAAGAAGCAACTGTAAAGATTGATTTAGCTGGAGAAATTAATGATGGGCGAGTACTTTCAGCAACTGCTACTGTAGACTTTCTTAGCCCTCCTAGCAACGCGGATCCTAAAATAACACTAATTATAACCGAAAGTAACATCAAAGATTATCAGGAAACACCTGAAGGAAAAATGGCAGATTATAAGCATAAACATGTACTGCGGGACGTCATCACACCTTTTGATGGAGAGTCTATAAGCTTTACTTCTGGAGAGTCTAGCGTAAAAGAATTTACTTATAATATCCCCGATGAATGGAATACTGCAGAGTTACTATTGATTGCAGTGATTCACAATTCAGGGACAGATAAGGAAATTCTTCAGGTAGAGGCTCTAGATTTTTAAGCGTTAAAAATAATCTTCTGAGCTTATCTCGAAATTTTTGGGGCCATCCACCTGCCTTCCGATAGCTGTCGGAAGGGCGTGGTCGGGTCATACGCTATATGCTATAAAAAAAGGAGCTTGCTTTGCAAGCTCCTTTTTTTATAGCATGCCGCTTCTACCCCTTGTCTCTAACGCGGCTTCGCCTTGTCGAGGCTTAGGCTTTCGTCACGCCGATAGTAAGGGGAATATAATTGAATTAAAACCCACTCAATACCTTTTTATCATTTAGGATTTTGATGGAAAAGAATCGCTAATTAAAACTGCTCATCATCAGTTTCATTCAATGGGTTCACATAGATGCGATTGGATTCCTTTTGTTGGTTGAACCGATAATGAAAAGAAAGAATAATAGTACGAGATTGCCACAGGAAATTATCGGCAGAATAGAAGGTCTCATCCTCAGAAAACGATCTCCGTCGTCTGCTATTGAAAAGGTCATTTACGCTTAATGTTAGTGTTGCGTTCTTCTTAAAAACATCTATACCACCCGCCAGATCAAGTGCTGTGGTAGCACGATTTATACCTTGGGTAGTGCGCCGTGGAGCGGAATAGCTAAAAGTAAATTGAGTCAGAAATTTATTAAAGAAGGTATAACTCGTGGTTGTTTTTGCTTTCATAGAATATGAAGCTCCACCTACGAAAATTTCTTTGCCTTCATGCGTATAAGTTCCTTCTGATAAGGAGTGAAAGATATTGATATCACCCATCATACTCAACTTTGAGATGGGGTTATAGGTATAGGTTAATTCTATACCGTAATTTCGTTTGATATCGAGGTTTTCAGCTTGTGTGATTGTAACTTCTGGATTGTTAGAATCTACTCTTTGGATTCGTTTAATTACATTGTCTGTTTCCCTAAAGTATGCGATAGTACTGAGCGAACCTTTTTGCCAATATCTAAGGTATCCAAGTTCAAAAGAATTGGTATACTCTGGCTGGATATTAGGATTTCCTTTAAATATATTTCGACGATCTCGCAGCGTGAAAAACGGGTTTAGATCGTTGATCGTAGGACGCTCAATTCTTCTACTATAGCTAAACTGAAATGCGTTATTATCTGTTGGGCTATAGGTAAAAAAGGTACTGGGAAAAAAATTGTTATAGTCTCGCGGATTACTTTCATTGGTAGCGAGCAACTTTGCTGTAGCATCGGTATACTCAAAACGCAAGCCCGATTGTACTGAAAATTTATTAATTTTTTTACCCATGTTGATATACATAGAGTGTATGGTTTCCTCGTACAGAAAGTCATTAGTAAAATCTATTTCTGTATTTTCAATATTGTTTATCACATTTCTTACCTGATAGTTGTTAAAAATTCTGCGATAAGTACTTTGGATTCCAGTTTCAAACTTTCCATCCTTCTGAAGAGGAAGTACGTAGTCTATATTCAATCCTAATCTACGATTGCCTTCTTCATTGTTGGCAAACTGAGTGTAGTTAATTTTTTCTTGTAGAACGAAGTTTTGATCTTTGTACTGTTCAGTATAGAGAGAGGATTCATTCTCCGTTTGATCTTCAAACTGAAATTCTGTTACTATTTGATGTCCCGTTTTCGCAAATGATCGCTTATAAATAAAGGAATATAAAAAATTATATTCTTCTTCCGTTTCATTTTCTAATCTTTCCGTATAGAGTAGAATATTTTCAGGTGTTGTAATAGCATCTGTATAGTTAAGCGTGGAGTTGTTTTTACCTTTATTGCTGCGTAGATAGACAGAACTGGTAACAACATTTTTTTTATTGAATTGATAATCTGCACCAAATTTTAAAAATATTGGAAGTACAGCTCTTTCATGGATTCTATCCAGATTTGAGTATAGAGTACTACCTCCTATATTTGCATGGTAAAATCTGTTTCTAAACTCGCCTGTACCAGGCGTGTTGGAGTGCCAGCCTCCTATGCCAATGAACCCATTAAACTTATTCTTTTGATAGTTGATATTAGCGCCTATCCCGATATTGGAATTGTTGCCTACGTGTGCGTCAACCGAACCATTGAGTCCTTTAGATTGATTTTTTTTGAGAATTATATTTACGATACCAGACATACCTTCCGCCTCAAATCTGGCAGAAGGATTTGTAATGATTTCTACGCGCTGGATTTGACTGGCTCTAATCTGTCTAAGCCCTGAAAGATTCTCATCACTTACCAAGGCGGAAGCTCTTCCGTTCAGTAAAATTCGAATGCCTCCATTGCCACGTAAATTAAATCTGCCATCGCTATCAAGGGAAAGGCTGGGCACATTTCTGAGTATATCCTCAGCCGTACCACCTGCACTCGTAAGATCTTTACCTACTATAAAAACTCTTTTATCTAGCGTCATCATGACAGAACTGCGCTCTGCGCGCACTTCTATATTTGGCATCAGCGTTGCCTGAGGAGTTAAGTTTATAGTCTGAAGATTGATTATTCCATTTTGGATTTTTTTACCTTGAATGTCTATGATGTTTGGCTTATAAGCAATGTACTCTACTTTTACAAAGAAGTCCACATCTCCTGTACTTATACTAAAGGCTCCGTCAGCGCTTGTCACCGTTCCAGATATAATGGAGCTATCTTGATTAGTATATAATGTAACTGTACAAAACTCAAGTGGAGACTTTGTCTCGTCATCTATTACTTTTCCGATTAGAGTAGTTGGATTAGCTGCTATGCTGATAGGTACAGGGATATCTCGTGCCACTACACTAACAACTAGGCTTAGGCAGAAGCCAAAGGCCATACTCATCTTATAGTATGTGTTTTTAGTGTAGCACCGCATAGGGCTCTTTTAATATACTTTGCTTGTTTTTATAAACAGTAATTACCTAAATCAAATACCATGCTTATAGTGCATCCACAACAGAAAATTTTAATAATTTTTAACTAACAATGAATATTTTATGTTAAAAATGGTCTATGCCAATTTGAGCGTCGGAAGTAGTTTTGGAATCGTCAATTTCAATTATGTGATTTTTTAATAAACAAATAGATTTTGGGAAATGCTGCTTTACAAGCGGGTCTGTCCGACTACGCCTCATAGGCGAAGAATACAGATGCTTTTGAAAATCGTAGATTCTTATCATCTTGAATAATTGCACATTAAAATATTGAACCATGGACTCCGTCGCGACAGCGCCAGCGGGAGCACGACAAGCTTTGTCTCGGCTGTAGTGAAACGGAATGTCGAGACAGAGCGCGTAGCGGACAAGGGGGCGGCAGCGGCATCCCATTATTTTGCTTTTCGCAAAATAATGGGATATAGCAGAGCACCCGGTGCCGCCTTTGGCGGTATGGCCCCAAATCTAAGATCTACTAATTTTAATGAAAGATTCCCTGCAAATAATTCCTACCTTTGAGCTATTACAGAAAAACGAAATTTTAGGTAGAAGATGCATATATCACTGAATTGGCTGAAGGATTATATTCAAACGGATTTGGCTCCAGAAAAATTGGGCGAAGTACTCACCGAAATAGGACTAGAAGTAGAGGGAATGGAAATGAAGGAGTCGGTCAAAGGTGGTCTGGAGGGGCTGGTGATCGGGCATGTAATCGAGTGTGAGAAACATCCAAATGCAGATAAACTTTCGCTTACTAAGGTAGATGTTGGTGGAGAGGCACCCATACAAATAGTATGTGGTGCTCCGAATGTGGCTGCTGGCCAAAAAGTGGTGGTCGCGACCGTAGGGACTACACTATATGATAAGGATGGTGCGCCTTGGAAAATCAAGAAAGGAAAAATAAGAGGAGAGGAGTCACAAGGAATGATCTGCGCGGAAGATGAAATAGGGCTGGGTACAAGTCATGATGGTATACTGGTATTGGCGGATGATGTGCCTGTAGGAAAAAAGGCGCGTGCGCATTTTGAAATAGAGCAGGACTTTATATATGACATTGGGTTGACGCCCAATCGCTCGGATGCCACTTGTCATATCGGAGTGGCTAGAGATCTTGCTGCTGCTTTGCAGATTAATTATGAAGGAAGTGGGGAACTAAAGCTACCAGAACTTGTTGGTTTTGCGGCCGATAATACTTCGAGAAAAATAGAAGTGATCGTAGAAGATGAGCTGGCGTGTCCTCGATATTCTGGTTTGATACTTACGGGCATAAAAGATATGCAGTCTCCAGATTGGTTAAGAAATAAGCTGCAAGCTATAGGGGTGAAGTCTATAAATGCGGTAGTGGATATTACCAATTTTGTACTGCATGAGTATGGTCAGCCGCTGCATGCTTTTGACTTGGATAAGATTGCAGGAAATAAAATCATAGTTAAAAAACTGGCTGCGGACACTTCGTTTCAATCATTGGATGATAAAACGCTTAAACTACATGCGGATGATTTAACGATCTGCGATGGAGATGGAAATCCGATGTGTCTTGCGGGTGTATACGGAGGGCTAAACTCTGGAGTAACTAGCGAAACGACTAGCATCTTTCTGGAGTCGGCACATTTTCATCCTATCACCATTCGTAAAACGAGTACGCGTCACCAACTGAGAACGGATGCAGCGAAGGTATTTGAGAAGGGGAGTGATCCTAATAAAACTATAGATGCGCTGAAGCGAGCAAGTATGCTGATGCAATCAATCATAGGCGCAGAGGTGTCTTCGGAAATTGTAGATGTATATCCCACTGTCATCAATCCTGAAATAATAGAAGTCAATAAGCGTGTAGTAGATAAGATGATGGGTATTGATATCCCTGAAACGGATTTGATGCGCATATTTGCAGCGCTGGACATGCCTTGTGATACGGTATCTGCGGGAATATATAAAGTGAGTGTGCCTACCGATAAGTTTGATGTACTCAGAGAAGTGGATGTGGTAGAAGAAATCATCCGTATCTATGGTCTCAATAAAATTCCGATTCCAACTAAAATAAATGCAGCGATATCTTCTGATAAGCCACTTCAGCCGCTCAAAATGAAATCGCATCTTTCTGATATTATGGTTGGGTTAGGATTCAATGAAATGATGGCGGTTTCGCTGTCTAAATCGTCGTACTATGATAAGGTAGTGCCGATGGATTCTGCTGAATTGGTGCATGTGAACAATACGTCCAATAGAGACTCGGACATTATGCGACCAGATATGTTGATGTCTGGTCTAGAGGCCATCGCTCACAATCAAAATCGCCAGAATGCAGATTTGAAGCTGTACGAGTTTGGCAAGATTTATAGCAAGCAAGAAAATGGATATAAAGAACAGAACTGTTTAAGTCTGTTGATAACTGGTCAGTTGCAAAGTGAGAGTTGGATTAGCGGCGATAAGAATATGGTGACTTACTTTGATCTTAAGTCTACGGTGAAGATGCTCTTGGCTAGATTAGCTATCCATGGGTATCAAATGGATACCATAGAAGATGATATCTATACTTACGGTCAGCGCTACTACAGAGGGCCAAATCCTCTAGTGACCATGGGTAAGGTGAAAACTTCAATCACTAAACATTTTGGGATCAAAAATGAGGTGTTTTTTGCTAATTTGAATTTAGACGCTATATATAAGTCAACGGCAAAACAAAAAGTCTCCTTTCAAGGGATAAGCAAGTTTCCAGGGACGCGTAGAGACCTAGCATTGGTTCTAGATGAAGGCGTGGAATTCACTAAAATTCAATCAATTGCAAAAAAAATAGAAAAGAAACATTTAAAAGAGGTAAATTTGTTTGATATTTATCGCAATGAGAAACAGATAGGTAAAGGCAAAAAGTCTTATTCTGTTAGTTTTGAATTCGAAAATCCCGAAAAGACGATCAAGGACAAGGAGGTAGACAAGGTAATGACAGCATTGATCAGCCAATATGAGAAAGAGCTAGACGCTACGATCAGGCGCTAGCATATTGAACTGAACATAATATAACTCATGGAACTCGTAAAGGACAAAATTGACTCAATTAAGATCAAGGCAAAGCAATTGGCCCTGAAAGTAGAGCGCTTGGAGAAGGAAAATGAGTTTTTGAACAGAAAAATAAAACAATTAGAGACAAAACAAAGTAATATACATATAGCTCAAGTAAGCAGTCCAAGCCCTACTGCTAGCCAAAAGGCGAAAGTAGAAGGTAAAGATGCTAAGAGTATCAAAAAATTGAAAAAGGAGGTAAGTCAGTACATTAAAGAAATAGACAAATGTATTGAGTGGATGAAAGATGTATAGTAAATTATATAGTTGATTTTGATGAGTGAGACTACAGGAAATATTAAGAATATAAAAATAGTACTTGGAGGCAGAAGTTTGCCTTTAAAGATAGAAGCACATAAAGAAGAATCTGTGCTGCAAGTAGTCAAAGACCTGAATACCAAAATCAATAAATTTCAACTCGATTACGCTCAAGCAAGTAAAGAAGATATTCTTTCTATGCTTTTGCTTACCTACGCCGCAGACTTAAATGACTTATCTAGTGGCAAATCCGAACTTTCCATTTTTAATGATGCGCTTACTGAAGTAGATGAGATACTAGAAGCTGCTATTTGATTTAGCACTTATTTTATTTCGATGCTGCTTTTTTCTTGGGTATGGTTATAAACGTATAGCCATCACTATTTTTTTTTTAATTTTTTAAATAAATTAATATACATGGACCCATTAAGTATTATTATTGGTGTAGTTGCGCTGATAGTTGGTGCTGGAGGAACCTACTTTGCCGTAGGAGGTGTAAACCAAAAAAAGACCGAAGAAGCCAATAAGCTTGCTGACCTAGCACTTAAAGAAGCTAAAATAAATGCGCAAAGAAAGTTAGATGAGGCAGAAGTAAAAGCTGAAAAGTTGATCTCTAAAGCAGAGATTAAAAATGAAGCTACTAAGCAGCGTAAGATTCAAGAAGCAAAAGAGAAGTTTAACAATCTGCGTTCTGAACACGATAAAAAAGTACACAAACTCAAAGTAGAGACTAAGGAAAGAGAGTTAGAAATAAAGTCTCAAGAAAAAGAGCTCGAACTCAAGAAAAATGACTTTTCTAGCAAACAAGCAGATATAAATGCTAAGTTAGAAGATGCAGAAGCTAAACAACAAGAAGTCAAGGCTATCAGAGGAAATCTAGATAAGCAACTCGATATAGTAGCAAAGAAGAAGAAAGACTTAGAAGCTAAAGAAAATGAGCATATCCAAAAGCTAGAATCTGTAGCGAGGTTATCTGAAGCCGAAGCAAAAGAGCAGATTTTGGAAGCTGTAAAAGCGAAGTCTGAAAATGAGGCGATGGCACTCATTAAAGAAACCATCACCGAAGCTAAGATAACCGCCAATAAAGAAGCAAAGAAGATTGTGATTCAGTCTATTCAGCGTATGTGTGCGGAATATACAATTGAGAATACAGTATCTGTATTCAACTTGGAGTCAGATGACATCAAAGGTCAAATCATAGGTAGAGAGGGTAGAAATATCCGTGCTTTGGAGGCAGCTACTGGAGCAGAGATCGTAGTAGATGATACGCCTGAAGCGATTGTAATCTCTAGTTTTGACCCTATACGAAGAGAGGTTTGTAGATTATCTTTAAAGAAGTTGGTAGCAGATGGTAGAATACACCCTGCACGTATCGAGGAAGTAGTAGAAAAAACAAAGACACAACTACAAGAGCAAATACAAGAAATAGGGGAGCGTACTGTGATTGACTTAGATATACATGGACTGGATCCTTACTTGGTGAAAATGGTAGGTCGCATGCGTTTCAGATCTTCTTATGGACAGAACCTATTGAAACACTCTATAGAAACAGCTAACCTTTGTGCGATCATGGCTGCAGAAATCGGCTTGAATAGTAAGCAGGTCAAAATGGCCAAGCGTGCTGGACTGCTGCACGATATAGGAAAAGTATCTGAAGAGGAGAGTGAATTGCCACACGCACTATTGGGAATGAAGATTTGTGAGAAACACAAGGAGCATGGTGTTATTTGTAATGCAGTCGGTGCGCACCACGATGAAATAGAAATGAATAACATCATTTCACCTCTGGTACAGGCATGTGATGCTATTTCGGGAGCGAGACCTGGTGCACGTCGAGAAATCATGGAAAGCTATATGCAGCGTATCCATGACCTTGAAGACTTGGCTTTGGCGCATGAAGGTGTACAAAAAGCTTATGCGATGCAGGCGGGTAGAGAATTGAGAGTAATCGTAGAAAGCGAAAAAGTGAGCGATGAGTATGCTGACGAGTTGGCTTTTAAAATCTCTGATAAGATTCAGAATGAAATGCAATATCCTGGACAGGTGAAAATAACAGTTATTCGAGAGAAGAGGGCTGTTTCATTTGCCAGATAAAGCATACTGCAAAATATATATAAAGGGGGTTTGTCGAATGGAAAAATTTGACAAACCCCTTTTTTTTGGCTGCAACTACCCAGGTTGCTAGACCTTAATAAATAGCCCAGAAAAGGCGGTTTCGGCTTTTAATTGAGTAAAAAAGTGCCTACATTTGCAGCGTTTTTGAAACACGTGCAATTTGCATTGACAATCAAGCAAACTAATGGGCAAATTTTCTTTTTTTACCGTGATTTTTCTTCTTGTATGTAGCATGTCATTTGCACAGCATAACCATGATGGTCACGATCACAGTGGACATGATCACAGTGGACATGATCACAGCGGTCACGATCACAGTGGACATAATCATGCAAAGAAGAAATCAAAAACAAAATCTAACGTCAATCGCTCTAAGAATAGGAATACACAGTCTCACAAGGGGCATGATCATGCGAATGGAGACCACGCAAGTCATGGACACGATCACGATGGAGCTCATGTCAATGCATGTGGCATCGCGGGAGAACACCCAACAAAATTCAATGCAGGTAAAGTAGCCTTTCACCATATCTCAGATCAAAATATTTACAGCATCGGACCATGGCACTTTCCATTGCCTTGTATCGTAAAGGATGAGGATGGCTGGCATTTCTTCTCTTCTGGAAAATTCAAAGCGGATTACCACGGTAATGCACACTACGCATATCACGGTTATACATTGTATGAGGGGTCTCTTAGAAGAATTATCGACTTCCCTACTAAAGATAAAGTAGAGCTGCAGCACGGTGATATAGGGATCAAAGTACTACCGCATGAATCTACTGGCAAACCAATCGATGTAGTGCACGTTTGCTACGAAAATAAATTATACAAAGCAGACAACAAGAGTACCGCTGATGCAGGCCTTTTTGGCGGTGGTATCACTTCCTTCTATGACTTTTCGATTACGAAAAACGTAGCTGGTATGTTTATCGTGTTTTTCATCCTTGCATTTGTGATGATAGGTGTAGCCAAAGCATACAAGAAAAGAAAAGGTATGGCACCAAGCGGCATGCAAGGTTTCATAGAACCTATTTTTGTATTTATACAGGATGAGGTTTGTAAACCATTCATTGGTCACCAATGGGAAAAATTTACTCCGTTTTTGATGAGTATATTCTTCTTTATTTTGGGATTAAATCTTTTTGGTCAGATTCCATTTTTCGGGGGCGTCAATGCATCAGGTAACCTAGCGGTAACTGCGGTTTTGGCATTCATTACTTTTTTAGTGGTGACATTTAGTGGTAATAAAGATTATTGGGAACATATCTTTTGGATGCCAGGATTGCCAGCATGGGTGAAGGTGATTATTACGCCAGTAGAGATTGTAGGAAACTTCATTTTGAAGCCTGCCACTTTGATGTTAAGACTATTTGGTAACATCACAGCTGGTCACATTGTAATTGTAATATTTATCGGTTTGATATTTATATTCGGTAAGAATGGAACACAAGCTGGTGTGGGATGGGGAGC
>Ga0209828_1001908_pt1 | contig 18106 bp, 15 predicted proteins | sample MaitaG_FD_187429 | JGI IMG/M metagenome (GOLD analysis project Ga0209828, IMG submission 187429) | Marine algal microbial communities from Maine, USA - Maine_Asex2 metaG (SPAdes) (version 2) | ecosystem: Host-associated > Algae > Red algae > Unclassified | place: Maine, USA | collected 2015-01-05 | reverse complement strand
GACGGATTTGAATTGCATTTAAGAAACATCATAAAAAAACATTTAGGATCTAACTTTGAAAAGCATCTAAAAATCACATTCCCAACAATTGACGAAAAGACTATTTGCAAAGTAAAAATTTTAAAAAATGGAAAACCGGTGTTTGCTAACTTTGAGGGGAAAGACAGTTTTTATGTCCGAAATGGAAACTCATCAATTCCGAAAAACAGAGAAGAACAAAGCAAGTACGAAAAGCTACATTGGAAATAACAACTGTGGGCAACAATGTATAAAAATAATAGCGGTTTAGCCGCTAAAAACAAAGTAAGTGAATATAAATCTGCCTTGTGTTTCATTCCAATGGTTGTCGACTGTTTTTAGTTCTATTATTATAAACAAACCGTTAGATATTATAAAAAAAACGGAACAATTGTATAAGTATGAAAATTTAGTGTTTCAAAAGATAAAAATTGAAGATGTTTCTATAGGATTAAGACAAATTGGCAAAGGAAAAAGTTTAACTCAAAACATCAATGCTGAAATCTTTGGAGTTGATATGTCGAACATAATCCAAATAGAGAATTTCAAAAGTTGACTGCTTTTTTAGCTGCAAAAGTGATGAAAGAAGTTTAGTTAAAAGGAGGTAACATGCCAGTATTGTATTAATACTATTAAGTGGGTTTTGTTTATAGCGGTATCTTTTTTTTAAGAAAAACTTTTTGAGCTAGCCGTTTTTAAATGATAAAGATCTTAAAACTAAAAAAGCAGATTAACATTGCTATTAACCTGCCTATAAATAAATTGATGCGAAACGATAGAATTAATTATAAATCCATCCAATATGTTCCATTAAATACTCTTAAATGTGGTTTTCCATCGGCGGTATTCGTGCCATCATCTACATAAAAATCGCCAGCACTTATTGATGGGCCACTTGGTGCTACACTTCTCATAATTGTAAGTTCAAAGCCCGCAACTCCTTGTTGTCCTTCTGGGCCTTTTGGGCCTTGCGGGCCCGTATCTCCGGCGGGGCAAGGGTAACAAGGTCTTGAAGGCCCAATGTCTCCTGTGGGGCCTTTAGCGCCAGTAGCACCAACTGGGCCTGGTGAGCCAGTAGCACCTTCTGGGCCTTCTTTGCCTTCTTCTCCTGGTAAGCCTTCTTTACCTTGTGGCCCTTGTGGCCCTTCGGCCGAACCTTGCTCACCTGGTGGCCCTTCAACACCTCGTTCTCCCAGTTGGCCTAACGGACCTATTGGTCCCTCAGGGCCTGTAATACCCATTGCTCCAGCAAGGCCCTCAGGCCCTCCCGGTTCTCCCGGCGGGCCTTGTGGTCCGGCAGGGCCCTCTTCTCCAATTGGCCCACCTGGTGGGGCGTCTTCTCCTTTAATACCTTGTTCACCTTGTGGCCCATCTGGCCCCACCCAATTGGGATCGTTTTCACAATTGCACGTTTGCTGCGGCCCAACAGGTGCTGGTAAGCCAGGTTCACCTTCTTGGCCTCTTAGGCCTTCAGGGCCAACATTTCCCATAGGGCCTATATTTCCTCTTTCCCCCTTTTCTAATACTGTTGCTGCTTCTAAAGTATGCAAAGCATAGGGTACCGAAAGTAATTGAATAGTACCAGCGAACACATAATTTGTGCCTCCAGTTATATCTATTTCCGTTTTAATAAAATGATTATCATTTCCCCAACTAATACCAGCAAAAGCTCCATTTACCGGATTACCACTACCAATTGACAAATTAAATAAACCGCTATTGTTTGTTGTGGTATTGTGTGTTTCGGTGTATAACGCATCGCCTACTGCTGCATTAGCAATTATGCTTGTTTTAACAGTTACATTTTGGTTGGCAATTAAGTTCCCATCTGCATCAGTTGCTGCACTTTGAAAGGTAAATGCCATTGGTACTTGGGCTATGCCTAAATAAGCAACAAAAACCAAAATTGTTATTATTATCTTTTTCATTATTATTTTAATTTAAATGGTGTTACAGATCAATCCAATTAGTGCCATTATAGTAGCGTAAACCTGGTACTCCATCACTTCTATTAGTACCATCATCTAAATAAATAACTCCTTCAACTGCATTACTTGGTTCAACATTTAGTAAAGGCAATTTACTAATTCCTGGTGGGCCGGTGTCTCCTGGAGGGCCTGATGGGCCTAATGGACCTTCGGGTCCTGAGGGACAAGCTGCGCCTACTGTAGGTGGTGGGCCAGTATCACCTTTTGGGCCTGTTGCGCCTACTGGGCCTACTGGGCCTGTTGCGCCTGGAGGGCCTGTTGCACCATCTTTACCTGGTGGGCCTTGTGGGCCTTCTGGGCCTTCTGGCCCTTCTGGGCCACCTGGTGGGCCGGGTTCTCCTTGTGGGCCAACTGGGCCTTCGGGGCCTGTTGGTCCTGGTGGGCCTTCTGGACCCGCTGGGCCTGCTAAGCCTTCAGGGCCTGGTGGGCCTTGTGGGCCAGTTGCTGGGCCAGGTTCTCCTTGTGGGCCAACTGGCCCTGGTGGTCCTGGAGGGCCTCCTGGAGTTCCTGGTTCACCTTGTAAACCTTGTGGCCCTGGTTCTCCTGGTGGGCCCGTTGGGCAAACTAATTGAGGCCCCGGTTCACAAGGTAAACCTTGTGGCCCTGGTGGCCCCGTTGCCCCAATAGGTCCATTTGGGCCAGTTGGGCCAGCTGGCCCAGTGTCTCCTTTTTCACCATTAGCTGCTGTTTTAGCGTACATTGCATAAGGTACTGATAACAGTTTTACTTTACCTACTAGTACATAATCGGTTCCACCAGTTGCATCTAATTCTACTTGAACATAATAAGAGTTGCTACTCCAATTTATATTTTCAAATACGCCTAATTCGGCGCTGCCCTCACCAATATTAATGCTAAACAAGCCTATGTTACTTGTTGCAATCGAATGTGTTTCGCTGTAAAATATTTCATCGTTTTCAAATGCACCCACACTAATTTTGATGCCAATAGTTTCATTTTCTATTGGTAAACCTTCGGTATTCATAGCTATGCCTTGATAGCTAAATGCCTGAGGTACTTGTGCCATTACTATGCTTGATGCACATATCATAGCTATTAATAATATTTTTTTTATGAATAAATTTCTCATTGCTTTATAACTTTAAATGTTTTATATAATTGATTGTTTTCTAAAATGGATATTACATAATTACCTGTGGGTAAATTGCTTACATCAATATTTGACGTGCCTTTGTTGAAATTACCATCACTTAATAGCGCGCCATTGGTATTAAAAAGTTGGTAGCTTAGTAGTTGGTTATTTCCATTAAAATCAACAACTAAATTATCAACCGTTGGGTTTGGGTACACCTTAATTGTTGGAGATTTAATTGTGTTAAGATCGGTGGTGTTATTAATAATTATTTGCAAAACACCTTGTGCTATGTACAAATCACCGTTTTCTATAAAGGTGTTTATGGTTTCTCCAATAGCATAGTTAAGTGTAAAATTATTTGTTTTATAAGAGGTGCCAGCTGGTGTAATGGCTGACGAAATAATACTTTGTGCATTGCAAAACTGGGTTGCAAACAGGCAAGTGAAAGTTAATATTAAATTTCTCATAGTTCTATTGTTTTTATAATTATACGTCAAAAGTATTGTAACGGTTAAAGAAAAACGAATACAAATAAACGAATTTGTGCTTAAAAAAGTATCTTTATTCTAGTGATTAAGGCTAATATTTAGTTGGTTTTCAATTAATTGTGATTCATACAATTTTTTATTTTGAGTTGCTTATCTATTCTTTTTTTTAAGAGGGGGACTTATTTTTTACTTTAATAGTAGGAAAGTATTCGTTTTTTAATTGGAAAAAAATAGTGGTTGATGATGGTTAAAATATATTTGGGTGTTTGTTAATTGTGGCTTATAAGCCAAACTCAATATTTGGTGATTTGATAAAGTATGGTTATTGGCAATCTGCTGAGGTATGATATTTATTTGAGAAATGAGGGCTAATAAAAAATTTACTACGAAGGGGCGAGGCTGGAATAATAGCCTCGACAGGAGTGGTTATACCATTTTGGCTGGGTATTTAGGTTTGGCTTTTAAGCTTTGACAAAATGGTATTTGAACGGATGGCGAGACCAACATTTTTGCGGTGATGTACTGTTTCGCTTCTAAGTTTTTTTTGCGAATGATTATAATAATTTATTTTTATGTGATTGCTTTTGGCTTAGTTTTCTGCCTTTATTTATTGGGCATTAAACTTAGGCTAAAAGACTTAAATGAAATTAGCCACAAGTGGAAAAATACTTGCGGCTAATTTTAATTTGTGCTATAGAAGTATACGATCAAAATTTCTTCAGCAAATCTTTTACGGCATCTTTATGTGTGGTAAACGACATCATTTTTAATTTTACATAATCTTCGTGGTAAAAATAATAACCGGCATGTTTGCCATTTCTTGATCCGCTGGCACTGTCTTTTATTAAAAACCACCAACCATCGTCGGCCTCTTTATAACCTATTAAATGGATGGCATGATCATCGGTTGTGGCGCCATTTGAAAAGCGCAACTGCCTGGCATATTCATCAATATTGGCCGAAGGAATATCGTAAGAAGGCACCATGGCTACATCATAAGTGGCTGAGTAGCCGCTTTCGGAAACATCGCCACCAATAGACATGGAGTAGCCATTTTTAATTGCCTTTTTAATGGCATCCATAAAATCATCTAAAGGTACATTGTAATACTCGGCACTGTTCCACCAATTATCGGGTACGTCATATTCTTGTTTCGACCAATAGGGTTTTTCCATTAGCGACATTACATCTACATAATCATTGGGGTTTAATTTTACTACTTCACTTAAAAAAGTTTTAGGGGTGTAGCTTTTGCCCTCGTAATCAAAAGAAGTTGGTGGCTCGCCCATATAGTGGTTTAATATAGATTTGATGTTGTTTAAAATTGCGGCTTCATCCCAATAGTTTGTCTTTTTGCAAGTGGTTAAATAGGTTTCAATTTCCTTAAACATGGGTTCGTGGTTATAAAAGGGTTGGTCTTGCGGTTTACCTTCGTAGGCAGAAAACGGAGCTGTGCCATACATCGTCATCATTCGCTGTAGCGCATTGGTTTCCGAACCTTCTCCTAAAAAGGTTTCCCCTCTTGTATTAATGTAGCCTCTTGCTTTTTCAACATATTCGTAATACACCAAATACAGCTCTGATAGGTCAATTGTTTTTCCATGTATTCTTTCAATTTCCGATTCGTAAAACGATGTGGTTGAAAAGCACCAACACGTGCCGGTGTTGCCTTGCGATATTGGATCTTCTACTTTTACTATGGTAAATTCCTCTAAACTTTGTGGTATGTCTTTACCTTCAAAACTCATTTTTAAAGTTTTTTTAGCAGGTTTCACTTTTTTGTTTTTAGCGTATTGATCGGATTCTTCCCGTATGGTATCGTAAAACGGATTTGAATAATCTTCAAAGTTGGCTTTGTCTTGCGCTTGCAAAGCAAAAGCAATTGATAGCAAGAATAACGGTATAATTTTTTTCATCTTAAATTTTTTATAACAGCAAGATAAGTTTTTAATTTGATTTTATTTGTTTGTGGTAACAGGATTCGAAAAATTATTGAGGTGGTGAAAATTAATAAAATGAAAAACTATGGATTAACTATATTAAAATTAAAGTGTTTTATTTTAAGAGCTTATTATATGTGTAGCATAAAATGAGAAGTGTCTCAAATTGCTCAAAGCACCTTAAACTCATCGAAGCACTCTGGCTTCGATTTACAAAACTGCAAGCATTAGCTTGCAGTTTAAAACCTAATCTCTTGCCTTACCTCGCCACTATTAAACAGCATACTTTCTTTTTCATCTTTATAAAAAAAATGTACTAAGTGTTCTTGCAGTGGAAAGTATTGATACAACAAGGTGTTACTGAGTTTAATCAGTTTCCATTTGCGTTTGGTTTTTATGGGTTTAAACTTTAAAATGGTCATTGCATAATCCACTTCTTTTCTATCTAAAGCTAATTCGTATTCTTTTTTATTGTTGATGCTTAAATTGAAATGTTTATTAACATAAGCCATTAGCAAACTATCGCAGGTGCTGGTTTCATTAGTTTCACCTAAATGTACATCGGTAGTAAAGGCTTTGTTCAACACATACTCCAAATGCTCGGTTTCAAACTGCATTTGTATTTCGGTTAACTGTGTTTCATCATTAAAAACCACCATAGTTAAACTAGTATGATAATCGTGAGTTGGTAAAAATGAAGTTAAGCCAAATAGTATTGGCAGTATTATATTAAGCATCTTAAAAAAAAGAAATAAATGTGTGTAAAAAATTTAATTAATTAAATCGCCTCTAAGTTTACGGTAATGCTTACGTGCTTCAACAGTGTATAAGCTGCCCGTATAATCTAAAATTACTTTTTGAAATTGTTCCATTGCCATTTCTTTATCTTCTAAATAGTAATAGTAAATTTCGCCCAGTTTAAAGGTGGCGTCATCGGCTAAAATATCTTCCGAAAAATCTTCTAATATTTTATTGAGATACTCAATTGCTGCATCGTAGTTGCGTGCTTTTAAAGCAATGTTAGCACGTTGCATCAAAATATCATCAGTTAAAGCGTGGCCTGGGTATATCTTATTTATAGAATCTAAAGTGGCTAAAGCTTGGTCGTTTTTATTTTGCAAAAACAACAAATCGGCACGGGCATACATTTCCATTGTAGTGGTAGTGGTATCTAAACCTAAATGGTCGGTAATAAAAACCGAAAGGTCTAAAGCGTTGTTGGCAACCAGCTCGGATGTGGCTGCTTTTAAAACGCCTAACTGTGTTTGCGCCCACGGAAAATCGCCAATGTAATAACTCAGCTTAGCATTTTTATAGCGAGCTTCTTCGCCTAACATATCGTCTTTCATGGCTTTATCAACTTGGCCATAAATTAAAACCGCTTCCCAAACTTCATTTTGCATTAAATAATAATCGCCTAGCAATAATTTTGCTTGTGATTTTACGCCCGATTTTACTGATGGCATTTTAATAACTTCGTTTAAGGTACTAATGCCGGCATCAATATTATATAAATATTTAGTTTGTAGTTCGGCATGGGCAATCATTGTTTCGGCGCTGGCGGCATTTTTCCCAAACTCATTTAAAAAAGCAATATAGTTGCTATCTAAAACGGCAATATCTTTATTAGTGTAAGTAGGGTTACTCAATATTTGTAAGGTAGCGGCGCGCAACAATTGAGATTGTGCCTGTACATAATAAGTACCAGAACCTTTGTCAACTACATACTGAAAAGCTAATTTTGCGGCCTCATATTGCGCTTCGGTAACTGCTGCTTTGCCCAAATTAAAAACTCTATAGCCGTCTTCACCAAAACGTTTATCTAAAGCTTTTACTTGTATAATGGCATTTTCAAAATCTTTCTTTTGGGTAAACAACCAAATCAACAACTCGGGGTATAATAATTCATTAGGAAATTCTTGTATACGCTTGTACAATTGTTTTTGCAACACATCATATTGCGCTTCTGTTTTTAAATAGCGTTGAAAATAATTTTTTACCGTTTGCACACCACGTGGGTTATATTGACTGTATTCTAAATAATACTCCACCGTTTTGTCAAAATCACCTTTGCGATTGTAAGTGGTTGCCAATTCATATAAATATATATCAGGCCTGTTGCTTTTGGCTCTTGCCATTTCGTAAGTTCCTATGGCGTAATCGTACTCTTCAATTTTGTTGAATGCGTTGGCTACTTTTCGGGCTGCATTTAAATCTTCATCAATGCGTTGTAATGCCTTTTCAAATTCAGCTTCCGCCAAATCATCTTTATCTCGCTGCTTGTATATGTTACCTAAATCTACATAATAGGCAGGGTTTTTAGGGTTGGCCGTAATCTGGTTTTCTATCAATTGCTTGGCAGCATCTAACTCTTTAATAGCTAACAAAGTGCTTAGGTACTGTTGATAATAGTAACTGTTGCTTCGGTTGTTGTTATACAATTTTTCAAAAACCGCTAAGGCTTTTTCGTATTCACCGCTTCTATAATATTGCTGGGCCAACTTTAAATCTTGCTGGTCAGCCATTGGCTTTATAGTAATTTGTTGTGCATCAACCGTAATTGATGCCCAAAAGGTAAGTAGTAATAAACAAACAGCTTTAAATTTCATACTTAGGCAATAACGCCACAAATATACAGCTATTGTCAATCAAAATGATGAAATTAGTATAATTGAGTGGCTACTTTTTTAGTTGAACTATAAAAAGAATAAACCTTAGTAAACCTAAGGAGAGCATAATAGCAAAAAGCGATACTAATAATAAGGTAGTCATTTACTCAAATTTTAAATTTTAAAAAAAAGTATACGTATTTCATATTTAAATAATTTAATGCTATAACGTTATGTGGTTATTAATTATTATACGCTCATACTAAACCATTTGGTTTAAATATTTTTTTGTAGCTAACCCAATGATTATTTTGGATCGTAATTAAATAACTTACCAGTATGGGCTAACCGCTTTCTGATGAAATATTTGCCTCTATTGGGCCTGGCTGTGGGCTTTCCCCTAAAATGAGGGTTACAATTTTTACTTCGCTCTGTGCAAAAAAATTAAACTTGTATGCAACTAAAATTTTAAATAAATAATATTACAACATTAGTATGGGTGTAATACTAAAATATTTTATAAGTTTAACTTAATTTGCAAAAAACTATTAATTACATTTGAGAGCCAAGTCAAATCACAAGTATCACCAATTTATTAAGCAGTATAATAGATGTATTAATTTTAACGCAGTATGAACTTTTTGCAAGGATTAGAAGCCACTTATGGCAACCAAATAAACGATGGTTTAATTATACAAACCTCTTTAAAAGGCAAAACATTAGACAAAGCTAAAACCTTAGTATTAGCATCCTCATTGGCCGGTTTAATAAGAAAGGTAAGTACCGATAGAGGTACTGACTATTTGTTTAAGCTTTTAGAAAATTATGACGATACCATAGTAGAAAATTTTGGTAACGCCAGCGATGCCGATTATGAAAAATGGCAAACGGATGGTGAACAGATAATGCCTGTACTATTAATTAGTAGCATAGTTAAAGAAAATATTATTAACCAAATTAGTAGGCTAATAAAAGAAAACTACCAAACTACAAAAAAGATATTTGCTTTGCTTATACCAGTTTTATTAAGCTATGTTAGTAAGCAATTTAAAGAAAAAAACTATACTAAAAAAGAACTGGTAAAAACACTTAGGGCTCAAAAATATAATGTTAGAATGCAGGTTGATGATGACATTACAAGAGAACTCGGTATGGGCACTTGGCATTTAAACAAAACCTTTGAAGACGAAATTGAAGAACCTATGTTAGAAGCAATAGAAATTGAAGAAGAAGAAATTATAGTGAACCAACCACCAGCAGCAAAATCAAAAGCAAAATCGGGTATGCCGGTTTGGTTATGGCCTTTAATGTTGTTGGGCGTTTTAGCCATGCTTATAGTAGGCTTACAACTTGGCCTCAACAATGAAAATACAGCAACAAAAATAACAAAAACCCAACCTGCAAACGAAACATTAGCCGATAAAATTGTTGAAGAAAAAAAGGTGGAACCCAAGCTTGAAAATGATGGTAAAGAATATACCAAAGATTATTTTAATAAAGATTACTTTGCAGAATCACAAAAAAACGACCCCAATGGTAAAGACAACAAAGTAGCAGCCAAAGCTGAAATAAAAAAAGAAAAACCTTCTGTAAAAATGCAAGATACAGTTGCTGAAAAAATTGAGAAAAAGAAGATAGAAGCGAAACCGGTTGAACTAAAAGAAAACCTTGCTAAACCCATTTTACCTAAAGACAAACCAAAAGCAGAAGAAAAGAAGCAACCTAAAGCAGAAAAAAAAGAAGAGAAGCAAGCCGAAGAAGAGCCTGTAGTGGAAGAAAAGCAACCAGAAAAACCAAAAAAGAAAAATTATAAGGGACCTTTGGCTTTGTTAGATATGGTTGCCAACAGAACTACCGCATCTGTGCTTGATTTTGGTAATATTACTGATAGTAGCAGCCAACTTACCACTAAAGGGAAAGATATGTTTAATGATGTTGCTGAAATTATGACCGCTAACCCTAATCTAAAAATTACTATTAGGGGGCATAATAAAAAACATACTGATGATAATAATAACTATACTGCTAGTATTGACTCGGAGGCAAAAGCTAATGCTGCTTTAAGTTACCTTTTAAGTAAAAATATAGATGCTAGCCGTTTAAAAGCAGTTAGTGTTGGTTATAACGAACCTGTAAATGCCCGAGACCCAGGCAATGACAAAAACAATAGAATAAGCATTAAAACGAAATAAAACATTGAGTTGAAACCCTGCGGAAGAATTGTAGGTTATTCCAAATCAATATCATCTTTAAGTTTGTCCATTTCACGGCGTTCTTTTTTGGTAGGTCGCCCTTCACCGCGCTTTCGCAATGCAGTAGGTGCATGAAAAACAGAAGGTAATCGATCAATAGTTTTATCTGCTTGAGGAGTTAAATCAACAAATTTGCCAGCTACTTTTTGGGCCGACATTCTTTTTTCAATTATTTCAACCACTTTATAAGTGTATTTAAAAGGTGCTTTGCGTACCACTACAATGTCTCCTAACGAAATCATGTATGATGCTTTTACAGGCTCATTTTTAACCTTTACTTTGCCTGCCTTACACGCATTTGTTGCCTGGCTGCGGGTTTTATATAGCCGTACTGCCCACAACCATTTATCTATTCTTGTTTTTACTAAACTGATACTACTTTTTTTTACAGGTTAAAGTTAGGGTTTTAATCCTTCAATTGTAATTCATTTAAAAATTTAATTTATTTTTCTTTAAAATAATATCTAAACTTAAACGAACAATATTACCCATGTTGGTGCACTTTAAAAATAAAGGTTTTTTATAATATTCTGCAAGCTCGGCTGCCAAAGTACTCACTTTTTCTTTCTTCGAAATTACATCTTCCTCCATACATTTTAAAAGCTCATCAATTCTTTCATAATCATTATTAAGCCGCTTATTCATTAAAGCCCGTTCTTCTTGCTGATATTGTTCTGCAGTAGTTATGTTTATTAACGAAGTACACATTTTTACATAAGGTAAATTTTCTTTAAAAAACTGCGAAAGATATAAGTTTACTTTTCCTTCATAGCATTGCTGATCAAAATCGATAGCACGAACTCGGTATTGAATATCATCAAAATCTTGTGTAATATCAATTACAAAATTATAGGCTCGCATATCGCCCAATAGTTTAACAAAACAACGTTCATTAAACTTAATAAACTCTTTTGCTAAACGGGTTCGGTTAATGCCTTTGTGGTTCATATAATCTTTCAAAAACATATCGCCTGGTATGCCTGCTATATGTTCTTCAATTAAAGTATTTTCGTACACCAAATATTGTATGCGGTTTGGCGCCAACAAATGCTCCAACTCTAAACCATAAACTCTACTAGCATCTGCTATTTTAATGTAGTAATAATCATAATTGTCATTATATTTATTAATTATTCTAATTCTAAAAGGCTTACTATTGCCAAAGGTGCAAAAATCAACCCGGTCAACCGAAAGGTGTTTGGTTAACTCCATGGTGCCATCCGACTTTATAATAGAGTATATTTTTTTTAGCCCAGTATGAATTTCTTCCATTCTACCTTGATCGTACAATACCGTAAGCCATAAAGTGTCTTCACCATTTGAGTCATAAACAGGAATAGCACTATCAAAAGCCAATAAATCTTGATAACTCACCGGTAATTCTTTAGCTCTTTTGTGCTTAATCAAATAATTTTTGAGTTGTGTAATTACGGGGTATTGTTCTTTTTTTTTAGAAATTAAATTGTCCATAATGTACAAAATTAAATAATTTAGAAACTTATTAAACAGTTTGTCGTAAACACTATCTACAAAGCATAAGAAAATGATAGTGGATAATCTCAAAAACGGAACCCCCAGTACAATACCTTACACTCCAAAAAATGAAGTGATTGAATTCGCCTTTCAAGTTTATTTATTAGGCCAATTAGATGAAAGATTGTTTATGTTCTTTTGTTTATTAAACGATCGCTACGAAGCGTAAAATAATTTATTAACTCTTTATAATCAGGTTATGCAATATACCTCAAACAACAATTCCAATCCTCCTTAAAATACTTTTTTACGTGTTCCAACTCTAAAGGGTTAATAAGCGGTTTTTCATCAAACAAATTACTGGGCATTATTTTAGCACCATACAAAATTGTATAGCGAAATATACCATAGTATAGCTTATTGAAATAGCGCAACAATACATTGCTTACTGTTTTACGTTTACGAAGGTCAAACTTAGTAGCCATATATTTTATTGCTTTCAATTGTTTGGTATTATACGATGTATGTTTAGGGTTTAGGTTAATACTATTAATATCAAAAGTTGCGCCCATAACCTTAGCAATTTTATCAATAAATGCTTTAGGTTGATGTTTCATATCATTATAAAATAAAACCAATGGCGGTTTAGTAAAATGCTTTTTCAGCAAACCTATCATATCATAAAATTGCAAATCTTTTATTTTAAAATAACCCGTATCGTTTTCCAAATCAATAAACTCATTAAACGGAAAAGTATGTCCGTTTTTTATAAACCTGCGGTATTGCGATGCAATCCATTCATCTTGCCTTCTAAAAACAATAATTGGAGTAGTGTTTGGAAACACGCTTGAAAAACGCAACACCTCTTCCTCCAACTGCTGGTCAAACTCGTTAGACACAAAATACCTTTGATGCTTAGTGCGTTTTATTATATCAATAGCTTGCTTATAGCGGGTACGCTGTATGTAATGCACCCCTTTAAGTTTAGGAAAAACATTATACTGCAAAAAAGTACTACCCGTTTTACCCAAACCAACGTGAAAATAAATTTCCTTATCATTAACCTGCTTACTCACCCAGCAAATGTACAACTAACCAGTATAATTTAAAGCAAAATAGTATTCATCAAACAAATCGTAGCTTCCTTCTTCCAAAAAACTTACACCGCCCCAAATTACAAACAGCATTTACCAAGCACCAGCATTTGCAATACGTAAAATATTTTTTTTAGAAGCAAAACATCATTTTTCATTTAAACACCCATCCCGCTTTCCGCGCCAATCTTTTTGTGCATTAAATTTAAATTCAAAACACAAAAAGGATTTCTGCTGCAATCGGGGCTAATTTAAAAACCATCATTTTCAATGAAACCTTTACACAGCAGATTTGAACTTCCATAACACATACATCATCTCAATTTGCAATCGTGATAGCCTAAGCATCAGCATTTGAAATGCGTTCCATACCCCAACCCTTCCTTACTTTCGTTTTGCAGTACAAATTCTTTACCAACCACAACAACCATTACCAAATATCCGTTAAACATTGCTAACAAAAAGCAATCCATATAACTATACTATATTTGCGATTTCTACGATTATAATATTATGGCAAGCCAAAAATCAAAAACAAACCAAAAAAGAGGTAACAGAAAAAATAACAATACTACAAAGCGTTCATTAATAAAATGGGTGTTCCGCTTTTTTATGCTCGGTATGTTTGGTGTATTTTTGATAGCCGTTTTATTTTTAGCCGTTTTACTGGGTGCCTTTGGCGAATTACCAACCGCTAATGATTTAAGTAAAAAGAAAATTCCATTGGCCTCCGAAGTATATGCTAACGACGGTTCGCTATTAGGCAAATACTATATTGAAAACCGCAGCTTTGTAAGCTACGACGATATTTCACCTTACGTAATACAAGCCCTCGTATCTACCGAAGACAAACGTTTTTTTAGCCACAAAGGCTTTGACCCTATTAGCTATATTAGGGTAATAATAAAAAGTATTTTGTTTAGAAACAAAGCATCTGGCGGAGGAAGTACCATTGGCCAACAAACAATTAAAAACCTGTACAAGCGTAAAAACTATTCATTTTTAACCTTACCAGTAAATAAAATTAAAGAAGCAATTGTTTCCGTTCGCTTAGAAAAAATTTACGACAAAGAAGACATCATTACCCTTTACCTAAATACCGTACCATTTGGCGAACGTGCCTTTGGCGTTGGTACGGCAGCAAACCGTTTTTTTAGTAAAAACGCAGCCGATTTAAGTTTAGAAGAAGCCGCCACTTTGGTAGGTTTACTAAAAGCCACAACATATTACAGCCCTCGCTTAAACCCCCAGCGATCGCGCGACAGAAGAAATATGGTATTAAACCTAATGCAAAAAAACGGCGACATTAGTAAAAAAGAAATGGCAGTAGCACAAGAAAAGCCAATGGTTTTAGATTACAATCGCAAAACCAGCCAAGAAGAATTAGCCCCACACTTTAGAGCAATACTAAAAAAAGAACTCAAAAAATGGACAGATAAAAACCCAATAACTAACGGAAAAAAACATAACATTTTTACCGATGGTTTAAAAATATACACCACTATAGATCCAACCTTACAAAAATACGCCCAAGAGGCCGTTTATGCCCACATGCCAGAATTACATAAAACAATGTTGGCCGATTGGCCCGATGCCAAAGCATTTACTACCGAACATTGGGATGCCATTGAGTCGGCCTGGAAAAGAAGCGACCGATACAAATCGCTAAAAAAATCGGGTAAATCTTTTGATGAAATGGAAACCGTTTTTAACGATAGTAAGTTTAATATGAAAATATATACCTGGGATGGTTATCAAGATAAATTGCTGACCCCTAAAGATTCTATTGTTCATTATTTACAACTACTAAATACAGGCTTTGTGGCAATGGACCCCGAAACAGGGGCAGTACAAGCTTGGGTTGGCGGTATTGATATTGAATTATTTCAAGAAGATCACGTAACCTTGCCTCGGCAAGTAGGTTCTACCTTTAAACCATTTACTTATGCTACGGCATTAGCACAAGGTATTGACCCTTGCGCATATTACCCCAACGAATTACGTACTTACGTAAACTGGCAAGACTGGACACCCAGCAATGCAGGCAACGAACCATACCAAGGTTATTATTCTTTAAAAGGAGCTTTAGCACATTCGGTAAATACAATAGCCGCGCAGGTTATTTTTGAAGCAGGTATTGATAATGTGATTTACCAAGCCAAACGTATGGGCATTACAAGCGATCTACCAGAAGTACCTTCTTTAACCTTAGGTACAGCAGATATAAGCCCTTTAGAAATGGCTAGTGCTTATTGCGTTTTTGCAAACGGTGGGCATGTTACCCCTCCCTTCTTTTTAAAAGAAATAAAAAGCCCACAGGGCAAAACCTTAGCCAGTTGGAAACCCGAAGCCAAACAATACCGAGAAAAAGTATTAGATGACGAAACAGCAATAATGATGCAAATAATGATGCGTAAAGTGGTTGATGAAGGCACGGCAAAACGCCTGCGTTGGCAGTTTGGTTTAAAAAATGAAATTGCTGGTAAAACAGGCACTACGCAAGATCAAGGAGATGGTTGGTTTATCGCATATACGCCAGGCATAGTTGCAGCAGCCTGGGTAGGTAGTGAAGACAGGCGAGTACATTTTAGAACCCTAGCCAATGGCCAAGGCTCGCGGGTAGCTTTACCAGTTGTTGGTGGCTTTTTAAAAAAAACAATGAACAACGAGTTGTTTGCCAAAAAAATTGGAGCCAGTTTTAATACTTCGCAATATTTTGAACAAGAAATGATGGGCTGTGAATTGTATGTGCAAAACTTACCAAACTTAAAACTGGAGGATGAACCAGATGAATTTGAAAGTGTTTTCGAAGGCTTTTTTGGCGATCTTATAAAGAAGAGAGGACAGAAAAAAAGCAATAAAAAAGGCAAATATAGTAATGGCGACTTATATAAAGATAAGCCAACCAGAACGCCAAATAAACCAAGAGCGGTTAAAACAAATAAGGAAGGCCTAGGAAGTATAGTAGAAGGTTGGTTTAAAAAGCGTAAAGCCAAAAAGAAAAAAAAGAGAAAAGAAAGAGGTAATTAGTATTGCTTTGCTTTTAGAAAAAACACTGCAATTGCTTTAAGTTTTAAAGGTATAATTATGCATAAACGCTAATTTAAACATGTATTATAGGTTTTTAATAAGTAGGAAAGGAATATCAGATTCTAAATAATGAACCGCCAATTAAAAAAATTTGCTCCTACCCTTCAGTTTTATTGAAGTGCCAATATTAAGTTTATCCTTACTGTTCAGTTTGTTTATTTTTTTAAGATGATTTAAAGATAAGCCATAGTTTTGTGCAATGCTATGTAAGGTTTCGTTGGTTTTTACTTTGTGTTTTTTATGCTTGCCTTTGTAGCGTTTCCGTTTTTTTTGTATGAAAATATTGGCGTTAGTATTAAAACTAAAGTCTGCCTCAACTTCATTGTAATCCATTAATTTTTTTATGCTGATGCCATAGTCTCTCGAAACTTGTAATAAATTAATAGGTAAATTATAGTTAATGGTCGCTTTTCCATTTACCGTTTTTATAATAAAGGTTGGGGCAACAACAGCAGTAGTTTTATTTTCAATTACTGGTTCTTCTTCTTTTATTTTTTGCTTGTTTTTTGCTACTATTGTTGTTGTTGGCATTTTTGGTACATTATTAACAACAGTTTTACTTTCTACTGGCGTAGTTTCGCTAATTGGTTCATTAACCTTTACCTCAGTATTTTTTACTACAGGCGTATGTACCTTAGTTGGTGGTTGATAATTTGTTACCGGTTTGGCAATTGCTTGTTCTTCATTTTTATGGTAAGATGTGGTGGTTTGTACCACGGTTTTACCCTGCGAAAGTTGCCGATTTAAGCTCACCATACTTAACAGCTCTTGCCAATTATTTTTATCAAAAATGTGTAGGTAATATTTTTCTATGCGTTCAATTAACAAATCGGCATATTTAGGGTTGGTAGCATAACCACAAGCTTTTAAGCCTTTGGCCCAGTTTTCATAATCATTAGCTTCATACTCAAATAAACGACTATAACGGCTGCGGTTGCTCAAAAAATCGGAATGATCAATGTAAGATTCGTAGGCCGAGGGGTATACCCGAAAACATTCGTTGGGCTTATCGTCGCTATGGCGCATGGTTGGGCCTTGCCAATTGTGGCATTTAATACCAAAATGGTTGTTGCCTTTTATTGCCAATCTGCTTTCACCAATGCCCGATTCTAACAAACCTTGTGCTAAAGTAATACTGGCAGGTATGCCGGTGCGCTGCATTTCGGTAATGGCAATGTTGTGGTATTGTTGTATGTAATTCCACACCTTATCGTTTATTTGGCTAAAGCTGTTGAGGCTTATTATTACCAATATTTTTGTTAGAAAAACGTATTTCATATTTACTACAAATGTAACGTTGTTAAGTTGATTTTATTAAATCGTAGGTGGGTATTTAAATAATTTTGTGCTGTGGGCAAAAGCTTATTATTGGCAATTGCATAAAATATGATGAATGATAGCAGATAGGTTTTTTTAAGCTGACATTTTTTTAATAGATCGTCGTTTTAAAATGTTACTACGACTGGGCGAGGCCCGAAAAATAGCCCTGACAGGAGTGGTTATACCATTTTGGGTGGGCTTTGAAGCGTAGGCAAAATGGTATTTGAACGGATGGCAGGACCAAAATTTTTGCGAACGGCAACCATTTCGCTTCAAAAAATAAGGAACCTAAGGCTTTCCTCTATTTGTGGAGTTGGCGCTAATATTTGCTAATACCCTGGCACCTATATTTTGTTTATTATCTTCTTTTGCTGGGTTAACAGAATGGTGTTTTTCCATACCTTTACGGTTTACCCATTTAAGGTTTTTGGCAATATTGTTTGCTTTATTATAATCTCTATGTATTACAAAGCTCTTTTCTTCTTTGCTTCTTTTTACAAAGTGTTCAGCAACAATTTTATGCACATATAAAGAAGTGCCTCGGCCATTGGTAAGCTTAGTATTAAATACTTGGTAACCTCCAATTTTTGACCCTTTTAATATTTGCGGATTTTTTTCGCCTGGATGCCATTTACGCATATTGCCCATACTCGAAATTTCGTAATGTTCTCCTTTTTTACCTTCATAAGGCAGTTTTTTCCATTTTTCCATTAGAATAACTGTATCAATTTTTGATTA
>Ga0209828_1001907_pt1 | contig 18108 bp, 18 predicted proteins | sample MaitaG_FD_187429 | JGI IMG/M metagenome (GOLD analysis project Ga0209828, IMG submission 187429) | Marine algal microbial communities from Maine, USA - Maine_Asex2 metaG (SPAdes) (version 2) | ecosystem: Host-associated > Algae > Red algae > Unclassified | place: Maine, USA | collected 2015-01-05 | reverse complement strand
TCAAAACTCGACCAGGGCATTCGATGGTGCCGCGATGATCGTGCGACCCTTGCCAAAATCGACGCGACCAGTCTGTAACCGTTGCTCTATAGGCTACGACATACGGCATGGAAGGACGCCAGATTATCGAGCCATAACCAAATATCCATAGCCCAATATCATTAACACGTTTCACCACCATTTATATTGATACTCATTTTTTAACAAAAAACTAACTCAAACTTCTATCCAAGATAAGCACTTTTTGCAACCAATCAATCACCTGCCGGACCTCAGGTGCATGACGCTCTTCATGATGGGTGACCAGCCACTGCATATGTTCTAATTCTTCTATCGGTTTCGAGACGCGCTGTATTGCTTCCGTTCCATCACCAATAAATGTTGGCAACACCGTCTTTACTGATCCAACAACCGCCATGTCCAATGCATTGCGCGGATGGGATACTTCTATGAATGGTGCATCACCAGCATTTTCCCTGGCCCATTGAGCAGAGGGAGTTTGTCCCACCACACGAGCCCAGGTTGCTACCTTCTTGTTTGCTGCATAGACTGCGAATTGAATTTTACGTGTTCGCCGGCCGGCCAGGCTTATTTGCGTTGGGCGCTGATTGCGAATACCAATGATCACCTCCCGATGCGCAATATCAAGAACATGATCTGCAGCAATAAACTGTACAAGCACAGATTGTATGTCTAATAGCTCCGAAACGTGTTGACTTAGTAAATGGGTTACCCACGTACCAGCTGAAATTTTTACTCGGCGCATCTTTGGTCCGTTCGCAACAGATACCAACGGATTGATCTCATTTTCCAGTTTTATTGCTGTTTCCAATAACTGTTGCCCGTTCTTCGTCAGTTTGTATCCCCTGGGCAAACGCTCAAACAAATCCTGGCCCAGCTGCTGCTCGAGCGCTAACATTCGACGCCCAAGGGTTGGAGCGCTCTTGCCGGTTGCACCGGCAGCAGCGTTAAGTCCACCCAGACGCGCCACGGATAGAAAAAGTCGCAGATCGTCCCAGTCAAACATCGTTTCATTCATGAAACGAACATTACATTTAAAACCATTGATAACGCAATTGAAAAATGATCTGATACAGCCAGATAAGTCTTATAAACCCACACAGAAGGATACAAATATGCAGTTTCTCGGTAAAAACATTGCCCCACTGGGTCTGGGCTGCTGGCCTATCGGCGGGGAAATGTATACAGCCGACGGCAAATCGGTTGGTTATTCCAATGCAAACGATAAAGAATCAATCAAAGCTTTACACGCAGCCTTTGACAATGGCATTACCCTGTTCGACACAGCTGCCGCTTATGGGGCTGGTCATTCGGAACGTTTACTGGGTAAAGCATTCAAAACAAATTCTGATGTTCAGGTAGCAACCAAAATCGGTATTGAAATTGATGAAACCAGCAAGACGTTGATTGGTGATGAAGTTGAGCCTTCATCCATACTGCCAGCCATTGACCGGTGCCTGACAAGACTTGATCGGGACACTATTGACTTGATGTTGTTACATCAAAACTCACTAGCGATTGAACCTGCCGCTGCTGTGTTTGATGAAATGGATAAAGCGATACAACAGGGGAAAATCAGGTCGTACGGTTGGAGCACAGATTACACAGCAAGTGCCACGGCCATGGCCAGTCGACCCGAGTTTGTTGCTATTGAACACGCGATGCATGTGTTAATGGATGCACCAAATATGCAAAGCGTCGTTCGTGAAAACAATTTGCACGCATTAATTCGTTCTCCCCTGGCGATGGGATTGTTATCGGGTAAATACACAACACAGACTACTCTACCCAACAACGATATTCGTGCAACTAATCAAGACTGGCTGGCGTACTACATCAAGGGCAAACCAAATCCGAAATACATGGATCGCTTTAACGCTGTACGTGAGCTTTTACAAACCGACGGTCGCACCGCTGTACAAGGTGCTCTCGGCTGGTTATGGGCAAAATCTACAGAGAACATTCCTATTCCGGGCGCTCGCACAGTGGAGCAAGTGGAGGGTTTGGCCAATGCAATTGCATTGGGGCCATTACCGGCACAAACGCTAAGTGAGATTACCGACTTGATTGGTGGTGTAAACGAAAGTGATGGCATTAGTGACCGGTGAATACACTGAAGCAATTCGCGTCCAGAGGCATACACTGTAGTAGCGCATTTCAGTACGGCAACCCAACATAGTTAATCGCCATGTTCTCCTGCGCTGCCTCACTGTCTATCAGATTTCGCAATTCTGCTTCCTGTATTTTCGAATCAAAACCGGATTGCCCGGGGAAGCTGTGTAACATAGATGTCATCCACCAGCTAAACCGCTCCACCTTCCACACGCGGCTAAGCGCAGTTTGAGAATAATCGGTTAGTGCCTGTGAGTCATTGTTTTGATAATTCTGCTTTAACGCTTTATACAGATAATATACATCTGATGCGGCGGTGTTTAGTCCTTTAGCACCGGTAGGAGGCACGATATGCGCAGCATCTCCACATAAAAACAATGCGCCCCATTGCATAGGCTCACAAACGAAAGACCGTAATGGTGCTATCGACTTCTCTATTGAGGGCCCTGTTTCTAATATGTCAGCAAATTCATCTGGAATGCGTTTTTTTAACTCTTCCCAGAACTGTATATCGCTCCAATTGTCTGTGCGATCTTTTATCTCGCATTGCACATAGTAGCGACTAAGATTTTCATTACGCATTGAGCACAACGCAAATCCGCGATCGGAGCGTGAGTAGATTAGCTCGTCGTTCACCGGTTTGGTTTCAGATAATATGCCTAACCAACCAAAGGGATAAACTTTTTCATACTCAGTGCGGACATCTTGAGGAATATGTTGGCGACTGACCCCGTGAAATCCATCACAACCGGCAATGAAATCACAAGCAATATACTGTTTCTCACCATTTAACAAGTATTCAACGCTGGGCGAACCTGTTTTTACATCATGCAGCGTTACCTCAGCCACATTGAATATTGTTTTGGCACCGACCTTTTCGCGAGCGTTGTACAAATCCGCTGTTAACTCAGTCTGACCATAGACTGTCACTGGCTTGTCGGTGTATCGACTGAACGGAATCTTTACGGACTGATGATTAACAGCGATTACTGTCCCGTGATGCTGAAGGGACTCCGCTTTCAGTCGTTCATCAGCACCGGCTTCACGCATCAAATCAACCAGGCCACTTTCCAACACACCAGCACGAATTCGCGATAGTACGTAATCGCGAGTCCGACGCTCAAGCACTACAGCATCGATACCGGCGTTGTGCAATAGCTGTCCGAGTAGAAGGCCTGAAGGACCACCGCCTATAATGGCTACCTGTACCCTCATGTTCCGTTAGTCACTAGCGCCAGCAGAGGAACCTTGCGGTTATTTTCATTCCGATCACGAAAGGCGACTTCGATATTTGCTTTAGCCAGATGAGCATGCTCCCTGGCCAGCGCATCTGCGCGGGCACCCTCACCTCTTTCAATCGCCTGAACCAATGCGTGATGATGCTGTTGTCCAACAATAAGCGATGTTTTGAAACGCTCTTGATCTTCACTATTGGATGAAAAAGCACTTGGAGCCGCAAACGGCAATCGACTGGCCCGCTCAACTTCACTTTTAATAAGTTCGTTACCGGCAAGCCGCGCGAGTTCATCATGAAACTGATCGTTCAATTTTGCATAGCCATCAATCGCGTCTATCTCTATTACCTGATCTATTGATAACACGATGCTTTTGATTTGCGACAGATCGGCTTGTGTTGTCCGGCGCTCAGCCGCCATTCGCGCAGCTGTACCTTCGATAACACCGCGTAACTCAATTGCAGTTAGCGCGTCGGCAATAGAGAAGGCTCTGATTTTATAGCCAGCACCTGAGTGTTCCAACAGCCCTTCTTGCTCCAATCGCTGTAGGGCAGCTCGCAGTGGTGTTCGGGAAAGACCAAACGCCTCTGCCAACGGAACTTCACGCAATTTTGTCATTGCCGGCCAATGCCCGGCCACAATCCGGCTGCGCAGTTCCCGAAGTCCGCGTTCTGTCTGAGAATAAGTTTGCGTAGTGCCAGAATCAGTTTTCATGTATACATGATACGCATAAACTCATCCTTTACAGGTAAGATAGGACATAAATTGTTATTTTTGTATACAATTTGACTCAGAAGCGACATGTCGATGCAGTCTTAAGGCTCACGACTATAGAATTGATTTGCCACAGGACACTACCTAATGATACGAGCAGCCGGTGCCGCCGGAGCGTTTGGTATGAAACATCAATCTGGTGGTATCGCAGGCGGACGCCCGGCACAATACGCCGAAGGCTTGGCCAAATGCGTTGTGGCCACAGTACACGAGGCACAAGGTCGCACCGGCTTGATGGCGGCCAGCATGCGACCTGTATATAAGGGCACACAACTCATTGCTAATGATGAGGGCGTAGACGTTATCAAGCGACAGGACGCACCAGAAGTATTGGAAAAATCAATCGCACGATTAGTGCTTGAAGAAAGCAAACGACAACGCCTGGCCAACGGTAAGTTGGGGCTTGAGCTTTATAATATGCGTAACAGGCTAAAGCAGAAAGGCTTAATAAATGTCTAGTGGTATCCCGTGCACATGGATGCGAGGCGGCACATCAAAGGGCGGATTTTTTCTCGCCAAAGATCTTCCGGCATCACCAGAAGAACGCAATGCTTTTTTGTTGTCTGCTTTTGGGTCACCCGATACGCGACAGATAGACGGTATGGGCGGTGCGGATCCACTGACTTCTAAAGTTGCAATAATATCTGCATCATCAAGGCAAGACGCCGATGTTGACTATCTATTTCTGCAGGTTGCTGTGGACCAGTCAATAGTGTCCGATACACAGGGTTGTGGCAACATGCTGGCAGGCGTTGGGCCCTTCGCGATTGAACGCGGGCTAGTCAAAGCACAGGATAAAACAACCCCGGTGCGAATCTATATGCAAAACACCGACAGCACGGCAGTAGCCGATATCAGTACACCCAATGCGCAAGTAATCTACTCAGGTAGCGCAACCATTGATGGGGTCCCTGGAACAGCAGCTGCTGTTCCCCTGGTTTTTAGCGATATCGCCGGTTCGAACTGTGGTGCACTCTACCCCAGCGGCAATATGACAGATGTGATTGACGGCTACCAGACAACGCTCATTGACAACGGTATGCCAACGGTATTAATGCTCGCATCAGAATTTGGCATCACAGGATACGAATCAAGAGAATCGCTGGATGCCAACACAGATCTTAAATCAAAAGTTGAATCTGTCCGCTTGCAAGCAGGTCGGTTAATGAATCTGGATGATGTCAGCGATAAGTCGGTTCCAAAGATGACACTAATTGCACCAGCAAAAAAAGGCGGTGTAATAATGACCCGCACATTTATACCGCATCGATGCCATGCCACTATTGGTGTGTTCTGTGCGATAAGCGTAGCCACTGCCTGTGTAACAAACGGCACTGTCGCCGCATCGATAGCGTCTGTCAACGTACAAAAAAACAATACGTATTTAGTTGAGCATCTTCTGGGTGCCACTGCAGCCCTGCTCAATATGGACTCAAGCGGCAACCTTGTCTCTGCAGGAATGTTACGCACCACACGGAAGCTGTTTGAAGGCACAATTTATGGTTAGCGAAATAAAACCGGGGGACCCGACTTGGTACCCACATCCGATGCGGCTACATTGGGGTACATGATATAAATTCAACAGGCAATCCGCGTAATACTTATTGAATTAAGTTAGCCGTCAAAGTGCCATTTATACACACGGCCGCCTAATAGTGACGCATAGGGAGCAATCGAATCCGGCAAATTCTTTTGATTGTCATTATTTTTACCAACAATATACAGCCCTGCAGTTGTGGACAAGTAATCATCCCATAGCAATAGCTTCAACCCGTCACTACATTCAAACGCGTAATTATCTCCCGCAAGTTCGAAAAGGTAAGGCGTCTCACTTTCTTTAATTAGATTAGTAGCACCGTCGAAATCAGTGTTGGATTTATTCTGTTCGCAACTTGCCAGAATAATATCTGCTTCGGTCGTCACTAGCTGAAGGTCAAATTCATCGTACGACGGGTACCATAGCAGCGACAGTGACAACCATCCTACAATGACTATAAAACCGAAGCCGACTAGCAGCAGCAGTGTTTTGCTTATTTTCTTGATGATAAGTAACGGTCTCCAACGTGGAACACTTACTAGCTAGCCAGTCATTGCGCATTCCGAAGTTCAACAAAATTTGCGTATTTTTTTTATATCACAGGATTATCTTCATTCATTATTAATGTAGCGACGAAATATGTTGCGGGTCCGAACCCTTCGCTAACCCACATGTATATTTGTGTTCTACGACAATAGTTAGCTATGATAACTATTTAACCCAAAAGTCGGATTCATGATGGATCAAAACGACCAATATAGCGACGGTTGTGTAGCGTTTAATTTACGGCGCGCCAGTCGGATTGTCACTAAGCGATATGAAAGAGCATTAAAACCACTGAATATAACTTCGTTTCAGTTTACTGCTTTGGCTACCCTTTCTAATCACGAATCCTTGGCGCAAACAGCTCTCGCAGAAACGCTGGGCATGGACATAAGTACGCTCAACCGCAACCTCAGACCCCTGCTTAACAGCAAAGCATTACGAGAACAGCCCAAACAAGATGACGCTCGAGTGAAGCTGATTTCAATAACAACCGAAGGACGTGATCTATTTAAAAAGGCGAAACCGCTATGGGAGCAAGTTCAAAACAAGACCCTTGAGCATATGAGCGAAACACAGTGGAACAGCCTGAAATCTGCGATACAAAAACTTGCCTGACGAGCATCTACACCGGCAACCCTGAACTTTCAGGCAAAGCCGCGGCGGTTACAATCACGCCATCGGTATCGGCATAAACATAGTCGCCGGGACGAAATTCAACGCCACCAAAAGACAACGTTATGTTGCGTTTGCCACTCGTGACGGGAATGGATTTTCTGGAACAGGTGCCTAGCGCATAAAGCGCCACTGGAATGTCTTTTATCTGGACAGTGTCTCGGATGTACCCATTCAAAATAATGCCAGCGTAGCCATTTTTCTGAGCGAACTGCATGAGTTTCTCGCCGACAATCGCGTAGTAAGCCTGATCTGAGTCCACCACAACCACTTTTCCATGGCCTTTTTCATCACGTAAAAGTGTGATGAGATCGCTATTGTTGCGGTCCAGCCAGACGGTCACTACCTCACCCTGACACATGGGCGCGCCACCATAATTGGAATACCCTGGACCAAGCACCGATACCGAATCAGGATGGGTGTCGCAAAAATCCGCCGTAAAGTCGGCCATGCCTGTTCTCCATTTGGATGCCAGCCCATTGGATATGGGCCAGATCAGAAGATACCACCATATTGAGCTTATCGTGCGGAGGCATTTTGCTAGAATGATCCTCTGGGTAAAAGGCAGTCGAAAATGAAAGTCGTGACGGGTGTAATTGGCAATGATATCCATGTTGTTGCCAACCGATTGATGGATCTATCGCTCAATGCGAGAGGCTACGAAGTATTCAATCTGGGTGTGAACACCTATCTTGAAGAATTCTTCGATGCAGCCGTTGAGACTGGCGCGGATATTCTGCTAATTTCATCGCTCAATGGCGAGGCTGAGGGCTGGGGCCGGGAGGTCAGGCAGCTCAAAGCCAAGTACAAGAGCCTTGAAAATCTGACAATGATGATCGGCGGCAACCTGACCGTTGGCAGCGGCAACAGCGACGATATCGTACCGCGTTTCAAAACCTATGGGTTCGATCTGGTTTGCCATCAAGTCGATTTAAACACGGGATTAGACATGCTTGAAGAGTTCATGCAAAAACACCCACGCCATCGGGAAAATACCGTCGCATGAGCCAGCTACAGGAAGAACGAGAAATTATCCTCGGCAATGAAAATGTCGATGCATTTGATTTCGATGAAGTGCGCGAGTTTGTAAAAGGTGCTGACGAAAAGCTATTCATTTCGCATCACTTCGCCACAAAAGACAAAATGCTCGTTCAGCCTCGCGGAGGCTTCCCTACTTATGAAAAACAATTCGCGTTGTACGAGTTTTTTGTCGACGCCAACGTCGATGTATTGCCACTGACAATCGACTCCAACACCCGGCTCAACGACTACACGACGGCCAAAAAAATGCTGCGCTTGAGCGAAGCAAACGAAGTCGACATGCTCAACGGTTATCCACTGGTAAATCATGGCTACCGAAGCACGCGCAAAATGATGACGCACTTCAACCATCCAGTGAGCTTACGACACGGCACACCAGACGCCCGCCTGTTGATTGAAATTGCTATAGCCTCAGGCATCTTTGAAATAGAAGGTGGGCCAATTACCTATTTGTTGCCCTACTCTAAGAATTTCCCACTCGACAAGGCATTCCTGTACTGGAAATACGTTGAGCGGGTATGCGCTGACTATTCAACACTTAACAAACCTATCAATAGAGAATCCTTTGGACCGCTCACCGCAACACTTGTACCACCGTCCATTACGATTGTTATCCAGCTTCTGGAGATGCTGCTTTCACTTGAAGAGGGAGTCAAATCGTTCTCTGTGTCTTTTGCGCAACAAGGTTCAATGGTTCAGGATATCGTCACCGGTACGGTCACTCGCAAGCTTGCTGACTTTTATGCCGCACAGATCGGCTGCGAGGATGCCGTTATCAATCTCGTTTATCACCAGTGGATGGGAGCCTTTCCGACAAACAGAGATTCAGCCGATCAGTTGATCAATATGTCTACCGTTATTGCCTCGATGGTAGGTGCAGACAAGATCATCACTAAAACTCGCGAAGAAGCTGTTGGCATCCCGACTAAAGAAGCCAATGCGCAAACTGTGGCCAATACTCAATACACCTTGAACATTCTGGGTGGTCTGCCAGCTATCGTCGACGAGCAAGAGGAAGATATCCTGACTGCAGAAGTTCACGCCATCATGGAGGCTGTTATTAATGACCCAGCCGACACCCTGTGGCGCAAAGTATTCAACTCCATCAAGAACGGCATCATTGATGTACCGTTCTCACCGCACATTATCAATCACAACAAGATGATTACTATTCGTGATGATCAAAAGAATATTCGAATAATAGAGAGAGGCAACGTGCCCATACCCGATCGATGTTTCGACTACGAAAAATCGTGCTGCAATCTGGACAAAGACACCACCAGCATCGTCAACGACATCATTCGTGATATAGGAATAATGCAGTGAACTCCAGTAAGGACATTAGTACTAACAAACTACTAATCGATATCGGCAGCACCTATTTCAAAGTCAGTACACCCGACTCTATCGAGCAACATTTCCGGGATTTCAATAAGCGTATTCTTGACGATTTGATGCACAAATGTGGGGATACCGTACAACGCTTTGACGCGAAAGATATCCAGATTTGCTCATCCGCCAATGGTGGGCTTAGCACACTGATCATCGGGCTCACTCACTCTTACTCGTTGAAGTATGCAACCAACATTGCCTATAACGCCGGCATCAATGTAATTGATTCCATCATTTTTCAAAACATTGAAGACTATTCGATACCCAGTGATCTGATTGATGCGGTGATCGTTGTGGGCGGCATCGATTCCAACGGTGGTGTGTTTGACGAAAGGCTCACGAATTATCTTGCCAAGCTGAACTACTCCAACGTTGTTTATGTAGGTAATTCGCAAGATGCAGCAGCCATTGCATCGACAGTTGAGCGGTTGGTTGTTTTGCCGAATATCATAGATGATCGTTTGCACATTGTCGAGAAGCACCTGAAAGAATTCCTCACTAACCTTTATCAGCAAGACATTGAAGGCAAAGAAGATATCAAGCACCTCTATGAACTTACTGATAATCAGATTTTTTCCACACCATTTGTAGTTAACAAGGCGCTGCCACTAATCCACGCCTCTTTTTCAGTTACCGATCCTTTTATCTTGCTGGATATAGGCGGTGCCACTACCGATGTACACTATTCCAAAGATTTGGTTAACGACAACATAGTGACTGAACAAGGGCATGATCGCATTGTGTTCAAGAAGCTCGGGGTTTTCAAATCTCGGCAATCACTGATTTTCACTGCTGAAAATAATGAATATGCCTATGAGTTACTAATGCACCTTAAAGTGACTGAAAATATTTACAAGGAGCAAAGCGAAAAGGCAACGAAAGTACTTATGCAGCTGGCGATATTTCTTGTGCTTTGTAAAATGTCTCACTACAGACCTGTTTACGTTACTTTGAAACTGCTGGCCATGAACTCTATTGTGTTTACCGGTGGAATCACAAAAGTACTCAACAGTGAGGATATCGAAGACGTTGTGGCTTTTTTCTACCGAAAAATACTCAATTCAGATCATAAGCCCGCAACCGTGCTCGATGCCAATTACGATATCTGGACAATTGGCGCAATGGAGCATGCAACATGTCTATAAACTGTATTCGAAATCAGCTTGAGAACGCAGCACTTTCACACCCGGACAAAGTCGCTTTAGTCTATGCGGAACAGCAGCTTACTTACGCAGAGCTATTAGCGCGGGTAAACCAGGTAGCCCTGTACCTGCAAGAGCTTGATCTACCAAAAGGCGCTCGGGTCGGGCTGTACGCCAAAAAAGATGTACCGCAAGTAATCGCTATTCTAGCGATACTTTCTACCGACTACATATTGGTACCACTCACTCGACTTCTCAAGCCTGAGCAAGTTCAGTACATTATCGATGACTGTGAAATTCAATGTGTTATCACCGATAAACTCAAACTCGAAAGTATCGAGGAGATAGAATTCAATGGACATATCATATCCATTGAAACAGCTGGAAAGAACATCCCTTCGTTTGAGGAAATATTCAAGTACTACAACAAACCGTTCCAGTGCGATATCAACGGTCATAACAATGCTGTAATCACTTATTCATTCGGCTTTACTGGCACACCAAAAGGCATTGTCATCTCACACCGAAATTTAATAGACTCGGCGCGAGTTGTTTCACAGTATCTTGAATTGAATGAGAACGACGTCATTTCTGGTCTGCTCATTTTCAACCTTGACTACGGGTTGAATCAAATTTTCTGTTCACTGGTTAATAAAGCAACCCTGGCACTACACCGCTTTATTTTACCTGACGATTTTTTCAATCACCTGATCAACGATGAAGTGACCGTACTACCATTAATGCCTGTGAATATCTCGCAAATGTTCGACGAGGACTTACACACTCCTCCAACAGTAGAATTACTCGACAAGGTTCGAACGATCACCTCATCAGGTGGAAACGTGTCCGAGTGGATGATCAAGGATTGCGAAAAGACATTCAGAAACGCCCGCTTCTATTCCATGCACGGATTAACTGAAGCCTTTCGCTCTACTTACCTTGACCCATCACAGATAAAAATTCGTCCAGACTCCATCGGCAAAGCCATTCCCGATGTCGAGCTCTATGTTATCAACGAGGACGGACAGGAATGCGCACCACGCGAAGTGGGCGAACTGATTCATAGGGGCGGTTATATCTATCGCGGATTCTGGAATGCACCCGAAGATACCGCCGAGCGTTTCAAATCTGTGCAAATCCTGAAGAACGTTGTCGATTTGAAAGGTCAGCTTGCCGACGAAATAGTCGTCGCAACCGGCGACTATGTCTACAAGGATGAAGAAGGTTATTTTTATTTTGTGGACCGTCGCGATGACATGATCAAAACCAGTGGCTTCCGAGTGTCTCCTTTTGAAATTGAATCGGTAGTTAGCAGGCACGTTCCTGAAATACAGAAGTGTGCGGTTTTTGGCATGGACAACCCGCAGATTGAGGAAGAGATTGTTATGGTTTATTCAGCAGCCAATGAAATCTCAGAGAAAGAAATTACATTCGAGCTGAAAAAACATTTGGCGTCTTATATGATTCCAAGCCGCATTGTTTATCGAAAATCGTTACCGCTGGTACAAAGTGACGAAAACCAGATTAACAAAGAAGAGCTCAAGCGCGAATTGGCTAACCAATAACCTGACTAGCTAACTTAGTCAGGCAGTTAGCCATTACTCAGCAACAATGCTCTGTTGTCTGATAGCAATGTTATTAACCAAGTCGATACGATTATGTACCCTGGAATAGCGAACGCGCAATTGAACCGATGAAGACGCTACAAATTCCAGTACGGCCGGCGGCATCATAAATGAACCATCATCTATCACATCGCAGCCTACTATATCCACGAACTCACTTACTGCATCATCAGTAACAATAGAAATTCTCATATAAGAATTGCCGGTCCCCGGAACCCAGGAGTACATGGTGTCGGTAGTTACAGGCGCGCCTGCCTCTGGTAACAGACGTACGGGGACCGCTGGGTCCGACAGCGGATGCGCTGCTACGCTTGGAAATATATCACCGGGAATGGACAATGTGGCACCGTCTGGCAGCAACTCTCCCGGCAATCCATTGTCTATGCTGTAGGCAACCTTTCCATCTACGGTGTTACTGTTCAACGTAAACCATGGGCCTGATGGGCTGTTTATTACCACGCTTACTCCTCCACTGATAAATTCAGGGGGGCTACCGTCTGTATCGAGTGTTACAGGACTGGCATCGGGATCAGTCACCCTGCAGTCGTCCAAAACTTTACCGAAATATTCAACATGATTGGACACAGGAAAATCATCTCTGTATCGGACCAGGTTTACCGTTGCATCACCAGTGGTTCCCAACTCTGAATTAAGCCGGTATAGACTGACGCTGGCGAACCACGGTGAGGTGGCGTCCTGGCTGGTGCTGTCAAAACCTGAGACAACCATGCTATCCAAATCGGGATTTTCTTCGACTGGTGTAAGTTCATTGTTTTGCTCTGGCTCCGATACACTTTCGCTTTGACTACCGCATGCCGCTACATTCAGCAAAATTAACAACACAACGGCCATTTCAGGAAGCCACCACATAGTGTTCTTTGCATTCACAGAGCTTAAGGTTTTCATCAAATTCGCATCGGTAGCTGACGAGCGAACAAGCTACCATATTTGGAACAACAGGTTAGAGTCGTTAACATTTACGCAAGAAAATGTGCGCTATCGCGCAGGTGCAAGCCTGATCGCATGCGCAAGCCTGATCGCATGCGCTTTAAGCCAGCTTAACCGCGCTGAGAAAACTCACCCGACTCAGCCGTGAACAAACCTTGATCTAATTTGGACACTTCAATAACCGCTTGGGTGCGACTATTCACCTGCAACTTTCTTAAAATTTCAGATACATGTTTTTTGATCGTGCTGTTGCCTACGCGAAGCTCATAGGCGATCTGTTTATTTAACAGACCTTCTCTTAACATTGATAACACGCGTAACTGTTGTGGCGTTAAGCTGCTTACGCGTTCAGCAAGTACACAACTAACATCTGCAACACCGGCCTCTGCTAGTTGCTCGTTAACTTGATATTTCTCAGGAAGATATATGTCGCCCTGCAAAACAGCATTGATGGCCACGGCAAGCCCTTCTTTGCCAACAGTCTTTGGTACGTAGCCAGCTGCGCCAAACGTCATAGCTTCTCTGACTATTTGCACATCTTCAAGGCCAGACACAATAAGAATGGGTAGGCGCGGGTGCTGTGTGCGCAGTTGCAACAGGCCATCAAAACCGGATACGCCCGGAATTTTCAAATCCACTAACGCGATGTCATAACCGGTTGAATTGTCGAGAATGTTGAGCGCCTCGTCAATAGACGCAGCTTCATTGCAGGTAGCTTGTGGAAAGGCAAGCGCCACAGCGGTGCTCAGTGCTTCGCGGAATAGCGGGTGGTCATCTACAACAAGGACTTTACTAAGCGTTGTCATGGTGCCTAGTTCTACACGATTTTCCTGCAATATTAAAGTATTTCCTTAAATTCAAAGACGCTCGGCCGCCCATGGACGGCCGAGCACTTCACAACTGCTTCTCAAAAATACCGATTACTTGGCAGCGAGCTGCTCGGGCACTTTGAATACCCATACAGAGCCACCCTGGTTCAGATAGCTAACCACTTTGGCCACTTCTCCGCCCCATAATGGAACCGCGCCACCCCAACCGGTAACAATGGCTAGCCACTGTTCACCATCCTGTTCCCAGGTGATTGGTGAAGAAACGATACCCGTACCGGTCTGGAACTTCCAGAGCTCTTCGCCTGTTTCGTCGTCAAATGCTTTCAGATAGCCTTCAGGTGTACCCGTGAAAACCAGTCCGCCAGCGGTGGTTAAAACACCACCCCACAAAGGGGCCTTATTTTTATATTCCCATTTAACTTCGCCAGTAGCCGGGTCCATCGCTTTCAGAGAACCAATATAATCATCAAAGATGGGCTTAATGGTAAAACCTGCGCCCATGTACGCAGCACCTTTCTTGTAGGTGACTGGCTCATTCCACAGATCCATACCCCATTCGTTTGAAGGAATGTAGAAATGCTTGGTATTCTGCGAATAGGCCATAGGCATCCAGTTTTTGCCGCCAAGGAAACTCGGGATTGCAACAATTGCCTTGCCCTTCTTTCCATCGGCTGATTCGGCCGGATTACCGGGACGATTATCCGGGTCAAGAATCGGCTTGCCATTTTCGTCTATGCCTTTTGCCCAAGTGATGTTCTGCACAAACGGAACCGCAGAAACGAAGTCACCGTTAGTTCTGTCCAGAACATAGAAAAAGCCATTACGATCAGCCGATGCACCGGCTCTGACAGTCTTGCCGTCTACTTCCATATCGAAAGGAATGAACTCGTTCACGCCATCGTAATCCCATCCGTCGTGTGGGGTGGTTTGATAGCCCCAGACAATTTCACCGTCTTCGGGGTTAACAGCTATACGTGCCGAAGTCCACTTGTTGTCACCCGGTCGCAAGTATGAATTCCACGGAGCCGGGTTACCGGTACCGAAGTAGGCAAGCTTGGTGTCAGGATCGTAAGTACCGCCAAGCCAGGGAGCACCACCACCGTTTTTCCACATGTCGCCAGGCCATGATTCGTTCTTGGTTCCTGTCATAGTGGAATCGGCACCCATTAGCGTACCCATGTTGCCTTCTATGGTTGGTCGAGACCAAACAACGTCACCGGTATCCGGATTACGCGCCTGAATTTCGCCAACAACACCAAATTCTCCACCAGAGTTACCCGTCAGAATAAGCGGACCATGTTTTTCGGTTGGCACTATAAGAGGTGCCGCTGTGTATGAATAACCTGCTTCGTAATCAGCAATTGTCTTGCGCCAGACGACGTTGCCGGTCTTAGCATCGAGAGCAACAATTTTCGCATCAAGCGTACCGAAGAAAACCTTGTCGCCCAGAATAGCGGCACCACGATTGACCACGTCACAACAAGGCAATATGCCTTCAGGTAAACGGGCGTCGTACTGCCAAAGCTCTTCACCCGTGGCGATGTCGATAGCCCACATTCGGCTATACGAACCGGTGACATACATAACGCCGTCTTTGATCAGCGGCTGTGATTCCTGACCGCGTTGCTTCTCTCCGCCGAATGAAAAAGACCAGACGGGGAATAGATTCTTGATGTTCGATTTATCAATAATATCCAGCGGGCTGTATCTTTGACCGCGCGGACCAAGTCCATAGGACACGATATCGCTGGTGCTTGCTTGATCGTCAACAATATCTCCGATGGAAACATCGGCAGTTGCGCTGCCTGCGAATGCGATTGCGCCAACCGACAGGGAACTGGCAAGTGCCAGCCAAGTTTGTTTCTGCATTAATCAATCCTCCAAAGTCTTGGTTTTTGATGCTTCGATGCAAATGCACATGGGTTACAACTCGCTGAATCAGCCAAAGAATGGCATGAACCAGAGTAAACGTACTGCTGAAGTTTACCTATGCGTAATCCTTCAACCTATTGGCCATAGGTACACCATCAGCTTGCAATTGTTCCCGCAGAACCATGCTGGATGATTGACGCACGCCATGCCAAGGACAAACAGATCAACGCGTTACAATAACTTCCTGCATAATGCTGTCTTCCAGTTGTGGGTACAAATGCACCACTGAACGCTCGTACTCTGTACGCAGTACACTTAATGAATTAAATCGACTCGGGATGGGCAGGTCCATTGCCTCGTTCATTGTCAGCCCCTGCTCTACAGAGTTACGCAGATTATCGTCAAGCCAGTGCAGATAGTCAGCGGTTTGCTTGAGCGATTCGCCCTTATCATCTTGCGGGCCATGACCCGGAAAAATCAATTCTCTGTCAGTGCTGTCAAGCGACATGATCGATTGCTGCCAAGTAGCAATATCGGCGTGTGGCGTGGTCGGTGTTCGAAACATAAACGCCAGGTCGCCAGTAAATAGCACACCCGTTTCATCATCTCGAATAACGAAGTCAGAACTGGTATGACCGGACAAATAATACAAAGAGAACCGCCGACCACCAACTTCCTCAAAACCGGCTTCGAGTGCTACGCCGGGGATAACCAATGCCGTGCCACGCATCCAGTCACCAATAAGCCGATACAGATTTTCCGAAAACCCTTCACCCTCGGATGCCAGGTTGTCAATAACACCCTGGGGAGCGGCAATCAGATTTTTATCAAACACTTGATTGCCAAAGCAGTGATCGGGGTGGTGGTGAGTGTTGTACACACGCAAAATGCGCTTACCCGGAATGGTTTTTTCAATTAGCGCAAGCAGGGCTTCGCCATAACGCTTCGATGGACCTGTGTCTATAACAACAATTCCGTCTGGCACATCGATAAAAGCCACATTGACTATGTTGCCACCGTTATCAAGATTGAAATATTCGTTTGCACCGTGCACAGCCCAGGTGCCTTTGGCAATTTCGGATGCCGCCAGTTTGTAATCCAGTAACTTCGCCTGCGCAGGCGCTATTGCACAATAGGCACAACCGACACTTAAAGACTGCAGAAACACCCGGCGTTCATTGTTCGATACCTTTGCGTTCATTGCGCATTAAAACTCGGCACCACCAGTGGAAAGCCAAACTCATTACCTTCGGTGTCGCGAGCAGTTACCTGTAAGGTTTCTTCTGCCTGACCCACGCTGGGCTTGATGGTGACTGTCGGGTTTTCGCTCACCGGTTCATACAGATCCAGTTCCGCTACGGCATCACCAGCTTCATCGCGTACGGTGATTTTGTTCATGAAAAACGCCGGTATGCCAGCGGCAAGCCCGGTATCCATTGGATGTCTCATGCGAATAGTCATGCGCGCTGACAGCGCCGATTCACGACGCGTTAACGCGCGTGTCTTACCCAGTGTTTTCATCCAGTTACTTTGACCATGCGCCATCGCAGGAGCTGTACAACCACCACCCGCTGCATCTACATAGGCACCACCAATATGCCACACACCATCACTCGTACGCGCGCCAACATGTATAGGTGTTCCTTGTTGCAACTTCACACGAAAACCCACGAAGGACAGTGCCTTGATGGGCCGCACCGTTAAAATGTGGGGAATCGGATTAAGATCGGCTACCGCCACAATCTCTTCAACGTTATCCAGCGCGGTTGCATCAACCGTTATTGGTACGTGGAATTGATTCTCGGCACTCTTCGGCGCGCTAACAATGACACGCGAATCGAATACTACTTTTTCGCCCGGAAAATAACGTTCCGCCATTTGTTTCCACATGACAGATTCAAACGGATCCGGTGGTAACTGGGCTGCAGACACCGTGGCTGAAGAAGCACCACTTAACAACAATGCACCGAACAACACCACACTCAATAATACTGATGCCCTGCCAATACGCATCATTTTATTCGAAACAGTATCTAATACCATAACCGTTCTCCTGCTTACGTTAACGAGGCCGATAACGTGTCGCTAATTCAAGTAGTGTCACACTTATAACTCAGGTGTTGAGTACTGAACTCCGTAGCGCTCGTAAATAACTTTCAATTCGCCGCTGCTATCGAGTTGCGATAACAACTCGGCCAGTTCATAACCAAGATCACGGCTGTCGTGTTTCACGGCAATGCCAATGGGCCAACCGGTTCTGACAATGCCTGGCATAGGCGGCTGAGTTATGTGAGAATCACGCCCTTGGGCTTGGGTGGCAACCCACTCTGCTTGTGCTTTTGATGCAATCAACGCCGGTAC
>Ga0209828_1001906_pt1 | contig 18112 bp, 14 predicted proteins | sample MaitaG_FD_187429 | JGI IMG/M metagenome (GOLD analysis project Ga0209828, IMG submission 187429) | Marine algal microbial communities from Maine, USA - Maine_Asex2 metaG (SPAdes) (version 2) | ecosystem: Host-associated > Algae > Red algae > Unclassified | place: Maine, USA | collected 2015-01-05 | reverse complement strand
GTTCAGAGCAAGTAACTGAACTTAAAACTGCGACGGAGATATATGCTTTATTGAATCAAAATCTGAGGTGAATCGCCTCCACAAACTTTTTATGAATTAATCCAGGAAACCTAACAGATTTCCAATATCTGTCAGGTTTTGTCTTGATGATGTCTAAGGTTTTATCACCTTGTTATTTTTTCCTGGCACAATCAATATTGGAATACCTTCAGCTTTGTAGTCCTGATTAAATCCAGCAATATCAACATTTACTATATCATTCATTTTAGACTTTAAGGTCACCCACTCATTGATTAATTCATCGCGCCTTTCTTTAGCGCCTCTCGTCAGACGCGGATCACTTCCATTAATTCGACTAATTAAATTCATAATCTCTGCGCTTAATTTATTGGGGAAATTAATCACATCCTGAAATGTTTTTTGTTTCGCTTGTATCAACGATTCTTCCCATGAATTGATTTTATCTAGTATGTTATTACTTTTTGAAAGTAAACTATCGGCCTCACCATAATCAGATAATTGTTCGTTGATCAAGGCAATTCTCTTTTTAACGGATCTAAAATTTGTAACTGATTCATTAATATCTTTTACTGTCTCTTCAAGCATTGTCAAGGTATTTACTTGCTCATCGTAATTCGATTGTGGTATATCCATCCTAGGATCAGCTTTTAAAACTAATGGCTGCTCTACCGAATTTACACCATCGGACACCTGAATTGTATAATTACCAGGAGCAACAAAACTTCCTTGATAACTACCTAATGAAAACACCTTTTCCACTCCAGGCAAAGTCGATCTTCTCAAATCCCAATTCATACGATTGATCCCCTTTTTGGTAGATAATAACTTAGCTGCTTGTGGACCACCATCATACTTTTTAAATGACTTATCTTTTTGGCTTGAAAATGATCGGACCAACTCGCCTCTATTATTTAGAATATTCAGACTCAACTCAGTAGTATCCATTTTTTCAGGAATAAAATAATCTATTGTCACGCCATTAGCAGGATTTTGTCCACTGCCTCCAGTCCTCATATTTCCAACAAACCTAATATTATCTCTAGGCGCGAAAAGTGCGATTTTATTGTTTTCTAATACAGCTTCATTTTGTTGCAATGAACTGATATCATCTAAAATCCAAAACGATCTCCCTAAGGTCGCTACGACTAGATCATTTTGTCTGAATGTCAAATCTGAGATCGGACAAATCGGTAAGCCATACTGAGTTTGTGTCCAACTACTTCCATCATCATACGAAGTGTATAATCCACCTTCCGTGCCAGCAAACAATAAACCAGGTCGTTTTTCATCTTCTCTCACCACTCTCACCCAGTGTTCTTTAGAGATTCCATTCGTTATTTTTTGCCAAGACTTTCCATAGTTATTCGTCATATAAATTAAAGGAGTAAAATCATTGAACTTATATTTTGAGGCGACGACAATTGCTTTAGACGGATCATGAGGTGACACATCAATTGAATTTATTAAAGACTCTGTTAGTCCATTTGGAGTTACATTCGTCCAATCGGTGCCACCGTTTTGAGTGAGGTAAACTAATCCACAATCGCTTCCTGTCCAAATTACATTCGGATCATGCTCCGAACATTCTAAATAACTAATTGTATTATACACTTCCCCACCTGCGCCTTCATTCGTATATGGAGCGCCGCCTTCTATATGTTTAGAATCATCATTGCGCGTTAAGTCAGGACTGATTTCATCCCAGCTCATTCCTTGATCTGTACTTTTCAATACAAGATTAGCACCATGATAAATAACATTCGGATCTTGAGGCGATGCGACGATAGGCGCATTCCAATTGAAGCGATATTTCATCTCACTTGGCAGCCATCCTAATCCTGCAATTGGATGTGCCATGATGTCTTTATTCGTATTCGTTTTTTGATCAAATACTGAAATATTCCCTTGATAACTGCCACCAAAAATTATCTTCGGGTCATTCGCATCAAACGCTAGAAATGCACTTTCTCCTCCTGCCACTGGAAACCAATCTTTCTGACCGATTCCTCTGCCATTCGTGCGACTCGCGATAGCAACAGTAGAATTATCTTGTTGGCCACCATAGACAAAATAAGGAAATTGATTATCGGTAATCACTCTGTAAAACTGTGCAGTTGCTTGGTTTTGCTGTGATGACCAAGTCTTACCACCATTGAATGTGACACAAGCTCCACCATCATTTGCCAATAAAATATTACTTGGATTGTTAGGGTTTATCCACAAATGGTGCTGGTCACCATGAGGATTTCTTATAGATTCGAACGTTCGTCCACCATCGATTGACTTCAACATCGGAGCATTCAAAACATAGACAATATTTTCATTTACAGGGTCTGCAAATATTTCAATATAATACCATGCGCGTGCTACAGTAATTCTGTCCTTCGTCGTTTGCTTCCACGTTTTCCCACCATCATTTGATCGATAGACACCTCCTTTATCTCCAGCTGATTCTACATTAACATAAACAACATTTGAATTTGCAGGAGAAACATCTATAGAGGTCTTTCCAACTTTCTCAGGAAGTCCACCTTTTAATTGTTCCCAATTCTCTCCACCATCTGTAGACTTATAAAATCCTGATCCTGGACCACCACTTCTCACCTGCCATGGATATCTACGATGATCCCACGTGGATGCATATAAAATTCGAGGATTATGGATGTCCATACTCAAATCACTAACACCAGTTGTATCATCGATATATAAAATTTTTATCCAAGATTTCCCTCCGTCAGAAGATTTGTAGAGCCCTCGATCGGCGCTAGCACCATATGCTGCACCTTGTACCGCGACATACACTACATCTGGATTATCTGGGTGAATTTTAATCTCTGCGATATGCCTAGAATTAGGTAATCCGATATGTGTCCATGTATCTCCTCCATCCATTGACTTATACATTCCATCTCCATGAGAGGTCATGACTCCACGGATCGCATGTTCGCCCATGCCAACATAAATGATATTTGGATCAGATGTAGCGACTTCAATAGACCCTACAGAACCTGTTCTAAAATAGCCATCTGAAATATTTCTCCAACTAATTCCGGCATCATTTGTTTTATAGACACCACCTCCACAAGTGCCCATATAATATGTCATCGGGTCACCTATGACCCCTGAAGCGGCGACACTTCTTCCACCTCTAAATGGTCCGATATTTCGAAATCTCAACCCTTCTGACAACGAGTCCATTTCTGACTTCTGAATTTTTTGAGCTTGTATAACGTAATGATCACAAACCGTGATACTTAAAATTAGCAGTGTAATAAATTGAAATTTATATGTCTTCATTGTAATTGATAAATTAGAATAACCAATATAACTCATTCAAATTTATCTGGTGAATTTTGACAAGAAGAAGATCAATTAGCTAACTTAGATTAATTATAATCCTGAATCAAGTATAAGTAATCAGACAGTGTTCATATTTCATTTTCAAACAATACCGAAAGCTTACAATTATTAAAATTTAGAAAAAACCTAACAATCTGTCCCCTAGATTTATGGTGGCTTCGTCATGTGAGTGAAAGTTTAATTGTAATTTAATCACATTAAAAACACTAACACATGAAAGAATTTATGCTCATCTTCATCGGATCAGACTACGCAACACTTGGATTATCTCCAGAACAAATGCAGGAACGAATGGGAAAATGGTTTGCATGGAATACAAAAATGAGAGAACAAGGAGTCATCAAAGTCGGAGACGCACTTCACCCTCATGGTCGAAGAGTCACTGGTGAAAACAGAACCGTGACAGACGGCCCATTTGCAGAAAGCAAAGAAATCATTGGAGGATTTTATATCGTAAAGGCTACAGATTACGATGGTGCTATTGACATCGCTCAAGATTATCCTGATTATGATTTAGGAGGTACTGTGGAGATTAGAGAAGTACTAGATTACGGTAATTAATGTCAGACAAATTAATAGACCATCTTTTCCGACATCAGTTTGGAAAGATGGTTTCTATATTAACTAAGATTTTTGGCTTTGACCATCTTGAAACTATTGAAGATGCAGTACAGGATACTTTTATCCAAGCGATGCGTTCTTGGCAAAATGCTATCCCTGAAAATCCTGAAGCTTGGCTGACCGCTGCTTCAAAAAATAGAGTAATCGATATTTTCCGATCAATAAAAGCCGAGAAAAACCGAACAACAAAGCTTAATATCCAACCAGATTCAACGACTTTAGACGAATTATTTTTGGATCATGAAATAGAAGACAGTCAGCTAAGAATGATCTTTACAGCTTGCCACCCAAGACTAGACCCTCGAGATCAAATCGCATTTTCACTACGGACAATTTCAGGATTTAGTATTAAAGAGATTGCTGCTGCATTACTTATCCCGCACGACACGATTAAGAAAAGATTACAACGATCTAGGAAGATGATCGCAAGTGAGAATATAGAATTTGAAATTCCAATTGGGCAGGAATTGCCTACAAGAATTGATCGTGTACTTGAGGTGATTTACGTGATTTTCAATGAGGGTTTTCATTCCAATAAAAAAGAAATGGTTACTCGAAAGGAATTATGCGGCGAGGCCATAAGACTGGGCAAATTGATATTAAAAAAACCTGAGATCAGACTCCCAAAAGTGAATGCACTGTTTGCATTAATGTGTTTTCACTCCGCTCGACTAGATAGCAAAGTCAATGCAAATAATGTACTGATTAACCTATCACAACAAGACCGTTCAAAATGGTATTTCCCATTAATTATGCTGGGCAATGAAGCAATGAATCAAGCAGTCCAGTCTACTGATGATTTCTCAAGCTATCATTATGAAGCTGCTATAGCTTCAGAACATTTAAGAGCTCCAACATTCGAAGCAACAAATTGGAAATCGATCGCTAAATGGTACGAACAACTACTGCAATTACAATACAGTGCTTATACACAATTAAATCTTGCTATAGTCTACTTACAGCTTAATGATTTAGACAAAGCAAAAGCAAATCTTGACAAAATAAACCCTCAAGATTTAGCACAAAAGATTTTTTACTTGTTTGCGACAAAGGCAGAGTATTACTATTTATTAAAAAATCAAATAGAGTCTATTAGACACATTGATCTTGCTTTAGCTAAAGTGGTTAATGATTCAGAAAGGCAATATTTTGAAGAGAAGAAAAAAAGTTATTTATAAGAACCTGAAAGGTAGTATAAGACTCTTTACAATCTAATGTGTCTTATAAAACAAAGTATACCTTTATGTACGACTATTGGTTCTGCCATTATTTAAATGTTTGACTAATGAATATCAATTAATAGGATTCTCAAAGGAATACAATAAGTTATAAATCAATGATTTGGATGAGTTAGAATAATCGAACTCAGGTTAATATCACCAAAAAAGTAATAAACTCAATGATTGGAATTCATTAAAAAGTATTGAATACAATCAAGTTAATTTGATCTCTACTGCGACTATTTAAAAATTGATTCATATAACCAATTTCTATTTTCAATGTTTGGCTCATTTTATGACCAATACCGAAGTAGACCCTGTTTCTATCAAACACCGATGATACACTATTAAGGAATATTTCATTGTAAGCAGATAAATAGAACTTGTTTTCCTTTGATGTTAAGGGCACATTGATCCCCAGAAAATATCTAAACCTCAATTTGAGATCATTGCTTACAAATCGTTGTTCGAACCTATATCGATGTTGCAAACTAATGATGCCGACATTTGATTTAGTAACAATTTGTTGGAATAGACGATGTTCATTAATGTTTATTTTTTCATCAGAGCCATCTACATAATTTTGGCTATGGATAAACCCATATCCCAAAAGAAGATTAGTATTATCAGATACATTATGTCCTATGCCTGTCCTTAAAAGTAATTGCTCAAGATCTCCGAGAGCATTATAATTTCTATATTGAACTTCATGGTGAATGTTCCATGTCTGATTAACCTTTTTATTACCAATATAAATTAACCAATTGCCCAAATCACTTTCTTGAGAAAAGGATAAAAATGGTAGCAGTATGACAGTCAACACTGCTACCAAATGATTAAAGATTTGAGTTTTATAAGTTGATTTTCGATTAATCATAAAACTCCACTTTAGCTGTATTTATATCATACATGCCTCCTACAATCTTAATTTCACCAGCATTCTGCATCTCAGCAAGTACTGGACTTTCCGCTAATATTCTATCGATATTTAAAAGGACATTTTGCTTAGCAACATCATTGACAAAATTGATATTCGATGAATTCCGATGTTCCTTGTTTGCAGGCTCTATTACACTATGCACTGCCGGAGTTATCTTTGCTAACATGGCTGTTAGGTTTCCTAATTTGGCATCATCGCATGCCCCTTTTACGGCTCCACAACTTGTATGCCCAAGCACAACAATTACTTTTGTACCTGCTAACTTGCATGCAAACTCCATACTGCCGAGTATATCCTCATTTACAAAATTCCCTGCGATACGAATGCTGAATATATCTCCTATTCCTTGATCGAATATTAATTCTGATGATACTCTAGAATCAATACAACTTAATACTGTTGCAAATGGGTATTGACCACTACTTGTATCATTGACTTGAGTCAGTAAACTGCGCCCAACTTGGGTATTCTCAACAAATCGTTTGTTACCTTCCTTTAGCAAGTCTATTGCCATAGAAGATGAGATGTCTGTCTGAGTGGTTTTAGTTTGTGTGTGTGTATTTAATACTGTTAAATTCATTTGATAAATATTTAAATATTACTCAATTCTGTTTTAGGTCTTAGCTTAAAAAATTCAATATAACTCGGAGGGTTTTCCACAATCCCTCTTTCTGAAACAAGCTTGATATCAATATTTCTATTTTTTGCTTTAAATGCAAAGTCTTCAAGTATTTCTATAATGTCATTATCTAGGTATCGCGTCTTCCTGACATCCAATTCCAGAAATGAATCTTCTGGTAATTTATCTAACTCTTTTAGGATGGCACCTTTATTAAAAAATGTCACTTCTTCTGCTAAAGTAATCTTGTATTTTGCTCTTCCATTACTGTTATCCTCTAGATGCAAAAAATGCGAATTCTGATAACTTTTTAAAAGAATTATACATATGCCCACCATGAGCCCTAATCCGATACCAACTAAAAGATCAGTAAATATAATCCCAACCACAGTGACCATAAAAGGAAGAAACTGTTTCCAGCCTAAACCATACATCACTTTGAATAAGGCAGGTTTAGCTAATTTAAAACCTACAATTAATAGCACTGCTGCAAGCACAGATAATGGAATCATATTCAGTAGACCAGGAATAAGTAATACTGAAATCAGTAAAAAGAAACCATGAATGATAGCCGATTTTTTTGTTTTCCCACCAGATTGAATGTTAGCAGAACTTCTTACGATCACTTGAGTAATTGGAAGCCCACCAATCATGCCAGAAAGGATATTTCCAGTCCCCTGTGCTAAGAGTTCCCTATTCGTTGGTGTAACTCTTTTCTGAGGATCTAATTTATCAGTCGCTTCGACACATAAAAGCGTTTCTAAACTAGCAACTAAAGCAATTGTAAATGCTGTTACCCAAACGGCAGGAGTCGTAATGGCACCAAAATTAGGGAAGCTGAATTGTCCCAAAAATGATGAAAAGTCTTTGGGTACAGGTACACTCACCAAATGATCTGAAGTAATTCCGTAGGACGTACCTGTAGTTATATTATAATACAAAATTCCCATGACTACCGCAACTAATGGGCCTTGTACGATTTTAAAGAACGATGCTTTGTGGACCAATACCTTATCCCATAAAAGTAATATAGCAAGTGCAACACACGCTATAATTGTTGGTCCTAAACTGATATTATTGAACAAATGAAATATTTCAGAAAAGGTGTTTTCTCCATCTGTCTGATTAAAGGCTAAGCTACCTTCGGGAACACCGTCATATCCAAAAAAATGTGGTATTTGTTTCAGTATTATGATTATACCAATACCGGTTAGCATGCCCTTTATGACTGAAGATGGAAAGTAATAACCAATAATACCTGCCTTTAATAGACCAAATAAGACTTGTATAATGCCTCCCAAAACTACAGCTAGAAGGAAATTTTCCCAACTACCTAATGTACTGATTGCCACTAAAACAATAGCTGCCAATCCAGCAGCTGGGCCACTCACACCTATATGTGACCCACTAAGCGTTCCAACAACTATGCCTCCAATTATTCCTGCAATTAATCCAGAGAACAAAGGCGCTCCGCTAGCAAGTGCAATACCTAAACACAGTGGTAATGCCACAAAAAAGACGACAATACTTGCCGGCAAGTCATTTTTAAGACTACCGAGAAAGGAGTCTGATTTATTTAAACTCATTTTAAAATACAATTGATTAATGTAAATAATAAAATATGTCACTTCCTGAACGAGAAGTGATTAAACTTAATTAAGAGAATTTAGAAGTTTATGCTGTTCTTGGAGGTCGGTGCGGTATTTCCATAAAATTTCCGATCATATAATCAAGAGTACTAATTAGGGAAGTATTTCTTTGGGTTATCAGAATTGGAAAATTCAAAAGATCAAAAGAGTCTACTTCTAAGTCATATTCGCTAGATTCTGATGTATCGCCTTCTGAATTACCTTCGCCAGGTAAGTCGAATAGATATATTGATAGGTGCTCCAAATCGTATGCATCTAAAACCATGATAACAGCGGTAGTGGACAAGAACGATAAGATTATGAAGACTAATATTCTCATTAATTTAATTGATATCACAAATGTAAGTAAAAATTTCATACATGACAGCATTACTGTCGCAACTATTTAATATATTGACATTATATTAACGTATACTTTCTTAAGTTTATCTCATGGACATTAAATTTGATCTAAATAAGAGTTTATATAATAAAGATCCTCAGGAGTCGAACTTAGGTAAACGGATTCTGGAGTTCAGTATTATTCTGATTAATGAGATTGGATTTGAAGCATTTAATTTTAAAAAGCTTGCTAAAGAAATCGGTTCTGCAGAAAAATCAATTTATAGGTATTTTGAGAATAAGCATTTCCTATTGCTGTTCTTGACATCTTGGTATTGGGAATGGGTGTATTATCTAATATTTATTAATATCAAAAACATTGAAAATCCAAAGAAGAAATTAGAAATAGCAATTGACAATCTGGTGAGAGCAACATCTGAAAATCCTATGAATAAATACATCAATGAAAATCTTTTACATAAAGTTGTGATTAATGAAGGTGGGAAAGCCTATCATGTCAATGCGATTGATGAAGAGAATAAAGCTGGACTTTTTTTATCTTATAAAAAACTCGTGAAGGTGGTAGCTGATATTATATCTGACATCAATCCAACATTTAAATACAAAACTAGCTTAGCGAGCAATCTGTTTGAAATGGCGAATAACCAAATTTATTTTGCAGAACATTTACCGAAATTAAGCAGTATAAAAAATGGGAAAAATCAGAATGAAGATTTAATTACTATGCTCAATCTATTTTCTAAAAAAATTCTAACTGGGAAGACATAAGTAAATACCTTAAAATAGATAGTCCACCTCAAAATTTAAATAGGAATTGGCTTTGATGATTCTGATGAATCCGTTCCTTGTCTTCAAAGTAAGACATCTGCTTTTTAGCTTTATTGAAAGTTTAGTCTAGTAAAAGCACTGAGTCTAAGTGAAAAATTTATTTATTAAAAAAGCCAGCTCTTGAGTTAAGAAAATGACTCTTCTAAAATTTCATTTAACATTTCCATTGTTAATGGCTTTCGCCGAAATGAATCTATTGTTTCCATATTGGTCACTTTATCCATATCGAATGGACTCAAAGATGTTGTCAGTAAAATAATCTTTACATTTTCTCTATTGTCAATCTCCAACTTATCATATGCTTCAATAAATTCTGTCGCATTCATCTTAGGCATATTGTAATCCAAAAAAATAAGATTAGGCTGTTCTTCAGGGTTTATTGATTTTAAATAATTAATTGCCTCAAGGCCATTTCTAACTTGAGTAACTTTTTTATTTAAATTGGCTTCTTCAATAACAATTGAATGAAACAAATTATCTGCATAACTATCGTCAATGAGCATAATGGAGTTTAGTTCTGGTTTCATAATTTGTTAAGTTTTAATTGTAAAGTGAAATGAACTACCTTCATTTTTGGTTGATTCTACCCATATCTTACCGCCATGAAGTTCTACAGTTTTCTTGCAATGTGCGAGTCCTATTCCTGTTCCTTCATATTCTTCGGAATTATGAAGGCGTTGGAATAAAACAAAAATCTTTTCTTTATATTTTTTATCGATCCCTATACCATTATCTTTTACTATAAATTCAACATAATTATCATCTTTTGTGTAAGAAATATTAATAACTGGATCAGAGGACACTTTCTTAAATTTAATAGCATTTGTAATCAAATTTCCAAAAAGTAAAGCAATTTCAGTCTTATACCCATTAATAACGGGCAGATCCTCAACAAGTATTTTACAATTCGAATTTTTAATTATAAAATCTAGGTCTATTATTATATCCTTTAATAAGTCATTACAGTCAATGGACTTTAATTTATCATTGCGGCCTAACATGGCATAGTCTAATAAATCTTTAATCTGCACTTCCATTCGTACAGCAGAACTTTGTATATGTCCAAGAAATGAATTAGCGGTCTCATCTAAGTCTTTGCTATATCTCTTTATGAGTAAGCCACTAAAATTAATAATGGTTCTAAGTGGACTTTTTAAATCATGAGATGCCAGATAAGCAAACTGTTGTAATTCAACATTTTGTCTTTCTAATTCAGTTGCTCTTTGTCGTTCTATTTCTATTTCTTTACTTTTTGTGCTATCCCAAGCGATTCCTAAAAGTCTAATAATATCCCCTTCTTCATCCAGTGTAAACTTTGACTTAAAACTAATCCAACAGAGCTTTTTGTCATTTAATCTATGGATTCTAAACTCGCCTTCGTATTTAGATTTATTTTCAAATGCAAGTTTATTTTCTTGTATTATTTTTTTGGTGTCATCCTTACATAACATATTTTTAAAAGATTCAAAAGATGCTTTATGTCCTACATTATCTATTCCCAATATTTTACATAGGTTTTCATCCCATATTAACTCTTTCTTCGCCTCATCCCACTCCCAAACTCCCATCTCGGCAGCTTGCAAGCTTAAGCCTACTACATCTTTGCTTCTATTTAATTTATACTGTAGTTCCTTTAAATCAGTCGACTCATAAGTGACTATTGAAACTGCGATAATTTTATTATTCTTATAGATAGGAGCCATGTCATTATTAAAATAATGGTAACCTCCTGTAGGGTCGGTATATTCTGTTTCATAATAACTATTGGATTTCTCCTCTAACACTTTATCAATATTACTACGGATTTTTTCAGATATATCTTCTTCTAACCAATCGTAAATTTTTGACCCTATAAACTTTTCTATTGAAACACCTTCAGCTACCTTATTAGCATATTTAACTCTCCCGACTAAATCTAGGACAGTAATAAAAGCAGTAGTACTTTCTATTGCTTCTTGTAAATATTCATTTATTCCTATTTTACTTTGTTCTTTATCATTCCCATCAGTACTATATGAATATAAGGCCATCAGGTATTGTTGCTCACTATCTTTATTCACAACAAGTGAGATTGACTCATCGACAAATACACTTGCGCCGCTTTTATCGATACATTTTTTTTGTTTATTTATACTTTCTAGAGAGGAGTTCTTAAACAGTTTATATAAATTCTGAGTGGCGTAAACATCTTTATCATGATCAGCAAACCAAGCTTTTCTGCCAATCATTTCTTTTGAACTGTATCCAAGCATAGTCCTCATTGCTTGGTTCACTCCCAGTATGTCCCCATCAAAACTAGAAAATAAAACACCTGTTTTTGAGAGAGAAAAAATAGACAGGTGACCATCCATATCATTAAACGGGACTTTAGTTTTACGCATAGTAAGTATTTACAAAAGACTTGGATTGCAGCATTATATTGGTGGTATTGACAACTATTGTTATAATATACAACATTATTAACTATCAATGAAAGAGTAAATTTTTGACGCTATCTAAAATCAGGTATTTAGACACTATGTTTCTTTCAAATTTTAATAATTTATCAATATTTGCTGTAGTTTAACGTCATTAATCTTAGCTTATGGACTATAAATCACTCATTCATATAATTACTCTCTTTTTCTGTTGTTTTCAATTATTGGGACAACAGACTAAGCAGACTTCTGCAATATACTCTTCAGATGTCATTCATCATCCGATCATAAGTGAAAATGGGATGGTGACAAGTCAGCATAAATTAGCAACAGAAGCGGGCTTAGAAATCTTAAAAAAAGGAGGCAATGCAGTAGATGCAGCAGTGGCAGTCGGCTTTAGTCTAGCCGTTGTCTTACCCCGAGCAGGAAACTTAGGTGGAGGTGGCTTCATGATTGTGCATGATGCAAAGTCAAAAGAAACGAAAGCAATCAACTATAGAGAAATGGCCCCTGCCAGTGCACATCGCGATATGTATCTTGATGAAGAGGAAAATGTCGATCGCGTAAAACTAAACTTTTCTTATCCTGCAGCAGGCGTGCCAGGCACTGTCGCAGGAATGGCCAGGGCACTTAAATTATACGGAACCATGTCTCTAAAAGATGTCATGAAACCAGCCATCAGACAAGCAGAAAAAGGTTTTCTTGTTACATATGATTTAGCCCATGTTCTTAAGCAGATGGATAAGCGTATGAGAAAATGGCCTGAAACAGCAAAGATATTTTATAAGCCAAATGGTGGCTTTTATGAAGAAGGAGAAGTTCTCGTCCAAAAAGATTTAGCTTGGTCCTTAAAGCAAATTGCAAAACGTGGACCTGAGGCATTTTATAAAGGTGAAGTTGCTGAACGAATTGTGGAAGATTTTGCGAACAATGACGGATTGATCACCATGCAAGATTTGCAAAATTACAAGGTTGAAGAAATGGAACCAGTATGGGGCGAATACCGAGGATATAAAGTCGCATCAATGCCGCCTCCAAGTTCTGGAGGAGTTCACATCATCCAAATGCTAAATATCTTGAAGGACTTCCCACTCGGATATTTAGGTCATAATTCTGCAGAGACACTTCACATCATGGCAGAGGCTATGAAATTAGCTTATGCAGACAGGAGCGAACATCTTGGTGATCCAAATTTTTGGGATGTTCCTGTAGAAGGCATAACATCTCTCGACTATGCCAAGGAGCTGGCTACAAAAATTAATCGCTCAATCGCCACTTCGTCTGAAGATATTAAGGCAGGTCAGCCGAATGATTATGAAAGCGACCAAACGACCCATTTTACTATAATGGATTCAGAAGGAAATACAGTCGTGAATACATATACTTTAAATTTTAGTTTTGGATCTGGTATTGTAGCGAAGGGGACAGGTATTTTATTGAATAATGAAATGAGTGATTTTTCCGCTAAACCAGGAGTCGCTAATGCCTTTGGATTACTGGGCGGAGAAGCGAATGCAGTCGAACCGGGCAAACGTCCATTGAGTAGTATGACACCGACGATTGTATTTAAAGATGGTGCACCTTACTTCGCTACGGGTAGCCCTGGAGGAAGTCGGATCATTACGACTGTCCTTCAAGTTATATTGAATATCATCGATCATGATATGAATGTAGCAGAAGCATCTCACGCTCCTCGAATACATCACCAATGGTATCCAGAAGTACTGTATATTGAAAAAGGAATCGGCTTTGATACACAAACCTTGCTACGTGCAAGAAATCACAAAGTTGAGTTTAGATCAGCAATGGGAAGCACACAAACGATCATGTTAAAAGACGGTTTATTATTCGGGGCATCAGATCCGAGGCGACCTGATGCTGGGGCCAAAGGGTACTAAGCAAGTTTAAGTGAAATCGAGTTCGAGTGAAATCAAGATTTGTGAATTGGTCTCTTGAAACATGTCTCCTCAATCAGAGGCGGACAGAAATTTGGATAGAGATACTGACAGTAGACTTTACTCCACTTGTTAATTTGAACATTTAGATAGCTATTTCAATATCGTCTGAAAAAATAACATCTCATTGTCAAATGCGATACCCGCAAAAATTCTCTGTTTAATCCAAGATTCGCATCCTCAGTGATTATCTTAAGCTACAACATTGATCTCCAATTGGTGATTTTTTTTTAAAAACGTGTAATTTTTAAATCAAGCCTAACAAGATTATTATTTATTCCTTTATCAAAATCTGATTTTGTTATATTCGTTTAGCTATAGTCCTTGCCATATGAAAAAAACATTCCTTCTTATTTTCTTATTTATAATTGGTATCATTCTTTACTTTATATTTACGCCTTCACCAATTGATCCTGTGCCATGGACTCCTCCAGTCAACAAAGGATTCACTGGTTCATTTGAAGCAAATGAAGACCTCGACAAACTTCAATATCTAATCAAAGACGAATGTGTCGGTTGTGAAGACTTAGCTTTCGATTCTACTGGACTCTTTGTGTATAGCGGCGAAGTAGATGGTGATATTTTAAGGTTCAACTTAGAAACCAAAGAATCTAAAAAAGTAACGAACACAGGCGGTCGTCCATTGGGGATGATGTTTGATGACAATGAATTATTAATTATTGCTGATGCGCATAAAGGCTTAATTTCCGTTGATATAAATTCAGGCGAGATAAATGTATTAACGGATTCTTATCAAGGAGAGCGTTTAAATTTTGTAGATGACTTGGATATAGATTCCTCAGGTGTGATCTATTTTTCTGACGCTAGCTCAAAGTATGGATTTGATGAAGTCATCTCTGACATGATGGAAAGGCGTCCCCATGGAGCTTTATACTCATACGATCCTAGTCGTAAAACGACAAGTCTATTACTAGATGATTTATACTTTGCAAATGGAGTTGCCATTTCTTCAGATGAAAGTTTCTTATTTATCAATGAAACAAGTAATTATAGTATTTCAAAATATTGGCTAAAAGGTCCCAAAAAAGGAACTCGCGAATTTATAAATGATAATTTACCTGGATTCCCTGATAATGTGACTCATGGAGAATCTGGGACTTTCTGGCTGACTCTCGTGGCACCTCGACAGCAATCTCTTGATGATATGATGCCTAATCCCACAATTAGAAGTTTGTTTATGAAACTCCCAAAGTCAATGCATCCTGCAGCGACTCATTATGGCTCTGTCGTCGGTCTTGATAAAGATGGAAATGTGACCCATAACTTCCAAAGCTCAAATCCTAAATTCGTTGAGATTACAAGCGTTACAGAGCACAAGGGTAAAATTTACTTTGGCTCCCTAGTCGATACGGGAATTGCGTATATGGAATTATAAAACTAAAAATTTCGATAGTTCCCATTTAAAAACTCATTAGCAGTGGCTTCACTAAAGCGAGCTGTGTCTGCATTCCAATGCAATTTTTGATTTGGAAAACGGCCTGCTATAACTCCTAATAAAATTGTTTCTGTCAGTCTAGCCGCATAAGAAAAAGGAGCAGTCACAGTATCTGTACCCAAACAAGCATCTACAAATTGATGGTAGTGTTTATTACTTTCAGCTTCATAATCTCCTGTAGATTTTCCGATACTCGCCTTGTCCTTTAAAATGGATAAATCAATATCTTTATACTTTCCATCTACAATTAGACTTGGTGTTTTCATGAAATGAGGTAAAAATAATCGACCGGTTTCACCTATAAACATAGCTCCTTGATCATGAAGTTTATCTCCATTTGGCAACTCTAAGTCTGGATGCTTTTCTGGGACTCCATTTCCATCAGACCAAATCCACTCCAAATTGTCAGTAGTATACACTGTACCTGGAAATTCATAAATGACCTCGTTGTGTTCAGGAAATCCGAAACCATTTGGATCGCGACAATCATTAATGATCGTCCGTGGAACGTCTAAGGCTAAAGCATTATAAGGTGTATCAAAAATATGAACACCCATATCTCCGAGAGTACCGCAGCCATAATCAACAAGACGCCTCCAATTTCCTGGATGATAAGTTCCTTCGATATAAGGCCTTTCTGTCGCAGTCCCTAACCACAAGTTCCAATCCAAATGAGAAGGTACGGGATCACTGCCTACTGGAATAGCACCATCATATCCCCAATTTTTAGGTGACCATGCTCGGACACGACTGACCTTGCCAATCACTCCCGCCTGGATTAATTCTGTCGCCAATTTATAATCATAAAATGATTGGACTTGAATCCCCATCTGTGTAACTAGATTTTTTTCGCTTGCAAGTTTGCGCATTGCTCTTGCTTCAGACACGTGATGCGTTAAAGGTTTTTGACAATACACTGCTTTATCCATTTCCATTGCCATCATTGATGCAGGCGCATGAGTATGATCAGGAGTAGACACGATCACGGCATCAATTCTCTTATTCATATTTTTTAGCATCACTCTATAATCAGAAAATATTTCTGCGTTTGGATGAAGTGCTTTTGCTGCTGCCAAATTTTTAGAGTCAACATCACATAAAGCAACTACATCGACCAAGTTATGAGATGAAATAGATTTAAGATCTGCTCCACCCATGCCACCGACACCAATATGAGCAGTTCTAAGTCTTCCTGATGCAAATGGCTTATTGGTTTTACAAGACGGAAGGATAGCAACTGTACCAAGCATTCCTGCTTGCTTTAAAAATTCTCTTCTCTTTATTTGTGATTGGTGTCTCATGTATGAAGTATAGACTTCTAAAATATGATTTTAATATGGATTAAATTTATTTATATAGCATAAATTTCTCCTTGAGCTTTTCTGCTTTTGGATGAGATATTAGTAGGTAGAATTAATAATAGTCCTTTTTCAAAGTGGCCTTTTGTATTCCACCCCTTTATCCCCTCAGGGACCCTCAAGGGGAAATGTAAGCAATGATCAAAGTCTATTAAAAATGAGCTTAGCCAGAAAAGGTACAGTTAGGTTAATTTATTTCTTTAATTCCGTATATCTGATAACAATCTATTCAAACTTTCCATTTGCACAAAATGACCTGTCTCTTCATAAAATAATGCTTCTACATTTTGTAGTGGTAAATGTGCTTTTAAATCGGTGATATAATAATCAACATCTTCTTCGCCTAGAATGATTGTCACTTTTTCTTCTAAGGAATTATATTTTGGGATTATATCAGAGACGTCGGCTTCAATCTGAACGGTTTCCAAGGATTTAGATAAAATAACTTTGGGCTGAGACCATAATTCTTTTCTGAAATTTATAAATTCTTGTGTTGGAATTTTAGAATCTTCTGCAAATCTAGTAGGCAATTCTTCTTTGATTTTTGACGATGAATATGGTCCAGATACTAGCCAGCTCAAGCTTGTACTCAATATTGGAATATTAAATAGTTTATAGATGGTTTCACAGTTAAATGTAAATAAAGGTGATCCTAAAATATAAAATTGCTCTACCCTATCATTTTTATTCACTGCCATATTCATCGCTATGATACCGCCATATGAATGGCCAATAACCGTTGCAGAATCCATCTGAAAATAATTTACTATTTCTTCGGCGATCAATGTATTGTGATTCAAATTTCGCGGAATATCGATAGCTGAACTATAGCCGTGACCGGGTCGATCATATGCAATTACGCGATGGTCAATCGCCAGAGAATCAAAAAGTGTTTGCATATCCTCAATGCTTCCAGGCGTACCATGAATCAAAAGAATATCTGGACCTTGCCCTTTTTCATGAACTCTAATTGATTGATTTTTTATGTTTATAAATGTTGCATCTTTTTTGTCTTCATGATCTAAGTTCCCGATTCCAATCGACCCCATAGTATACGATCCTACAATTAACACAATCAATATGATCGATATCCAATTTAAAAACTTCATATTTAAATATATAAGTAAATATTTGATATTTATTAAGCTGGATTGTTACAATATTGCTCAAATTCAGCCAATAGCCAATGCACATTCCCAATTAAACAATAAAGCCTCATTATTGATATTTAACTCTAAGGTTAAACAAATCCTAAAACTTCATCATATTGTTTACCTCCGACAACAAAGACTCGTCTTTCTTTTAATAAACTCTATTGTTTCATTT